>Ga0194112_10007194_pt1 | contig 14512 bp, 14 predicted proteins | sample TA2MahC400mmetaG_FD_146191 | JGI IMG/M metagenome (GOLD analysis project Ga0194112, IMG submission 146191) | Freshwater microbial communities from Lake Tanganyika, Tanzania - TA2015016 Mahale Deep Cast 400m | ecosystem: Environmental > Aquatic > Freshwater > Lake | place: Tanzania: Lake...
CGGTGCCCCATCGGCTGCAGCGTCGACCACATCGCCTTCCGGCTCAGTGCCGCCCGCAACAGGTAATGGCGCTTCTGGCAAGGCATTGTCGGCGTTATCCGGCATCGCAGGTGCAGGAGGTGCAGCCTCCATCTCCGTTGCGGGTGCAGCTTCGGGAGCCGCTACAGGTTCGGGCAAAGGCTCGAGCGCTGCGGCGGGTTCTTCAGATTCCACCGCGGCAGGTGGTTCCGGAATCGGTTCTGGCGACGGCGCAGGAATCGGTGCTTGTGTCTCCAAAGGTGCGACGACAGGGGCGGCTTCTGAGGGCTGCGCTGCATCATCCACAGGCGGCAGACTCAGCAGTTCTTCCTCGCCCTCCGGCGCTGTAACCTGCGCCAAAACGGGCGAAGCGAATGTGACCGGAATCAGCACGGAACCAAGCAAAAGAAGCGTTCTGAAACGGAAGCGTGGGTGCATCATTGCATGCCTCCATCCTGCGGGGTCGTCGCGCTAGGGGCTTTCTTCACCGCGATCCACTGGAATTCGACCGCTCCTGTGACCAGCTCAGGGAACGTGCCTTTACTGGCGTTGATAAGCGTGGAATCATCGATTTTCCCTCTGCGCTCGAAAGTCACTTTCGTGATGCGCACATATCCGGGGAAATCCTCGGCGATGGCCTGCACGAAGCGGTAGAGTTGCTCATCGCTCAGTGCACCGAAGGTCAGCGTGACCTTCGAGGTCGTCGCCACGAGGGTGTTCCTCTTGAATTCTTCCGATTCGACATTCACCACCGGATTGAACGTGCCGTCCAGATTGGTCAGGCGCAGTTCCGCCGCGACCTGCGAAATCCACTTCTGCGCTTTATCGCGGTCAAGTTCGCTGCGCTTGGCGGATTCATCACTCTGGTCGATCTGACGATACAACCCCATGTATTTCTCGGCTTCGAATGCCTTGTTCTCACGCATGGACACATCACTCTGCATCGAGCGTGCTTCACGCTCGATTTTCGTGAAATCCTGCTGAAGGCTGTCGCTCCACATGTAGATGCCGTAAGCACCCGCGCCCAAAGCAGCGACGACACCCGCCACGATGACCGAGGTCTTGACCAGCTTCTGCTGCAATAATTTGAGTTTCATCATGGCTCATACTCCTGCTCAGGAGTGCTGCTGCCATCCGCCGGAGCAATCGCATCCGTGCCGGTCAGCTGATAGGACATGACGATGGAAGCCTGATCCTTCAGGGGGTCTCGGTCTTCCACGGCGAGGGTGATGTTCCGGCTCTGCTCTTCCGATACACCCGGTTTATGGTTCACCAAAGCTACGGTGAAACCAGGGAACGCCGCTTTCAGCAACTCGGTATAGGTGTCGAGGAAGGCGTTGAAACCATCCGTACCGCGTTGGGTCTCGAAGAATTCGATGTCGAGGCCCACGACGACCTTGTTCCCCTGCTGCTCATCGCCGCCGGAGTTATTGTTCGAGCCTTTTTCGGTCAATTTGCTGTCTACCGACCAAGTGAACTTGGAAAGAAGCACTTTCGCGCCATTGGTGGTGCGCGCATAATTCTGCAAGGCATCAAGCGGGCTGGCGAGTTTTTTGTTGAGCAGATGGTGCATGGAGACCAGATCGGTGATGGTCTCCAAATCAGCTGGCAGCTCCTTTTCCTTCTCCTGCAGCTCCTCCAGCTGAAGGCGGCTGTTGCGCAGTCGGGACTCTTCATCGCTGATTTTCGAGCTGGTGAGCGGGATGGACACCCCGTAATAACCCAACGCACCCAATGCGGCCAGTGTGGCGATGGCTCCACCGACCTTCACGGCCATCAGCGCGCTGTAGACTTTGTTCAACCGCTCGCTCTGCTTCGTCTCCATGCGGAGCGGATGCTTCTTCTGCGCGGCGAAGACAGCCGACATGACGCCATCGGCGAATTGGTCGTTCGGCTGGGTCACATTCTCGAAGCCCAGCTTGATGGCCGCCTGATGGGGCGAGAATACCGAGACATTGCTTAAGTGGATATTCGCGGGCGAAATGGAATCCTTGATGGCATCGGAAGTGATGATATAGGCTTCCATGCCCTGTTCGTCGTTATATCCCAGACGCTTGAGGTATTCGACGGTGACCGAGATTTCCTGCTCGATGCTGCCCGCGACCACGTCCGGCTGCATATCGCCGATGGGCTGCGCCAGACGCGCGAAGACCAGTTTGCCTTCCTTCAGCACCACCTGACGGAACCCGCCGACCTTATTATGTGCGACGAGCAACTGCCATTTCGGGATATTCTCCTCGACGACATCCTTCTTTTTCACCGGCTTGAATTTGCGTCCCGTCACCGCTTCGCGCAGGCGATGGATGAAATTCTCCGCTTCCACCGGCAGCGGGAAGACGCCCACGAAATGGTTCGGCAATTCCACCAGCATATCGATCCAGGATTCCAGCTGGGGCGAATTACTGACGGTCACGAAGAGGTACTTCCAATCGCGGCGACCGGATTTCTCACGGCCGATGAGCAATGCGCCTTTCAGGTCTTCTGCGGCGAAGTCGCGCTCCATCTTACGCTTGATGAGTTTGTTGACGCTTAGCGAACTGACAGGCGGCAGCGATTGCTGCACATAGGACTGGTCCATCATATCGACCAGCATATAGATGGGCGCTTTCTTATCGGCCTCGAACGCTTCGAGGAACGCGCGCGTATCGGTGTAATTGGCCGTGGGGGCATAAAGGCGTTGCATCACCTTCATATCCTGGAAATACGTCAGGATTCCTCCCTCGTCTCCAACGGTCAGTACGAATTTTCCAGCCTTGGCCATAGGTCAGATGTTCATCTTGCTAAACGATTCATAGAGCGGCCCGAAGATCGCGGCGATAATCCAGAAGATGAGCATACCCATCACAATGGTGAGGGTAGGCTGAATCATTCCGACCATTTTGTCCACGGAATCATTCACTTCGCGGCTGTAAAAGAAGTTAATGTTTTCAAGTGCGTCATTCATGTTACCGCTGTCTTCACCCACTTTGAACATGCGCACCACCAGCGAGGGGAACTGGCTGGAGATACGCAGCGAATCGGTGAGTGTATTACCCGTCGCCACAGAGCGGCGCACGGTCAGGATGGTCTCTTTCAACACGCGGTTGCTGACCACCTTGGTGGCGGCATCCAGCGACTGCAGAATATCCACGCCGCTTTTGAACATCACGGCGAAGAAGTGGGTGAAGCGCGCCATGTCGATTTTGCGCATGGTCGGACCGACCACGGGCAACTTCAGCATCATCCCGTCGAATTTATAGGCGAATGCTTCGGAATGGCGGTAAAGCGTGCGAATCACGATGAACAGGATGGTCGGCACGATGGGCACGACATACCAGTAATCCGCGAAGAAGGCCGATGTGGCGATAAGCGCGCGGGTATGCAGCGGAATCTCGAAACCCTGGGACACGATGAAGTCGATGAGCTTCGGCACCACGAAAACCATCAACACCGCGATGACGATGGTCAGCAGGATGAGCAAGCCGATAGGATAACGCACAGCCTTTTTGACTTTGCGCTGGATGTCGCTCGACCATTTCATGTGGTCGGCAAGGTGGGTGAAGGATTCGGACAAGTCACCCGTCTGCTCGCCTGTGGAGACGAGACCCACGAACACGTCATCGAACACGTTAGGATATTTCGCCAAGGCTTCCGAGAACATCTGACCGTTCTTCACCGATTCATAGACCCCCGCCATGATGTCGCGCATACGCGGGTTTTCAGCTGCGTCGCGCACATCCGCGATGGAGTCGAGCACGGGCACGCCCGCGCGGTCAAGCTGCTCGAAGTGCAAGCAGAACACGATCAGATCGTTGATTTTGACCTTGCCGCGCGAAGAGGATTTCTTGCCGACCTTCTCCTTGTAGTTCACAAGGTCGAGGCCGATTTCGCGCAAACGCTCTTCAAGGTCGATCTCATTCGCGGCGGTGATCTCGCCGCGCATCATGCGCCCTGAATCGTTAATCGCTTTATAGTTAAAACTCGGCATGTTCTCTCGGAACTAGGAGGCGTTAGAGGCGTTCGGTCAAGTCGATGGTATCAATCAATTCGTTTAGGCTTATCTGGCCGCTCATCACTTTGTCGATGCCGTCCATCACCATGGGGATGAAGCCGTTCTCGAGGGCATGCTCCATCAGCGCGTTGCGGGTCGCATGGGTGGCGATGAGCTCGTCCAAACCACGGTCGACAGCGAGGATCTCGTTGATGGCGATACGCCCTTTCGTGCCTTTATTGCCGCAGTTGGGGCAGCCGTTCTCTTCATAGATGGTGGGCGGCTCGTCGGGGTCTGCGCCGAGGATGCGGCATTCTTCCGGCGTGGCGGTCTTGGGTTTTTTGCAGGCTTGGCACAGGCTGCGCGCCAGTCGCTGCGCCATGACGCAGATGAGCGAGCCCGCCAGAAGGTGCGCGGGCACGCCGATGTCACCCAGACGGGGAATCGCGCCGAGCGCATCGTTGGTGTGGAGCGTGGTGAAGACCTGGTGACCGGTCAATGCCGCGCGGACGGCCATCAGCGCGGTCTCTTCGTCGCGCACCTCACCGATGAAGATGATGTCCGGATCCTGACGCATGAGCGAGGTGATACCCGAATGGAAATCCACCGAGCCTTCGCGCACGTTCGTCTGACGGATGAGCGGCAGCTGATATTCCACCGGATCCTCGAGGGTCATGATGTTGACTTCGATGGAGTTTATGTAGCTCAACACCGAGTACAGCGTCGTGGTTTTACCCGAACCCGTCGGGCCGGTCACGATGATGATACCTTCAGGACGTTTCAGCAGCTTCTTCAGCAAGCGCGAGTTATGCTCGCTGAAACCGAGTTTCTCCAGCGCCACTAGTGACTTGCTCTTATCGAGCAGACGCAGCACGAAGTTCTCGCCGTTCACGGTCGGCTGGCTCGCCACACGGAAATCGACCTCGCGCCCCAATGCCTTGAAACTGATACGACCATCCTGCGGGTTACGCGTTTCCGCGATGTTCATGCCCGCCATGATTTTCAGGCGCACGACGATCGCGCCCCAATAGCTGCGGTGGAAGCTGCGAATTTGGGTCATCGCGCCGTCGATACGGTATCGCAGACGGAGGAACTGGCCTTCCGGCTCGAAGTGGATGTCCGACGCGCCGGTCTTGATGGAATCCACCAACAACGCGTTCACCAGACGAACGGTGGGGTTGACATAACCACCCTCTTCGCCGGAAAGCTGGGTGTTTTCGCGGATGCCCGTCTCGATTTCGCGCAGGATGCCGTCGATGGACATCTCATAATCGTAATACTGGTCGATCAGCTCGATGATCTGCGTTTCGGTGCAATAAAGCGGCACCATCTTCGATTTGCGCGGGAAATAGCGGCGCACCTGGTCGAGCGCGACGACGTTATACACGTCAGCCATGGCCAGTTGCACGGTCTCGCCGTCGATGGCCACGGGGATGATTTTGTTCCGCATCGCCACATCCTTGGGGATGAGCTTGATGAGGTTCGGGTCGAGCATCGTCGATTTGGGGTCGAACTTCTCCGTACCGGAAGACTCCGCGAGCACTTCGCCCAGCGCGCTTTCGGTGATGAAGCCCATCTCGATGAGGATGGCGCCGATGAGTTTCTTGGAGGTCTTCTGCTCCTGCAGCGCGATGAGCAGCTGGTCATCGCTGACAAGCCCCATATCCACCAATCGCTCGCCCAGACGCTGCGGGCGTTTGGCGGGGGCGGCGGCCTGCGCGGCCTCGATGGGGGTGGGGGCATCGGGAAGCATGGCGGAATCAGGTGAAGAAGCCGCTCCCGGCGAAGCAACGGATGCCTGCGGGTCATTCACTTGCGGCGACTGTCCGGAAGCTACCGGACTGTCCAATTGCGTATCGTCGAGCGATGCCAATTTTATTCCCATTCACTTGCACTGAAGGCACGAACCCTCAGGTTTCACACGATTCCACTCCTTCTCCGCTTTGGTGAAGCTTCCCGCACAAAAGCGGGACACCACAACAGATTGTGCCGGAACCGGTCACTCACAACACCATAATGTGCCGCTGTCGATTATACAATCTTTATTATTGGCGCGCCAGAAAAAGAAGTGTTTCTGCGAAAACAACGGATTAAATCGTCAAATCCTTGAACATCACGAAGGCATCGACATAGCGTTCCCGCTGGAAGTGATAGGCTTTCGGCAACACGCCAACCACCGTAAATCCCAAGCTTTTCCACAGATTCACGGCGACGGTATTGGTGCTGACGACGAAGTTGAACTGCATGCCACGGAATCCGCGCTCCTTCGCCCGTTGCAGCGATTTCTCGCCGAGGATGCGCCCGATGCCTTTGCCGCGACCTGCGGGAGAGACCGCATAACCCCCATTGGCGATGTGCTTGCCCAAACCGAAATGGTTGCTGCGCTGATAGAACGAACCGAGGATGACTCCCTCCTCTTCCAGCACCCACACCTCATTGTCCAGCCCGCCATACCAATAAGTGAAGAGGTCTTCATCCGGCGCATCGCCGTACAGCGTGAAATAGGATTCGCTTTCGATGGTCGCGCGCAGCAGGTCTTTGACCAGCGGGAATTCGTCGCGGCCAAGGGTGCGCCATGTATAGGCAGAAGGAAGAGCAGTCATGGGAAAATCCGTGGTGAGTATGCGAAATCTGCGCGGAAGATAGCCAATTTCATGTTGCGAGACAAGAAAATCCGCCGGAATGTCGCCATTCCAGCGGATTTCTCCCCTACCACTAAACTTTTAGAACGCTATGCCATCACTGCGCGGAAAGAAGGAAAATGCCCGTGCTAAGCGTCACGAAGAAACCGGAGATCGCGATGTATTTCACGGTATCGGTCAAGGCCACTGCCTTCGCTTGGGGGGTCATCTTCTGCATCGCTCACCTCAAATATCGAAATTCGGGAATGGATAGGAAGTCCGTATGTTTGAATCTAGCACAGATTCCTTACCAAATCGTTAACACGGGCATTTCTGCCATTAATCAATGATTGGACATCCCGCCGCCAGCCCTTTAGAATATCGCTCATGCACGACCATACCGGACATTCCCACGCTACCAAGGTGAAATCCTCCTGCTGTCACGCTCCACAGCCGGATGGAGATGACGCGCACCGGCATGCCCATGCCTCCATCACGCGCGATAAGATTCTTCTTTTAAGCGTGAGCATCACGCTGATTGCCTATGCCGTCCACCTCTTCGCAGGCAGCATGACGGATGGCTTCATCGCCCGTTTCGCCGCCGCCTGTTTCGAGCTGCTGAATGTCATGTGGTGGGGCATCGCCGCTGGCGTGTTCTTCGTGGGGTTGATGGGGAAAGTGCCTCGCGAATTCGTCATGGGTATCCTCGGCAAAGGCGGCAGCTTCAATGGCATCCTGCGCGCCTGCTTCGGCGGCTTGCTGCTCGACCTGTGCAGCCACGGCATCCTGCTCGTGGGCATGAAGCTCTATGAGCGCGGCGCGAGCTTGGGGCAGGTCATGGCCTTCCTCATCGCCAGCCCGTGGAACTCCATTTCGCTCACCTTCATTCTCATCGCCCTTGTCGGCCTGCCGTGGACGCTCACCTTCATCGTCCTCTCCGCGCTCATCGCCATCGCCTCCGGCCTAATGTTCGAATGGCTGGTGAAGCGCGGCACCCTGCCCGCCAATCCCCATCAGCAGGAATTGCCCGAAGGCTTCCGTTTCTGGCGCGAAGCGAAGGCGGGCATCCGCCGCACGAAATGGAATGCCGCACTCTTCACCTCAGCCATCAAAGAAGGCTTCCGCGATTCCGCGCCCATCCTGCGCTGGGTATTCCTTGGCTTAGTTCTGGCTGCGCTCATCCGCTCTGCTGTGCCCACCGAGCATTTCGCCCATTATTTCGGCGCGACGCTGGGCGGTTTGGTCTTGACCATGCTGGCCGCCACCGTCATCGAGGTCTGCTCCGAAGGCACGACCCCCATCGCGGCGGATCTGCTCACCCGCGCGGCATCGCCGGGCAATGCTTTCGCTTTCCTCATGGCAGGGGTCTCGACGGATTACACGGAGATCATGGCGCTGAAAGAGACCACGAGGTCCTGGAAGATAGCCCTCTTCCTGCCCCTCGTGACATTGCCGCAGATTTTTGTGATTTCGTGGCTGGTGAACACCGCCGCGCAGTGACAGGTCTTCAGACCGCTTGACGGTCACCTGCCGTATTGGCGATATAGCTATACAGGCACTTCACGCTGGCATCATAATCCGCCACGAGCTTGGCGAAGACCTCTTTCGCATGCAGGCTGATTTCGCCCTTCTCCGCATCCGCGCTACAGGTATATTCCAAATCCTTCGCCAGAAGGTGGATGCTTTGCAGCCCCACCTGCCCCGTCGAGGATTTCAGCGCATGGGCACGTTTCGAGGCCTTGAGCGCCTCACCACCCTGAATCGCCGCCGCGATATCCTTGATATACGATGTCGCTTGCTCGATTTGATCCTCGAAAATCGCCAGATACCCGTCCCCCAGAATGGCCATGAGGTCGTCGATGATTTCTTCGTTGAGTACCGGGATATTCTGCGGCATAGGATATTCACCTTAGCGAGTAAAGAGCATGCAGCATTAATTTATTAACTCAAAAAATGCGTTTTTTGCTGCATATATACTTAATATATTGCCACATAAATACACAAAAGCAACACGAATTTACACAAAAACCTGTTAAATTTATCCAGCATTTTAATTAAATGCCAAGCTCTTGCCTCAACATGGCACCCACACCGCCGTCACCGCCTCCATCACTTTTTCATCGTGCTGGTTATAGGTATCCATGCTGTATTTCACCACGCCATGGGTGGGTTTTGAGTTGGAGCGGCGCACGTCCAATACCGTGAGGACAACGCGTAATGTATCACCGGGATAAACGGGTCGCGGCCATTTCACTGATTCCAAACCCAGCCCCAGCAACCCACCCGCGACATTCGCCAGTTCGGTCGCGGCTTTCAGCTTCATAGTGATGGCGGCGGTCTGCCAGCCGCTAGCGATGAGCCGTCCATAAGGGCCTTTCTTCGCGGCTTCCACGTCTATGTGGTAGTATTGCGGGTCATATTGTTTGGCGAAAGAGACCGCCTCCTCCAGCGAAAGCGTATGGGTCGGGCTGAGGAATTCCTGACCGGGGCGGAAGTCGTTAAGGTATAATTCGGCTGACATATCGCCTCCTGCGCGATTAGACTGGGATGAACCCGAATGGAGAATGCAGGATGCCCCCTCACACCAAAAATTTCAATGCGATTGATGGTTTTCCAGTCCTTGATAGGCGCAAGAACCTTTTTATCCTGACAGGCGCGGGCATTTCGGCGGAATCGGGTTTGCGCACCTTCCGTGACGGGGATGGGCTGTGGGAGAACCACCGGATTGAGGACGTCGCCACGCCGGAGGCCTTTGCCCGCAACCCTGTGCTGGTGCAACGGTTCTATAACGCCCGCCGCGCCCAGCTGCGCGAGGTCGAACCGAATGCCGCGCATCGCGCACTCGCAGAGCTGGAAAAGCTGTGGGAAGGTGAATTCACGCTGGTGACGCAGAATGTGGATGACCTGCACGAGCGCGGCGGCAGCAAGAACCCCATCCACATGCATGGCGAGCTGCGCAAGGCGCGCTGCCTACACAGCGACGAGATTTTCCCGTGGGATGAGGACATAAACGACACCCTCGCCTGCGCTTGCTGCGACACGGCTGGCACGCTCCGCCCGCATATCGTCTGGTTTGGCGAGATGCCGCTTTTCATGGAAGATATATATGCCGCACTCCGCCGTTGTGATATCTTCATCGCCATCGGCACATCGGGGCAGGTCTATCCAGCGGCAGGGTTTTCCATGGAAGCGCGGCGCAGCGGCGCATGGACAATCGAGTGCAATCTCGTCTCCTCCGACAGCCCCGTGTTCGAGACGGTTCTGGAGGATAAAGCCACACTGACCCTTCCCCGCATTGTGGAATTATGCGCTTAGGCGCTGTTTCAGCTTGCTGACGATTTTCTCCGAAGCCGCCTCGACCATATCCAGCACCTGCTCGAACGCCTCCGGCCCTTGGTAATACGGGTCGGGCACATCGCCCACCAGCGCCGCATCACTATAGGGTAGGAACAACGCCACTTCCGCCTTCGCGCCAGCGGGTTTGCCCTCTTGCAGAATGCGCAGATGCCCCGCGTCCATGGCGAGAATCAGGTCATATTCGTGGTAATCCTCTTTGCTCACCTTCCGCCCGACCAGATTCGCCATCTCCACCCCGCGTTTCAACGCCGCAGCCGTACTGCGCGGGTCTGGGTTTTCGCCGATGTGATAGCCATGGGTGCCGGCGGAATCGCAGATGACCTGCTCCGCCAACCCCGCCGCGATGACACGCGAGCGGAACACCGCTTCGGCGGTGGGTGAACGGCAGATGTTGCCCGTGCAGACGAAAAGGACTTTATACATATCAAAGCTCCCATGAATGAACAGGTAGGTTGGATTCCTGCATGGCGGTATATTCCCGCACCATCACCCGCATGTCAGAACCGTATCGTGCGACGAAGGATTTCTGCCAATTCGCACCATTCTGACCACTTCGCAATCTAGGTTCGATGACTCCATCGAGATATATCTCGATTTCGCTTTCTTTGATGCCCAATCGCACCAACCCTTTACGCGCCAATGGCAATAGCACATCCAGCGAGAATTGGCGCATGTTGTTGAGCGAACCGTCCGACGCGCGGATATTCGCATCCAAGCCGAACTTCGCCGCATTATAAAAATTCTCCCGCGCCACTTCGAAGGGCAGGTATTGTTCCGGCGGGGTGGGCTGGTTCATCAACTCGAAGGTCAGGCCGAGGTAATAGGCCGCATTGGCCACCACGTCCATCAAGCTTGGGCCAGCCGACATGGTGCGATGCTCGATCCGCAGGTGAGGTTTTTCGGGATCGCCACCGTCAAAACCGAGGATGGGGCGATTCCACCGCCATACCGTGCCATTGTGTAATCGTACATGGGGCAGAGGCTCTGTCGCGTCCCATTGGATTTCCGGAAGAATCGGCGGATAAAGGGCGATGTTTTCGGCGAAAGGCTCGAAGAGGGATTCCTTGGCATAACCCGTGCCGAAACCTGCGCGGCGCAACTCGCGCCCGTTCTCATCGCGCAAATGCCCGCTGGGAACGGAACGCTCGAAAATGGCGATGCGGCTTTCATCCCACAGTGCGCGACCATAAAGATACGGCGAATTCGCCGATGCGGCCACCAGCGGCGCGGAAGCGATGATGGATGCGTTATAGCAGCGCACCGCCTCTTCCTGCCCCACTTTCAGATGCACCTGAAGCGAAGTGGACGCCGCCTCCAACATCATGTCGGGTTGCTCGATGTGGATGCCTTCGCCCTCGTCGATGTGGAAAGACAGCGGCACATGGGCACGACTGTTGAACAGCTGCTGGTTCAACGCCTCATAACGCTTAGAGACGGTCATATTCTCGACATTCAGCATGCCCTCTTCCAGCGTGGGCATCACGCCGATGGTGAGTGCATGAAGCCCCTGCGCTTTGGCCTGTTTGAAGCAAGCCTCCCAAATGTCGGACACTTCCGTGTGAAGGCGAGAAAGGGCGTTGCTGTCCTCACCGAGCTTGCGGGGAGACGTGTTCAGCTCGAAATTGAATTTCGCCAGTTCCGCGCCCACCAGCGGGTGGTTCAGTTTCTCAAGGAATTCCGCGTTCTTTGGCGCGGGGGAAAACCGTTCATCTGCCAGCCACGCCTCCAGCTCCAGCCCGCACATGCGTACACCCGCGCTGAAGCGTTCCTCGCGGAACCATTGTTCCAGCACTTTCGTCTCCTGCCGCATCAACTCGGCGAAGCGGTCGAAGTCGCTTTCCACGAAGACGGTCGTGTTGATTTCCTGTCCCATTTTTTTGTTCTCCGGTTGCAGTCAATCATTATGTCGATAGCCGCATAAAAGCGGTATTAGGCATTCAGTTGACGAGGGGGATGTCCTTCCAGCGCGTAGTGTAGCGCGGTGAGCAGTGCTCGGATTTCGCCGTCCATTTCTGGGCGATGCCCTCCCCGCCGAATTTCAGTGTATCGCCGCCCAGCTTGCGGTTCATCTTATCCACCACCAGCATCAGCTGATGCTGCCGCTGACGTTTCAGCACGGTCTCCGCGTCATCCAGCAGGCTTTGCTGGAAATTCCCCGCAGGGGCGAAGTCCATCAATGTAACCCCACATTTTTTGTACCGCAACCCCGGTACAAAAATCTTCTTCATCGCCTCCCGTGCGAATCGGGCGATTTCCGCGGTATCATCCGTGTAGGACGGCAGTTCAACCATCTGGTAATTCGCATAATACCTTTCGCGGGGGTTGTGACGGTTCGTCTGGATATAGACCGACACCACCCGCGCCACGGATTGTTGTTCGCGCAGTTTCCTGCTCGCCCGCGCGGTGTAAGATGTCACCGCCTCCTGCACATCCTCCAGCTTCGTCAGCGGTGTGCCGAAGGAGCGCGAGGCCATGATGGCGTTCTTGCCGGAGGATTCATGCTCCCCGCTCTCGCAGGGGATTCCGCGCAGTTCCAGCACCTTTCGCTGCATCATCACGTTATATTTCTGGCGAATCCATGTTTCATTCGTATTGGCCAGTTCCTCCGCCGTGCCGATGCCCGCCATGCGTAGCGAGGCCGAAAGCTTCCGCCCGATACCCCAGATGTCCTCCACAGGCGTTCGGCGGCGCACTTCACGCAGCGTTTCCTCTTCGATCAGCAGAAAGGTCTTCCCCTGCTTCTTGCTGATTCCTGCGGCGAGTTTCGCCAGCGTGCGGCTGGGCGCGATGCCCACGGAAACGGGAATGCCCGTCCATTGCAGCACCGTGCGGCGGATGTCCTCGCCCACCTCCTCGAACTTGCCGTCCGGCGTGCCGCTCAGATCGAGGAACGCCTCATCGACGCTATACACGTCCACTTCCGGCGAAAAACGCTGCAAAATCTGCATCACTCTGTTCGAAATATCGCCATAAAGTTGGAAATTCGACGAGAAGCTATGCACCTTTTCACGTTTCAACAAATCGCGTATTTCGAACATCGGTGCTCCCATCGGAACGCCGATTGCTTTGGCTTCATTGCTTCTGGAAATAACGCAACCGTCATTATTGGACAGCACCACCACGGGTTTTTCGCGCAGGGCGGGAAGGAAGAGGCGTTCGCAGGAGACGAAGAAATTGTTGCAGTCAATCAGCGCGAACATAGCATCATCTCAGCTTGCGGATGACCGCTGAAACGACACCCCAAATCGCCCCCGCGCCGACATCGGCGGAGCCGTCATCCAGCCGAATGGCGGGATAGTCGGGATGTGCCGCCACAAGCCAGATACCGTCTTTTTTCTTTTGGAAGTGTTTAACGGTGAATTCCCCGTCCACCACCGCGATGACCACATCCCCATCCCGCGCATCCAATGCGCGATCGACGACCAGCGTATCGCCGCTGTGGATGCCCGCGCCCGTCATGGACTCCCCCGCCACGCGCACGAAGAAGGTCGCGGCAGGATGCGCTACGAGATGGCGGTTCAGGTCGAGCTTGGTTTCGGTGTAATCATCCGCAGGAGATGGGAAACCGGCGGAGACGCTCACGCCCGCCTTGGGATGCGCCTGTGGTGCGGCATCCTCATCGCTGGGGGCTATCCATTCGATTTTCATGGCTGGTCATCCTTTGATCGGGAATCGAAAGTATAGCCCGAAGGAATAAGAGAGTACAGGGAAATGAATTTAGTTACAGAAATCAGATGCGGGAGAATATCTCGCCTTTGGTTTCGCGCTGGAAGCGCTGCGCCAACTGGGTGACGTGGTCGTCTTCTTTCAACTTGCCTTTGGCGAGATCGCGGAACTTCTCGCTCATCACGTTGGCATAGCGGATGATGGCTTCGGGGCTGGCGCGCTCGAAACGCTCGCTCTTGTCGTTCCACTGGAGCAATTCGCCGTCTTTTAGGCCTGCATCCTGCCCCATGAGGGTGAAGTCGTTGCCGTTGCGCCCCTTCACGGGCACACCATGCAGCGCAAAGCCTGCGCTGGCAGCCTGATTGTTGGCGAATTCCGTCAATTCTTTGACCTGTGAGCGGTTCAGCACCTTATCTTCCGGCTTCACGAAGGTCATCACATCCAGATAATGCTGGCTGGAATTGATGATGCTATGCATGAATCCAAGGGAAATGACCGCATCGCGCACGTTATCGACCGGTTTTTCCAGCACACGCTCCATCACCGTCGAAACGGATTCCGTCGCTTTGCCCTGCCCCAGCGCACTGAAGATGCGGCTGGAGTTGTCGATGAGCTTCTCACCCACCTCGTCGCAGAACCGCTGCATCAGCCTGTTGTCGCGCTCATCGCGTTCTTCGCGTGGCTTCGCGGCGATGCGGGGGATGTCTTTATACTGATCTTTCTTTTGGATATCGATCATATCCGCGTTCACATGGTTGGATTCCACCAGTGCCGCGCGCAGACCTTTATCTTGTTCGCCGGCGGTCGCCAGCGCGCCTTCGATGAGCCCTTTGGTCACATCGGCTTCGTTGATGATGTGACGCTTCTTCAGGAACACTTC
>Ga0194112_10007197_pt1 | contig 14504 bp, 11 predicted proteins | sample TA2MahC400mmetaG_FD_146191 | JGI IMG/M metagenome (GOLD analysis project Ga0194112, IMG submission 146191) | Freshwater microbial communities from Lake Tanganyika, Tanzania - TA2015016 Mahale Deep Cast 400m | ecosystem: Environmental > Aquatic > Freshwater > Lake | place: Tanzania: Lake...
TATCGCGCTGAGCGTTGCGATGTTCACCAACATCAAGTTCATTCATCCGGTCCGGACCGAGCGCTGGCGCGCGATCTCGCTGCCCGTGGCAGTGCTGTGGGTCCTGTTTGCCGGTTGGGTGGCCTGGGTCGATTTTCACCCGGCCAGCTGGGCGGTTTGGGGCGTGGTGCTGACCTCGGTCTGGCTGCTGCTGGCGGGAGCCGCGCAGCAGCTGTTTCCCCGGCGACGGAGGTCGCGGCGCGGTCAGGCCTGACGGCCGCCGCCCCTGCGCAGGTCGAAAAGGCCATAGGCGGCAACCACCAGAAAGCACAGGCCCGGCACCATATAGGACAGGGGCGCGCCCTGTGCGTCCAGGACCGCCGCCTGCACCAGGGGCATCAGCGCCCCACCCAGGATCGCCATGACCAGTCCCGCGGCCCCGAACTTGGTGTCCTGGCCCAGGCCGTGCAGGGCGATGCCATAGATGGTGGGAAACATCAGCGACAGGCAGGCCGACAGCGCGACCACCGCCCAGACCCCCGCCAGACCCGGCGCGGCGGCTGCGAACAGGCAGAGCCCGGTTCCGGCCAGCGCCATGACGGCCAGCAGTGCCGCGGGACGGATCATGCCCATGACGCCCACCATGACAAAGCGCGAGATCAGAAAGACGATCAGGCTGGCCTGCAGGTACCAGCCCCCCTGCGCCTCGGTCCCGTCGATGGCGCCCATCACATAGGCGATGGTATAGGTCCAGGCACAGGTCTGCGCGGCGACATTGAAGAATTGCGCGACCACCCCAAAGACATAGTGCCGGTTCGCCAGAAGCCGGCGCAGCGTTGCCGCAAAATGCACCGGGGTCACCGCCGCCTCGGTCCGCTCGTTGCGGGTGGGCATGCGGATCAGCGCGATGGCGATCCAGATCGCCACCAGCACAAAGGCGAAGCCCACATAAGGGGTCATCACCGCCTGCAGCTCGGCCTGCTGGACGGCGCGCAGCGCCTCGGGCGCCATGGCGGCACGGTCGGTGGCGCTGGCGGTGTTCAGCTGGGGCAGGATCAGGGTCGCGGCCAGAAAGACGCCGATGTTGGTCCCGACCGGGTTGAAGGCCTGGGCCAGGTTCAGGCGCCGGGTGCCGTTCGCCTCGGGTCCCATCGCCATCACGAAGGGATTGGCCGAGGTTTCCAGGATCGACAGCCCGCCTGCCAGCAGAAAGAGCGCAAGCAGGAAATAGCTGAAGGTCATCGCCTGCGCGGCCGGATAGAACATGAAGGCGCCCCCGATCGCGCAGCCCAGCCCGGTCAGGATTCCCGTCTTGTAGGAGTAGCGGCGGTTGATGAAGGCGGCCGGCAGGGCCAGCAGGAAATAGGCCCCGTAATAGGCGAACTGGACAAAGGACGCCTGAAGGGTCGTCATCGAGAAGATGCGCGAAAAGACCTGCACCAGCGGATCGGTCATGTTCGCGGCAATGCCCCAGGCCGCAAAGCAGGCCACCAGCAGGACAAAGGGCAGGCGCATGCCGGGGTGAAGAAACGAAACTTGGGTCATGCGGTCCTCGTGGCAATCATCAACCGGAGGCGTCCCTTGGCACAGCTTTGCGCCGGTGACCACCGCTGCGGGACCTGAAAAAAGGGGCAGGCGCTGCCGCGCCCGCCCCTGGTCCCACCCTTTGCGGGCCAGTCTACCCGTATTTGCGGATCTGCCCGGTCCGCAGGCGCGACAGATAGCTGTTCGTTTCCGCCCTCACGATCGGCATCAGAAGGTAGAGCGCAATGATGTTGGGAATGGCCATCGCAAAGATCATCGCATCCGAGAAGTCGATCACGGGGCCCAGGCTGGCCGAAGCGCCGATCACGACGAAAACGCAGAAGATCACCTTGAAGATCAGCTCCTTCGTCTGGCCTTCGCCGAACAGGAAGGTCCAGGCCTTCAGCCCGTAATAGCTCCACGAGATCATCGTGGAAAAGGCGAACAGCACCACCGCCAGCACCAGCACGTAGCGGAACCAGCCAAAGGCGCTGCTGAACGCGTCCGAAGTCAGGGCCACGCCGCTGTTGCCGGTCACGGTCCGGATGCCGTCCCCTGCCTCGTTCAGGACGAACAGGCCGGTTGCGGGGTCGCTGACCAGCTGCCCCGTGATGATGATCACCAGCGCGGTCATGGTGCAGATGATGACCGTGTCGATGAAAGGCTCCAGCAGCGACACGAAACCCTCGGTCACCGGCTCCTTGGTGCGCACGGCGCTGTGGGCGATGGCGGCCGACCCGATGCCTGCCTCGTTGGAGAATGCCGCGCGGCGGAAGCCCTGGATCAGCGCGCCGATCGCGCCACCGACAACGCCGTCATTGGTGAATGCGCCCGTGATGATCTGGCCAAGGGCGGTCCCGATCATGTCATAGTTCATCGCGATGATGACCAATGCGGTGATGACGTAAAGCGCCGCCATGAACGGCACCACCTTTTCCGTCACGCGGGCGATGGACTTCAGCCCGCCGACGATGACCAGAAACACGATGATCGCCATGACGACGCCAGTGATCCAGCCCGGATATTCCCCCACTACGTTGATGATCTGGGCATGGGCCTGGTTGGCCTGGAACATGTTCCCGCCGCCAAAGCTGCCCAGGATGCAAAAGATCGCGAACAGCACGGCCAGGAACTTGCCGCCGGGCAGCCGGCGCTCTGCAAAGCCCTTGGTCATGTAATACATCGGGCCGCCCGAAACGGTGCCGTCCGCATATTCGTTGCGATACTTCACGCCAAGCGTGCATTCGGTGAACTTGGACGCCATGCCCAGAAGACCCGCAAGGATCATCCAGAAGGTCGCGCCCGGCCCGCCGATGCCGATGGCCACCGCGACGCCGGCGATGTTGCCCAGGCCCACGGTGCCCGACAGGGCCGTCGTCAGCGCCTGGAAGTGGCTGACCTCGCCCGCATCGTTGGGGTCGGAATAGTCGCCCCGCACCAGCGCCAGCGAATGGCCAAAGGCGCGGAACTGGATAAAGCCGAAATACAGCGTGAAGATCGACGCGGCGATGACCAGCCATCCCACGATCCAGGGAAAGCCGGTTCCCGGGAAGTTGGAAAAGATCAGCTGGACGAACCAGCCCGTCGAGCTGGCAAAGATCTGGTTCACCGTTTCATCGACGCCCTGCGCGGCGGCAGGGGCGACGCCCAGTCCGGCCGCCAGCCCTGCAAGGGCGGGCGCGTTCAGTTTCATTGTTGTCATTGGTCCTGTCCCTGTCGTTGCGGCGCCACGCATCACGGCACGATCGTCACGGGCACCGGCGACACCTGTGCCAGCGTCGCCGCGACCGAGCCGAAGATGCGCGAGGCAAAGCCCGACGCGCCCATCCGGCCGATGAAGATCATCGCCGCGCCCTCGTCCCGGGCGATGCGGCACAGCGTTTCGGCGGTATGCCCATAGCGCAGCGTGGTCGAGACGGGAATGCCCGCCTGTTCCACCTGCCGAACCACGGGGGTCAGGATCGCGGCCTCGGCGCGCTGCAACTCTTCGGTGCGGCGGCGATGGCGTTCCTCGACCTCGCTGGGCGTCAGAAAGCTGTAGGGCGACCATTCCAGCACATGCGCGATCAGGATGCTGTCGCCCTGTGCCTGGGCGCGGGTTATGGCGAAGTCGAGCGCGCGTTGCGACGCCTCGCTGCCGTCGAAACCGACGACGATCTTGCGTGACATTGTGCCCCCATCTGCTGAACTGTCGTTCCTGGTTCTCATGCGGAAAGGATAGGCAGGCGCCCGGAGCAGGGCCAGCGGAAATGTCTCGCTACAATGTCGCGCGGCGCCGGGTGATGCACCAGTGCCGCGAGCGGCTGACGCCCGCGCGACGGTTTGGGGTTTTCAAGCTGCCGCAGGGACGGCATAATTCGGGCCATGACTCGGATGCGCCACATCGCCACCGCCCCGACTGCGCCGCAAGGCGCGCGTCTGGCCGTGCATCTCCGCGGTCTGCTGCTTCTTACGCTGCGCTGAGCGGGTCTTCCGGGCCGCCGCTCAGCCAGGTCAGCGCCCGGGACCCCTTCAGGACCTTCGTAAGAAAGTACAGACAGATGACCGATCAGAACCGAGTCGTGATCTTTGACACCACCCTGCGCGATGGCGAACAGTCGCCCGGCGCCACCATGTCCCATGCCGAAAAGCTGGAAATAGCCGGGATGCTGGACGAGATGGGTGTCGACATCATCGAGGCCGGCTTTCCCATCGCCTCGGAAGGTGACTTCGCCGCGGTGTCCGAGATTGCGCGCCAGTCCAGGAACAGCGTGATTTGCGGGCTGGCCCGCGCCCAGATCCCCGACATCGACCGCTGCTGGGAGGCCGTGAAGCATGCCCGTCAGCCGCGCATCCACACCTTCATCGGGACCTCGCCGCTGCACCGGGCCATCCCGAATCTGGACATGGACCAGATGGCCGATCGGATCCACCAGACCGTGACCCATGCCCGCAATCTGTGCGACAACGTGCAATGGTCGCCCATGGACGCCACCCGCACGGAACATGACTATCTGTGCCGGGTGGTCGAGATCGCCATCAAGGCCGGCGCCACCACGATCAACATTCCCGACACCGTGGGCTATACCGCGCCGCGCGAATCCGCCGCGCTGATCCGCATGCTGCTGGAACGCGTGCCCGGCGCGGATGAGATCGTCTTTGCCACGCACTGCCACAACGACCTGGGCATGGCGACCGCCAACGCCCTGGCCGCGGTCGAGGCGGGGGCGCGCCAGATCGAATGCACCATCAACGGGCTGGGCGAACGCGCCGGCAACACTGCGCTGGAAGAGGTCGTGATGGCCATGCGGGTGCGCAACGACATCATGCCCTATCAGACCGGCATCGACACCACCAAGATCATCGGCATCTCGCGCCGCGTGGCCGCCGTGTCGGGCTTTCCGGTGCAGTTCAACAAGGCGATCGTCGGCAAGAACGCCTTTCTGCACGAAAGCGGAATCCATCAGGACGGCGTTCTGAAGAACGTCGAGACCTTCGAGATCATGCGCCCCGCCGATATCGGCCTGACCGAGAACAACATCGCCATGGGCAAGCATTCGGGCCGCGCCGCCCTGCGCGCCAAGCTGGCCGATCTGGGTTACGAGGTGGGTGACAACCAGCTCAAGGACATCTTCGTGCGCTTCAAGGCCTTGGCCGACCGCAAGAAGGAGGTCTATGACGATGACATCGTGGCGCTGGTCCAGGATGTGGCCGCCAATACCGACACCGACCACCTGCAGGTCAAGCATCTGCGCGTCATCTGCGGCAGCGACGGCCAGTCGGCCGATCTGACCATGGTCGTCGATGGCCAGGAAAAGCGCGCCGAAACCACCGGCGACGGCCCGGTGGACGCTTGCTTCAACGCCGTGCGCCAGATCTTTCCGCATGAGGCACGGCTGCAGCTGTATCAGGTTCATGCCGTGACCGAGGGCACGGACGCCCAGGCCACCGTCAGCGTCCGGATGGAGGAGGAAGGCCGCATCGTCACGGGTCAGGCGGCTGACACCGACACGATCCTGGCTTCGGTCAAGGCCTATGTCGGTGCCCTGAACCGGCTGATCGTCCGCCGCGCGATGACGGGGCGCGACAGCGACGCCAAGCAGATCAGCATGTATTCGCACTGAAGTCCGGCGGCGGCGGGGGGCACATCCCGCCGCTGTTGTTCTTTGGACGACAGCAACCTGCGATTGCCGGCCTTTGGGTGCATCGGGGCTTTTCGGGTAGGGCGTCCCGCTCTATACGGGGCGACGCCTGAAGGGGCGATTCAGGGCGACCTGCCCTTCCGGAACTTCAGAACAGGGCAGGCCGGGCCAACCGGCGGGAAAAGGATACGGGCATGGCATTCGGCGGGCTGTTTTCGACCGACATCGCAATCGACCTGGGGACGGCGAACACGCTGATCTATGTCAAGGGCAAGGGAATCATCCTGAACGAACCCTCGGTCGTCGCTTATCACGTCAAGGACGGCAAGCGGCAGGTTCTGGCAGTGGGCGAGGATGCAAAGCTGATGCTGGGCCGCACGCCCGGCAGCATCGAGGCGATTCGCCCCATGCGTGAAGGCGTCATTGCCGATTTCGACAGCGCCGAGCAGATGATCAAGCACTTCATCAAGAAGGTGTTCAAGCGCAGTGGCTTTTCCAAGCCCAAGGTCATTGTCTGCGTGCCCCACGGCGCCACGCCTGTCGAAAAGCGCGCGATCCGCCAGTCGGTTCTGTCGGCCGGCGCCCGCAAGGCGGGCCTGATCGCCGAACCCATCGCGGCGGCCATCGGCGCGGGCATGCCCATCACCGAACCCACCGGCAGCATGGTCGTGGACATCGGCGGCGGCACGACCGAGGTCGCGGTGCTGTCCCTGGGCGACGTGGTCTATGCGCGGTCCGTCCGCATCGGTGGTGACCGGATGGACGAGGCGATCATCAACTATCTGCGCCGCAACCAGAACATGCTGATCGGCGAATCGACGGCGGAACGCATCAAGACCAGCATCGGCACCGCCCGAATGCCCGATGACGGGCGCGGCGCGACGCTGATGGTGCGCGGCCGCGACCTGCTGAACGGCATTCCCAAGGAGATCGAGATCAGCCAGGCGATGGTGGCCGAAGCACTGTCGGAGCCCGTGCAGGCCATCTGCGAGGCCGTGATGGTGGCGCTGGAAGCCACACCCCCGGACCTGGCGGCCGACATCGTCGATCGGGGCGTGATCCTGACCGGCGGCGGCGCCATGCTGGGCGAACTGGACCTGGCGCTGCGCGAGCAGACCGGCCTGTCGATCAGCCTGGCCGACCAACCGATGAGCTGTGTCGCCCTTGGCACCGGCAAGGCGCTGGAGTTCGAAAAGCAGCTGCGTCACGTCATCGACTACGACAGCTGATCCGACCTTCGGAGGGCTGCCAGAATGGTGCGCAAGGGCCCCGATTTCGTCACCCCGATCCGGCGCGTTCTGATCGCGCTGATGGCGCTTGCGCTGCTGGCGCTGTTCCTGTTCTGGCGCATCGACAGCCCGCGTGCGGAACAGATGCGCACGGCCTTGATCGATCGCATCGTGCCCCGGTTCGAATGGGCGCTGGTGCCGGTGACGCGCGTCAGCCAGATGATTGCGGGTTTCCAGAGCTATGCCCGCATCTATGAGCAGAACCAGGAACTGCGCCGCGAATTGCAGCGCATGACCGCCTGGAAAGAGGCCGCGGTGCAGCTGGAGCAGGAAAACTCGAAGCTGCTGGCCCAGAACAACGTCCGCATCGATCCGGCGCTGACCAGCGTGACGGGGGTGGTGATGGTCGACAGCGGCTCGGCCTTTCGCCAGTCGGTGCTGCTGAACGTGGGCGCCCAAGACGGGATCGTCGAAGGCTGGGCGACCATGGACGGGCTGGGCCTTGTGGGCCGCATCTCGGGCGTGGGACTGCGGACCAGCCGGGTGGTTCTGCTGACGGACCCGTCCTCGCGCATTCCGGTCATCGTGCAGCCGACGGGGGAGCGGGCGCTGCTGACGGGCGACAACACGCCGTTGCCGCTCTTGGAGTTCATCGAGACAAGCGACAACGTCCGCCCGGGCGACCGGGTCGTGACCTCGGGCGATGGAGGGGTTTTCCCGCCCAACCTTCTGGTGGGGCAGGTCGCCCAGGGCAGCGACGGGCGGATGCGGCTGCGCACCGCCGCCGATTATGGCCGGCTCGAGTTCCTGCGCGTCCTGCGGTCCCATCCCGCCGAGGCCGTGGCCGACAGTGATGCCGTGATCCGCCCCGGCCGGTGGAACGGTCCCGCCGGACCTCAGCTGCCACAATCTCCGGTCGAGGCGGCAGAGGCCACCGATCCCCTGGACCCCGGCACCGCCCCATGATGCAGCTTCCCAGCCGCGATCTTGTCATCGGTACCGGCCTGTTCCTGCTGGTCACCTGGCTGTTGCTGTTCATGCGCCTGCTGCCCCTGTCGGCGGGCGTCACGGGCTGGCCGGGCCCCGACCTGGGACTGGCACTGATCCTGGCCTGGATGCTGCGCCGGCCCGACCAGCTGGGCGCCCCCGTGATCGTGCTGGTCGTCCTGATCGAGGACGTGCTGCTGATGCGCCCCCTGGGCCTGTGGACGGCCGTCGTGCTGATCGGGTCCGAGGCCGCACGCGTGCGCGAGCCCCGTTGGCGGGATCAGCCATTCATGGTTGAATGGCTGCGGGTCGCCGTCCTGATCGGGTTGATGATGCTGGGTTACCGTTTCGTGCAGGTCCTGGCCGTGCTGCCGGTGGCGGCGCTGGGGCAGGTGATCCTGCAATTTCTGGCCACGGTGGCGGCCTATCCCCTGGTGGTCTTTGCTGCGCGCTGGCTGGTGGGCCTGCGCCGCATGGGCCGCGGCGACGGCGCATAAGAGGCAGCGGATGAAGAAGTCGCAGCGAGAGATCCTGGACAGCAGCCGTGCGATCACCCGGCGGGTGATGATGCTGGCGGGGCTGCAGTTGGGCGTGGTCACGACCCTTGCGCTCAAGATGCGCTCGATGCAGCTGGACCACGCCGAGGAATATCGGATGCTGGCCGACGGGAACTCGATCAAGATCCGGCTGCTGCCGCCCTCGCGTGGGCTGATCCTGGACCGCAACGGCATCATCGTGGCGGGAAACGAGCAGAATTATCGGGTGACGCTGACCCGCGAGGAGGCGGGCGGCGATGTCGAGCCGGTGCTGCGCCGCCTGTCCCAGCTGATCCCGATGAGCGAACAGCGCATCTCCGAACTCATGGAAGAATTCTCCCGCCGCAGCGCGATCACGCCCATCGTCCTGGCTGACCGCCTGAGCTGGGAACAGTTCAGCGCCATTGCCGTCAATGCCCCTGCACTGCCCGGGGTGACGCCGGAATCGGCCCTGTCGCGCGCCTATCCGCGTGCGGGCGATCTGGCGCATGTCATGGGCTATGTCGGTCCCGTCAGCGATTACGACCTGTCACGGATCGAGGACCCGGACCCGGTCCTGCGGCTGCCCGACTTCCAGCTGGGCAAGATCGGCGTCGAGGGCCGGCTGGAGGAGGTCCTGCGGGGCAAGGCCGGGGCGCGGCGGGTCGAGGTGAACAGCGCCGGCCGAGAGATGCGGCAGCTGTCGCGGCAGGAGGGCGAACAGGGCGCGGCTGTCCAGATGACGGTCGACGCCGCACTGCAGAACTATGCGGCGCAGCGCATGGGCGAGGAAAGCGCCGCGGCCGTGGTCATGGATTGTTTTACGGGCGAACTGTTCGCGATCTGCTCGTCCCCAAGTTTTGACCCGAACAAGTTCGTGCGCGGAATCTCCAGCGCGGAATACCGGGCGCTGATGGACCACGACCACCGGCCGCTGGCCGACAAGACGGTGCAGGGCGTTTATCCGCCCGGCTCGACCTTCAAGATGGTGACACTGATGGCGGGGCTGGAAGCCGGCGTCATCAACCCGGGCAGCCGCTATTTCTGCCCCGGCCATACCGAACTGGGCGGGCGGCGCTTTCACTGCTGGCGGCGCGGCGGGCATGGCACGGTGGATGCGATCAAGAGCCTCGAGGAAAGCTGCGACGTTTATTATTATGAACTGGCGCAGCGCGTGGGCATCGACCGCATCGCGGTCATGGCCCGCAAGCTGGGACTCGGGGTGCGCCACGACCTGCCCATGTCGGCGGTGGCCGAAGGAATTGCACCGGACCGCGAATGGAAAATGGCCCGCCACGGACAGTCCTGGCAGATCGGCGACAGCCTGAACGCCTCCATCGGTCAGGGATATGTGCTGGCCTCGCCGCTGCAGTTGGCGGTGATGACGGCACGCATCGCCTCGGGGCGCGAGGTGCGGCCGCAGCTGATCCGCTCCATCGACGGGGTGCGCCAGACGGTGCCGGACTATCCGCCGCTGGACATCAGCGAAGCGGCGCTGCGCGTGGCGCGCCAGGGCATGGACGCCGTGATGAACGGGGGCCGGGGCACCGCCCGCAGTTCGCGCATCGCGCGCGAGGACTGGAGAATGGCCGGCAAGACCGGGACCAGCCAGGTGCGCAACATCACGGCGGCCGAACGGGCACGGGGCGTGATCTCGAACGACCAGCTGCCCTGGAACCGGCGCGACCATGCGCTGTTCGTCTGCTATGCCCCCTATGACGCGCCCCGCTATGCGGTGTCGCTGGTGGTCGAGCATGGCGGCGGCGGCTCAACGGCTGCCGCGCCGATCGCGCGCGACATCCTGCTGTTCGCCCTGAACGGCGGCCTGCCGCCGCTGGACGCCGTTCCCTCCGACCAGCGCGCCGCGATGGAGGCCCGCCACGAGGCGATGCATCTTTACAAGCCCGAGGCCGCACGCCCCGGCCGCAGCCGCGCCTGAGGTCCGGTGATGTCCTATCTTGATTATCAGGTTGCGCAGGTTCCGACCGGCTTTCGCAAGATCCTCCACATTAACTGGCCTTTGGTGGTCCTTGTGGCCGCCGTCTGCTGCATCGGGTTCCTGATGCTGTATTCGGTCGCGGGCGGCCGGATGGATACCTGGGCCGAGCCGCAGATGGTCCGCTTTGCCATCGGCATGGTGGTGATGCTGGGACTGGCCTTTGTGCCCATGTGGTTCTGGCGGGGGATCTCGGTTGCGGCCTATGTGATCTGCTTTCTGATGCTGGTCGCGGTGGACCTGTTCGGCACCATCGGCATGGGAGCGCAACGCTGGATCGACTTTGGCCCGGTGCGGTTGCAGCCGTCCGAGCTGATGAAGATCGCCCTGGTCCTGCTGCTGGCGGCCTATTACGACTGGCTGCCGCTGGACCGCGTGTCGCGGCCGCTCTGGGTGATCATTCCTGTCCTGCTGATCCTGGCGCCGACGGCGCTTGTGCTGATCCAGCCCGACCTTGGCACCTCGATCATGCTGATCGCGGGCGGCGGCATCGTGATGTTCGCGGCCGGCGTGTCGCTGTGGTATTTCGGCGTGGTGATCGGCATGGGCGTGGGCCTGGTTGCTGCCGTGATGAACAGCCGGGGCACCGACTGGCAGCTGCTCAAGGACTACCAGTTCCGCCGCATCGACACCTTTCTGGACCCGTCGGCCGATCCTCTTGGGGCGGGCTACAACATCATCCAGAGCCAGATCGCGCTCGGGTCGGGCGGCTGGTCGGGGCGCGGCTTCATGCAGGGCACGCAGTCGCGGTTGAACTTCCTGCCCGAAAAGCACACCGACTTCATCTTTACCGTCCTGTCCGAAGAGTTCGGCTTCATCGGCGCCTCTTCCCTGCTGACCCTCTACATGCTGATCGTGGGCTTCTGCCTTTACTCGGCGCTGACCAACCGGGACCGGTTCGCCAGCCTGATCACCATCGGCATCAGCGGCACCTTCTTTCTGTATTTCGCGATCAACATGGCGACGGTGATGGGGCTTCTGCCGGCCAAGGGCTCGCCCCTTCCGCTGGTCAGCTATGGGGGAACCTCGCTGATGATCCTGATGCTGGGCTTTGGCCTTGTTCAATCCGCCCATGTCCACAGGCCAAGGTGACTTGATGAAGGTCCGCTTTTCCGCATCCCCCGCAGCATGGGACGAATGGGCCGCTCCGCTGCGCGCTGCCATCCCGGAAATGGTGCTGGATCGCGACGGCGATCCGGCCAGCTTCGATGGGATCATTCATGCACCCGGCGGCGACATCAGCGACTTCGGCCCATATCGGAACGTGCGGCTGGTCCAGAGCCTCTGGGCGGGGGTGGAACGCATCGTGACCAATGCCACCCTGACCCAGCCGCTGGCGCGCATGGTCGATCCGGGCTTGTCGCAAGGCATGGCCGAATATTGCACGGGCTGGACGTTGCGTGCGCATCTGGACATGGACCGCTATGCGCAGGACGGCATCTGGCGCAACGGCCAGGTCCCGCCGCTGGCGTTCCAGCGTCCTGTGACGATTCTTGGGATGGGCGAGCTGGGGCGGGCCACGGCGCGGATGCTGCGCGCGCTGGGCTTCCCCGTCACCGGGGTCAGCGCCTCGGGCCGCACGGTGACCGGAGTGGAGGTTCACCCGGTCGCGGAACTGGATCGGGCACTGGCTCAGGCCGCCATCCTCATCTGTCTGCTGCCTGACACGCCGGCAACGCGGGAGCTGCTGGATGCGGAGCGCTTGGCGCGGTTGCCGCAGGGCGCGTGGATCATCAATCCCGGCCGTGGTACTCTGATCAACGAGGATGCCCTTCTGGACGCATTGGGACGCCGACGTCCCGCCCATGCGGTGCTGGACGTCTTCCGGACCGAGCCGCTGCCCCCGGATCACCCTTTCTGGCGCCATCCGGCCATCACGGTGACGCCCCATGTCGCGGCCGAGACACGACCCGCCACGGCCGCGCCCGTCGTGGCCGAGAACCTGAGGCGCGCCATGCAGGGGCGCCCCGTTCTGCACCTCGTGGACCGTTCCAGGGGCTACTGAGCAACAGCCCTTTTTCTTGCGGTCAGGTCTCCCGGGGGGACTCCCCGGAACCGGGAGGAGAGGCAGCGCCCCCTGCGGCTTCCCGGCTTGCCGCCCGCTCGGCGGCCAGCTCGCGCGTCCGTTCGGACACGCGCGCGATCCGGTCCGCCATCTTCTTTTCACGCCGCCGCTGATAGGCCCGGAAGATCGGAACCGTCAGGTAATGCGTCGCGATCGACACGACCAGCCCCAGGATGGTGCCGCCCACCACGTAAGGCCAGAAGATCTGCGCGAAGAAGTCGCTGAGCCGGTCCCAGTGCGCCACCTCGGGGCCAAAGATCGACCGGATGTTGAACCACAGTTCGCCAGTGGCGCGGGAAAATTCGCGAAAGATGAAATGCGGCGTCAACTCGCCCTGCAGGCCCAGCAGTTCACGCCCCAACCCGACCGACACCAGCGCGATGAACGGCAAGGTCACCGGGTTTCCGACAAAGGTTGCCAGAAGGGCGGCCAGGATGTTGCCCCGGATGATCCAGGCCACCGCCGCCGCCGAAAGGAAGTGAAACCCGAACAGCGGCGTGAAAGAGACGAAAACTCCCGCCGCCACGCCCCGGCCGATCCGATGGGGCTGATCGGGCAGGCGGCGCAGGCGGTGGAGCACATAGGTGCCTGCCCGGCGCCAGCCCCCGCGGGGATAGATCATCTCGCTGGCTATCTGCCCGTAGCTGCGCGGCTTGCGGCGTTTGAACAAGATGAGCACCCGATCGGTGGCGGCCAGACGCACTGGCCTCAGGGTTTCAGCGCCGGGTCCCGGATCCGGGCGACCTGCGCCACATCGCTTTCCGCCTCGAGTGCGGTCAGCAGGTTGTGCAGATGCTCATGGTCGCGCAGCTCGACCTCGACCTCGATCCGGTAGAAGTCGGGCTTGCGCTCGATGAACTCGAGATTCGAGATATTCGCCCCTTGCGCGCCGATCAAGGTGCAGATGCGTCCCAGCACGCCGGCGTCATGGCGGATCGTCAAATTCAACACGGTCGAATAGGCGGCCGGATGACGCCCGTCGCGCCATTGCAGGTCAACCCAGCGGTCGGGACTGTCCTCGAACTCGGCAAGGACCGGACAGTCGATGGCGTGGATGACCACACCCGCGCCGCGATAGGTGATGCCGACGATGCGCTCTCCGGGGAGGGGCGCGCAGCAGGGTGCCCGCTTGAAGTTCGCATCGGCCTCGAGGCCGGCAAAGGGGCGCTTGCCGTCGATCTCGTCCTGGTGGTCGGCCAGTTCGGGATAAAGCACGCCCAGAACTTCCTTGGCCGAGTTCTCGGCGCTGCCGATCCGCGCCAGCAGTTCCTCGGCCGATGGCAGGCCCATCTGCTTGGCCGCCGTCCTCAGCGCCTTGTCGGTCACCTTGCGGCCCACATGTTCAAAACTGACACGCACCAGTTCGCGGCCCAGCCGCATGAAGCGGTCGCGGTCCTCCTCGCGCAGCGACCTCCGGATGGCGGCCTTGGCCCGGCCCGTCACCACGATGTCCAGCCATGTGGCTTGCGGACGCTGGCCCGAGGCGGCGATGATCTCGACCGACTGGCCGTTCTTCAGGCGTGTCCACAAGGGCACGCGAATGCCGTCGATCTTGGCGCCGACGCAGGAGTTGCCCAGCCGCGTGTGGATCGCATAGGCGAAATCGATGGGCGACGCGCCGCGGGGCAACTGCAGCACGTCGCCCTTGGGCGTGAAGCAGAAGACCTGGTCCTGGTACATCTCCAGCTTGACGTGTTCCAGGAACTCGTTGTGGTCCTCGGTGTCAAAGCGGTCGGTCAGCTGGGCGATCCATTCGGCCGGATCGACCGCAAAGGGATTCTTGGTGCGCACCCCGTCGCGGTAGGCCCAGTGCGCGGCGACGCCGGCTTCGGCCACCTCGTGCATCTGGCGGGTGCGGATCTGCACCTCGACCCGCTTGCCGTCGCGCCCCGAGACGGTGGTGTGGATCGAGCGATAGCCGTTGGTCTTGGGCTGGCTGATGTAATCCTTGAACCGCCCCGGCACGGCACGCCAGCGGTGGTGGATCCTTCCCAATGCGCGGTAACAGTCCATCTCGCAGCGCGTGATGATGCGAAAGCCATAGATGTCGGACAGGCGCGAAAAGGCCAGTTGCTTTTCCTGCATCTT
>Ga0194112_10007199_pt1 | contig 14503 bp, 14 predicted proteins | sample TA2MahC400mmetaG_FD_146191 | JGI IMG/M metagenome (GOLD analysis project Ga0194112, IMG submission 146191) | Freshwater microbial communities from Lake Tanganyika, Tanzania - TA2015016 Mahale Deep Cast 400m | ecosystem: Environmental > Aquatic > Freshwater > Lake | place: Tanzania: Lake...
TATAACCTTTTTAAGGGCTTGATTGAAGAGATAAAAGTTGACACAGTCAAGCTTCTTTTTAATGCAAAAGTTGTTGTAAAAAGTCCTGAAGAGCGGGATGAAGAAAAAGTATGGGGTGAAGAAAAAGAAAAAGAGCTGGCACTTAAAAATGTAAGAGCAAGCGGCCCATCAGATATTATCTCAAGTATTGCAAGTGATAGCTCCAAGGCTTCAAAACCTGAACCTGTAAGGGTACAGAAAGTCGGAAGAAACGATCCGTGTCCTTGTGGAAGCGGTAAAAAATATAAAAAATGCTGTGGAAGGTAACTGGTATTTTATGTTAGAAGATTATAAAGAAAAAATTGAAAAAATTTCAGAAAAATACTTTTTTTTAAGGAAGTGCCTTTGACTTAGCAAGCAAGCAGGAAGAGCTTGCCGGACTTCAAAAAAATACGCTGAAAGCTGATTTCTGGAATGATAAAGAAAAAGCTTACAGCACCACCAAGAGGATAGATGAAATAAAAGAAATTTTAACTGAAGTACAGGTTTTAGGGGAAAAAATTGATAACTGCAGACTTGCAGTGGAAATTTTGGATTCAGGTGAAGATAAAACAATTGAAGCAGAACTTGTAGAAAACTTAAAACAGCTCATAAAAGATTTGGATGAACTTGAAGAAGATGTTGTTCTTTCAGAGAAATATGATTCATATCCTGCAGTTGTTACAATCCATCCGGGTGCGGGCGGAACTGAATCACATGACTGGGCAGAGATGCTTTTCAGGATGTACAGGAGATGGATGGAAAATAAACGCTTCAAATCAAGAATAATTGACTTTCTACCCGGTGAAGAAGCCGGCATCAAGAATGTAACATTTACTGTCAGGGGCAAGCATGCATACGGACTGCTTAAAAGTGAGAAGGGCATCCACAGGCTGGTAAGAATTTCACCGTTTGACTCCTCAAAGAGAAGGCATACTTCATTTGCTTCTGTGGACGTGATTCCGCTTTTTGAAGAAGAGGTTGATGTAGAAATAAACAGGGAGGATTTAAGGATAGAGACTTTCAGGTCAAGCAGTGCGGGCGGTCAGCATGTAAATGTTACAGATTCTGCCGTAAGGATAACGCATATTCCTACAAATACAGTTGTAACCTGCCAGGATGAAAGATCTCAAATTTTAAACAGGCAAACTGCGCTTCAGGTGTTAAAATCAAGGCTGTATGAGCTCGAGCTTGAAAAGAAAGAAGAGGAACTGCAGAAGGTTAGGGGTGAAAAAAAGGGCATAAGCTGGGGTAATCAGATAAGAAGTTATGTTCTTGCTCCATACCAGATGATTAAGGATCACAGAACCGGCATTGAAGTAGGCAATGTGCAGCCCGTTCTTGATGGAGATATAGATATGTTTATAAAAGGTTTTCTTGAAAAAAATTTACCCAGAGGTTAAACTCTTAAGTTGACATGAATATGATTGAATTTAGAAATGTGACAAAAATTTATGCGGACAGGACAGCTGCACTTAAGGATATAAATCTTACGATAAAAAAAGGAGAGTTTGTATTCATAGTAGGCCCAAGCGGTTCGGGCAAATCAACACTTATAAAACTGCTGATAAGAGAGATTCCTGTAACAAATGGGGCGATTTATGTTGCCGGAAGAAATATATGCAACCTTAAAACTTCAAGAGTTCCCCAGCTAAGAAGAAATATAGGTTCAGTGTTTCAGGACTTTAAACTTCTGCCAAATAAGACTGTATTTGAAAATGTTGCATTTGCGCTTGAAGTCATTGGCAGACCCGCGTATGTCATAAAATTACAGGTGCCCCAGGTTTTAAAACTTGTAGGGCTTGAGCATAAAATGAGTTCATACCCACACCAGATATCTGCGGGCGAGCAGCAGAGAGTCTCAATTGCAAGAGCATTTGTTAACAGGCCGCCAATTCTCCTTGCAGACGAGCCTACGGGTAACCTTGATCCTGTAACATCAGAAGGAATTATGAAACTGCTCTCCAGGATTAATTTAATAGGAACTACAGTTGCTATGGCAACGCATGATAAGAACATTGTTAACTCAATGCGGAGAAGAGTAGTGGAGCTTGAAGAGGGCGAGCTTATAAGGGATCAAAAGAGAGGAGTTTACGGTATTTAATGTTCAGGCCCAGATATTTTTTTGGAGAAACCTTTACGGGTATGCGGCGAAATTTTTTAATGTTTTTCACTGCTATTACCACGGTAGCAATTACATTATTTATTGTGGGTTTTTTCCTTATAGTTGTATATGATATTCAAGGTATATTAACATCAATAAAAAGCCAGGTAGAGGTCGCAGTCTATTTAAGAGATAATATAACCGATGAATTAAAAACCTATCTTGAAAGTGAAATTAAGGGATGGGATGAAGTTGCAGAGATAACCTATGTTTCCAAGGAGCAGGCACTTGAGAAGTTCAGGAAAGAAAATGAAGGCAGTGAAATATTAAAAGAGGTCCAGGGGAACCCTCTTCCTGCATCCTTTGAACTTGAGCTTAAAAGTCCCGAGAAAGTTGAGCAGATAGCATTAAGGTTTTTAGATAAGGATGGGAATTTTATAGAAGGTGTGGACGAGGTAATTTATGGTCAGAACTATGTCCAGAAATTATTTCAGATTACAGCAATTACAGGCTCAATAGCCTTTTTGATTATAATAATGCTTCTTCTCGCAACTGTTGTCTTAATTTTTAACACTATCAGGCTTTCAATCCATGCAAGAAGAAAAGAAATAGAAGTTATGAAGCTTGTTGGAGCAACTAACTGGTTTGTCAGAATCCCGTTTATTTTTGAGGGGTTTTTCGAGGGTTTTATAGGCAGTTTAATTTCAGTTGTTCTTTTGTATTTTATGGCAAATTATTTACTTATCAGGGGTGAAAAGGCAATAGCTGACACCATGCATGTTAAGGAACTTGCAATTCTTGGAAGCAACAGCGTTATACTATATATTTATGCCGGACTTATAGTACTCGGCGGATTGATAGGAATTTTTAGCAGCACATTTGCACTTAAGCGTTATATAAAAATATAGACACATGAAAAATAATAAAGTCATAATCCTGAAAGCAGTTGCAGTTCTTATTATATTTGTAATTTCTGCCGGCACTACAATTTTTACCCCCGGGACAAATCTTACAGCACAATCGCTTGAAGATGAGCTTGAGCAGGTTAAAAAAGAAAGAGAAGAAATAAATAAAAAAATTGAAGAGGTCAGGAAAGAAGAACAGGGATATATAAAGCAGGTCAATGAAGTTGAATCCCAGCTTGTTTCTTCTCTTGGAGAGCTTAATGAATTAAATGATAAGCTTGCTGAGGCAAAAAGTTATATAGATAAAATCACCATAGATCTTGTTTTAAAAGAACAGGAGTTAAAAAAGATCGAAGATGAGCTTTCAGCAAAGGTTGAAATTTTGAACAGAAGGGTTGCATCAATTTATAAAAATGGAAATGAAAATATACTTGAGATTCTTTTAAAAGCAGGAGATTTTATAGAGTTTGTATCGAGGCTTAAGATTATGAATTTACTTGCCCACCAGGATGCAGAAATTATTAAGGAAATAAAGGATAAGAGAGCTGCAAATTTAAACATTAAAAAAGGAATCCTTGACTTAAGGGAGATGCAAAGGGAAAGAAAAGAAGAGATAACAAAGCTTGTTTCCCAGGCAGAGAAAAAGCAGCGTGAGATAGAAGATATATATAATGAAAAGTCAAGCCTTCTTTCAAAAACCAGGGCCAATAAGAATGACCTGCTGGCCATGGAAAAGGATTTTGAGATTAAAGAAGCTGAGATAACAAGGATACTTGAAAGTTATAGATATGGCAATGCGCCTGGTGATAAATTTATGTGGCCTGTTGCAGGCCGTTTAAAATCAGGCTTTGGATACAGAATGCACCCGATTTTTGGGTACAGAAGATTTCATTCAGGTATAGACCTTGTTGCTCCAAGTGGAACACTTGTTAAAGCAGCAGATGGTGGTGAAGTTATACAGGCAGGTTATGATCACGGTTATGGATATTCTGTTGTAATTTATCATGGAGGAGGTTTTGCAACCTGGTATGGCCATCTTTCAAGAATTCTTGTATCAGCCGGACAGGTGGTTGGCAGGGGCCAGGTCATCGGACTTGTAGGAGCTACGGGGTGGGCAACAGGATCGCATCTGCATTTTGAAGTAAGGATAAACGGGGCAGCCCAGAACCCGCTGGAGTGGCTGCAGTAAAAAGCAGGCAGATATAAGAAAAAGATAAGAATTTAGAAAGTAAAAATAAATAAATTAATTTCTTCTTGGCAGTTTAATTTTTACTGAATCAGATGCTGGTTTTAAACTTTTTATTTTTAAAATTTAGTTCTTTAAGTTAATTATTCAGCAGGAATCAATCAATAATAGAAGGAAAATGCTTATCTGATGAAAAGAAAAATTGTTATTGCAGCAGTTTCTTTATTTATAGCTGTAATTATATTTTCAGGCGGATTTCTTTCAGGCTATATTTTGACTGGTGCAGGAGATTATTTTTCCAGTATTATTCCGGGCAGCAGTAAGCCGTCAGTGGAAAACGAAGAAAGTTCTGTTAAAAACAGCAGTGATAAAGATTCAGGTATTTTAGCTATATCTGAAACAATAGATTATGTTCTGGCAAATGCCTTAAATGAAAAAACAAGGCAGGAATTAATTAGGGCAGCAATTGAAGGTATACTGACAGAGCTTCAGGATAGGTATGCTGATTATTTTCCAAAGGAAGAATATGAAAAAATAATGGAGTCATACAGTGGAACTATGAGTGGAATTGGCGTGGTTGTTACCATAGACGATGAAGGGCAGGTTCTTATTATCAAGACCATTGAAGGCACACCGGCACACAAAAAGGGTGTAAAGGAAGGGGATATTATCATTGCAGTTAATGGAAAAGATATAAAGGATATGGCTCTTGACCAGGTTGTTGCAATGATAAAAGGCAAGGAAGGAACTGCCGTAAATATTAAAATATTCAGACCTTCTGAAAATAAAAATATTGATTTTAAAATTACAAGGCAGAGATTTTATGTGCCGAATTATTTTGTTGATGTTGTCGATGATGGAATAATTTATATTCAATATATTGATTTTCAGGAAAAAGGGGCTGAAAAATTAAATGGAGAACTGAAAAAGGTACTGGGCAGTGAGGCAAATGGCATAATTCTTGATTTGAGAAATAACCTTGGAGGTATTCTTGATGATGCAGTTGCTTTCTGTGATTTATTTTTAGACAAAGGTGTTATTGTAACAGTAAGGGGAAGGTCAAATAATCAGGAAAGCTTTGAGGAGTTTGATGCAAAAAAAGGCGGTTATACAGAAATTCCAGTGGTTGTTTTAATAAATGGTTATTCTGCAAGTGCTGCAGAACTTGCAGCAGGAGCATTAAAAGATAATGGCAGAGCTGTAATTGTTGGCGAAAAAAGCTTTGGAAAGGGAACTGTGCAGGTGCTCAATAATTTATCGGATGGTTCGGGGATAAAATATACCACAGCAAAGTATTATTTGCCTTCAGGGGCTACAATAGATGGGGTTGGCATTGAGCCTGACATTACTGTAATACTTACACCTGAAGATACTGAAGACATGCAGCTGAACAGAGCGGTTGAAGAAATTAAAAAAATGATAGGAAATCAGTCCTGATTTAACAGCTCTGGCATATCTGGGATAATTGGTTGGGCTATATTAATTTATTCTGCTATTTTATCCAGCATAAAAATGGATGTAAATCTTATATAAGTTATAGTTTAAATTAAATTCTTTATTGAAAGATTATTTTATTTACATCTCTTAAATTTTTAATTATTCTTTATTCATGAAAAGAATTTCGAAAAAACAAATTCATTCATTTATTAAATTTTTCTATATATAATTTTTATTAGGGGCCGGACATTAAAAGTATGGACATTAAAAAATGACTGAAGCGAAGATTTAAAAAATGGCTAAAACAAGAAAAGAAGAAAATAAAACTGTAGTTGCGCAGAATAAAAGAGCTTTCAGGAATTTTTTTATTCTTGATAGATATGAAGCCGGCATTGTACTTGCAGGAAGTGAGGTCAAGTCTGTCAGGGAGCATAGAATTAACCTTAAAGACAGCTATGCAAGGTTAAAAAATGATGAAATTTTTCTTTATAACTTGCACATATCACCCTACACAAAAAGCAGGGTTGAGGATATAAATCCCACAAGGGTAAGGAAGCTGCTTCTGCACAGAAAGGAAATTGATAAGCTGTCCGGAAAATTGAGTGATAAAAGTTTAACAATTGTCCCGTTGAGTATTTATACAGCAGGAAGTTTTGTAAAGGTTGAACTGGCACTTGCAAAGGGAAAATTAAAGGGTGATAAGAGGAAAGATATTCAGGAGCGCGAGTCAGAGCTTGAGGTTAAGAGAGTTTTAAAAGCAAGGCTTACAGAAAGGAATAAAAAATTTAAATAAATTGCAATTTAAATTAAGCTTTTCTGGCATCTTTTATTTTTTTCAATTAGTAGTATAATAAAAACTGCTTTAATAACCTATTGCGTTTTATGGGGGCGATAGGTTTCGACGGGAATAGGTTGAGCTTGGATTGCAAGCCAAGTGCCAGAGCTTGTAAAAACTGGGTTAAACATAAACGCTAACGATTCAGAGTTAGCCTTAGCAGCCTAGAACTAAGCTGCTACGTCTGTTAGAAGGTCTCCTGCACTTTTTAATGGGCGCCGTTTAGCAGGATACCTTATAATAGCTTGTCTGCAGCTATTGTAAGGGAAATTTAAGCAGACTAGCTTAGCTTAACCCTGTCCATCTGGTTGTGATAAGCAAAATTTGAAGATGGAATAAGCTTGTAGAAGTCCTTGTGGCAATATTTTCGGACGCGGGTTCAATTCCCGCCGCCTCCACCATTTCCATTTATTTTAAGTATTTTTTTAAATAGTGTTTAACATTTACACATCAGTTCTTGTCAAATTAGTCTGCTTATGTAAATATTATGAAATTACAGCATCCAAATTAGCCTGTTCAGTGACAATTTTTTGAAAATAGATAAAATATTTTTAATAGGTTTTAGCCTGTATAGTAGCAATAAAGAAGCAAACCAAATGCTTTTAAAATTTATAAGGTTTTAAGTTATTAATTCCCTTTAGAATTGGAGATAATATGAAAATTGATTTAACAAATAAGGTTGCTGTTGTAACTGGTGGTACAGGAGAGCTCGGACGCACAATAATACGTTTACTGGCAAGCTGTGGGGCAAATGTTGCAATTTGTTATTATAATAAGAAAGATTTTGCAGCTGAGTTAAAAAATGAAATTGTAAAGAAATATTTAGTGAGAGCTATTGATGTTTTTGCAGATGTAACAAACCTGGATTCAATTATGGCAATGAAAAATGAGGTTTTTAAAAATCTTGGGATAACAGATATCATCGTCAACAATGCAGTCATCCAAATTGAGAATTGGAAAAGCATTTTAGAGCAGGCTTCAGAGGACTATGAAAGTCAATTTAACTCATGTGTTATGCATAATGTTTATATGACAAAGGCATTTGTACCTGATATGATAAAGCAAAACTATGGCAGGGTTATCGGTATTAATACAGAATGTGCAATGCAGAATTTCATAACTCAATCTGCGTATGTTTCTGGGAAACGCGGTATGGATGGTGTTTTACGTGTTTTAGCAAAAGAGGTAGGTCAATACAACATTACCGTCAATCAGATAGCACCTGGCTGGACAATTAGCGACGGATGCCGCAACCCTGACGGGAGCGAGAAAAATATAAATCAGGATTACCCCTATATTGAAAGAGTGCCTATGAAAAGAAGAGGCACAGATGTTGAAATTGCAAATGCGGTTTGCTTTTTAGCTTCAGATCTGGCAGGGTTTATTACAGGTGTGTATTTGCCTGTGTGCGGTGGCAATGTAATGCCCTGTATATAGGAAAAATAAAGAAGAGGTATTACTATAGTACCTGTATGCATATTTTCAATCTAAAAAAGTTTTTATATTTTCTGTAAAAAGAAGCTCAGCTGCTTCATTTATAATAATCTTTTTTTAACTGAAAATGATTTAAAAAAAATAAATTAATTGTCAGTTGATGTTCTTAAAACAACAGGAATAAGACTGCATCATCAGGAGCTCATAGATTATCTTTCAATATATTTTAAAAAAAATATTTAAAAGAACCAGCAGAGAATTTTAAGAGTTAATAGGAGAGAATTATGCTTTATGAACATTTTAGAAATTATGGCTGCAGGTTAAATATAAATTATTTTTACAAGGACCTGCGTGTAGCAGTTTTAGAAAATGAATATCTTAGAATTTCTGTCCTTATTGACAAGGGGACGGATATATTTGAATTTTTATATAAACCGAAGGATACTGATTTTATGTGGCTGTCTCCGTGGGGCATTAATACACCTTCAAAATTTGTGCCGACAGTTGCAGCAAAAGAGGGCAATTTCATGGATTACTATGAGGGCGGATGGCAGGAAGTTCTGCCTAATTTTGGGTATGGACAGGTATGTTATGGCGGTATTGAGGAAGGCCTTCATGGTGAAGTATGCCTTATTCCATGGGAATTTCAGGTAGTTGAAGACAGCACTTCGGTTGTTTCCGTTAAATTTACTGTAAGAACATACAGAACACCGTTTTATCTTGAAAAAGTTTTAACGCTGAAAAAGGATGACCCAAAGCTGTACATATCAGAAACATTAAAAAATGAAGGATACAGTGAAATTAAATTTATGTGGACTCATCATCCAACATTTGGCGGTGCATTTATTGATGATAGTATTGTAATTGATGTTGGCAGAAATAAAGTCAGGATTGTTTACAAACCTGAGGATAAGGGCGGCTTTTTGGAAGTAAATGATCCTTCAGTTAGATGGCCGAAGCTTGAAGGTTTTGGAGGCTCGAAAATTGACTTCAGCAAATCTCCAACAATTGTCAAAGGTGAAAATGAAAGCATAGATGAAATATGTCTTGGTGATCTGGATGATGGATGGTATGCTGTTACAAATACTTCTAAAAAAGTCGGGTTTGGAATGAAGTGGGATAAAGAAGTGTTTCCCTATGTATGGATATGGAGAATGTACGGGAAAGGGTATAGAACTGCTCCATGGTTTGGAAGGGTCTATTGCATGGCACTTGAGCTCTGCTCAAGTCTTTCACCTGCCGGTCTTTCAGGAGCAATTGAAAACAATACGGCATTAAAACTTGACCCTCAGCAGGAAATAAAAACAGGTTTTATTGCAGTTGCCTATGAAAGTCTGGGTAACATTAAGGGAATTGACTGCAAAGGTGAAATTATAAAAATGGGGATATTCAGTTGACTTCAGTAGCTTAGTATATTTGGGTATAGTGAACTATCCCAGAACACTTAATGAGTTTGATTATTTGTTTGGAACAGAAGATGCATGTTGGAAGTATCTTGTGCAAGCGCGCTGGCCAAATGATTTTAAATGTCTGAGATGTCAAGGAACAAAGGCTTGGCATAGAAAACGGAGCCTAATGGTTTGTACTTCTTACAGTTATGAAGTATCCGTAACAGCAGGAACTATTTTTGAGAGCACTTACAAACAATTGACCATGTGATTTCGAGCAATTTGATGTACCACCAGTCAAAAGACTGGAGCAAGTGCATTGGGCTTGCAGTGGATTCTTGGTTTTGGTAGTTCCTGCACGTCATGGACTTGGCTTCATAAACTAAGGAGAGCAATGGTACAACCTGGCCGAGATCCCATTTCAGGCACAGTAGAAGTTGATGATTGTTATGTTGGAGCTAAAAAGTCTGGAAAACATGGCCGAGGTGCTGTCATAAAGACCTTGGTGGTAATTATTGTAGAGGTAGAAGGAAAGAAGTTCGGACGAATTCGATTTCAGCAAGTCATAGATACATCCTCTAAAAGCTTGGAGGATGTAATTAAGCGAGCTGTAGAACTAGTGTAATGTAACATAATTAACATTACTTATTATTAATCTTATATAAAGGTGCAATTTTATTTAAAATTTCATCTGCAGTTTTTGTCCAGACAAATGGCTTTGGATCTGTATTATGAAATTTTAAATAATCATAGATAGCTTGTGTTAACTGTGCAACACTTTTAAAAATTCCTCTTCGAATGCGTTTGCTTGTAATTTCACTAAAGAATCTCTCTACAAGATTTAACCATGAACATGAAGTGGGAATGTAATGGAAGTAAAACCTGGGATTATTTTCCATCCACTTCTTAACATCTTTGTGTTTATGGGTGGAGTAGTTATCCACTATTAAATGAAGATCTAAGTTGGCGGGGGTCTCTCTATCAATTTTTTTTAAGAATTTAAGATATTCCTGATGTCTGTGCCGCTTCATACATTCTCCAATAACAGTTCCATCAAGCATGTTTAAGGCTGCAAATAAACTTGTTGTTCCATAACGCTTATAGTCATGAGTCATGGTAGCACACCTGCCTTTCTTAATTGGTAGAGACGGCTGGGTTCTGTCTAAAGCCTGTATTTGGCTCTTTTCATCAACACATAAAACCAAAGCATGCTCTGGAGGATTTAGATACAGCCCTATTACATCTTTTAATTTATCAGTAAAATTCTTATCATTTGATATCTTGAATGTTTTTATAAGATGTGGCTTTAACTGGTGTATATTCCAGATCCTGCAAACAGTCATGTGGCTTACTCCAGATTCTTTTGCCATAGCTCTTGTACTCCAGTGGGTAGCATTGCTGGGTGTAGCAGTCAAAGTTTTTTCTACAATTGTTTCAACCTTTTTGGCATCATATGTTCTCTTTCTGCCTCTTCCTTTAATCTCATTTAGACCTTCAAGCCTCAGGCGGGCAAATCTGTTTCGCCAAAGTGACACTGTTTGACGGCTTGTATTCATTATTGATGCAATTGTTTTATTTGTCTTTCCCTTGTCTGCAAGTAGTATTATTTTTGCTCTAAACATATTGCGAACCTCAGACCTTGCTGAACCTACAACGGCTTCAAGTTGAGTATGCTCTTTATCTGTCAGATTTATTTCTACAGACTTTCTCATGTTTCCTCCTGTTATTTGATACACTTTTTTATTATATATCTTATAACATAAAGGAGAACATATGTCAATGTAATTATGTTACATTACACTAGGTAGTATTGTTTGGACCGATGGATGGAACGGCTACAATGGTTTAGACAGTCTCGGCTATATTCATGAAGTTGTGTGTGAACAATCTGCTATAGGCAACAGTTTGTTTTATCCTATTGCCATAAGATAGCTCCCTTCTTAAGCGATAGATGATGGGTACATGTCAGGGAGCTATTAGTCATGAACATTTGGATTAATACTTGGACAAGTATAGGACAAGTATACTTTCGGTTTAATCGCCTAACTAGCCGCCATTGCGGTAAGCTATTTTACAGATTAGTTCAACAAGCAGTTGCTATTGAAGCAACTCCTTATAAAATATGATTAAGCATGTTAGGGGTCATATGTAAAAACAACATATATAGTGTTAACTGGAGTAAACTGAATACCCCTAATTATAAATTTGTAGTTTAATAATTTATGCAATTATTCACCTATAAAACTTAACCCAAGTTTCTGAAAAATTGAAAAAAAATACCCCAAAACAGGCTCTTCTTTAACTAAAATCAAGTTCATTGTGTCCTTTCGGCAAGTGTGCATGGAATAGATTTTAAATTATGCTAACATCGGTTATCAAAACAATAGAAAGGATAACCGATGGAACAACAAACAATAATTACTGATAAGATAACCATTGATGAAATTAGATCTCAACTTGAGAACTGGCGCCAAAATAAAAGAAACCACCGTGAACCCATACCAAAAGAACTGTGGCAGGCAGCAGCAGATCTTGCAAAAAAACATTCAATAAACACAGTATCCAAAGCTCTTCGCTTAAGTTATGCAGACTTAAAGGTTCGCCTTTATGGACCTTCAAAACCAAAACCATCAAAAAGACAAAAACCTGCTTCCTTTATTGAACTTAAATGCGATAGCCCACTTACAGATAAAGAGACAACACTTGAGCTGCAGGATCTAAAAAGGGATATAAGACTTAAAATATCTTTTAAGGGAAGCCCTGTCTTTGATATTAGCTCACTTATTAAATCATTCTGCCAGAGCCTATGATAGCAATTACCCCACATATGCATATACTTCTTGCAACAGAACCTACCGATTTTAGAAAAGGTATAGATGGTCTTGCAGCTGTATGCAGAAAAGTTTTATGCTCTGATCCATTTTGTGGATACCTTTTTGTTTTTACAAACAAGAGCAAAAAATCAATTAAGATACTTGTATATGACGGACAAGGGTTCTGGCTGTGTCAAAAAAGACTCTCGGCAGGAAGATTTTGCTTCTGGCCAGATAGTGATGGTAGAAGCAGCATCCTGCAGGCAAATCAGCTAGCTGCTCTTATCTACAACCAAGATCCTAAAAGAAGAATTTCTGTGTGGAAAAAAATACAAAATTAAAAAAAACTCTTGCGTTCAGTAAGTATTTATGTTAAAGTTTTTTCCATTATGGAAATTGATATTAAATACAGAACAAGGGCTGCTACAACAGAAGATATTGATTTAATAAATAAGCTTGTAGCTGAAAGTCCCAATGACAGCAGATATTGCCTATCTGTTAAGTTCTGCAAGGAGGTAGGCTGGCTTCAGCCTAATGGGGCTACTAAGGATATGATTGCAAGAGGATATATGCTTGCATTACATCGTGCAGGATATATTGACCTTCCTCCAATGAAACGAAATCCAGCTAATCCTTTTGTTTTAAGAAAAAAACCATGTAAGGTTGACATTGATAAAACGGAGGTAAATACAAATCTTAAAGAATTACTGCCCCTTGAATTTGTCCAGGTAAGAAGAACAAGCAGCGAAAAACTATTTAACAGTCTAATTGATACTTACCATTACCTGGGATATACCCAACCAGTAGGAGAGCACCTAAAATATATTGTATATGCGGCTGGTAGACGACCAATTGCCTGTCTTGCATTTTCTTCAGCAGCCCGACATATTGGCCCAAGAGATGCCTTTATTGGATGGGACAGCCAAACCCGAAAGAAAAATATACACCTTATCTGTTACAATACAAGATTTCTTGTCCTTCCATGGATAAATGTTAAATACCTTGCATCACATATACTTTCAAGGATTACTAAAATTATCTCAAGTGACTGGCAAAGGTTGTATAACCATCCGGTATACTACATTGAAACATTTATAGATAAAACTAGATTTTTAGGCACCTGCTATAAGGCAGCAAACTGGGTTTGTCTTGGAGATACAAAAGGACTCGGAAAAGATAGCAGGGATAAAATTCCCAATAGAAGTATAAAAGCAATTTATGGATATCCACTTACAAAGGATTTTAGAAAAGTACTAGGCAAAGGCAATTTGTGAATATACCAAAACGAATTGATATAACAGAAAAACAGCTTGATGAAGTACTTACTCGAGCTAAAAAACTGCTTACACCAGAAGACTGGCAGATAATTAAAGGTATGGCAGATACCATCACTTTCCTGTCTAAAGTAGTGGGCATGAAAAATGCGCAGGTACAAAAACTTCTTAGACTGCTATTTGGCACTTTTAATGAAAAGACAAAAAAAGTGTTAAAAGAGAAAAAAGACAGGCAAGAAGCGGCTGGTAAAGAGAAAGAAGGCCATGGAAGAAATGGAGTAGACTCCTACACCTGCGCAGATAAGATAGAAGTGCCCCACACCAGTCTAAAAGAAAAAGATAGATGCCCTGCCTGCGGCAAGGGTAAGCTTTATGTCTTAGAACCTTCAAGTATTGTAAGAGTAACAGGACAAGCTCCACTTGCTGCCAAAGTATATGAGATGGCAAGACTTAGATGCAACCTATGTGGCAAAGTTTTTACTGCAGAGCCTCCTGAAGGAATAGGTGATGATAAATATGATTCTGCATCAGGGGCCATGTTGGCTCTACTAAAGTATGGAAGCGGTGTTCCGTTTTACAGGCTTGATAGCCTGCAGGAAAGTTTAGGAATTCCACTACCTGCATCAACACAGTGGGAAATAGCAGAAGAGGTTGCAGCTAAAATTTCACCGGTCTACAGAGAGCTTGTAAGGCAGGCAGCTCAGGGTGAGATTATATACAATGATGATACAGTAGCAAAAATACTTAGCCGTATGAATTTAGCAGGTAAAGAGAAAAATAAACGTAAAGGTATCTTTACATCAGGATTATTATCAGTTACAGAAAGGTGGCGTATTGCCCTGTTTGTAACAGGACATAATCATGCAGGAGAAAACTTAAATGATATCCTTGCAAAAAGAAGTGAAAGGCTTACTCCTCCAATACAGATGTGTGACGGACTGTCCCGTAACATTCCCAAGGAATTTAAAACAATTATTTCCAACTGCATAGTGCACGCAAGAAGTAATGAGAAGTTATATATAATGGGAAGTTAATCTCAACTTCTAGTTCATTTAATATTTTTTTAATGAAAATAACTTCCCATTATTTTTATCTTCCAAGACCACTTA
>Ga0194112_10007207_pt1 | contig 14498 bp, 12 predicted proteins | sample TA2MahC400mmetaG_FD_146191 | JGI IMG/M metagenome (GOLD analysis project Ga0194112, IMG submission 146191) | Freshwater microbial communities from Lake Tanganyika, Tanzania - TA2015016 Mahale Deep Cast 400m | ecosystem: Environmental > Aquatic > Freshwater > Lake | place: Tanzania: Lake...
TGCACACCCCAATAGGGATAGCGCACCTTGAGGATATTACCAACGCTATCAACCTGTTAGAGCTGTTGTTGAGGAATCCTCCGCTGCAGTGCCTTCGCTAATATTTTTTTAAGAACTTTTCAAGCCTGTCCATAGCTTGTTCTATGAGGTGGTAGTTAGTAGCGTAGCTGAACCTTAGGTACCCTTGGCCTTCTCTTCCGAACTCTGTCCCTGGCAGCGCTGCGACCTTGCCTTTTGTCAGTAAGTCGTTGGCGAACTTCTCGCTGTCGTTGGAATACTGCTTGATGTTAGGGAACGCGTAGAAAGCACCGTAAGGCTTTGCAACAGGCAGGCCTATCTCTCCGAGGCGCTTAAGTATCAAGGCCCTTCTTCTCGCGTACTCTTTTACCATCGCGTCAGTGTATTTCGGGCTCAGCTTCAAAGCCTCTGCGCCTACCAGTTGTGATATCGTAGGGGCTGATATTGTGCTGTAGATATGTGTCTGGGTCATTGCCTTTATCAGTTCTTCAGGGCCGACAGCATATCCCAGCCTGAAGCCGCACATCGCGTAAGTTTTCGAGAAGCTATGCAGAGTAACAACATACTTCTCCATTCCGTTCAGGCTGCCGATAGAGCAGTGCTTCTTGCCATCATAGACTATTTTTTCGTAAGCCTCGTCTGAGAATATGTAGATGTTATGCTCCCTAGCGATATCAGCTAATTCTTCCAAGACTTTCTTGCTTATCACGTTGCCTGTAGGGTTGGCCGGGCTGTTTATCAGCAAGACTTTAGTTTTCTTCTTGTCAATTACTTTCTTGACCTCGTCAGGGTTTATCTCAAAGCCTTCCTCTTCTTCCAAAGGCACGAAGACAGGATTGGCGTCGAATATCTCGAATGTAGGAAGGAAACCCATAAAGCTGGGGTTAGGGAGTATTATCTGCTCTGACACGTCTAGCGTGCAGGCAGTGGCTAGCAGCAAGGCTTCTTGGCTTCCGCAGGTGACTATGATGTTCTCCGGGAGCGCTTTTATCTTGTTATCACGTTTCAGCTTCTTGATTATCTCCTCTTTAAGCGCGGCTCTACCTCCTGGCGGTGAGTAGTGGTTGCACTTGTCAGCGTACTTCTTAACAAACTCGATTATAGGCTTGGGCGCTTGGAAGTCAGGCTCTCCAGGCCCTAGAGAAATAACTGTCTTGTCTTCTACTGCTATTTTTAGAAGCTTGCCTATCACTGCGTCAGGAAGTTCTGTCTCTCTTTCTGAGATGTCAACCATCTTTTTTCTATGCCTTACTTACTCTTTTTTTGTTTATATAACTTTCTCAAAACTGTTAGAATACTTGGTTGAGGTAGAGCTCTTCTATCAGGTCCTTATGCTCAGAGTAAGTCTTAGTCAAGACCCTTTTGGCTTCTTCTTTGCTTAGCTTCTTCCCGAACTTCTGGTTGTCTCTAGTATTGATAGCGTCGTAAAAATCGACTATCGCAAGCATCTTCGCATGGAGGTCTAAGTTTATCATGGTGTCTTTAGAGAAATGCACTTTTGGTTTGTAGTTCTTCTTAGGATAGCTCATACTCTGGTATTTATGATGCCTTAACGCTACTTCTGCAGAGAAGTCATGGACACCTGACAATAACCTGTACCCATACTTCGGATGTTGCTGCATCTCTCTGATGTCTTTCTTTGTATACTTCCCTGATTTTTTCAAAACCTCAGGTCTTATCATGATTTTTCCTATGTCATGCAGTGTTCCAGCAAAGAACATAGCCTTCTTGTCAAGGTCTGCGTACTCTGCTACTCCGACGCCTAGAAGGCCTACTCTTATTGAGTGTTCGTAAGTCGCTTGGTCCTTAAGCCTAAGCATGCTCAAGTAAGTGTTTATTGATCCTTGGTTCTTCTCAGAAACTCCTAATCTGTCGTACATTTCTTCTAGCTGCTTTTCTAGGCTTTTCATACGATAAAATGGATGAATCGCCTGTTTATAAAACCTTCTTTCTCGAACATTTATACAAAAAATAATAAGAAAAAAAGAGTTAGCTAATAATCTTCCAATGTTGAAGTGTCGCCTATAGGCAGGCCTAACTCTTGGGCTTTTAGCAGCCTCCTCATTATCTTGCCGCTTCTCGTCTTAGGAAGGTTCTTCTTGAACTCTATCTCACGAGGCACTGCGTGCGCTGCAAGTTTCGTCTTGACGAAGTCTTGTATCTCTTTTTTGAGCGCATCTGACTCTTGGAATCCTGCTTTAAGTGTTACGAACGCTTTGATTATCTCTCCTCTGACCGGGTCTGGCTTTCCTATGACTCCTGCTTCTGCTACTGCAGGGTGTGAGACTAGCGTGCTCTCGACTTCGAACGGCCCTACCCTTTCCCCTGCTGTTTTTATAACGTCGTCTGCTCTTCCTATGAACCATACGTAGCCGTCCTTGTCCATCTTTGCCCTGTCGCCAGCGAGGTACCAGCCGTTCTTGAAATAGGAATTATATTTTTCTTCATTATTCCATATCTGCCTCATCATTGAAGGCCATCCTGGCTTTGCGGCGAGGTTACCTTCTTGCATCGGTTTCATAGGCTTGCCAGTGTCATCTATTATCCCTACTTTGATTCCTGGCATAGGTCGGCCCATTGATCCGGGCTTTATGTCCATGCAGCGGTAATTAGAAACCATCATGGCTCCGGTCTCGGTCTGCCACCAGTTGTCGTGGAATAGTATGTTAAGCTCTTTCAGGCCCCATCTTACCGCTTCGGGGTTTAATGGTTCTCCGACGCTGCAAGCATGCCTGACGTTGCTAAGGTCGTACTTCTTTGCTATTGAAGGGTCTGCTCCCATGAGCATCCTTATTGCTGTCGGAGCTGTGTACCATATAGTCACTTTATGCTTTTGCAATAGTGAGTACCATTTATCAGGGTCGAACCTTCCGGAGTACACGTAAGAAGTCGTAGCGTTAGACCATATTCCTAATATGGTGTATGAGATCCCTGTCACCCATCCCGGGTCTGCCGTGCACCAATACATGTCCTCGTCGTGGATGTCCAACACCCATTTGGCAGTCATATGCTGCTGCACTATAGCCTTGTGCGCATGCATGACGCCTTTAGGCTTTCCCGTCGTTCCAGAGGTGTAGAGCATAAACGCGCAGTCTTCTGCTTGGGTTTTTACGCAATCAAACTTGTCAGACGCGGCGCTCATCAGCTTGTTGTAGTCCACTTCGTAGTCTTTCATATCCTGTCCTGCTTCTAGGATTATCATTTTTTCTAGCGCAGGAAGCTCTGGTTTTACTTTTTCGACTCTGTCTTTTAGGCTTTGCTCAGTTATGACTATTTTTGCACCGCTGTCAAGGAGCCTGTCTTTCAAAGCATCAGGCCCGAAAGCGCAGAAAAGCGTCCCTGCAATCGCGCCTAGCTTCAAAATTCCAAGGAAGCTTACGTACAAAGCAGGCACCCTGGTCAGGAATATGAAGACCCGGTCGCCTTTCTTAACACCTAAGCCTTGCAGTACATTAGCAAACTTGTTTGAGAGGTCATCAAGTTCAGCGAATGTGAAGTGTTTCGTTTCTGTATCACTTTCCCATAACAGCGCAACTTTGTGTCGTTTGCTGCTTAATGCATGCCTAGTTACTGCGTTGTAAGCCGCGTTTATGCTGTCTTTGCCGAACCATTCGACTTCTTTCTCAGCTGTCTTCCAATTAAACTTTTTGTATTCTTTTTCGTAAGATTCAAGGTTTGGCTTCGGGCTTACTAAGTCTTTTTTATTTTTCTTTATAGTTTCAACTTTCATGTTAAACTCCTCCTTAGATGAAGAATGGCAGGAACACTAATGCTGAAGTTATCAATATCTTAATGAGTATGTCCAGTGATGGTCCTGCAGTGTCTTTCAACGGGTCTCCTACTGTGTCACCGACTACAGAAGCTTTATGGGCTTCTGAGCCTTTTCCGCCGAAATTCCCTTTTTCGATATATTTCTTTGCGTTGTCCCATGAGCATCCAGCGTTAGACATGAACATGGCAAGCATTATGCCTACTGTTATTGCACCTATCAGGAATCCTCCTAACGCTTCAAGGCTCCATAGGCCTATTATTATCGGAGCAACTAAGGATATTATCCCAGGTATTATCATGTCTTTCAACGCTTGGTCGGTGCTTATCTCTATGCACTTGTTGTAGTCTGGTGCTGCTTTGCCTTTGAGTATGTCCTTGTTTTTGTGGAATTGTCTTCGTATTTCTAATACCATCTTAGATGCCGCTTTTCCGACTCCATTAATGACTATTGATGAGAATATGAATGGTACTATTGATCCTATGAATATTCCTGCTATCACTGCAGGATCTCCTAGGTTTATTACTGTTATACCTGCTTTTGCTTTGATCAGTTCTAAGAAGCTTGCGAAAAGAGCTAACACTGTCAAGGCTGAAGTACCGAGCTGTAGACCTCGGCATTCTGCTGCCATGGTGTTTCCGACTTCGTCTAAAGTCTCTGTCCTTTCTCTTGCTTGCTTGCCCATCTTAGCCATTTCTGATATTCCTGCTGCGTTGTCCGCTACCGGTCCGTAAGCGTCAGCTGCTAATGACATTCCTACTATGCTTAGCATTCCTACTGCAGATATTGCTATTCCGTAAAGCCCTGCTAGATAGTAAGATATAAGCATTGCCGCGGTTATTGCGAGCATAGGAATTACTGTTGATGACATGGATATTGCTATACCTCTTATCAGGCAAGTTGCAGGCCCTGTTGTTGCTGCCTCTGCTACGGCCTGCGTTGGCCTCCTATGCGTCGAGGTCATATACTCTGTAGAGTATCCGATTACTACGCCTGATATAAGCCCGGATATTGTTGCGTAGAAAAGGTTCATGTTGTTCATGTAGAGTTTCATTATCACGAATGCGAAGATTATCATAATTGCCGCGCTTGCGAAAGTTCCTTTGTCTATGGCCATGTAAAGTTTTCCGCTTTTTGTATTCACAAACAGTGTGCCTATCAAGGTGGATATTATGCCTGCTGAGGTTAGGATTATCGGAAGAACAATACCTTTCTCTCCGAAGAACACTAGGCCTAATACCATGGCTGCGATTAGGGCCTCTACGTAACTTTCGAACAAGTCTGCTCCCATGCCTGCTATGTCCCCTACGTTGTCGCCTACATTATCCGCGATAGTAGCAGGGTTTCTCGGATCATCTTCAGGTATGCCTTGCTCGACTTTTCCTACAAGGTCTGCCCCGACGTCTGCAGCCTTAGTGTAGATCCCTCCGCCTACCCTTCCGAACAAGGCTGTGAGGGAAGCTCCTAAGCCGAATCCATACAAAACCCCTAGGTCTTTATAGAAGAAGAAGTATGTAACTATTACAGACGCTAAGCCTATACCGACTGTAGCCATGCCCATGACCATCCCGCTGGTGAAAGCTGCCCTAAGCCCGTCGTTTATGCTTTTCGAGGCTGCTTGAGCGGTCCTAGCATTAGCCCTGGTGGCTGACCTCATGCCTATGTTCCCTGCAAGGGCTGAAAAGAAGGTTCCTATGACAAATGTTATCGCTACTGCTTTGCTTACGAAAAACCATAGGAAAACTGCTATTATTAAAGAGGTTATTGTCATGGACTTGTATTCTTTCTTTAGGAAGGTTAAGGAGCCTTGGTGGATGTATTCTGAAATCTCCTGCATCTTCTTAGTGCCAGGATCGAGTTTCATAATCTTCTTGTGTAAATGAAATGAGTAGATTATAGCAAAAAATCCTATCAGCAAAGACATTATTATTAAAATTATACTTAGAATATCCATATCCCAGACGTTCATTTTCTCACCTTTCTTTTAACCTTTTTTTATATCCTCAATTATGACACGCGTCGGTTTATAAATATTTAGTTTGAAATATTCGCGGGTTTTTGAAAGATTAAATATTTAAACTTTAAAGTTGTAAGAAAAGGCTATGAAAGGTTTGTTAAACCCGAAGAGCATAGCTATAATAGGTGTCAGCCGTGAGCCTACGAAAATAGGCCATGCTTTGGCTTCTAATGTAAAAAGAACGTTTAAGGGTAAGCTTTATTTCATAAACCCTTTCGCGAATAAGATACTTGGGATTAAGTGTCACAAGTCAATTGTTGACGTTCCAGGAAAAGTTGACCTTGGCATAATAGTAATTCCTGCGTCTAAGGTTCCGGCAGCAGTTAAAGACTGCGTGGATAAAGGGATAAAAAATCTAATCATAATAAGCGCGGGTTTCGGAGAGGCAGGCAATAACAAGGACGAAGAAGAAATTCTTAAGATAATAAAAGGCAAGGCCAGGGCTCTCGGACCGAACTGCTTCGGAATCGTCAACACCCATGATAACATCGATACTACATTTGCGCTAGTATCTCCTTTGAAAGGCAATGTTGCTTTCGTATCACAAGGCGGGGGCGTATTAGCCACTGTTGCGTTTTACAGCATAATGTACAATTTTGGATTCTCTTATTTCGTAAGCTTAGGCAACATGTTAGACCTGGATTTTGTGGACTTCATAGAGTTCTTTGACAAGGATCCGAGGACTACTGCTATCGTAATGTATATGGAGAGGCTGAACGATGGGAGAAGGTTCATGGAAGTTGCCAAGAAATGCAAGAAGCCTATCTTCGTGATAAAAGCCGGACGGACAGACGCTGGCAAAAGGGCTACGCTGTCCCATACAGGGTCTATGGCGGGCAGCTTTGAGGTTTACGAAGCAGCATTCAAGCAATGCGGAGTCACGCTAGTCGAAACCATAAGCGAAGCGTTCGACAAGGCAAAGTATCACCAAGAGGTTAAGGGAAACAGGATAGTCATAATCAGCAATGCAGGAGCACAAGCGACGCTAAGCGCGGACTATAGCACAAAGGCAGGGTTCGAAGTAGTCAAGCTGCCTGAAGACATGAAACTTGAGAAGCTGCCTTCTGAGTGGAGCCATAACAACCCGATGGACATCGTAGGTGATGCAGACGCTGAACGTTACGGATACGTATTTGAAGAGCTTTGCAAGAGAAACGATTTCTTCGACTGTGCTTTAGTAATCGTGGGCCAGCAGAAAACGATAGACATACAGGAGACTGCCAGGAAAATAGTCAAGTTCAAGAAAAAGCTGAAAAAACCTATAGTGGTCTGTTGGATGACAAACGCTGATAACAGCCTTCTTGAGAAAGAGCGCATACCGAGCTTCTTCGACCCTTCCAGGGCGATAAAGACTTTAGTGCCCAACAGCAAAAAATAATGCTAACCTTCTGAAAACAATATTGTGCAGTATCAAACAAAAGTTTTAATAACTAAGATTAACAATGAAACAACAAAATGAGCCTGATAACAAAAGGGATTGATATAATACTGCACATCGACGTATACTTGGGGGACATTATAAAAGCGTACGGCTCTTGGACTTATGCAATACTCTTCTTGATAATATTCTGCGAGACAGGGTTAATAGTTACTCCGTTCCTGCCGGGAGACTCGTTGCTTTTCGTGACAGGAACATTTGCTGCTAAAAAATCATTGAACATATTTACCCTCCTGATACTCTTGTCAATAGCAGCTATAATCGGCGACACAGTGAACTACTGGATAGGGAACTATTTCGGGGAAAAAGTATTCCTAAAAAGCAGGCTAGTAAAACGGGAACATCTAGACAGGACTAAAGAGTTCTACAACAAATATGGTGGAAAAACTATAATCCTGGCAAGGTTCGTCCCGATAGTCCGGACTTTCGCGCCATTCGTAGCAGGCGTAGGAAAGATGGACTATTTCAAATTCATAAGCTACAACGTGATCGGAGGGATTGTATGGGTGGCTATCTTCCTCTTCGGTGGCTACTTCTTCGGGAACATCCCAATAGTAGAGGAAAACCTTACCCTGGTTATATTCTTGATAATATTCTTATCCTTCATGCCGCCTATTATAGAGTATTGGAAGGAAAAGAAGAAACTTAAGCATTAAGCGACGATAGTTTTATAAATCACGCTCAAATCCTTACTACTCGGAGGGTGTTCAAATGAAATCTCACAAAAAAGATTGTAAATGCTGTGCTGGAAAAAAGGGAGAGGATAAACCAGTACCGGCATTAGCTAAACTTAAAAAAGAAGACTGGAAGGCGCTGAATAAATATGTTGACAAGTATAAAGACTTCTTAGATAACGCAAGGACGCCAAGGCAGGTCGTAGATTACGTTGAAGAAACAGCCAAGAACCACGGATTCTCAAAAGACCAGATATTCATTAATGATAACAGGACTAACATCGCCCTAGTGGATTATAGCGATGCCTTGTTAGACAGCGGATTAAGAATACTCGGAGCCCACGTAGACTCGCCATGCCTGCACGTAAAAGTCAACCCTTTGAAGACGTGCCCTTTAGGCGTAAGGATAGACACCCAGTATTACGGCAGGATAGTCAAGTACCAATGGTTTGACCAGCTGGTAAGAGTGTTAGGCCACGTTGTCAAAGATGGTAAAGAAATACCTGTAGACCTAGAAGGGGTCATAGTGGACATAGCACCGCATATCAATGCTGGAATAATCGCAGGCAAGACTGTAAAGGACGCTTTCAGCGCAGAAGACCTGGACATACTAACCGGTTACCCTAATAAAAAAAGCCTGCTTAAACGTTTAGGGATAGAAGAGAAAGATTTCATGAGAGCAGAGCTTTACGCAGTTCCAGTAGAGAAAACGAGAGTGTTGAAAGACTTGATAGTGGGTTATGGTCATGATGACAGGGTATGCGTGTTCACGCAGCTTATGGCATTGTTAGAGTCGAAAGTCGATAGGACAAGCATAGTGTTCGGAGTTGACAAGGAAGAGATAGGAAGCACAGGATTCACAGGCGCACAAGCGGTATTCTTCGAAAGGGTACTAGACCAAGTAGTGGCCCAGAAGAAACACACATTAGTCGAAAAAGTGACAGACTCTTACGAGAGGCAGATACTCGCGCAATCCATAATGCTGTCAGCAGACGTAGACTTCGCGATGTCATACAGGAGCCAAAACCTTTTCGACCCTCAAAGCAACACAAAAGCAGGCCACGGTCTGGTAATCTCGACTTATAACGGACACGGCGGGAAATATGGAGGCAACCAAGTCACAGCCAAGCTCATGGACCAGCTGATGAACCTGTTCGAGAAGAAAGGAGCGCTATACCAAGTATCCGGGTCGCCAAGCAAGGTTGACGGCGGAGGCGGAGGGACGATAGCCAAGTACTTCGCTCAGAGGGGAGTACAGACAGTAGACGCAGGCGTGCCAGTAGAGGGCATGCACAGCAAGACAGAAGTCATCCATAAAGGAGACTTGTACCAAGCTATTAAATGCTTTAAGGCGTTTTTAGAAGAATAATTTTTTTGAAATAAGGTTATTGTATACCAAAACACAAGTTGGATTATGAAAGTACCTGACATCTTCATTCCAGAAAAGAATTTTGAAGTTGTGACGGAGAGGTTGTTGAAAGAGTCGCAGGATCCTGTGGTGGCTCCGTTGGAGTATAGTAAATTTGATGTTATTAAGGCTGATACTTATGCTCAAGGCATTGCAGAATTAAAAAAACAAGGAAGAAAACATTTTACTTTTGCTGAGAATGTTGAGGCTAGGATTGCTGATTATGAAGCCAACGGTGAAAACTCTGAGTTGTTTGGGACTTGGCTTGATTCTGTTACTGGTGTTGCTTATAAAGCAAAAAGCACAAAGTTTAAGATAGTTTTAAGGTCGGATAAATTGGGGGATATTGCAAAAGATTTTAATCAAAGTTTTATACCTATTGATTATGATGCTGAGAGTGGCGTAGAGCTCGACAGTAAGAAAGGGAAATATAGTAAGCTGTTGACGAAGGGAGAAGCTAAGAATCATGAGTTCTGGATTGCGGTAATGAATGGTGATAAGGAAAAATTGGCAGAGTATGTTGACCTTTGGTTTGGCAAAACTAAAAGAAAAGAAGGGATGGGGGTTTATTTGATGAGTAATACAAATAGTGATGAGTTGCGGGCTCTAGTCCTCGGCAGCGACTACTACGATTCCTTTGCTTTTGGCGACTACCTCGACTACGATGCCCGTTTTGCTTCGGGTGCCCAACGAAAGTAACCGCCGAAGGCAGTCGCATCCGATAACAAGTGAGTATGACTTTTTCTTTTTTCATAAGTTTTAAATAATAGACGATTTCTAAAATAAGCATGATAGACCCAAGAATAATCAAACTGGCCAACATACTGGTCAACTATTCAGTGTCGGTAAAAAAAGGTGACATCTTAGTGATAAACTCTAGCTCGGATTCTGCGCCACTGGCGTTAGAATGCTACAAGTTAGCTTTGAAAAACAGGGCTTACCCCGTGGTAAATTTTTCAATGCCTGGGTTCGGATACACTTACTACAAGTATGCTAGCCTCCAGCAGCTTAAGCGCTTCCCTAAAATCGCTGAGTTCGAAGCCAAGCAATTAACCTGTGAAATAAACATAAACGCCCCGCAAAACACCAGAGAATTCTCAAACGTAGACCCAAAAAAGATTGCATTAAGAAGAAAGATAACCCGCCCGATATCAGAAATAATATTGAAAAAAAGGTGGGTCGGTTGCGTTTACCCTACAAATGCCATGGCCCAGGAAGCCGACATGTCACTAGAAGAATTTGAGAATTTCTTGTTCAACGCTACCAACCGTAACTGGAAGGAAGAGTCCAAAAAACAAGACAAGCTGAAAAAAGTGCTAGACAAAGGCAGCAGGGTGAGGATAGTAGCCGATGATACTGACATCAGTTTCAGCATAAAAGGCAGGGAAGCTTTAAAATGCGACGGCAAACACAACATGCCTGATGGTGAAGTATTCATAGCTCCTGTCGAAACTACGACGGATGGTTTCATAAAATACACTTACCCCACGATTTACGGCGGAAGAGAAGTAGACGGAGTAACGCTGGAATTCAAAAACGGCGCAGTAGTGAAAGCAAAAGCAGGGAAGAATGAAGGGTTCTTGAAAGCGATGCTGAAAACCGACAAAGGGGCTAAATACTTGGGAGAGTTCGGAGTAGGGGTAAACTACAACATTAACAAGTTCATAAAAAGCATACTTTTCGACGAGAAAATAGGCGGGACAATCCACTTGGCTTTAGGCATGGCATACAAGCGTGGCGGAGGAAAGAACGAGTCCGCCCTGCACTGGGACATGATCAAAGATTTGAAGCAAGGTGGAACAATCTACGTAGACCATAAGATAATCCAGAAAAACGGCAAGTTTAGGCTATGAAGCGTTTTGTTCTTAAGAACGGAATGGTGGTGCTCATAAAGCAGAGGCCTACTAATTCAGTAGCTATAGAACTGACTGTTAAAGTAGGATCGAACTATGAGCATGATAAGATCCGCGGCCTGTCACATTTCTTGGAGCACATGCTTTTTGAAGGGACTAATAACAGGAGTGCGAGGCAGATAGCCAACGAGATAGAAAGCATCGGCGGAGAGATAAACGCATTCACAGATAATGAAAGGACGTCTTACTATGTTGTGGTCTTGCATAAATACTTCGACCGGGCCTTAGATGTTATATCTGATATAATACAAAACCCTGTATTCGATGAGAAGATAATAGACAAGGAAAGAAAAGTTGTACTTGATGAGATAAACCTAACCACTGACGACCCGAAGATCCATCAATGGGTACTGTTCCAAAAACTGCTTTACAAAAAACACAACTGCAGATACCCTGTGTATGGCACTGTAGACGCTGTTTCCGGACTTAAGAGAAAAGACTTTCTCGAATTCTACTCAAAATACTACGTGCCTAACAACATGATACTTAGTATAGTTGGGAATATTGATGAAAGGGTCTTGCCTAAAATAGAGAAAGCTTTCATGCTTATACCCAAGCCGGTGCGTAAAAGGAAAATGATTATAGAGCCTAAGCAAGTTAAGTCATTAAGCCTGGTTGAAAAGAGGAAGCTCATGCACTCTTATATCGTTTTAGGATACAAGTCTGTGCCTAGAAGTCATCCTGACAGTTTCGTATTCGATGTCATACGCTCAGTACTAGGCAGAGGCCAGTCTTCTAAGCTCTTCCAAGAGATAAGGACGAAACGAGGGTTGGCATACAGCGTAGGCGCGCATTACGAAGCAAACGTTGACTACGGATGGATCGCAATTTACGTCGGCACTGATAAGAAGAACCTGCCTAAGATCCGTAAGATAGTGCTAGAAGAAGTGCAGCATCTTAAGAAGTTGTCACAAGAGGACTTAGAAGACGCTATAAACTTCTTGGAAGGTGACTACTTGCTGTCTAATGAGGATAATCATACGATGGCTGACACGATGAGCGTGTGGGACATAATGGGCAACCTGGACATGGTTGACGAATATGTTAAGAACGTGAAAGAAGTCAGCCAAGCAGACGTGAAGAGGGTTGTCAACAAGTATTTTAAACACCCCGTTTTTATAGTAATAAAGCAGATTTGAGAGTGGAAAAAATGGGCAACGTCGGGGGACAAGCTGTTATCGAGGGTGTTATGATGCGTTCTGATAAAAAAATGGCTATCGCTGTCAGAAACCCTAAGGGTAAGATAGTTGTGAAAGTCAAAAAACTCGATCTTTTAAGCGCCCGTATGAAAAAATGGATATTCATAAGAGGAGTCATTAACTTAGTGGAGATGCTGATTCATGGGGTAAAGTCTTTGAACTACTCTGTAGAGGTAGCTACAGGAGAAAAACCTAAAAAGAAGAACACAACTGACTGGTTCACTTTGTTTATAGTAATATTCTTTTCAGCAATAGTGGGCTTAGCGTTTTTCAAATTATTGCCATTATGGATAGCTAAGGTCATAAACCCGGAGTCAAATCTACTGTTCAATCTTATCGACGGCAGCGTCAAGCTTTTGCTGTTCGTAGCTTACGTTTACGTAATCTCTTTATGGAAAGACATGAGGAGGGTTTTCAGCTATCATGGCGCAGAGCACAAAGCAGTCCATTGCTATGAGTCCAAGAAGAAGCTAACCGTCCAGAACGCTAAGAAATTCTCGACTGTGCATTGCAGGTGCGGAACAAACTTCATAGCAATAGTGATAATGATAAGCATAGTAGTATACGTGTTCATACCTAAGACCGTCCCTTTTATGTATAAGTTCCTGTACAGGATACTCCTGCTACCTATCATAGCAAGTATTTCTTATGAGGTGCTGAAGCTTGGCGCGAAGTACGAGAATAACTTCTTGATGAGGCTGTTCGACCAGCCAGGCCTTTGGGTGCAGCGCATAACCACAAAAGAGCCGGATGATAAGCAGCTAGAAGTGGCTTTAGTTGCTTTGAAAAAGGTTATTTAAAAATCGTCTCTTAATAACGGGTAATAAAGACATATATTTTCGATTATAATAACATTTTTAAGAAAGATAGTTAATAATTCTTAAGGATGATAATTAAGCTGTTGGGATTAATAGCGATTGGCATAGCAGTTCTGATAGCAGGTTATACTTTTTTTAGGAAGACTCCTGAGAAGTATTACCGCAAGGCTAAAGTTTGCCATAAAAAAGGGGAAGAATACTATAATCTAGGTGATCCAGAACTCGCCAAGGACTATTACGACGAAGCAGAATACTACCGCGAACAAGCAGAAGCAGCAAAAAACAGCTTATAAAAAAAGAGGAAGATAAGGCATGGAGTGGTATGAAGAGTTAGATTACGAGGAGAACCCTTTCAAAGATAACCAAGATACAGAACTTCTGGGGTATCAAGAACTCTTAGACGAAGTCATTTACAGGCTAGAATCCGGAGGGATGGTATGCGTAGAAGGCAAATCCGGAGCAGGCAAGACTGCAGTCCTCAACACGCTTTTTAAAAGATTCAAAGGCACTGGAAAACTGATATACCTAAACGGCCAGCAGCTAAGCAACGGTTTAAACATAGAAAAAGTTCTTAACAAGAAGGGAAGCATACTAAACATGGTTCTTGGCAAGAAACCGAAAAACATGGTGCTCTTACTAGACGAGGTTCAAGACTTAAGCAAGAAAAACTGCGAGAGGATAAAATACTACTACGATAACAACTACATCAAGTCGGTAGTGTTCACAAGCTCTGACTTCAAAAAAGCTAGCTTTACAGAAAGCCTGAAAGACAGGCTAAGCAAAACTCTGAAACTTAGGGACATAACAGAAGACGAAGCTGTAGATGTGGTACACTCAAGACTGGGAAGCGACGAGATAATGCCTGAAGAAGTCATACGGGAAGTTTTCAACATCTCACAGAAGAATATGAAAACATTCCTGAAAAACTGCGAGAGGCTATGCGCATTCTTAGTGGAAAATAATGGAAAAATAGTGCACAAGGAGCATATAACAAAAGTTCTGGGTCAAGAAACAAGCGCTAAAGCCATGCCAAAACCTGATTTGAAAGCTCCTGAACCGCCAACGCCTAAACGGGTGTCCGTTAAAGGCGTTGAGCTTAAAGAGAAGCTGAAAAAGCTAGATCTAGAAAAACAAAAACCTGCAGCGAAGCAAGAGCATAAGCCTGTAGTTGAAAGCGAGCCAGTCACTATCACGATAGTAGACGATTTCAGACCTGTTAAAAAAGAGGAAAAAATGGAAGCAAA
>Ga0194112_10007210_pt1 | contig 14495 bp, 17 predicted proteins | sample TA2MahC400mmetaG_FD_146191 | JGI IMG/M metagenome (GOLD analysis project Ga0194112, IMG submission 146191) | Freshwater microbial communities from Lake Tanganyika, Tanzania - TA2015016 Mahale Deep Cast 400m | ecosystem: Environmental > Aquatic > Freshwater > Lake | place: Tanzania: Lake...
GATGGGTGGAAGGCTCGGAGCTTCCGGGCTAGACTTCGTCCTCGACGATTTGGATGTTGGCCGTCCCGGCTTTGCCGAGACCGAGCCGTTCGGCGGTGGCGATGTAGGCGGGCGCCCGCTTTTCCTCGGCGAGGGAGGGTAGTCCCTTCGCTTTCCGAAGGCTTTCGATGACCCTCCATCCGACGGCGTCGGCGGCCACGGGGTCCAGGCTGAAGATGAGCGTTTCCGCCCGCTCGGCCCAGCGGGCGTGGTGGGAAGGCCCGCGATGGAACTGGACGGTCAAGGCGTCGAGGATCGTCAAGCGATGCCTGTCCCGGATCGGCGACGATTCGAAGAGCTGGGCGACGTAGGGGTCGCAGTTCGTGTCGTGGTACTTGTTGGGGTTGTGGACGGCCCCGAAGTAGTTCTTCATTCCCGCCGTCACGCCGGCCAGGCCGTGGTCTTTGAGGACGGCCAGGCTGATCGAGGCCGTGACGAGGCCGGTCTGGATCTTGGAATACAGGGAGCCGATGTCGCGATGGACGAGGGGTTCGACTCCATAGCCGACGCCGTCCGTGTCCGTGCCGAAGACCCGGAATTCGTTCCCGTCGAGGTTGAGCTTGTAGCCGGCCTCGCGGATTTCGCGGTTCGTCCGGTCCCAGATGGTGATGCGCCGGGCGGCGAGTCCCCCCCCGACGAGAAGCCGGCCCAGGGGAAAGGCGACCTCGGGGGGGGTCGTCAGGGCCCGGCCCGCGATGGCGTTGATTTTGAGGCCGACCCGGTCGTTCGGGGAGAACATCGACCGGACGGCCTCCGCGGGGTTCGTCCGGCCGGCGAGGAGGATGAAGCCCCTTTCGAGCATCCGGGAGACCGTCCTCGCATCGGTCGAGCCGGGCTCCGGCCGGGCGCCGCGGCCCCGGACGAGGATGACTTTCGAGGGCATCGGCTTGAAGGTACACGGGCCGGCGGCGCTTGTCAATCGGCCCCGGCCGGGCTATAGTGTAGCCGATAAGGAGGCGAGCGATGAGCATCCTTTCGAGCGGCGGGGCGGCCTTGATCGCCTTTGTCTGGGGATTCGGGGCTTCGCTCCCGCCCGACGTTTCGGCCCTGTTGCCGAAGCCCGCCGGTTGGGCGATGACGGAGGAGGCCCAGCGGTTCCTTCCCGACAGCCTGTTCGAGTACATCAACGGCGCGGCCGAAAGCTATCTGGCCTACGATTTCCGCGAACTCGCCGTCGGCCAATACCAGGCGGAGAAGGGCGAGGCGGCCATGACCGTCGAAATCTACGACATGGGAAGCCCGCGCAACGCCTTCGGCATCTACGGGACGGAACGATATCCCGAAAGCCGCTTTCTCGACCTCGGCGTCCAGGGATACATCGAGGAGGGGGCGCTGAACTTCCTGGCCGGGCGGTATTACGTCAAGCTCCTTTGTTACGAGGCCGGCGGGGCCGAGGCGGAATCCCTCAAGGCCTTCGCCGGGGAGATCTTGAAGGGCGTGGGCGATCCCGGGGAATTTCCGCCCGAACTCCGCGCCTTTCCCCCGGAGGGACGCGTCGCCAACAGCGAGAAATTCCTCCTCTCCAACGTCCTCGGTTTCAAGTTCCTCTCCCAGGGCTTCCTGGCGAGCTACAAAACCTCCCAGCAGGATTTCGAGGCCTTCCTCGTCGTCGGCCGCTCGTCCGATGAGGCGGCCTCCCTTCTCGCCCAGACCGTCGCCCAGCTCTCCAAGACGGGGGCCCAGCCTGTTTCAACCGAGACCGGCATACGGATCAAGGACCCCTATCTCGACACGGTCATTCTCGCCCGGTCCGGCTCATATCTCTGCGGCGTCACGAAAATCAAGGACGGCGGCGAAGCCGAAGGAGAGAAGGTCGTGGCCGCGATGACCCGAAGCCTGAACGCCCGGACGGAATAGGCGGCGGCCATGGACGAGAGAAGCAACAAAGTCGTCACGGTTTCGGCCGCCATCCTGGCCGTCCTCGGCCTCGGAGCCATCCTCCGGCTGGGCCGTCCGGTCCTGTTTCCGTTCTGTCTGGCCCTCTTTCTCTATTTCATCATCACCCCGGCCTTGAACGCCATGGAACGGCTGAAGGTCTCCCGGACCCTGTCCCTCATCCTCATCATCGTCGTCTCGGTCGTCGTCCTTTACCTCATGGGCGTCCTCTTCTACACGAGCGGCAAATCGTTCGCCGCCGACATCCCCTCCTATGGACAGAAGGTCGGCGACCTCCTCGAGCGCCTCAAGGGCGGTCTGAACCTGCCCGAGGGAAAGTGGGACCCGCTGGCTTGGCTCGACAGCCTGGATATCGGCAAAGTCGGGACGGCCCTGCTCTCCTCCCTGGGGACATTTTTTTCCTTCATGGGGAACCTGCTTCTCATTCTCGTCTTTCTCGTCTTCATGCTGGCCGGACGGAACAAGCTTCAGGAGAAGATCCGGCGTTTCGGCCCCGCCGGCCGCTCGGCCCAGACGATCGGGATCCTCGAAAACATCGACCGCCAGGTCCAGAAGTACTTGGCCCTGAAAACCCTCATCAGCCTGGCCAGCGGGATCGTCACGATCCTGATCCTCGTCGGCTTCGGCGTTCATTACGCCGTCGCCTTCGGCTTCTTCACTTTCGTCCTGAATTACATCCCCAACATCGGCTCGTTCATTTCCAAGGCCGTGCCCTTTCTCTTCGCTATCCTCCAGTTCGGGGGTTTCTGGAAGGCCTTCTGGCTCCTCGTCGTACTCACCGCGGTCGACGCCGTCCTGGCGATGGTCATCGAGCCGCGCTTCATGGGGCAGGGTCTCGGGCTCAGCCCCCTGGCGATCCTCTTTTCCCTCTTCCTCTGGGGTTGGCTGTGGGGCCTGCCCGGGATGGTCCTGGCCGTGCCGATCATGGTCGTCCTCAAGATCGTGGCCGCGAACTTCCCCGCCCTCCGCTGGCTCGAAGGACTCCTCAGCAAATGATCACCAGGGCAGGATGAGCTTCGAGGGGCGGGAGACGTCCTTTAGTTTTTCGAAAGAGGCCAGCATCCTTTCGATATAGGCCCGTCCTTGGAAGTCGCCCCGGGCGGCCGATTTCGCGGCGGCGATGAGGCGGTCGAGGACGAAGACCTTTTCCTCGAATGTGTATCCGCCCGATCCGGCCTCGAGGAGGAGGCTGCGCTCGAAACGGCAGCGCTCCAAGCTTTGCCAGACGGCTTCCCCGACCGGGCTGCCGGCCCGACGCTCGCCGCCGGGGAGGACGACCCGTCCTCCGCCCCGGACGAGCTTGTCCTTGGCGGATTCCAGGGCGAGGATGAGGTCCCCGTCGTTGAAGTCCGGCGTCCGCCCGGCCGTTTCCCGGAGCGGGGCCTCGGCCTGGACGGCCAGCCAAGCCAGCCGCTCGTCCCTCAGAGGGTCGTCGCCCTCCGGAGGCCGGTTTTCGGAAAGCGGCGTTTTCCGCTCCAAGATCCGCCGATCCTGGTAGGGGCCGTGCTCGGAGAGATAGCGGCAGCCGGGCGGACAGGACACCTCCCGGTTCCGGATCCGCCCGCAGCAGGCCGAGCAGATCTCGCTCCGGAGGGCCGGACAGGCCCGCTTGGCTTTCCGTTTTCGGCAGTGGCCGCACTTCGCCATGGGCGTCACTCGTCGATGAGGAATGTCTCGGAGGTGAGGCTCTTGATTCTCCGTCCGAGGTATTTCTTCAGGGCCTGGGCGGCCGCTTTCTGTTCGGCCGCTTTCCGCGACGGGCCGGAGGCCCGGGCGAGAACCGTCGCTTGGACGCCGACTTCGACCACGAATTCTTTCCGGTGGTCGGGTCCTTGCTCCCCGACGAGAGTGTAGCGAGGCGCCGGAAGGTCGTTCTTCTGAAGGAATTCCTGGAGGGCCGATTTGGAGTTGTTGATCGTCGCTCCGCCGGCCGGAATTTTTTTCGCCGCCTGCTCGAGCAGGGGCCGGGTGAACGTCCGGGCGGCCTCGAAACCGCCGTCGAGGTAAAGGGCTCCGACGACGGCTTCGAAGGCTCCGGCGAGAATCGTCGGCTTCTTGCGGCCGCCGCTTTTTTCCTCGCCCCGGCCGAGGCGAAGAAAGCGGTCGAGCTTGACCTGCCGGGCGAAAGCGGACAGGGCCATGGTGCTCGAGGCCGAGGCCTTGAGTTTCGAAAGGTCGCCTTCGTCGGCCAGGGGGTATTTCCGGAAAAAGAAGTCCGCCGCGAGGAGCCCGACGACCGAATCCCCGAGGAATTCGAGGAGTTCGTTGTCCTCCGCGTCCTCCTTCGTCTCGAAAGCGTAGGAGCTGTGGGTCAGGGCCCGCAGAAGGAGGTCCTTGTCGCGGAACTTGTGGCCGAGACGCTTCTCGAGCTGCGGCGCGTTGCCGGCGGGCTTGGATCGAAAAAGAAAGCCCATCATGCCGGAAACGGATAAATGACCCGCCCGCCGCGGATCGTTCGGACAGGGGCGCCCCGAAGCTTCCAGCCTTGAAAGGGCGTGTTTCGGCCGAGGGAGGCGAATTCCGCGGCCTCGACGACGACGGTCCGGCGGAGATTGAGGAGGGTCAGATCGGCCTGGCCCCCGACGGCGATCCGGCCCGGACCGTCGAGTCCGAGGATTTCCGCCGGGCGGACCGTCCACATGGCGACGAAGCGGTCGAGGGGGATGAGGCCCCCGTGGACGAGGCGGTCGAGCAGGACGGACACGGCCGTCTCCAGGCCGACGACGCCGAAGGGCGCGCTCTCGATCCCGGCCGCTTTCTCGGCCGGGGTATGGGGAGCGTGGTCGGTGGCGAAGGCGTCGATCGTCCCGTCTTGGACGGCGGCCCGGAGGGCGGCCACGTCCTCGGCCCCGCGGAGGGGGGGATTCATCTTGAAATTGGGGTCCCGGCCCTCGAGGTCGGCCTCGGTCAGGAGGAGATGATGGGGCGCGGCCTCGGCCGTCACCCGGACGCCCCGCCGTTTGGCCTCGCGGATGAGCCCGGCCGCGCCCTTCGTGCTGACATGGGCGATATGGATCCTGGCTCCGGCGGCTTCGGCGAGAAGGATGTCCCGGGCGACCATGACCTCTTCGGCCGCCGAGGGAATGCCCGGCAGCCCCAGGCGGCGGGAAACCGGGCCCTCATGGATGATTCCGCCATCGGCCAGAGAGGCGTCTTCGGCATGGTCGATGATCAGGGTGCCGAGATCGCGGGCCCTCTCCAAGGCCCGGAGCATCAGGCGGCTGTTTTGGACGCATTTTCCGTCGTCGGAGAAGGCGACGCAGCCCGCCGCCGACAAGGCGGCCATATTCGCCAGCTCGGCCCCGAGAAGGCCCTTGGTCAAGGCTCCGATGGGCAGGACGCGGACGAGCCCGGCCCGGGCGGCCTCGGACTTGATGTGCTCCGTGACGTCGGGATGATCATGGGGCGGCCTGGTGTTGGGCATGGGGCAGATCGTCGTGAATCCGCCCTTGGCCGCGGCCCGGCCTCCGCTGGCGATGGTCTCTTTCGCCGTCTGTCCGGGATCGCGGAGATGAACGTGGAGGTCGATGAAGCCGGGGGCGACGACGAGCCGCGAGGCGTCGATCGTCTCGGCTCCCCGAGCCTCGATCCGCGGCTGGAGGTCGGCGATCCGCCCCCCCTCGATGAGGATGTCGAGGGTTTCGTCGAGGCCCGAGGCCGGATCGATGACCCGGCCGTTCCGGATGAGGAGGCTCATCGGCGGATTTTCCGACGGAGGAGGGGGACAACCGGCTCGGCGATGAGGACTTCGTCTTTGCCGTCGAACTCCTTGAGCTTGACCTGGATGATCTCGCGGCGGGAGGTCGGCAGGACCTTGCCGACATAATCGGCCCGGATGGGGAGTTCGCGGTGGCCTCGGTCGATGAGAACGAGCAGCTGGATCGATTTCGGCCGGCCCTTGTCGAACAGACTGTCCATCGCCGCCCGGATCGTCCGTCCGGTGAACAGGACGTCGTCGACGAGGAGAACGTCTTTTTTGGCCACGGCGAAGGGGATAACGGTCTTGTGGACCATATGGGCGGCGTCGAGCTCGGTGAAGTCGTCCCGATAGAGGGTGATGTCCATGATCCCCACGGGCGGGGCGATCCCCTCGCTGTCCTTGATGATCTTGGCGATTCGTTGGGCAAGGTAGATGCCCCGGGTTCTGATGCCGATGATGACGATGTGTCTGAGGTCCCGGTTCCGCTCGAGGATTTCCGTGGCCAGCCGGTCCAGGACGCGCCTGATCTTGGCCGCGTCCATGACGCTGGCCTTGATTTTCTCGGACATGTCCGTCTCCTTCGCCTTGGTTATATCACAATCGCCGGCCTCGGCCAAAGAACCGGCGGGCGGCCTCGATGTCCCGCCGGATTTGGGCGGCCAGCGCTTCCGGGCCGGAAAAGACCCGCTCCTCGCGGAGCTTGACGAGGAAGGCCAGGCCGACGGAAGCCCCATAAAGGTCTCCCTCCCAGTCCAGGATATGGGTCTCTATGGCCGGGCGGGAAGGCCCGAAGGTGGGACGGAGGCCGACATTCGTCACCGACGGCCGGTCGGCGCCTCCGAGGCGCAAAGAGGTCAGATAGACGCCCTGGGGGACGATTTCATTCGGGGTCTCGATATTGGCCGTGGCGAAGCCCATCCCTCGGCCGCGGCCCGAGCCGGCGACGACATCGCCCTCGATGGCGTAGGGACGTCCGAGGAAGTCGTTGGCCAGGCCGATATCGCCCTCGGCCAGGCAGGCCCGGATGAAGCTCGAACTGACGATCCGGCCGCGCCGGCGGAGATGGGGGACGGCCCTGACCTCGAATCCCGCCCTCCGGCCCATTCGGGCCAGGCCGTCGGCGTCGCCTCGGCGGCCGCGGCCGAAACGAAAATCCGCTCCGACGACGACGAGCCGGGCCCGGAGCCGGCCGCGGAGGACCGACCGGACGAAGCCCCAAGGCGGGAGCGAAGCCAAGGCGCGCCGGAAGGGGGCGACGATGACCCCGTCGAGATTGAAACGGGCGAGACCTGCGAGCCTTTGCTCCAATGTCTGGATCATCAAAATCCGGGACGACCCGAAGAACTTTTCCGGATGGGGGGTGAACGTCAGGACATACGCCGGGAGACGGCGGCGGGCGGCCTCGAGAGTCAACTGCCGAAGAATCCGCCGATGCCCCCGATGGAGGCCGTCGAAATTGCCGAGGGCCACGGCGCAGCCTGCGGGGGGCGGCGGCCGGAAGGCCCCCCAGGAGCGGACGACCTCCATGGCCCTAGAACTTCAAAATTTGGGCCCGCTCGAGGTAGTGGCTCTTGAGCTGGCCGAGGCAGGCCTCGAGGAACTTTTCCTCCTCGGGTTCAAGCCGGCCGTTGGTCCGGTCTTTGAGGAGGTCGAGGAGGTCGATCAGCCGCTTGGCGAAGGGGAGGTTCTGGTCGAGATTCTGCTTGACCGGGTCTTCGACGAGGCCGAGTTTGACCAGGGCCTGGGTGTACAAGGGGAGGACGATGTAGCTGAAATCGAGCGGGGGGAGAAAATCCTCGGTTTTCCCGCCGGCCGGCCGGCCGTTGTCTCGTTCTTCGGTCATGGCGTTTCATCCTTGTCGAGGCCGCATGGCCTCAGGGAAAGAATCCATCTTAGCGGCTTCCGGATCATTTTTCAAGACGGCGGGAAGCTGGCCGGTTAACATTTTATTTCCGCCGACTCAACCGTATGCCGCGGCCATATCCCCCTCGCTGCGCCACCCTGACGAGGGTCCCGCTTCGCTCCGGGGGATACGGCCGCGCCATGGGCATTTGTGGAAAAACATAAAAAGTGTATAACGGCCAGGGCGGGAAGGATGGTATGATGGCTGTCCGCGGAAAGGATGAACGCATGAGCGGCGCGACCTCGGCCGGAGAAAAGTTTCAAACCCTCGTCGGCATCCTGGACCGTTTACGCCGCCCGGGCGGCTGTCCCTGGGACCGGGAGCAGGACGAACGGTCCATCGCGAACTTTTTCCTCGAGGAGGTCTACGAGGCCGTCGACGCCCTGTTCCGGGGAGACGTCGCCGCCCTGGCCGAAGAGCTGGGCGATGTCTTGATGGAAGTCGTGTTCCTTTCCAGGATATACGAGGAAAAAGGCTCCTTCACGGTCGCCGATGCCCTCGAAGGCGTCACGGCCAAACTCATCCGCCGCCACCCCCACGTTTTCGGGGAAGACCGTTGCGAGGACTCGCGGCGGGTCCTGGAGGCCTGGATTAGGCGGAAGAGCGAGGAAAAGAAAGGGGCCGGGCCCTTCGAGAGCTTGGCCATGACCGCCCCGGCGCTCCTGTCGGCTTTCCAGATCGGGGTGCGGGCCTCCCAGCACGGCCACGAAGGGGCCACGGCGGCCGAAGCCTTGGCCAAGGCCAAGGAGCGGATTGCCGAACTCGAAGGCGGAGGGGATTCCGGGGGAGAAGCCTTGGAGGAAAAGATCGGCGAGGCCTTCTTCGCCTTGGCCGACTTCGCCCGCCTCCTCGGGGTCAATCCCGAGATCGCCTTGCGCCGGGCGAATGCTCGATTCGTCGTCCGTTTCGCCGCTCTCCCGAGGAAGAAATAGGGAAGCTAGCCGGCCGAGGGCGCGGCCGACTTCTGCTGCTTCCGCATCATCAGGGCGGCCTTGATGAAGGCCTCGAGGTCGCCGTCGAGAATCTTGTCTGTATCGCCCGTTTCGAGCCGCGTCCGGAGGTCCTTGATCATCTTGTAGGGATGGAGGACGTAGGACCGGATCTGGTTCCCCCAGGCGATGTCGGTCTTGGCGTCCTCGAGCTTTTCGATTTTCTCCCGCTTCTTGCGCCGCTCGAGCTCGTAGAGGCGGGCCTTGAGGACCTTCATCGCCGAAGCCTTGTTCTTGTGCTGGGAGCGCTCGTTCTGGCACTGGACGACGATCCCGGTCGGGAGGTGGGTGATCCGGACGGCCGAGTCCGTCGTGTTGACGTGCTGGCCGCCCTTGCCTCCGGCCCGGAAGGTGTCGATCTTCAGGTCGTCGGGGCTGACGGCGACTTCGACGTCCTCGTCGATCTCGGGATAGACGAAGACGGCGGCGAAGGATGTGTGCCGGCGCTTGTTGGCGTCGAAGGGCGAGATCCGGACGAGCCGGTGGACGCCGATCTCCTGGCTGAGCCGGCCGAAGGCGAAGTCCCCCTCGAGCCGGAGGGTCGCGCTCTTGATCCCCGCCTCCTCTCCGGCCATGACGTCGAGGACTTCGGTCTTGTAGCCCGTCCGCTCGGCGTAGCGGAGATACATCCGGAGGAGGATCTGGGCCCAATCCTGGGATTCCGTCCCCCCCGCCCCGGGATGGATCGTCAGGAGGGCGTTCCGGCCGTCGTCGTCCTCGTCGAACAAGGTTTGGAGCTCGGCCTCGTCCAGCCGCCGGCGGAAGGCCGCCAGGCTCTGTTCGAAATCCTTGTCCACGGCCTCGCCTTCGCGGGCCAGGTCGATGAGGACCTCGATCTCTTCCCGCTTTTCGTACAACGCCGCGAGGAAGGCGACTTCCCGTTCGATCCGCTTTTTCTGCTGCTGGAGGGATAGGGAGCGCTTCTGGTCCTGCCAGACATCGGGGGAGGAGAGGTCCCGGTTCAGGGCCGCGAGCCGGGATTTCTTGGCCTCGAGGTCAAAGAAAACCTCGAAGCTCGTCGAATTTCGAGAAGGCGGCCCGGGCCTGGGCTTCGAGTTCGCTCCAGTGGCCGGAGGCGGAGGTTTCGTTGGGGCTCATGGGCGTCTCTTGAAAAAGGACAAGATAAGGAGAACGGCGACGATTGTCAAGCCGAGATGGGCGAAGACATCGCCGTGACGGGCGTAGAACGTCAGGCCGCGGAGGGGCGTGACGGCCGCCTCGAGGAAGGTCCGAGTCCCAATCTCGGACAGAACGAGGACCCGTCCGTAGGGGTCGATGATCCCGCTGATCCCGGTCGTCGCCGCCCGGAGCAGAAAACGCCGGTTTTCGACGGCCCTGACGACGGCCGCGGCGAAATGCTGATGGGGAGCGGCACTCCTCCCGTACCAGCCGTCGTTGGTGATCGTGACGAGGAAGGCGGCTCCCTTTTTCGTGAACCTCCGGACGAGGTCGGGAAAGATGACCTCGTAGCAGATCGGCGAACCGAAGGGGATGCCCTCAAAGGCATGAAGGACAGTCTCGGTCCCGGGGGTGACTTCGCCGATGGCGTGGGTCACCCTGTTGATGAACCCGAAGATTTTCTTGTAAGGCGTGTACTCGCCGAAGGGGACGAGATGCATCTTGGCGTACCGGGTCGTCGAGAGGTCCGGGGCGAGACAGACCGCCGTGTTGTGATAACGGGGACTCTCCGCCGGTCCGGACTCCTCGTTCGTCCCGACAAGGAGCGTCGTCCCGGTCTCGCGGACGAACTCCTGAAGACGCCCGGCCAGGCTCCGGGACAAGGGCTCTCGGCAGCTGAAACAGAGCGGGACGGTGAATTCGGGCCAGACGACCAGACGGGCGCCCCGGTCGGCGGCCCGGCGGGTGAGGTCGAGATACCCGTCGAAGAGATCGAGGACGAAATCGGCCCCGACGTCGTTCCAGTCGACGTCCGAGGGGACGTTCCCCTGGATGACCGCGGCCGGGAAAGACTCGGCCGTCGGGGGGACGGTCTTGAGGCTGAGAAAGCCTCCGGCGTGGACGAGGACGGCAAAGGCCGTGCCGACGGCGAAGAAGAGCCGGTTCTGGAATTTGACCGAGGCGACGAAGAGGGATTGGAAGAGGACCAGGACGAAGGACAGCCCGTACACCCCGGTCACGGCCGACATTTGGAGGAAAGAGATGTTCTTGGTCTGACTGAGGCCGAGGAGCCCCCACGGGAAGCCGGTGAGGAGGTGGGTGACGAGATATTCCTGGCCGACCCAGATGAACGGCGCGGCCCAGTAGGCGGCCGCCGGAAGGCGGCGGCGGAGGAGGGCGAAGACGAGTCCGAAGACGCCCCAGGAGGAAGCGAGGAGAAGGGCCAGGAAGAAATAGACGAGGAGGCTGACGGCGGGGGGGAGATTCCCGTAGTGGGCCGGGACGGCTGGAATCCAGTACAGGAGGACGGCATAGAAGGCCGTGCCGGCCGTCCAGCCGAGGCCGAGGGCCCGTCCGGGGCTCTTATCGGACAGGAGAAAGAGCAGCGGGATCAGCCCCAGCCAAGCGGGGAACATCAGGCCCGCCTTTGGAAAAGCGAGGGCCGTGACGGCCCCGCTGGCCGCAGCGCCCAGCAGCGCGCCGATCCCGCGTCTCATCCCGGCCGGGCCTCAGAACCTGACGAGGAAGAAGTCGGCCGGCCGCTTCCCGAGGACGGCGGCAAGTTTCTTCCGGGCCGCCTCGGCCTCTTCCCGGCCGGGGTAGGGTCCGATCCGGACGCGGTAAAACGTTCTGACGTCCGTCGGGAACGGGTCGAGGACGACGGCCGTGAATCCGTCCCGTTCGAGCCTCCGGGCGAACGACGTCGCCGCGGCCTTGTCGTTCGTCGCGCTGGCCTGGACGAAAAACCGGCCGGTCTTGGCCGGGGCCGCGGCCGGTTTGGCTTCGGCTTTTTTCGGTTCCGCGGCGGCCTTTTTCTCCGGCGGACGGACCTCGTCCGCGGGGGTCTTAACGGCCCCGGGTTGGCCCTCCGGTTCGGCCCGGCCCGGCTCGGCCGATTCCCGGCGGGGAAGGGGCTTGTCCGGGATGACGGCCTCGGATTTCGCCGCGGCCGAGAGGCCCGCCTCCGCGGCCAGGCGGCCTTGTTTCTTTCCGACGGAAACGCCCAGGATGAAGATGATGACCCCGACGATGAGGACGCCGACGAACACGGCCGCGAGCTGAGAACTCTTGAATTGGAGCTCGCGGTATTGTCCGGACTGTTTCATCGGGCTATTTCTTTTCCGAAGAGTCGGAGGTGAACGCTTTGAGGATCTCCAACGGCAGGGGAAAGACGATCGTCGAGTTCTTCTCGGTCGCGATCTCGGTCAAGGTGCTCAGGAAGCGGAGCTGGAGGGCCTGGGGGTTGGTGGAGATGATGTTCGCGGCCTGGACGAGCTTGTCGGCCGCTTGGAACTCGCCGTCGGCGTGGACGATCTTGGCCCGGCGGTCGCGTTCGGCCTCGGCCTGCTTGGCGATGGCCCGGACCATGGCCTCGGGGAGGTCGACCTGCTTCATCTCGACGAGCTGGACCTTGATCCCCCAGGGGTCGGTGTGCTGGTCGATGATTTCCTGGAGCTGGGCGTTGAGCTTTTCCCGCTCGGAGAGCAGGTCGTCGAGTTCGACCTGGCCGAGGGCGCTCCGGAGGGTCGTCTGGGCGAGTTGGGAGGTCGCGTAGAGATAGTCCTGGACCTCGATGACGGACTTGATCGGATCGATGACCCGGAAATAGAGGACGGCGTTGACCTTGACCGAGACGTTGTCGCGGGTGATGACGTCCTGGGGGGGGACGTCCATCGTGATCGTCCGGAGGCTGATCTTGACCATCCGGTCGATGGGGGCGAAGACGAGAATGATCCCCGGACCCTTGGCCTGGGGAAGGAGCCGGCCGAGGCGGAAGATGACCCCCCGTTCGTACTCCCGCAGGATCTTGATCGAATTCAAGATGTAAATCAGGAACAACCCGACGACGATCATGGGATACGTGACCATGGAACCCTCCTTATCCGTCGTTCGATTTTGTCACCTTCAGCCGAAGGTTGGGGAGGACGGCCGTGACCTTGATCCGGGCGCCGCGGGGAACCTCCTCGTCGGCCACGGCCCTCCAGATCTCGCCGTGGACGAAGACCCGGCCGCCGGGGGCGAGGTCGGTCTGGGCCGTCCCGGTTTCGCCGACGAGGCCCTCCGCGCCCGTGGCGACGCGGCCGCGGTGGGCCCGGACGACGAGCGAAACGAGGAAGGCGATGATGATGCCGATCCCGAGGGCGAAGGGGACGATGATCCGGAGATGGGGCCGCATTTCGGGAATCGGGGCCTTCACGAGCATCGTCGTCCCGATGACCAGGGCGGCGACGCCGCCGATGGTCAGGGCTCCGAAGCTGTGGACTTTGAGTTCCAGGATGAACATGGCCGCGGCCAGGAGGATGAGAATGAGGCCGACGTAGTTGATCGGCAGAATCTGGAACGAAAAGATCGCCAGGAGCAGAGAGATGCCGCCGAGGACTCCGGGCAGGATCGCCCCGGGATTGGCGAACTCGAAGTACAGCCCGAGAAGGCCGATGAGGAGGAGGATCGCGGCCAGGTTGGGGTTGGAAATCGTCAGGAGGAACTTCTGGCGGGCGGTCATCGGGATTTCGATAATCTCCCGGCCGGCCAGCCGGAGGACGGATTCTTCGCCGCTCCACCGCCGGAGCGTCCGCCCGTCGAGGCTCCCGAGGAGTCCGCCGTCGTCGGCCGCGACGAGGTCGATGAGACCGCCGGCCAAGGCCTCCTGGGCCGAGTAGGACCGGCTCTTGCGGACGGCGTCTTCGGCCATTTGGAGGTTGCGGCCCCGCTTCTCGGCCAGCGAGCGGATGTAGGAGGCCGCGTCTTCGGTGACCTTGTCCTCCATCGTCTTGTCCATGGGCTGGCCGGTCACGGAGACGCCCACGGGATGGGCCGCGCCGGTCGAGGTTCCGGGGGCCATGGCGAAGATGTCGCAGGCGAGGCCGATGAAGAAGCCGGCCGAAGCCGCCCTCCCCCCGCTCGGGCTGACGTAGGCCGCGACCGGCGTTTTCGCGGCCAAGACGGCGGCGATGATTTCCCGCATCGAGGTGTCGAGGCCCCCGGGGGTGTCGAGACCGATGAGGAGGAGAGCCGCCATCTCGCGGTCGGCCCGCTCGATCGCCCCCCGGATGTACTCCGAGGTGACGGGATGGATGGCCGCTTCGACCTTGATTTTCAGGACCGCGGCCTGACCGAACAGCGGGCCGGCGAGGATCCCGGCCAGGCCGAAGGCGGCGATTCTCTTCATGTTGATTCCATTATAGAAAGAACGTCCGGACAAGTCAATCCGCCATCCGTTTCGCGGCTTGACATTTGACCGGCGATAAACTATTTATAGGGCTCGTCCAGGAGCTCTCCATGATCAAAAACGATATCGCCCTCGCGATCGAGAAGAAGACCGAATTCAACGGTTCGAAATCGCTCGAGATCGTCGAGGCCGTCCTGGAGGCGCTGAAGGGAGCCCTCGCCCGCCAGGAGAAGGTCGAAATCCGGGGCTTCGGGAGCTTCAAGGTCGTGGCCAAAAAGACGGGCTACGGCCGCGACATCCGGCGTCAGAAGCAGATCCATATCACCCAGGGCAAGCGGATCAAATTCCGATCCGGCCAGGAGCTCAAGCACGTCAGCCCCAAGACGCAGGCCTGATTCCGGTCCGGCGGCGGCGACGGCGACCCCGCTCCGGCCGGCGAAGGTTCGGACCTATCCCCTCTCCGCCAGGCCGAGCCAGGTCGGTTTGGCCGAGTTCGGCCGCCCCGTCGCCTCCGGGGCGACGGTCGCCGGTTTGCTCCGCAGCCTTCCCGACATCCTCCAGGCCCGGGATTTTCGGTTGTTCGTAGCGGCCCTGCGGAGGGCCAAGGCCGGGAGGAAGGCCGTCGTTTGGGCCCTCGGCGCCCACGTCATCAAGACCGGCCTCAATCCCGTGATCATCGAT
>Ga0194112_10007211_pt1 | contig 14495 bp, 14 predicted proteins | sample TA2MahC400mmetaG_FD_146191 | JGI IMG/M metagenome (GOLD analysis project Ga0194112, IMG submission 146191) | Freshwater microbial communities from Lake Tanganyika, Tanzania - TA2015016 Mahale Deep Cast 400m | ecosystem: Environmental > Aquatic > Freshwater > Lake | place: Tanzania: Lake...
CTGCTGAAGATGGACTTCCTCGGGCTCACCACGCTCACCATCATTCACGAAGCGCAGGCGCTCATCAAACAGGGGCACGGCGTGGACATCGTGATTGAAGATGTCCCGCTCGACGATCCGAAGACGTACGAGATCTTTTCAAAGGGCTTCACCTCCGGCGTATTCCAGTTTGAATCCGCCGGCATGAAGGACATTTTGCGGCGCTACGTGCCGGATCGCCTCACCGATCTCATCGCACTCAACGCCCTCTATCGCCCCGGCCCGATGAAGATGATCGATGACTACATCGATCGCAAACACGGGCGCAAGCAGGTTACCTACGACCTGCCGGAACTGAAGAACGTGCTTGAGGAAACCTTCGGCGTCATCGTGTATCAGGAACAGGTCATGCAGATCTCGAATCTCGTGGCCGGCTATTCACTGGGTGACGCCGACATCCTGCGCCGCGCCATGGGCAAGAAGAAGCAGGAGGAAATGGACGCGCAGCGCGTACGCTTCCTCGACGGCGCGCGCAAGAAGAACCTGAACCCTAAGAAGGCCGAGAAGATTTTCGACCTGATGGCCGAGTTCGCCAAGTATGGCTTCAACAAGTCGCACTCGGCCGCGTATGCATATCTTGCCTACATCACGGCTTACCTGAAGGCTCACTATCCGGTGGAGTTCATGTCCGCGCTGCTGACATCGGAAACGGGCAACACCGCGAAGGTGGTGAAGTACATCAACGAGTGCCGCGACATGGGCATCAAGGTGCTGCCGCCCGATATCAACGCCTCGGCGCTGAACTTCACGCCGGACCAGGGCTCGATTCGCTTCGGGCAGGGCGCGATCAAGAATGTCGGCTCGAATGCGGTGGACGCGATTGTCAACGCACGCAACGAAGGCGGGCGCTTTCGCACGCTGGCCGATTTCTGCGAGCGCGTGGATATGGGCTCGGTGAACCGCCGTATGATCGAAAGCTTCATCAAAGCGGGCGCGATGGATTCGCTCGAAGGCACGCGCGCGCAGTTGTGGGCCGTGATTGACCGCGCCATGGAAGCGGGCCAGCGCGTGTGGAAAGACAAAGCGTCGGGCCAAGTGGGGCTGTTCGGCGATTTGATGATTGAAGACGGCGCGCCCGAGATGGAACTGCCGAAGGTGCAGGATTGGCTGCCGCGCGAAAAGCTCACCGGCGAAAAGGAAATGATTGGTTTCTACGTCACCGGCCATCCGCTCGACGAGTACCGCGAGAAGGTGGCGGACGTGGCGACGCACGACACGTCAACGACCGAAAGCCTTGAGCGCGGCGTCGAAGTAGCGATGTGCGGCGTCATCACCGGCATCCAGCGGCGGCGCAACAAAGAACAGAAGCTGTGGGCTTCGTTTATGCTGGAGGATTGGGTGGGCACGGCCGAATGCATGGCGTTCGCCAAGGTCTATGAGAGTCTGCTGAACGATCTGGTGGAAGACAAAGCCGTGCTGATCCGCGGCATGGTGTTACCGGAAGAAAACGCCGCGCCGCGCATCTCCGTGCAGTCGATCACGCCGCTCGCGCTGGTGCGCCAGGAACTGCCGCGGCTTGTTTCCGTCCGCGTCTTCTTGAATGGCAAGGGCAACGAACGCGCGCAGGCGCTCACGGAGTTGTTCGCGCGCAAGCAGGGCGAAGCGCAAGTGCGATTGCGCCTGGAGAAGCCGCGCGACTTTGCGCTGATCATGGACTTGGAAGCGAAGGTGAAGCCGGACAAGGAATTCGTGGCCGAGATCGAGCGCATCTGCGGTCCGCAGTCGTTTGAGGTGCTGGCAAGTTAGCGCCACCGTGCTCCGATGCGCGTCCCCGGCGGAATGAATCCAAGCCCCCGCGCCGAACGTAGTTGCGTAGAGTAGCTCCCTTACCCGTTGGACAACGGGCCCGCCGCCGCCATGATCGGATTCATCCGCCGCTCGCGTTGCTTCATGGCCGCACCGATGAACGCCTTGAACAGCGGGTGCGGTTCCATGGGCTTCGACTTGAACTCGGGATGGAATTGGCAGCCGAGATACCACGGATGGTCGGCAATCTCGCAGATCTCTACGTACATGCCGTCCGGCGTCTGCCCGGTGAGGCGCAGGCCGTTGGTGGTGAGCACCTTTTCAAACTCGCGATTAAACTCGTAGCGGTGGCGGTGGCGCTCGCTGATGAGTTCCTGTCCGTAGGCCGCGCGCGAAAAGCTCCCTTCGGCCAGCTTGCACGGGTACTGGCCAAGCCGCATCGTGCCGCCCAGCTCGTCGACGCCCTTCAACTCGCGCAGCTTGTAGATGACGCGCTGCGGCGGATCCGGATCGAACTCGGTGGAATCGGCGCCCGCCATCCCGCACACGTTCCGCGCAAACTCAATCACCAGCGTCTGCATGCCGAGGCAAATCCCGAAGTACGGCACCTTGTACTCGCGCGCATAGCGGATCGCCTGCAGCATGCCTTCAATGCCGCGCTTGCCGAAGCCGCCCGGCACCAGCACGCCGTCGAAGTTTTCGAGGCGCCGCACGCAGGACGGCCACTCGAGTTCTTCGGCTTCAATCCACGTAAGCGCCACTTTGCGGTTATGCGCCAGACCGCCGTGGAGGAGCGATTCCTTCAGGCTTTTGTACGAATCCTCATACTCGACATACTTGCCCACCACCGCGATTTCAACCGTGTCGGCGGGGTTGCGGAGCCGCGTCAACATGTTGGTCCAGCGCGTGAGATTGCGCTCGGCCGTGTTGAGGTGCATTGCCTTGAGGATGATCTCGTCTACGCGCTGATTGGCAAACTCCACCGGGATTTCGTACACCGAGTCGACGTCGCGCGCCGAGATCACGGCTTCGGCCTCGACGTCGCAGAACAGCGCGATCTTCTCGTGCAGGTCGCGCGCCATCTCCTTTTCCGAGCGGCACACCAGCATGTCGGGCTGGATACCGATCGCGCGCAGTTCCTTCACGCTGTGCTGCGTGGGTTTGGTTTTCAACTCCTGCGCGGCGGCGATCCACGGCACCAGCGTCACGTGGACGAAGTAGGTATGGTCACGCCCGAGTTCGTGGCGCAGTTGCCGGATCGCCTCGATGAACGGAAGGCTCTCGATGTCGCCTACCGTACCGCCGATTTCGACGATCACCACATCCACATCCGTCGCCACCTTCTTCGCCGCGGCTTTGATCTCGTTGGTGACGTGCGGAATCACCTGCACGGTTTTGCCGAGATAGTCGCCGCGCCGCTCGCGCGCGATGATCTGCTCATAAATGCGCCCGCTGGTGAGGTTATTTGACTGCGTGAGCTTGGCGTGCGTGAAGCGTTCATAGTGGCCGAGATCCAGATCCGTTTCCGCGCCGTCGTCGGTAACGAACACTTCGCCATGCTGGAACGGGCTCATCGTACCCGGATCCACATTCAGGTACGGATCGAACTTCTGCAGCGTCACCCGCAACCCGCGGCTTTCAAGCAGACAGCCGATCGACGCGGCCGCAATGCCCTTACCCAACGAACTCACCACACCACCGGTCACAAAAATGTACTTGGCCATGTCTGCCTGCTAGCTCGCCTCCGTCGTTGTTGTCGTTCTCATTGCCGCCATCATCCGCGCCACTTCCTCGAGGTCCTCAGGCGTATCGACGCCGAGCGACTCGTAATCGGTCTCCACCACGCCGATGCGCCAACCGTTTTCGAGCGCGCGCAACTGCTCCAGGCACTCTACCTTTTCAAGGGGCCCGACGGGCATCGCCGAGTAGCCGAGCAGAAACTCGCGGCGGTAGGCATAGAGGCCGATGTGCTTGAAGTAGACGGCCCCGCCGGCCCGGTCATAGGGAATCGGGTTGCGCGAGAAGTAGATGGCGTCGCCTGAGAGCGTCATCACCACTTTCACCACGTTCGGGTTGGTGATCTCGTCCACGCGTTCGATACGCTTGGCCAGCGTGCCCATGGAGCGGGCTGGATCGTCGCGCATCGCCAGCACCACCGCGTCGATCGCGGCAGGGTCAATCAGCGGCTCGTCACCCTGGATGTTCACCACCAGATCCGCGTGCGGGTAGGCAGCGGCCACCTCGGCCACACGATCCGTGCCCGAGGCGTGATCGTCGCGCGTCATCCGCGCGTCCGCGCCAAAAGAGCGGGCGGCAGTGTAAATTCTTTGGTCGTCGGTGGCAATCACGACGTCTGATAGAGTGCGGGCTTTACGCGCCTGCTGCCAGGTGTGTTGAATGATGGGTTTACCGGCGAGGGTGCGGAGGGCTTTGCCTGGGAAACGGCTGGACAGAAACCGGGCTGGGATCACGCCCAGAACATGGTCGGGCACGTTCGATGTTACCACACGCAAGCGGGGGAGATGGCGGAAAAAGTCTGCATGATATACTTGGGGCGGCTGCACCCGGGGAGCTGATGAAATGCGTGCATGCAATTGGCAACGAGCGATATCTTTGCCGCTTTCGGCTGCGCTGGTGTGTGCCGCCGTCGCCGCTGAGGACCAGAAACCACCGGCCACGGGCGCGGGGGGCACTGGTCCGCGCGTTGCAATCGAACCGCGTGCAGCGAAACCCGTTCCCGGCGCCGAACCTACCGACGCACCGAAGCCGCGCGGCGCCACCATCATTACTGAGAAGACGATCGTCCAGATCAACGTGTCCGTCTTCACGCCGCTGGGCCAAGTGGTCACCGGCATGGAGCAGGAGCATTTCAAGCTTTTCGAAGACAAGGTGCAGCAAAGCATCGAGACGTTCACTTCCGAAGAGGCGCCGTTGTCGGTGGGGCTGGTGTTCGATATCTCCAGCAGCATGGGCAGCAAGCTGGCCAAGAGCCGGCAGGCGGCGAAGGAATTTTTCAAGTCGTCGAATCCGGAAGATGAGTTCTTCCTCGTACAGTTCAATGAGCGCCCGCAACTCGCGGTAGAGTGGACGCGCAGTTCTGCGGAGATCGTCAACCGGTTGGCGTTTACGCAGGCACGCGGCCGCACCGCGCTTCTCGACGGGCTGTATCTGGCGATGAACGAGATGAAGGAGGCCCGCAACCCGCGCAAGGCCATCCTCGTCTTATCTGATGGCGGCGACAATTCCAGCCGATACACGGAGACAGAGATCAAGAATATCGTGCGCGAGGCGGATGTGCAGATGTATGCCATGGGCATCTTCGAGTCAGTGGGCGGCCGGGGCCGTTCGCCCGAAGAGTTGGCTGGGCCGGGGTTGCTGACGGAACTCTCCGAGCAAACCGGCGGCCGGCATTTCCCCGTGGACGACATCAGCAACCTGCCGGATGTGGCAGCGAAGATCGGTGTGGAGTTGCGGAGCCAGTACATGCTTGGCTATACGCCAAAGAACGGAAACAAGGATGGCAAGTATCGCCGCGTGGAGGTGAAGCTGGCGCAACCGCGCGGGCTGCCGCCGCTGAAGGCGTACTTCCGCACGGGATATTATGCACCCACTCAGTAGGCGGATGTTCGGGCAAGCGCTGGCCGGGGCCGGCGTAGCGTTGGCGCAGGAAGATCCGGTGATCCGGGTGACCACACGCGAGGTGGTGCTGCATGCCACGGTGGTGGACAAGAGCGGCCGGCTGGTGACCAACCTGACGCGCGAGGCGTTCACCGTGACCGAGAACAACGCCCCGCAGGCGCTGGTGGGCTTCCGCCGCGAAGACGTGCCGGTATCGCTGGGTATCGTGATCGATAATTCCGGCAGCATGCGCGACAAGCGCACCAAGGTGGCTGGCGCGGCGCTGACGCTGGTGAAAGAATCGAACCCGCAGGACGAGATCTTCATCGTCAACTTCAACGACGAAGCGTATCTCGACCAGACGTTCACGTCGGACCACAAGAAGCTCGAAGAGGCGCTGGCAAAGATTGACTCACGCGGCGGCACGGCGATGCGCGACGCCACGACGATGTCGCTCGACTACCTCCGCGAAAAAGGCAAGAAGGCGAAGAAGGTGCTGCTGCTGGTCTCAGACGGCGATGACAACACGAGCGCGCCCACCAACACGCTGGAGAAGCTGGTGGCCAAAAGCCAGCAGACCGAGTGCATCATCTACTCAATCGGCATTTTCACCGACGAAGAGCGCGGCAAAGCCAAACGGGCCGAGCGGGCTTTGAATGCGCTGGCCAACGCCACCGGGGGACTTGCGTATGTCCCCAAGGACATCGTCAACATCGAGCAACTGGCGCGGCAGGTGGCGCATGAAATCCGCAACCAGTATGTGATTTCCTACCGCCCGTCGAACGAGACACTGGATGGCTCCTACCGGCGGATTGCGGTGCAGGTGAAGGGGCCGAGCCGCCCGGTGGTCCGCACGCGGTCTGGCTATTACGCCACGCCGGATAAGAAGGAACCGGTGCGCCCGAATCCGGCGGCGATTTCGAACTCCCTCCAACCCTAACCATGCTTGGCTATCTCTGGCAATCGACGCGCGGTTACCGGCTGGCGCCCTGGCGCAGCCCGTATCTGAAGTGGCGCATCGAGACCTACTGGGGCTTGCATGCCGAGGACCTGGGGCGGCCAGAGATGCTGCGGTTCTTGTGGCATCACCGGCGCGAGTTGTTCCGGTTCCTGGTGTGGGCGGAGCGGATGCGCGCTTCGGTGCGCTGACCGGTCAGCGATCCTTCCTCTTCTTGCGGTCCGCCTGCCGTTTGGCATGCCGTCCCGTGCCGTCTCCGTCGTCCAGTATGCCGCCCGCCGGGTTGAGTTTGTCGAGCGCTGCTTGCAGTTTCTTCCGCGCGGCGATGGCGGCAGGGCTGGTTGTATCGGCAGGCACCTGCGGTTCGGCAAACGGCGCCTGGCTCATATCGAACAGCGCCCCCTGCTGATTCAGCTTCCAACGTGCGTCCCGCACATACCATTGCCGCGCCAACTGGATGAAGATCCACTCGCGCAACTGCCCCTTGCGCCCCTGCCATTGCTGCGCCTGGCTGTGCCCATCGATGGCCACACCGGCCGGCGGCTGGGCTCCCGCCAGATCGGCGAAGGTGGGGAAGAAGTCCGTCGAATCGATCAAGTCCCTAGCAACCTTGCCCGCCGGCGTCTTGCCGGGCCAGTTCACAATCAGCGGCACGTTGGCGCCGCCCTCAAGCATCGAACCCTTTTCGCCCGACAAGCGCCGCCCGCCGATCGTCCCTTGGCCCGCATAGTTGCCGCCGGTGCCGTTGTCGCCGATGAACACGATGAGCGTGTGTTCCCGCAGCTTGAGGCGATCGAGTTCAGACACGAGTTTGCCCATCAGCTTGTCCATGTACCGGATGTTGTCGACATAGAGATCCTTGGCGCCGGGCGCGCTATCGGGCGTCGGCAGGATTTCCGCGTGGATGTGCGACAGCGAGTAGTAGGCATAGAAGGGCCGATCGCGATGCCGTGTCATGAAGTCCACTAGGTAGTCATGCATCACGTCCGGCATGTATTGCCTGTCCGCCAGCGGTTTCTTCTCGCCGTTGAGCTGGTAGCTCTTGCCCTTGTCCTGCGAATTCCAGTACGTGCCGCTGCCGGTGAACTTCAAATGCTCGTCAAAGCCGAACTCGGCGGGGCCGAGCGGAAGCTGGCCCCACTTGCCGATCATGGCGGAAACGTAGCCCGCCTGTTTCAGCACCTTCGGCATGAACGTTTCCTTCTCGGGCGTGATGCGGCTGCCGGTGGCGTCCTGATTGGTGGCGCCGGTGCGGAACGCATAGCGCCCGGTCATGATCAAGGCGCGGGACGGCCCGCACAGGGGAGCGGTGTAGGCGTTGGTGTAGCGGGTGCCGCCGGCGGCCAGGCGGTCCAGATGCGGCGTCTTGTAGTGGTCGGAGCCGTAGCAACTCAGCCCGTTGACGCCCAAGTCGTCCGCGAGGAGGAAGATGATGTTTGGCTTGCGCGACCCCTGCGCCCAGGTGGAACCAGCCACCAGGCCCGCCGCCGCTGCTTTCAGAACGTCTCTGCGATTCATTCGTTCCATTGAAGCAGATCCGCCGTGATGGCGCGGCTGCAAAACTGGGAAAATGGTCAGTTCCGCCAACCGATTCTGTGGACTTAAACATGACGACTTCCTTGACTCGCCGCCAATGGCTACAACAGACGACGGGCGCGCTCGCCGGCATCTCGCTGGCCGCCGCGCAGACGCCCAAACAACGCCCGAACATATTCTTCTTCGCCTTCGATGATCTGCGGCCGGAGTTCGGCTGCTACGGCTTCCCGTACGTCAAAAGCCCGAACCTCGATCGCATCGCCCAGCAGGGCATGGTGTTTAACCGCGCCTATTGCCAGCAGGCCGTCTGCTCACCGTCACGTTCCAGCCTGATGACCGGTGCGCGGCCCGATTCCACCAAGGTCTGGGATCTGGTGACGCACTTCCGCGCCGCGATGCCCAACGTGGTGACGCTGCCGCAGCACTTCAAGCAGCACGGCTATTTAGTGCAGGGCATGGGCAAGATCTTCGACGGCGGGTATGACGACGAGCCCTCATGGTCCGTGCCGTGGCAGACGCCCGATGCTCCCACCTATACCGTGAACACGAAACCGCCCAAGAGCGCCAAGGGGAAACAGAAGAACGGCCCGGCGTTTGAAGCCGGAGACGTGGCCGACGAGTTCTACAACGACGGCCAGACGGCGGATCTGGCCGTGCAGGCGCTGCGCTCCCGCAAGGGCAAGGCCGAGCCGTTCTTCCTGGCGGTGGGCTTTTTCAAGCCGCACCTGCCGTTCGTCTCGCCGAAGAAATACTGGGATCTCTACGATCCGGTCAAGATCCAACTCGCGTCCAATCCGTATCGTCCGAAGGATGCGCCGGAGCACGCGCTGGCCACCAGCGGCGAACTGCGCAACTACACCGGCATGCCTGCCGAGGGCCCGGTTCCCGATGAACTGGCGCGGAAACTCAAGCACGGCTACTACGCCGCGATCAGCTAAACCGATGCGCAGATCGGTAAGGTGCTGGACGAACTCGACCGGCAAGGCCTGCGCGACAACACCATCATCGTGCTGTGGGGCGACCATGGCTGGAAGCTCGGTGAGCACGGCGAGTGGTGCAAGCACAGCAATGTGGAAAACGACACTAACGCGCCGCTGCTGCTCTCAGCGCCGAAGATGAAGAACGCCGGTCGGCATTGCCGCGCGCTGGTGGAGTTTGTGGACATCTACCCGACGCTGGCGGATTTGGCGGGCCTCCCTCTGCCCGCCCACCTCGAAGGCGCCAGCATTAAGCCGCTGGTGGAAAAACCCAATCGCGCCTGGAAGAAAGCGGCGTTCAGCCAGTATCCCCGCGGCGGGAAGCTGATGGGCTACTCGATGCGGACGGACCGCTATCGCTTCACGGTGTGGGTGAATCGCGAGGATCACTCGCAGGTGGATTCCATCGAACTGTACGATCACCAGACCGACCCGATGGAAAGCCAGAACATCGCGAAGTTGCCGGCCAACGCCAAGCTTGTGGAACAACTCATGGGCCAATGGCGCGCGGGCTGGGAAGGCGCGCGCCAGGCCCTGCGGAAGTCTACGGCGTAAAGATGACCTTCATCAATTCCTGATCGTGCCCGTAGAGGCGCTCGAAGTACTTCGGGCCATCTTCGAGCGTGATGCGCGCGGAGATGATCGGGTCTACCTTGATCTTGCCGGACGCCATCAGCGCGATGCACTCGGGGTACTCGCCATTGGAGGCGCAGGAGCCGTACAACGTGAGTTCGCGCGAAACGGCTACTTGCAGCGGCAGTTCGATCTTCGGCGTCACGTTGCCGATCAGCGTCACATGGCCACCCTTGCGCACCACGTTCATGCAGGTTTGAATCGGGGCGGTGGCGCCCACGCAATCGATGGCTGAGTCCGCGCCGCGTCCGCCAGTGACTTTCTTCACCTTGGCGGCCACGTCTTCGTTCCTCGGATTGAATACGTAGTCCGCCCCAAAGTCGCGCGCCATTTTCAGCTTCCGTTCTTCAAGGTCGATGGCAATCACTTTGTCGCAGCCGGCGAGGCGCGCGGCCTGGATGGTGAGCGAGCCAATCATGCCCGCGCCCACGATCACGCACGTATCGCCGAGGCGCACAGGCGTGCGGTTCACGCCATGCAGGGCGATGGAAACGGCTTCAATCAAGGCCGCGTGTTCAAAGCTCAGCGTGTCGGGCAGCTTGTAGCTGATGCGCGCCGGCACGGTGACGTATTCGGCAAACGCACCGTGGCGCTTGAACTCGGGCGTCGACACGCCCAGCACCTGGCGGTTGTCGCAGAGATTGATCTGGCCGCGCGAACAGAAAAAGCAGTTGCCGCAGGAGACGGTGGAGTCGAACGTGATGCGGTCGCCAACGGCAAACCCGGCAACGCCCGCGCCGACGGCTTCCACGATGCCGGCCGCCTCGTGACCCATGACGATGGGCGGCAGGCGGCGGCCCGTGGAGCCGTCGTAGCCGTGCACGTCAGACCCGCAGATGCCGCAGGCCTTCACCTTCACCAGCAGATCGCCCGGGCCGCATTCGGGAAAGGGCATATCGATCAGTTTCAGAACCTTGTATTGCTCAAGAACCAGCGCTTTCATTGCCCTTCCAGCATATCGCGGCGGCGCTGGAGGTACCGGCGCTAGGCGTCGGTGCGCGCGGCTGCGAGCGCGGTGGTGTAGTGCGTGCGGGCTTCGGCGATGCGGCCGAGTTGGCGCGCGAACTCGGCGCGCGCGGCGGAGAGCAAGTGGCCGGGATGATCGAGGCCGTTGAGCGCGGCGAGGCCTACAGCGGCGCCGTCGCGGTAGCCAACGGCGATGGCGTGATTCAGACGCACCGCGGGCGAAGGCGGGAGTTGCGAGTAGAACAGCGCGATCCGTGCCCAGTCTGTCGCGGCAAACGACGGCGCGGCGGCGTGGGTGGCGGCGATCTCGGCTTCGATGTGATACGCCGTAACCGCCGCGCCGGCCGCGCTGCGCTCGAGGTGCGCGAAACCCTCGGCGAGCAGTGCGCGATCCCAACGCGCGCGGTGCTGTTCCTGGAGCGGCACGGCTTCTCCCGCTTCGTTCACGCGCGCGGGGAGCCGCGAGGCCTGCAGCAGAAACAACGCGAGTAGCGCCTGCGCGTCCGGACGCCGTTGCGCCGGGAGCCGCGCCAGGTAGATGGCTTCGTGGCACAAGTCCGCATGAAACCAGCCCGAGGCGCTTTCAGTGACGGCGCAGCCTTCGTTGAACAGCAGATACAACACCGCGAGGTCGCTGTCGAGTTGGCCGGGCTCATCGAACCGCGCGCCGGCTTCACGCAGCCGGCGTTTGGCGCGCACGAGCCGCTGCGCGACGGTGGGCTCAGGCAGCATCAGGCCGCGCGCGATCTGCCGTGCGTTCAGGCCGCATACCGCCTGGAGCGTGAGGGCAATCTGCAGGTCTTCGCTCAATGACGCGTGGCAGCAAAGGAAGATCATCGCCAGCCGGTCGTCGGTGGCGGGTTTTTCCTGAAGCAGCAGCGGCTCCACCGGGAGCTTTTCGCGGCGGAGCCGGTCAATCGCCAGCCGCTTGGCCGTGGTGATCAGCCACGCTTCCTGGTTCGGCGGCACGCCGCGAAAGGGCCACACTTCGAGCGCGCGCAGGAGAGCCTCCTGCGCAAACTCTTCGGCCCAATCGAGGCGCGCCGCACCGAGCATACGCACCAGCGCGGCCACCAAACGGCCGTACTGGCGTTCGTAGAGCTCGCCCACCAGTTGCATTAGGGCGTGGGTTCGATCTCGCGCACTTCAATGGACCCGAACTCAAGGTGCGGGCACGAGGCGGCGAGTGCGGCGGCTTCGTCGTAGCTGGCGGCCGAGATCCGGAAGAATCCGCCCATTACTTCTTTGGCCTCGGTGTACGGGCCGTCTGTGGCGGCAAGGCCGCGGCGCAAGACGCGCCCGGTGCCACCGGAAAGCTTTTCGCCGCTGATGGCGTGGCCCTGATCTTCAATCGATTGCCGCCACGCGGCGCACTTCCCGATGAGGGCCTCCATCTCGGCGGGACTGATGTCTGCGAATTGGGCGGGGTTATCCCGCGACAAGAGAATATAGTGAGGCATGGTGCCTTTCGGTGCTCCTTCCGCGATAGCAAACGAACGAGGGCGGTGGAAATCGACAGCGGCTGCTACGTTTTTTTGCTGGTGCTCGCGGGATGCTCCGAGGCGCCTGCGCCGCCGGTTCCAGTGGTGGCGGTGCGCACTGCTCCGCCTGTTCCGCTCGCGCTGGTGAACATCATGGAACTCTCCGCCGCGGGCGAGGTGACGGGCGGCGGCGAGGTGCCGAAGATCGTACTGGCCGACGAGGAGTGGCGCGAGCGGTTGACCCCGCTTGGCTTTTCCGTGACGCGGAAGAAGGCCACCGAACTCGCCTTCACGGGACGCTACGACAAACATTACGAGCCCGGCCTTTATCGCTGCGCGGCCTGCAACGCGCCGCTGTTTCACTCTTCGGCCAAGTTCGATTCGCGCACCGGCTGGCCGAGTTTTTCCGCGCCCGCCGCGGCTGCGAACGTCTACACGGAGACAGACGGCAGCGGCGGCATGTTGCGCGACGAAGTATTGTGCCGGCGCTGCGACGGGCATCTGGGGCACGTGTTCCCCGATGACCCGGAGCCCACGGGGTTGCGCTACTGCATCAACTCGGCGGCGCTGCGGTTTGAGGCGATGTCAGGCCGGTAATCCTCGCAGACGAAGCCTCAACCAACCAACTCTTCCGGCGACCAGAACGGCGTCCCACCCCGACGGCTCACCACCAGCGCGCCCACGCGATTGGCGAAACCTGCGATGCGCTGCGTGTCCCATCCCTGCGCGAGGCCATGCAGGAGGGCCGCCGAGAACGCATCGCCAGCGCCCACTGCATCGGCCACCTTCACCTTCACGCCCGGCACTTCCACGCCATCCAGCGCGCAGCCGCGGTCCGCCAGCGTGACGCACACGCGCACGTCCGGCCGCAGCGAAGCGAGCACCGGCGCGAGCGCGGCATGTTCAGGGGCGTTCAGCTTCACCGCATGCGCCAGCGGCAGCAGTTCGCGCACCAGCGCCTCGCTCCAGTTATCGGGCCGGAGATTGATGTCGTAGAAACGCCGCGCGCCGGGGCAGGCATCCAGCAATCGCCGCAGCGTGGCGCGGTTGGCCGCCGTCACGAAGGTGAGCGTGCCGAAGCAGATCCACTCCGGGCGCAACGCCGCGATGCGCGCAATCTGCGCGTCGGTGAGCGTCACCTGGTCGTACGCCGCCGGACGCCGCAGTACGAACGAAGGCTGGCGTTCGGCGTCGAGCGTCACCGCCACGGTGCCCGTCTCCAGCGCCGCGTGCTTCGCAATGAAGTCCGTATCGATGCCGAGGCGCGTAGCCTGCAACAGCGCTTTGTGGCCGCGCGGATCGTCACCCACGGCGGATACGAAACAAGAGTCGTGCCCCAGGCGCGCCGCATGAAACGCAAAGTTGAAAGTCGCGCCGCCGAGCGCTTCGTGCCCGTCCGGGAACACGTCCCAGAGAATCTCGCCGAGGCTGACGATCTGCATCCCACTATTCTTGCCGCGCCTGTTCGCAGTGACGCCTCGTCACCTCGTGGCGGTAACGGAACATGCCGTTCAATTGCCGCCGCACCAACCAGCCGAGCAAGGCCTCAGCCGTGGAGCCGCCGAACAGCGAGTACTCCACCGAGTCAAGGAGACGCGTGCCGCCTTGCTCGGGCGTGAAATTGTGCGCATGCACCCAGGCGGCAAATGGGCCGGAACGCTGCTCGTCCACAAACAGACGGTTCGGCTGATAGGCGATGTGATGCGCCACCCAGCGCACGGCGAACGGCCAGATGCCGATCTGCAACTCCACAATCGTGCCCGCGGCCAGACTCGTGGGCCGGCGCAACACGCGTGCGGGCGGAAATCGGGGCGTTAGTAGTTCCAGCGCATCGGGCCGCTCGTGAAACCCGAACACGGTCTCCACGGGCGCGTCGATCCACGAAGAGTGTTCGAAGGTGGGCATGCAAATACCTGGACCGAACCCGTAGCGTAGCACTCAACCCGGCCGACAGCAAAGGAGTAAAATCGGGTTGTCAAAAGAATCATCAGTCCCCTCATGGTGAAAGCAACCCTTCTCGCGATCCTCTGCCTTGGCGTGGCGGCTAGCGGCCAGGAGGCCGCCGCCCTGGCCGTTCTTGAAAAGGAATGTCAGGGGTGTCACGGCTCCGCCATGGCCCTCTCCAAGCTCGACCTTCGCGCGCGCGACTCGGTCCTCAAGGGCGGCACGCGCGGCCCGGCGGTGACCCCCGGGAACGCCGCCGGTAGCCTGCTGGCCAAAGTGCTGGAGGGTAGGGAGGGCGCGCCGCAAATGCCTCCGGGGAAACGCCTGGAGAGCGCGGCGATCGACGCCATCCGGAACTGGATCGACGCCGGCGCAAAGTGGCCAGCGCAGGGGCCGGCGCAAACCAAGTGGAATCTCACGGCCGAGGACCTGTGGGCCTTCCGGCCGTTGCGCCCCTTCGACAAGAATCAATCGATCGACGGTTTCCTGAAAACCAGCAGCGCGCCCAGGGCCGGCAAGCGTTTGCTGATTCGCCGCGCCACGATCGACCTGACGGGCCTGCCGCCCACGCCGGAAGAAGTCGAGGCATACCTTGCC
>Ga0194112_10007217_pt1 | contig 14489 bp, 7 predicted proteins | sample TA2MahC400mmetaG_FD_146191 | JGI IMG/M metagenome (GOLD analysis project Ga0194112, IMG submission 146191) | Freshwater microbial communities from Lake Tanganyika, Tanzania - TA2015016 Mahale Deep Cast 400m | ecosystem: Environmental > Aquatic > Freshwater > Lake | place: Tanzania: Lake...
GCGATCTCTACACCATGAGCGCGCGCGAAGCCGCCCTGGCCTGCCGCCTGCTCAAGCCCAAGAAGGTGATCCCCATGCACTTCGGGACCTTCCCCCCGCTCACCGGCACACCGGAGCAGTTGGCCGAACTCATTCGCGACCTGCCCGGCGCCGAGGTCTGGCCCCTGATCCCAGGCCAGCCGGTCAACTGGTAGCGAAGCGCAGGCTGGCTTCCCGAGCCGCCCCACCCAGCAGGAGCCTGCTGCTGACCGAGGGCCATTCAACGCGGCGACAGCCTGATCTTGGGGCTTGACACTTGGGGGGAAGCGGCAGTATAGTCGAGTTGTCGGAAAATCAGAAGGGGTATTTTCACACAAGGAGGTCCGTCGTGAAAGCAACGGGTTTGCGGTGGAGTACGAGTCTGTCCTGGCTGGCCGCCAGCCTCATATTCCTGGGCTTTGAGCCCTCGATGGCCTCAGCCCAAGTCCTTTACGGGTCAATCGTCGGGGCGGTGAAGGATCCAACCAACGCGGCCGTCCCCAAGTCCAATGTGACGGTCAAGAGCGCGGCGACCGGCTTGTCGCGTCAGGTGGTTGCCGACGAAACGGGCTATTATTCCGTTCCCAACCTGCTTCAGGGCAGCTACGATGTTTCGGTGAGCGCCAGCGGATTCAGGCCGTTCACCCGGACCGGCGTTGGCGTCCTTACCAATACCGTCACCCGGGTGGATGTGGCCTTGGAGGTGGGAGCGATAACCGAGTCCATTACGGTGGAGGCCAGCGCAGCGCTTCTTCAGACCACGAAGACCGATGTCAACGTGAACCTGGAGTCGCGGGCGCTGGTGAACTTGCCGCTGCCCGCTTACCGCAGCTACCAAATGCTGGTCAATCTCGTCCCGGGGGCCACGCCGGCCCGTTTTCAGAACGCCCTCATTGACACGCCAGGGCGCGCCTTGACCACCAACATCAGCGGCCAGGAGCGCGGCGCCAATAACACGCGCGTGGATGGCGCCGTCAATATCCTGGTCACGATGCCCCACCACGCGCTGTACATTCCTCCTGTCGAGAACATCCAGGAAGTCAACATTTCGACTAACAGCTTCGATGCCGAGCAAGGAATGACGGGCGGCGCGGCGGTGACCGTGGTCACCAAGTCGGGCACCAATGAATTCCATGGCGCCCTTTTTGGCCTGCACCAGAACAACGCCACGCGCGCCTTCACTTGGGATGAGAACCGCGCGGGCGTGAGGAAGAAGCCCAAGATGACCCGCAACCTGGATGGCGGCAACCTGGGCGGTCCGATCATACGGAACAAGCTGTTCTTTTTCGGCGGTTGGGAAGGAGTGTTCGAGCGCGTGGGTTTCTCCAGCCTGTTGTCGGTTCCCCCGGCGGACTTCCGCACTGGCGACTTAAGCCGAATGCTGGGAGCGTCCATTTTCGATGCCGCCGGCAGGCCCATCATGGTGCCCACCACGGAGGGCGGCTCCACGCAACTGCGCAGCGGGATGATCTTCGATCCCTATACCGGCAGCCTGGACGGCACGGGCCGCGCAGTGTTCTCCAGCGCCGGGCGGCTGAACGTCATCCCAAGCGCCAGGCTGAACGGTCCCATGATGAAGCTGCTGGAACTGGTCCCTTCGCCCAACCAGGCTGGGGATCAGTCCAACTACTTCAGCACCGGCACCTACCGCCTTAACCGCAACAACGTGGACGCCAAAGTCAATTGGAACCGGAAAGACCACCACCTGCTCTGGTTCAAGTACAGCGTGATGAACGCTCTGGTTAACGGAGAGCCTGGGCTGGGAAAAGCCGGCGGCCCCCCTCTGATCCTGGGCGGCGGGCTCGGCCAGGGGCACACCCTGGTGCAGATAGCGGGTGTCGGGCAAACCTATACCATCTCGCCTACTTTCATGGTTGACGGGACGCTCGGCTGGACCAGGTTTGGCCAGAATGTGCAGCAGCCTAACCTGGAGACCAAGTTCGGCCTGGACGTGCTGGGAATTCCGGGGACCAACGGACCGGATCCGCGAGAAGGCGGAATGCCAAGCTTCGCCGTTCCCGGCTATTCCACGATGGGTTACACGGAGACCTGGAACCCGCTGTTCCGCAATGACCAGTCTTACACTTTCAACGGCAATGCAAACTGGATGAAAGGCGCTCATGAGATTCGGTTCGGCGTGGATTTCCTCCACCATCTGATGAACCACTGGCAGCCGGAGCTGGGCGGCGGCCCGCGCGGCTCGTTCAGTTTCGGGCGCGCCATTACGGCCCTCAATCCCTCGGCGATCAGGACCAGCGTTGGATTCCAGGGCGCGACTCCCTCGTTCGAAAGAGATTGGAACTCCCTGGCGGCCTTTTTGCTGGGCGTACCTTCTTCGGCGGCCAAGAGCCCTCAGTTCATGAAGATGGCCACGCTGGAGAACCAGTACGCTCTTTTCCTCCGCGACCGCTGGCGCGTCACCGAGAAGCTGACTTTGAATCTGGGATTGCGCTGGGAACTCTATCCCACTCACACCCGGCCCGCCGGACTGGGCATCGTGTCGTACGACCCCGCCACCAATGAGGCGCTGATCGGCGGGCGGGGCGGCATTCCGCGAGACGTGGGAGTCGGTTATAGCAAGAAGCTGTTCGCCCCCCGCGTTGGGTTCGCCTATCAGCCCATGAAATCCACGGTGATCCGGAGCGGTTACGGCATCACTTACGTGCCGCATCCATGGGGCGCGCAGGCGCTGCGCGGCTGGTACCCGTTCACCTTGGTCGCCACCTTCTCCGGCGTGAATGCTTATCAGCCGGTCACCACCGATCTCGCTTACGGGGCCGCCGGCGTCCCCAACCGGCCTCTGGGGCCAGGGGTCGGGATCCCGCCCATCCTGGGCCCGGATATCAGCCCGGGGCGCATTCCCCTGCCGCCGACGAGCGACATGGGTTACCCGGTGGCCAATAAGATGCTGCGGCGGGGTTATATTCAATCCTGGAACTTCATCATCCAGCACGAACTTCCCGGCCAGATAGTAACCTCGATCGGATATGTCGGCACCGCGCTGGTGAACGGCTTCGCGTTCCTGGATGTGAACGCTTCGCAAACACCCGGTTCCGGCAACGCCGGGCGGCCACTGTTCGCGAAATTCAGGCGCACCGTGCCCGCCAGGGAGTTCGACGGCCGCACGCACAGCATCTACCACTCCTTGCAGGCTTCACTGGACCGGCGTATGGCACGCGGCCTGTTCCTGAAGGCCGCCTACACCTACTCAAAGGCCATTGAACTGGCCAGCTATGGCGACTGGACCGGGTTCACTTGGAACGCGGCCAGCGTCTTCTATCGCAATCGCTCCACCGCATCACACGACATACCGCACATCTTCCGGCTCGGCTATGTGTACGAGTTCCCCTTCGGCAGCAGCGGGAAGTGGGCTACCAGCGGCGTGCCCAAAGCCCTGCTGGGCGGCTGGCAACTCAACGGCATGTTTAGCGCCTACCAAGGCAGGCCGTACACGCTTAGTTCCTCCGGGGCCTCGTTGAATATGCCGGGGAATTCGCAGACGCCGGACCAGATCAAGCCAACGGTGGCCAAGCTCGGCAAGGCCGGGGACGACGGCACCTGGTTCGACACCACCGCGTTCGCGCCCATCACCGAGGTCCGGTTCGGAAACGTGGGCCGCAACACCATGCGCAGCCCCGGCGTTGTGGATATGGACTTGAGCCTGTTCCGCAACTTCCAGCTCACCGAGAAGCTCAAGCTGGAATTCCGCGCCGAGTCGTTTAACTTGAGCAACACGCCCCACTTTTCCGGCCCAACCAGCGGCGTCGAGAGCGCGACCTTCGGGAGGATACTCTCGACGCAGACCGCGGACGTGGTGGGTCGCTCGCGAGAGTTCCGCTTGGGCTTGCGCTTGACCTTCTGATTTGACGCCCCAGACCCGCCGCTGACCGGCACACCGGAGCAGTTGGCCGAGCTCATCCGCGACCTGCCCGGCGCCGAGGTCTGGCCCCTGGTCCCTGGCCAGCCGGTTAACTGGTAGAAAGCCCGAACCTCGCGTGACTACGATGTCTGCGACGGTGTGTGCGCCAGTGCTGTGGCTGGCCGCGTCCGCTGTTGCTTTCGCGCAGTGGGATGACAGCCGCCTGCGGCCCTTCGTGATGGACCACCGCGGGGGCGCGGCCTCGGCGGTCGACCTTTCTTTTCTGCTGGAGCCGCCCGCCGGCAAGCACGGCTTCCTTCGGGTTCAGGGCGGCCACTTGGTGAAGGCCGACGGCCGGCGTATGCGCTTGTGGGGAGTCCACCTTACGGATTGGAGCAAAGGCTCAGTCATGCTCCCTCCCAAAGAGGACATCCCCATATGGGCCGGTGCCCTGGCCCGCTTCGGCGTCAACTGCGTGCGTCTTCACTTCATCGACCTGGCCGCGCCGCGGGGGGTCATCGACGCCACCCGCAGCGACAGCCGGGAGTTCGATGCGCGGCAGCTTGACCGGCTGGACTACCTGGTGGCGGAGCTTAAGCGGCGCGGCATCTACGTCGATCTGAACCTCAACGTCGGACGCTCCTACAAGGCCGGCGACGGCGTCCAGGATCACGACAAGATCCGCTGGGCCAAGGGGCTGGTGCTGTTCCACCCGCGCCTGATCGAGCTTCAGAAGGAGTATGCGCAGAGGATACTAACCCACCACAACCCATACACCAAGAGCGAATACCGGCATGAGCCGGCCGTGGCCATCGTCGAGATACTGAACGAGAACGGCCTGTGGGCGGGCTTCCGCGCGCCTACCCCCTACTACGACGGGCTGCTCACCCGGCAATACAACGACTGGTTGCGCCGCAAGCTCAGCCCCGAGGAGCTGAAGAAGCTGCGCGAGCTGGCCGGCGCTCCCGCCGATGCTCCCATCCCCCGCCTACAAGGGCCGGAGGTGGCATCCGCCCCGCGCGAGCGGCTCTACCCCGAAGTCTCCTTCTTCATGGAGAAGGAGAACGAGTTCTACCAGGACATGACCGCGTATCTAAGGAACACGCTGGGAGTGAAGGCGCCGATCATCGGCACCGCCGACCACGGCCATTCCAGCAGCAGTTATCCCATGCTGGCCTCGCTTACCAGGCTCGCTTAGTGGATGGTCACGTCTACTGGCAGCATCCCGGCTCGCGGGGGCCTCTGAACACCCCCATGGTGAACGATCCCCTCAACTCCACCGTGGTGCAGCTCTCCCGGACCGCCTTCGCCGGCAAGCCCTACACCGTCAGCGAGATCAACCACCCCTTTCCCAACGAGTGGGCCAGCGAAGGCATTCCCGTCATCGCGGCCTACGGCGGCTTCCAGGATTGGGACGCCGTCATGTTGTACACCTTCGAGCCGAAGCTAGCGCCGGACTGGAGGCCGTACGTGGGCGATCCTTTCGACATCTCCCTCGACCCGGTGCGGATGACGCAATTGGCCAGCGGGGCACTGACGTTCCTGCGCGGTGATGTGCGCCCCGCTCGCAAGACCATCGAGCGGACCTACTCCCGGGACCAGGTGTTCGAGAGCCGCCGCCTGCCCGCTTCCACCGCGCCGTACTTCACTCCCGGCTTCCCGCTCTCGCTGCCCCTGCGGCACGGCTCGCGCATACGGTCGCTGGACGGGCTGCCCACGGCGAAGTTCACAGCCCCGGATTCCGGCCCCATCGCCTCCGACACCGGCGAGCTGCACTGGCACACTTCCCCGCCAGACCAAGGTCTGGTGACCGTGGAGACCGATCGCACTCAGGCCCTGATCGGATTTGTAGGCGCTCACCGGAGGGCGCTCAAGAACCTCTCGGCTGAGATCACCACCACCTTCGCCAGCCTCGTGCTCACGAGCCTGGATTCGCAGCCGCTGTCGCGCTGCCGGAAGATGCTCCTCACCGCGGGCTCCCGGGTGGCCAACACCGGCATGAGATGGAACGAGACCCGCACCCGGCTGGTAAGCCAGGGTGGGTCTCCTTCGCTGATTGAACCCGTGTCCGGGATCATCACCTTGCGCAACCTCAAAGCTGCAAGAGCCGTCCGCGTGACGCCGCTGGACGGCACGGGCCGCCCGATTGCGGAGGCCCTTCAGGCACGCAAGACCGCTGGCGGCTGGGTCATCCCCATCGGAGATCCCGTCACCACGTGGTACGTGATCACCATCGCGCGCTAGCGGGACTTTACTGCGGGGAGCAGGACGGGGCAGCGGGGTGCGGGGATAAGTCCGTGCAGTAGAGGCGCTTAGACGCGCGAGCCACGCAAGCTTTCGGTATTACCCTATCAGAAGCATTTTTCGATGAAAATGTGATCCGCTGTGTTGACATTGGAGAGAGGCTGGTGTATTCTGGTATTACCCTATATGGCTTCCATTGTCGCCAAGAAGAAAGGCCACCAGCTCTACTACTACGTGGTCGAATCCGCCCGGGTGGAGGGCAAGCCCCGCATCGTCCAGCAAACCTACTTGGGCACGGCGGAACGCTTGGCCGCCTTGGTCAAGGACCGCACCGCCCCAGTGCCGCTGTCGGCTACCGCCACGGAGTTCGGTTTGCCCGGCGCCCTGTGGCTGGCCGCCCAGCAATCCGGCATCTGGGAGGTGCTGGCCTCGCTGTGGCCCCAGCCGCGCTCCGGCCCCTGCCCGGCCCACTACCTGTTGTTGGCAGCCCTCCACCGCATCTGCTGCCCCGGCCCCAAGACCGAGGTGGCGGACTGGTATCGCCGCACCATTCTGCACATCCTGTGGGGCTTTCCGCCCGAACGCTTCAGCTCCCAGGCCTTCTGGGACTGCTTCGACCAGATTCGCACCGGGCCAGAGGCCGACGACGAACTGGAAGCGGCGCAATCGCGCTTGCTGGGGGCCTGGCGGGGCCGACAACTGGTCAGCCGGCGGTTGCTGGCCTACGACACCACCAACTTCTACACCTACATCGCCAGCACCAACACCCGCGCGCACCTGGCCCAGCGGGGACACAACAAACAGGGTCGGCATAACCTGCGGCAGGTAGGCCTGAGCTACGTGCTGGATGGGGAGCATGGCCTGGGCCTGTGCCATCACGTGTATCCGGGCAACGTGAATGATTGTGAGGAACTACCTGCGGCCTTGGCGCGCATTGTCCGCCTACTGGACCAACACGGAATAGCTCGGGACAGCGTGACGCTGGTGGTGGACAAAGGGGCGGCGGCCCTGACCAACACGCTGGCACTGGAGCAGGCCGGGCTGGGCTGGATCACCGCCCTGCCTTGGAACCAGGCGCCGGTGGAGTTGCGCGAGCGCAGGGCCGAGGAACTGGCCCCGCTAAGCAGCGCGCAGCCCGGCGTACGCGCCGCCGCCCAGAGATGCGTGGTGCACGGCCAAGAGTACCTGTGTGTAGTGAAATACTCGGCGCCCTTTGCGGCTGAGCAACTGCACAGCCTGACCACCTCGGTCAGCAAGGCTCTCCAGGCCATGAAGCGGCTGTCCCTGGAGCTGGCCAAGCCCGGGGCCCGCTTTACCGAGTCCGGGATTCGTCACAAGATCAGCCGCTGGTTGTCGGCGGCCTTTGTAGCGGAGTTGGTGCGCTATGAACTGGAAGCGCGCGATGGCCGCTGGCACTTGCAGTTTGACTTCGACCACGCCGCTTTCGACCGGCTGCTCAAGCACCGACTGGGCCGCACCGTGCTGTTGACCAACCGACGGGACTGGACGGCCGAGCAGGTAGTGAGGGGCTACTCGGGCCAGCAGCAGGTGGAGCGGGTCTTCCGGGGCCTCAAGGACGGGGACTGGCTGGGCTGGGGGCCGATGCATCACTGGACCGACAGCAAGATCCGCATCCACGCCTTCTACTGCATGCTGGGGATCTCGCTGCTGCAATACCTCCACCACCAGGCGCAGGGAGTTTGGCCCGGCCTGTCCCTGGAGCAGTTGCGGGATGAGCTCGCCCAGATCCAACAGTTCACGCTACTGTATCCACCCCAGGGCCAGAAGGGACCCCCTCGGGTGGCCACGGTGCTGTCGAAACAGACCCTGGCCCAGCAGAGCTTGGCCGAGGCGCTGGGCCTGAGTCAACTCCGTAGTACCCCACGTCGGTAATACGCCCCCCTGTCCACAACCTGCTCGGATCGCAGCCACTTAGCCGTGCGCGAACCCACCCCACAGTAAAGTCCCGCTAGTGCCGTTTACCCAGGATACGGTAACAAACCGCTCCCTGACGGTCGCGGCTTGGTAACCGATTCCGAGCCACGCGCGTTAGCGAGTGGTCCGGATGGCGCGATAACGGTCCGGGGGGCCCCGCTCAGCCCCGCGCCGCTCCGCCGTTCACCAGCGCCGCCAGCCCGTCCACGACCTCTCGCAGGGTCTCCGACTGCGCCGTAAGCTCTTCGGACGCCGAGGCGCTTTCCTCGGCGCTGGCCGCGGAGCGCTGCGTGACCTGCTCCATCTGCTGGATGGCCTTGGCAACCTGCTCGATGCCCCGCGACTGCTCCTCGCTGCCCACGCTGACCTCGTCCAGCATGGTCTTCACTCTGCTGGAGTCCTCGGTGAGCGCCCGGATGGAGGCCACTACCTGGTTCACCCGGCTCTTGCCCTCGTTGGACCGGGCGATGGACTCCTCGATCAGTACGGTGGTGTCTCGCGCCGCCTGCGCGCTGCGTTGCGCCAGGTTGCGCACTTCGTCGGCCACCACCGCAAAGCCCATGCCTGCTTCTCCCGCCCGGGCCGCCTCGACCGCCGCGTTCAGCGCCAGGATGTTGGTCTGGAAGGCGATCTCGTCGATCACCTTGATGATCTTGGCGACCTTGTCGCTGGAGGCGTTGATTTCGTTCATCGCCGTCACCATGCTCTCCAGCGCCTGGTTGGTTTCTCCGAATTTGCGCTGGGATTCCGAAGTCAGCTTCGCCGCCGCGCGCGCGCTCTGCGCGTTCTGCCGCGACATGGAGTTGATCTCCTCCGAGGAGGCCGAGGTCTCCTCCAGCGAGGCGGCCTGCTCACTGGCGCCCTGCGCCAGCGCCTGGGAGGCGTGGGACACCTGTGAAGCAGCGCCGGCGACCTGCTCGGCGCCCTCCGCGACCTGCTCCGCCGCGCGCCGCACTGCCGCCACGATCCACCGGACCAGCAGCAGACCCAGGGTGGCCAGGCCGCCCAGGCCCGCCAGCACTAACAGGCTAACCACCACTTGGAGACGCGCGTTGGCGGACGAGGAGGCCGCCGTCTGCGCCGCCGCCTCCTGCTGGACGCGTCTCTGAAGCTGCCCAATGGCCTCCAGCAACCCCTCGTACGCCGGGTTGGATTCCCCCAGGAAGACCTCCTGCGCCTGGGCGCGCTCGCCCTGAAGCAGGATGGCGATGCCCTTATCGTTGGCTGCACGCAGCTTCTGCCAGGGCGCGCCCAGCACTCCGATTCCCGCGTCCGCGGCCCGGATGCTCGATTCTGCCGCCTCGCCCAACGCCTTTCCCTGTTCGATCAGCTTCTCCATCGCATCGGGATCCTTCTCCCGCAGAAGCTGCTGGGCAATCCCCTGGTTCTTGGACACCGCGTTGACCAGCGCAAACAGGGTCTGGTTGCGGGCCTCGGCTTCCTGGGCCAGCCTCCCGGACTGGGAGGCGGACCGGAACGACTGGTAGGAGAGCACGCCCACGGCCACCAGGGTGACCACCACGAAGGCAGCCACCAACATCGTCAGTTGCCATCCGATACTTCTGGTTCTCATGTCCTGGTTCCTCCTTCAGCCAGCAGCGCTCTCTCCCACCACCTCGCTTCACTTCAACTTGGACACGGCCAGGCCGACCACGATCGACCCGATGGGCTTGCCGCCATCGAGCACCGGCAGCCCGACCTGCACCTGCTGCTGGCCGGTGGACTCGTCCACTTCGACCGGGCCGTACCACACCTTGCCGGTCATGGGCACCTCGTGCTTGTCCTTGCCCTTGTGCGACCAGCTCGTGGTCTTCGCCAGGAAGGCCACCTTGCAGCCGTCCGCGCCGGACACGAAGGCCTCGCTGATGACGGCGTCCTGCTTGGACTTCAGGTGCGCGCCCAGCGGGTTCCTGCTGAAGGACCGCACGAACGGATCCAGCAGCGTGAGCGACTTCCACTTGTCGTTGTTCATCGCCTTGACCTCGGCCGAGGGGCTGGCGTTGTGGGCCTGCACCGCGCTGACGAACGCCGCGTCCGTGCTCCAGGGCTGGAGCTGTTTGGCGTAGACGTCCACCTTGGCCTTGACCTCCGCCGGCAGCGCCTGCGCCAGGCAGGTCCCCGCCAGAACCAGCGCCGCCAGTGCGGCCGCCGCTTTCACTTTCCAGTTGCTTGACATTTCTAGCCTCCTTAGTTTGCTTTGCTTCCCGGGATGGACCTTCCGCCTAGAACGAGTAGGTGTGGAACACGTAGGCGTAGCTCGGGTTGACGCCCGGGGTCGTCTTCCGGATGAACTCGCCCTTGAACAGGTAGCCGTAGCCGGCGCCCAGCGTGAAGCGCTTGAACTTGTAGGTCATGAAGCAATCCGCTTCCTGGCCCACGTGGCGTCCGGCCGCTCCCGTCGCCGACCGCACGATGACCTGGCCCGAACCGCTGTACAGCCCGTCGCGCTTGGCCGCCAGCCAGGAGTTGCTGTACATGAAGTTCAGCGCGAAGACTTTGGTCACTCCCAGCGTGGTCACCGACCGGACGTTGTGGATGTTCCTCCACCCGAACAGATCCTGATGACCGAATTTGTCGTGATTGGCGGGATAGAGCTGGTCGAAAGTGGCCACCCGCGAGGAGTCCTGCGGGTTGCGCGTGCCGCTAGCGAACTTATACTCGCCCAGCACATCCAGCGGCTTGCCGCCCACCATCCAGCGGCGGCTCAGCGAGGTGAACCACGCCGCGCCGCGATGAATGGCCGGTCCCACCTTGCCGCTCTGAAGCGCGCCTTCCAGGCTGTACTTCACCCCGCGCCGCAAGGGGCCCGCCACGCGCCCGCCGTAGGTGTTCACGCCCAGGCGGTCGGTGCCCGCCTGCCGGCTGCCGCCGGTGAACCCCCCCGGCCGGTTGCGGTCACGGCGCAGGACGTAGACTTCCAGCAGGCTCTTCTTGAACAGGTTGGGGAAGGAGTTGTACATGCCCCACACGTGATCGCCCAGCACCGGACGGTTGAAGCCGCCGAGGACGACCTTCACCGGCGATACGTACAACATCTCCAACTGCATCTGGGGCAGGCGGTAGTAAATGCGCGCGTGATCGTAGGTGCGCGACAGGTTGCTCCACTGCGGGCTGCCGATCAGCCGGGTCTCCCCGTAGTTGAGCATCATGCGCCCGGCTGTCATCCCGAAGCCCTTCTTGCGGTCCGGGAACAACTCGAAATAGCCTTCTTGCAGGTCAGCCTGGTCGCGCACGCTGTTGGGAGCACCCCGGCCGTACCACGGCGCCCGGCCATCCTGCACCATGCCGGAGACCTTCAGCCACTTAGTCGGCTTGTAGGTCAGCGACAGCCGGTGCCGCACCAGCCCGGTCTCCAGGTCCGGGCTGCGCCCGAAGGCCTGGCCCGTGCGCGATTCATAGCGGGCACGGCTCTCGAAGCCCAGCTTGAGCTTCCCCCCGGTCTCCGATGTGACAAAGCTGGCGGCCTGCGCAGGCCAGTCCCATCTCTGCGCGGCCGCCGGCGCGGCCCACGCCGTTAACGATGCTGTTGCGGCGAGGACAAACCTCCGCCGCAGTCTGTTGTTCAGGTTCACTGCCTACCTCCAGGTGCGATCTCCAGGCGCTGTGACGCCTTGACTCACATATGGTCTTGTGGTGGCAGGCTCTTGGGCTATTCTTGCGCCCGTTTCAGCGCGCCGCTTCCTGCGCGTCCACCACCGCGATGGCCGCGATGTTGACGATGTCGTTGACCTCCGCGCCGCGCTGGAGCACGTGCACCGGCTGGCTCACCCCGGTCAGGATCGGCCCGATCACCTCGGCCTCGCCGATGCGCGCCAGCAGCTTGTAGGCGATGTTGGCGGCCTCCAGGCTGGGGAACACCAGCACGTTGGCCCCGCCCTTCAGCGTCGAGAAGGGGTAGTCTTCCTCGATGATCTGCGGCACCACCGCCGTGTCCGCCTGCATCTCCCCATCCACCATCAGGCCGGGCTCCCGCTGCCGCACCAGTTCCACCGCCCTCCGCACCTTGTCCGACAAACGATGGCGGGTGCTGCCGAAGTTCGAGAACGACAACATGGCTACCCGCGGCTCCACGTTGAAGCGCCGCGCCATATGCGCCGCGCCGATGGCGATCTCGGCCAGGTCTTCCGCGCTGGGCTCGATGTTCACCGTGCAGTCCGCCAGAAAGTAGATGTCGCCCTTGGCCGTGATCAGCATGTAGACGCCCGAAACCTGGTGGCCGCTCTCGCGCGGCGACATCACCTGGAGCGCCGGCCGGATGGTGTCCGGGTAGTGCTGGGTCAAGCCCCCGATCAGCGCGTCGGCGTCGCCGGTATGCACCATCATCGAGGCGAAGATGTTGCGGTTGTGCATCCCCTCGCGCGCCTCTCGCAAGGTGACGCCCTTGCGCTGACGCAACCGGTAAAGCTCCTCGGCGTAGCGCCCGAACTGGCGCGAGGTGGCCGGGTCGATGGCTTCGGCTTCCGACAGATTCAGGTGCAGCTCCTCGGCCCGGGCGCGGATCTTCTGAGGATTCCCCAGCAGAATGGGCCGGGCGATCTGCTCCTCGATCAGGATGTGGGCCGCGCGCAGGATCTTGCTCTCCTCACCCTCGGCAAACACCAGGCGCATGGGCCTCCGCCGCGCCTTCTGGATCATCACCCGCATCACCTCGCGGGCCTTGCCCAGCCGCCGCTCGAGCTGCTCCTTGTATTCCTCCACCTCCACCGGCTGTTGCGCCACCCCGCTGGCCATGGCCGCCTGGGCCACCGCCGAGGCTTCCCAGATCAGCACGCGGGGATCGAACGGCTTGGGAATGATGTACTCGCGTCCGAACCGCATGTCCTCGACCCCGTAGGCGCTGCGCACCGAATCCGGCACGTCCTGCTTGGCCAGCAGCGCCAGGGCCCGCGTGGCCGCCAGCTTCATCTCGTCGTTGATGGCCGTGGCGCGCACATCCAGCGCTCCGCGGAAGATGAAGGGGAAACCCAGCACGTTGTTCACCTGGTTGGGGAAATCCGAGCGCCCCGTGGCCATGATCACGTCGGAGCGGGCCGCCACCGCCACATCGTAGGGAATCTCCGGATCGGGGTTGGCCATGGCGAAGACGATGGGGGTCTTGGCCATCGACCGCAGCATCTCCGGAGCGACGCAGTCGGCGCTGGACAGGCCCACGAAGACGTCGGCCCCCTTCAGCGCGTCGGCCAGCGTGCGCGCGCTGGTATCGCGCGTGAAGGCCTCCTTGTAACGGTTCATCCCCTCGCTGCGCCCCTTGTAGAGCACTCCCTTGGTGTCGCACATCAGGATGTTCTCGCGACGCACTCCCAGCCGGATGTAGTGCTCCGCGCAGGCGATGGCGCTGGCCCCCGCGCCGTTGAATACCACCCGCACCTGGTCCGGTTCCTTGCCCACCAGTTCGAGGGCGTTCAGCAGCGCCGCCGCCGAGATGATGGCCGTGCCGTGCTGGTCGTCGTGGAACACGGGAATGTTCATGGTGCGCTTGAGCTCTTCTTCGATCTGGAAGCACTCCGGCGCCTTGATGTCCTCCAGGTTGATGCCCCCGAAGGTGGGCTCCAGCAACTGACAGGCCCGGATGACCTCCAGAGGATCCTCGGTGGCCAGCTCGATGTCGAACACGTTGATGTCGGCGAAGCGCTTGAACAGCACGCCCTTGCCTTCCATCACCGGCTTGCCGGCCAGCGCGCCGATGTTGCCCAGCCCCAGCACGGCGGTGCCGTTCGACACCACAGCCACCAGGTTGCCCTTCCCGGTGTACCTGTAGGCCAGGCCGGGGTCGCGTTCGATCTCCAGGCAGGGCACGGCCACGCCCGGCGAGTAGGCCAGGCTGAGGTCGCGCTGGGTGCGGCACGGCTTGGTCGCGGTCACGGCCAGTTTGCCGGGCGCTGGCAACGCATGATATTCGAGTGCGTCTTCCTTGCGGATCATTGCGAAAAGGTCTCCTTCACGGGAAGCTGCTTCATCGGGACGGTGGACCCGGCAACCCGTGGATGAAGTCCGCAGGCAAGCTAAAGCATGCCCCACGTGGGCCGTGAGCCATTGACTTGCCTGGTGGGACAAGCTTCAGCTTGTCGCTCTCAAACCGCTCCTCGGACTTCATCCACGGGCTGCCAGGGGACTGTCGTCCACCGTCCTAGCGTACCGCGTTCCGGGCCACACCGCTAACCTCAGCCGTGAGCGCAACATGTAGCGCAGCCACTCCTGGCTGCCGCGTCGAGGTTCATCTCGAGGCAAGGGGCCACATTCGTGTGGAACCGCCAGGCCGAAGCCCGCGCCACGTCTCGGTTCTCCCTAGCCGCGCCCCTCCGCTATCATGGGGCGCGCCCTCGAACCGCGGCCGCGCGCCTGGCTCCGGTCGGCGGGGCCGCCGGGTGAGCACAAACTCAGCGCTTCTGACATTCCTCGAAGCCAGGGACTCTGTTATCGCCTCCCGTCTCAT
>Ga0194112_10007220_pt1 | contig 14487 bp, 9 predicted proteins | sample TA2MahC400mmetaG_FD_146191 | JGI IMG/M metagenome (GOLD analysis project Ga0194112, IMG submission 146191) | Freshwater microbial communities from Lake Tanganyika, Tanzania - TA2015016 Mahale Deep Cast 400m | ecosystem: Environmental > Aquatic > Freshwater > Lake | place: Tanzania: Lake...
GCCGCCGGGCTTGACTTTGCTCGGCACGTCCGAAGTCAGGCTCTCCAGGGCCTTGATCTCCCCCGATCGAACGCCGTACCAGCGCGCTTCCCTGCGGTCGAGGAGGAGGACGCCGATATGAAGGAATTCGTCCAGGACGACCGACAGGGGTTTGACATAAGGGTTGCGGTCGAAGACGAGGCGGTTGCGGGGCGGGGCGCCCAGCTCGAATTCCCGCCAGAAGTCCTCTCCCCGGCAGGAGAACAGAGCCAGTCCGGGATGGTTCGAGACCGCCAGGCGCGCGGTGACGCGGGCGGCCATGAGATCCAGGTCGTCGGCCAGCGATTCCCTCTGCTCCTTGGAGAGCTCGAGCCCGGAGGCCGTCTCCCGTCCGCCGGCGAGCAGGTTCTTCAAGGTCAGGGTGATCTCTTTTTTTGACAGGCGGCTTTTGTCCCAGTCGAGATAGAGGGATGTCGTCAGAAACCGGGAGCTGCGGAATTTCGCCAGGTCCTCGACCTGTCTCAGGTTTTCAAGCTTCATAAAGCCTCCTCGCCTGTTCGTCCGGCATGTCGATATTTGTCCGGCGGCCGAAAACGGGTGGGATCCTGGAAGCGGGCAAACACTTTAATTAGAATATGAACCGACGCGGAGTTTGTCAAGCCGACTGGTCCTCAAATTGACTCTCCGGAGTCGGTCGGCTATAATATCTTTCTTTATCCTGAGGCCGTCCGTCCGGGGTGCGGAAGTGGCGGAATTGGCAGACGCGTAAGCCTCAGGAGCTTATGGTCGCAAGACTGTGTGGGTTCGAGTCCCACCTTCCGCACCATGTTTGAATTTCGGTAAAGATTCTCCATGTCGAAACCCGGATCCTTTCACGCCCCGACGGGGGACGGAATCCGCCGGACGGTTCTTTTCGTCTGCACCCACAATTCCGGCCGGTCCCAGATGGCCGAAGCATACGTCAACAGCCTCTTCCCGGACCGTTTTCAAGCCTTTTCCGCGGGAACGGAGCCGACGGAGCTCAATCGGGCCGTGGCCGCCGTCATGGCCGAGGAGGGGATCGACCTCTCCGGTCACCGGGCCAAGGACGTGAGCGAATTCGCGGGACGGGAGTTCGATTGCGTCGTCACCGTCTGCGACCGGGCGCAGGAATCCTGCCCCTACTTCCCCGGCGGCGGCCGGAGGATCCACCGGGGCTTCGCCGACCCCTCGCGCTGCTCGGGCGGAGAGGAAGAGGTCCTGTCCTGTGTCCGCCTCATCCGGGACGCCGTCCGGGAGTGGCTCCTCGGCCCCTGGTGGGAGCCGTGAGGCCCCGCGTCTTGTCAACGCGCCGCTTCCGACTTATGTTATACAGTTAGGGGCGCGCACCGCCCCCGATCGCAGAGGAGCAAGACCGTGAGATCGAAGACCGTCGTCATTCTTATCGGCCTGCTGGTCCTGGCCTCCGGCCTTCCGGCGGCCGCGCGGCCGGCCCAGGTCCAGAGCCTGAAACCCAGGGAGCTTCCGGAGGTCTATTACCGGTGGCTCGAAGAAGAGGTCGTGTACATCATCTCCCCAGTCGAGAGGGAAGTCTTCCTCAAGCTCCGGAACGACAGGGAGCGAGACCTGTTCATCGAGGCCTTCTGGAAGCACCGGGACACGAACCCGGCCACTGAGGAAAACGAGTATCGGCAGGAGCATTACCGGCGCATCAGCTACGCGAATCATTTCTACGGACGGACGACTCCGAAGCCAGGCTGGATGACCGACCGGGGCCGCATCTACATCATCCTCGGCGAGCCGAACGACGTCCAGAGGTTCGAGGCCCGGAGCGAGACGCACGCCGCCGAGATCTGGTTCTACCAGAACCAGATGGAAAAGGGGCTCCCGCCCGCGTTCAATGTCGTGTTCTACCAAAAGCGGGGCTTCGGCGATTACCTGCTCTACAGTCCCGCGGCGGACGGGCCGATGGCCTTCATGCCGACTTACGAAGGCGACCCGGTCGATTTCAGGGCGGCCTACGAGGAGCTTCTGGACCGCTCGCCTGACCTGGCTTACGTGTCCATGTCCCTCATCCCCGGCGAGGGGTCGGCCTTTCTGGGACGTCCGTCCCTCGCCTCGCAGCATCTCCTGCAGCAGGTCGGAACGGCCGGCTGGAAGTCGGTCCAGGAGCAATACGCCCGCAAATTCCTGGATTACAAGGACGTCGTCGAGGTCGAGTACAGCGCCAACTACCTGGACAGCGATTCTCTGGTCCGCGTCTACCAGGCGCCCAACGGCTTGACGTTCGTCCATTACGCCCTGGAGCCGGCCCGCCTGTCCGTGGCCGAATACGAGGGGCGTTTCTACACCACCCTCCGGGTGAACGGGACGCTCACCGCCGAGGACGGCCGGCTGGCATACCAGTTCGAGAAAGCGCTCACACCCCAGTTCGACCGCGAGCAGTTGGACCTGGTCCAGCGCCAGCCTTTCATCGTCCATGATATGTTTCCGGTCGTCCCGGGCTCCTATCGTCTCTCGATTCTGGTCAAGAACGAAGTCTCCAAGGAATTCACCACCCTGGAGCACAACCTCACCGTTCTCGACCGGCAGACGGGGGTCAGGCTCATGCCCCTCCTCCTGGCCTACAAAGCCGCGCCCGCCTCCCCGGCCGCCGACAGGCTCAGGCCGTTTCATCTGGCCGGGAACCAGCTCTACCCCCAGCCCAACCGGATCTTCGTCCGCTCCGATTCCCTGGAGATCGTCTTTCAGGTCCTGGACCTGCCGCAGGAGGTGAGGAACGAGGGGGAGTTCGTTTTCACCTTCCTGCAGGGCGACCAGGTCTTCCGGGCCTTCCGCCGGCCGCTGTCCGCTTATCCGAGCGCCCCCGAATTCCTGGAATCGGTTTCCCTGGAGGATTTCCCGCCGGCTCATTATACGGTCACGGTCGGTCTCGACTTCCGAGGCAAGAGGGTCGTCTCGGTCTCCGAGCCTTTCGACGTGACCCACCGCGAGTCCATCCCCCGGCCCTGGGTCTATGCCAAGGTTCAGCCAGGAGCGGATGATGCCTCCCACCGATATTCCCTGGGTCTGCAGCTTCTCAACCTGGACCGGCTTGAGGAGGCGAAGGTCCTCCTGGAAAGGGCGGTAGCCGCCCAGCCCGATTCCTGGGAATATGCCCTGGCCCTGTCCCAGGCCTGCCTGGCCATGCGGGATTACGCCAGGGTGGAAAGCTTGCTCGACCCCTTCCTGAAGGGGGAAAAGGCAGCCCGGTATGAGATCTATGTCATCCTGGCCAAGGCGCTCAAGGAATCGGGCCGGCTCGAGCGGGCGGTCGAGGTGCTGTCCGCGGCCGTAAGCCACTACGGGGTCAACACCGCCTTGCTCAATCCCATGGGAGAGTGTTATCTCGGCTTGGGCCGGAAGGATGAAGCCCGGGTCGTTTGGGAAAAGTCTTTGGAGCTCAGCCCCGACCAGCCCGCCCTGAAGCGGAGCCTGGAGGGCTTGAAGGAGTGAACATGAAGACAGGCCAAAAATATTTCATCGCCGCGGCATCGTTGCTCCTGGTCCTGCTCAGCTTCTCCTGCCGCCTCTACAACCTGGAGAGACAGCTCGAACCCGAGAGCGCCGAATTCCTGTCCCTGGTCCGCTACATCATCACCCCCCAGGAGAGGAAGATCTTCCTGGAGCTTCCGGCCGCGGAGAGGGAGGCGTTCATCGAGGAGTTTTGGCAGCGGCGCGACCCCGACCCCGACACCCCGGACAATGAGTTCAAGATCGAGTTCCTGAGCCGGATCGAAAGGGCCAATGAGATTTTCCATGGAGAGGGACGGGCGGGTTGGCTGACGGACCGGGGGCGGATCTTCGTCCTCTTCGGCCCGCCCATGGACCGCATCCGCAACCCCTCGGGCTACGAGATCAGCGCCCGCTGCGGCGAGCTGTGGTATTACGGCGACTTCCCCGTTGTGTTCGTGGACGTTTACTGCACGGGAGAATACCGGCTGGTGACCTATGACCTGTCCACCCTCCAGGACAGGAACCTGTCCTACATGCAGGCCCTGAACAAGGCCGAGGCCCGCTCCCGGAGGACCTTCACCCAGGAAAAATCGTTGTTCGATTTCAACTGGAGCCTGAAGAAAACCCTCGTCACGGCGGAGCGCCTCGAAGCCCTGGTCACGGTGGAGATCCCCTACGACGTCATCTGGTTCAAGTCCGTGGGAGACCGACTGGAGACGACGCTCGACTGCGAGCTCAGCCTCAAGGACAGCGAGAAGAAAACCGTCTGGGAGCTCAAGGATTCGCTCCTCATCTCCCTGCCCGAAGTCGAGCTGAAGGACAAGAAGAACGCCCGGCACCGCTGGGAGATTCCCCTCGTCGCGGACAAGGACTTAGACCGGCTGGCCCGGGGAAAGAACACCCTGCATATCAAGCTGGTCAACCGCACGGGAAACGAAGAGCTGCGGAAGACGATGGATTTTTAACTAGAAGGCTCTCTTCCATTTCGTGGGGTTCAGCCGGCCTCGGTAGGTCTATTATCAAGACGTTTTCGCCAAGCCGGGTTGAGGCGCCGGAATCGCCCCTGGCCCCCTGGGGAGAACCAGTCTCCTTGGAGGGGGAACCCGCTTCGCGTTTCCCCCTTCCAACGGTCGCTTCGCTCCCTGCCTACGACCTCTCCGGAGACGGCCTCCTTTGTCCCCCTGAATTGTCAGGGGGCCAGGGGGTTTAATGGGGATTTAAAATCCAGGAGGCGTCTCCGGAATGGGTCAGTTCTTCTCGTGCGGGAAACAATCCCCGCACTGCGACCAAGGGGGCATACCCCCTTGGAACCCCCGATGATCGGCCTGCGGCCGATCATCCCGTCGGTTCCCCCCCATCGGCAAGCCGATGGGGCCCCCCTTCCGCTATGGGGGCCTCGGGGCGAATCCGGCGCCTTAAGCCCGCGATGATCGCCCCGGACATTCAGGCCGGCTGAACTCTTTGCGAAACCAACCCATAGAGAATGGAAGAGAGCCAACTAAAAATTGATGCGGACGCCGAGCCGGAAGGAGCGGACGCCGGAGACGGCGGTGACGTCGCCGTAGCCGGGACGCGTCTCGATCACGGGCGCGGCCAGGTCGTAGCGCAGCCGCGGCGCGGGGTCGTCGTTGCCGAACTTCGCCGTCCGTCCGGTGACGTTGAAGACGTCCAGGAAGACGTCGAGGCTGAAGGTTTTCAGGGCCAGCCTCTTTTCAAGCCGCAGGTCGAGGTCGGCGTAGGAGGGGGTGCGGTTCGAGCCCGGCTCCTCGGCGTTGAGGACGATGGAAGCCGGGGTCACGCCCCCGTATTCGGCTCCGAAGCCCGCGGGGAAGGAGACGCGCAGCGTCCGGTTCCAGGGCGTCCCCGAGCTGTACTGGAAAAAGGCGCTGACCATGAAGTCCAGCGGCAGGATGTAGGAGCCCATGAGCTTGACCTGCAGCGGCCGGTCGGCTCCCAGGGGGCCGTAGGCGTTGATCATGGCGTTGGGGTTGTTGCACAGGGAGCTCTGTCCGGTCGTGCCGTCTTCGCCCGCGTCGACGTTGCCGACGAAGGAGCTGGCGACGAGAGAGCCCGCCAGCTGCCATTTGCGCGACAGGCGCTTGGAGAAGCTCAGGACGGCGGCCAGGTAGCGTCGCTTGGCCTCGGGGGGGTTGCCGCTGAGGTATTCCGAGGGCGGCCGGTCGGCTCTCAGGCCGTAGGCCGTCATCTGCTTGTCGTCCGACGTGCCCCAAACGTTGTCCGGTCCGGGGTCGGTGAAGACGAACGGCAGCCAGACGGGCTTTCCGTTTTCATCCACGGCGTTCGGGTCGTAGCCGTTGACGATGTCCGCATCCTCGATCAAGAGGCTGCTCCGGCGGTAGAGGAATTCCAGTCCGACCCGAAAATCCCTCAGCAGTTCGCGTTCCAAGCCGATGATGAGCTCGTCCGTCCGGGGCGGCTTGAGGTCCGCCGGGTAGCTGTTTTTCTTGGGGTCCTGGCTGGGGTTGGCGAAGGAGGCGTCGAACAGATAGTCGTCGATGGGCGGAAGATCGAGGAGGCCGTTGCCGTTCGTGTCCGTCCATGTCCAGCGCACGGGTCCCGCCCCGAAAATCCGGGAGGCGGCGTACTTGGCCGCCCAGAAGGGCTCGTAATAACGGGCCAGGGACAGTCTGGCGGCCGTCCGGCCGTCCCCCGTCAGGTCGTAAACGACTCCCAGCCTCGGGGAGAGGGTGACGAAATCGACTACGTTCTTCTGGGAAGCCCGCAGGGAGTCCCAGGGCGAGACCGGGCCGATCTTTTTCTTGTAGTCGGAGATCAGGGCTTCGAGCAGGGCGTTGGGGTTCTCCTCGGCCCACTCGGGGTTGGCTCCGGGCGGCGCGACGGCGTAGCGGATCGAAGGACGTCCCTGTTCGGGCTCGAAGAGCAGGGAATAGTCAAGGCGCACTCCGAAATTGACCGCCAGCCGGCCGGCGCGCAGGCTGTCCTGCAGGAAGCCGGAAAACCGCCGGGTCTGGTCCTGGATGTCCCACACTCCGGGAGCGCCGGGAGCCGTGAGGACGTGGAGGTATCCGCGCCGCAGCTCGGAAGAAACGGAGTAGAGATCGCCGGAGGCGTAATCTTTCCATGAGGCGGTGTAGGGGTTGGCCGTGTACCAGTCGCGGTGGTTCTCGCTCTGCTCGAACTCCAGCCCGGCCTTGAACTCGTGGTCGGCTCCCAGAAAACCGTCCCGGAAGATCGTCGCCGAGACGGAGGCCGCGTACCTCTTCTGGATGCGTTCGTCGTTGACTCCCGCCGAGCCCCACCACACATCCCGTGTCTCGTCGTAGTGGCTGTATTCGCCCAAGGCCCTGGCGAGGAGAGGACGGCGGCGCCAGATGTACGAGCCGCGAAAGTCCAGGAAGGTTTCCGGATTGAGCAGCCAGTTCACCTGGTGGGTGGTGGTGTAAGCGTTCTCGTTGTCCAGGATCCGGGTGTAGGACAGGTCGGCGTTCCCGGCGATGCTGTCCAGGGCGACGGGCTCGTAGACGTTGTTGAAATGGAACAGGCCCGCGTAGCGGATTTCCCGGGTGGCCTGGAAGCTCAGCTTGGCGAAGGCCAGCCACTCGCGATGGTCGGCGTCGTAGTGGAGGCTGTCCATGAAGCCCAGCTCGGCCATCCGCATTTCCGCGTTCCCGGGGTTGAGGCGCTTCCAGGCCAGCCGCCTGCCGTTCAGGAAGAACCACAGGCTGTCGGTCAGGACCGGCCCCCCCGCGCTCAGGGAGAGGTCTATGGAATCGGAGAATTGTTCCGGAGGGTTGACGCCCAATTCGGCCAGCTGCTCGCTCGTCCACAGGTCGGTCGACAAGCCGTCCCCGGTGTAGTAGCCGGTCAGCGTGCCGAAATAGGCGTTGCCCCCCGACTTGCTGACGATGTTGACGTAGGTCCCGTCGGTCTGGCCCACCTCGGCCGGAAGCCCGCCCGTCATGAACTCCACCTCGTCGTAGACGTCGGTGTTGATGTTGACCATGGCGTACCGGGAGTCGGGGTCGCCGAGGGGAGCGCCGTCCAGGGCGTAGAGCTGGCCGCGCACGCTCCCGCCCAGGATGGAGGCCGCGCGACGCGGGCTCGACCCTTCGGGAACCGCGCCGGGAACCGAATTCTGGACGGCCTCCAGGTCCCTGTTCCAGGGGACGGCGGCCAGCAGAGCGGTGCCGTAGTTGACGGCCGACTTGGAGGCTCGGACGTCCAGCGCGGGGGAGGGCGCGGCGACCGTCACCTCCTTTTCGGCTTCGGACTCCTCCAGGGCGATGACGATCTCCGTCGTCCTGCCCAGGGCGACGACCAGCCCCGGACGCAGTTGGGTTGCGAACCCGGGCATCTCCACGCGCAGTTCATAGGTCCCGGGCAGAAGGAAGGGAAAGCGGAATCCGCCGCCGGGTCCGGTGAGGCAGGTGTTGGTCCCGAGAAGCGAGGGGCCGGAGATGAGGATCGCGACGCCGGGCAGCGGTATTTTCTGACCGTCCACGACCTTCCCCGACAGCGAGCCCGTCTGCCCCTGGGCGAAGCCGGAGGCGATGAACCCCAGTATGAGCAGGAGAACGAGGAATCCCTGGCTGGCGTTTTTTCTCATCCGAATTCCTTTCTTACCGATTCAAGACTTCGCGCCCGCCCACAGGCCGGCGCCGATCAGGCCGGCGTCGTTGCCCAGGGCGGCTCTTTCGATCGAGCAGCAGTCGAAGGAGGCCTTGTAGCTCCGGCGGGCGGATTCCTCCACGGCGGCCTGAAGGAGGAAATCCCCGGTGGCCATAACCCCCCCGCCCAGGACGATCTTTTCCGGGTTGAGCATGTTGATCACGATGCCCAGGGCGATGCCCAGGTAGTAGCCGGCGATGGCAAAGGCCTTGACCGCCGCCACCTCGCCCCGGGCCGCCTTGTCGAACACCTCCTCGGCTTTGACCGCCCGCTTGGTCTTGCTCAGATCCTTGTAATTCTTGACGATTTTCGGGGCGGCGGCCTCGGTCTCCAGGCAGCCGTGGCGGCCGCAGTTGCATTTGTCACCCTCGGGGTTGACGGTGATGTGGCCCAGCTCGCCGGCGAACCCGCAGTGTCCGTGCCATAGGTTCCCCCCGAGGATCAGACCCGAACCGATTCCCGTGCCGATCGTCAGATGGACCAGGCTGGCCACCCCCCGGCCCGCGCCGCATCGCCACTCGCCGTAAGCCGCCAGGTTGGCGTCGTTGTCCACGCGGAAGGGGGCGTTGAGGATGCCGGCCAGGGCGGGCTCGAGCGCGACGTTGTCCAGCTCGGGATAGTTCGGCGCCTGGAGGATCCTCCGTTCCCGGAGGCTGAAGATGCCCGGAAACCCGAAACCGGCCGCGACGGGCCGGTCTTTCGGTCGGCTCCGGTACTCCCGCCAGACGGAAGCGATGAGCTCCAGCGCCGCGCCGAACGTCGAGGGGGTGGGCAGGGAGCTTTTCTCCAGGACCTCGCCGCCCTCGGTCACCAGCCCGTACTTGAGGTTCGTGCCGCCCAGGTCGAACCCGGCGAAGATCCCGCGGCTCATGGTTTTCTGCCCACGGCCGCGAAATTGGGCGGAGCGAAGAGCAGCGCGTTCAGGCGGTCGATGTTCCTGTTGAGAATTTCGGAAGCATCGCCCGCTACGGGAACGGGCTGCAGTTTTTCGGCCTCCAACGGCTGGGATTCGAGGAGCGCCACGCCGGCGAACCCCGAGGACTCGAGGAGGAACTTCAGGGCCTGAGGATGGATGGGAGTGCGATGGGACATGTCGAGGAAATAAATATGGACCAGGGCGAAGACGGACAGGGGATTGACCGTCTCCAGGACGATCGCCCCCCCGCTCCTGAGCTTCTGAAAGGCGAGCTCGACCAGGCGGCGGATGGACTCCGGTTCCAGATGCTCGATGACCTGCGAGGAGAACACGCCGTCGAGCGACAGGTCGGGCTCACCGGCCAGCGCCTCCAGGAGGTCGCCTTGCCGGCAGTCCAGTCCCTTGTCCAGGCACCGGCCGGCCATCTGGGAATTGCTATCCACGCCGCTGGGCCGGAAGCCGTTTTCCCTGAGCAGCTCCATGAACTCTCCCCGTCCGCAGCCCAGGTCGAGCACCCGTCCGCCCTTGGGGAAGAAGGCCAGATAAGATTCCTGCTGACCCCGGATTTCCCGCTCCCCGCCCCGGAATCGGGTCTCGAAACCGGCATAGCGCCAGTCGCGGATCGGCTGGAGAACGTCCCGGGCCTCCGCCGGAGTGGGAAGTTTTTTCTCCTCGAGCAGGGCCAGAAGGCGAACCAGCTTGTCCTCCAGGTTCAGGAAGGATCTCATCAGGAGCTTGACGTCGTCGTAGGCGGCGGCGAGCTCCTCCACCCTCCATTCCATGCTCTTGAAGATCAAGCCCACGTGGTTCGAGCCCAGGGCGTCCCACTCCCTGTCCCGGGCGTCGCCGAGCTCGAGCCCGAGCCTCTGGAGGCCGGCCAGTCGACCGGCCAGGGACTGAAGCGACTCGAGGCTCCTGGCCTGCACCTCCCGGAGCTCCCGGAGCGCGTCCTGGAGCTCGGGGGCTGCGGCCTTCAGGTCGGGTTTCGAGGCGAGTTTTTTTTCCAGGCGGTCCAGGCGGTCGTCGAGCCGGGAGAGCGCCGCCCCCTCCTTAAGGCCCTGGACGGCCTGTTCCAACTCCCGGAGGGTCCGCCGGCAATCCTCATCCTTCTCCACGCGCTCGTGGTGGAGCTTTTCGATCGTCCGTTTCATTCGTCCTTGGAAGTCGGAGCGGGCTTGTCGGACGAGCCGTCGTCTTTATCCTTGCTGGAGATCGATTTCTTGAAATTCTTGATGCCCTCGCCGAGCGACCTTCCCAAATCAGGCAGCTTTTTGGCGCCGAAGATCAGAAGCGCCAGGGCGAGGATGATGAGCAGCTCCTGGTGGCCGATCGGTCCGAGCAAAAACATCGCTTCCTCCTGTTTTGCCGCCAGCAGCGCGGTATCCTCACGTTAGCCGACTTGTCCGGAAAAGTCAAGGCGAGTGGGCGGCTCCAGGCCCTAATCGTTTGAACAACGAAACGCCGGGGGGGCCTCGGCGCCTGGCGCGGTTCCAATCGCTTCGGAAGCTCCTGGTTTCTCGCTCGGCTTCGCGATTCGCCCCCCTTCGGGGGGCTGTGCTCAGCCGGCCGGCAAGAATATGCCGGAGGTCACTCGAAACCCGTCGCTTCCTTGCTGAACCGCGCATGTCGCCTCGACCCTCCCTGCGTTTCGTCCAATGGATGATCTCAAAGACGGCTAGGAGATGGCCGGCGATTGCTTTAAAATAGCCCCATGCTGCCGACGATCGAATGGCGCGGGGACCGGGTGGTCATGATCGACCAGCGCCTTCTTCCGGAAGAGGAAGTTTATGTCGAATGCCGCAGCCACGAGGAGGTGGCCGCGGCCGTCGAGGCCATGGTCATCAGGGGCGCCCCGGCCATCGGCGTCGCGGCGGCCATGGGCGTGGCGCTGGGGTTCGGCCGGGAGGCGAAAAACGACGGGAGCGATGAGGCCTTCCGGCGCGTCACGGAGAGGTTGGGACGCACCCGGCCTACGGCCCGCAATCTTTTTTGGGCGCTGGAAAGGATGAAGGCCGTTTACGATAAAAACCGGGGTTTGAGCCTGGAAGAGATCGAGCGGCTTCTCGTGACCGAAGCCCTGGCCGTTGAAGCCGAGGATATCGAGGCCAATAGACGCATCGGCGCGGCCGGCAGAAGCCTGATCCGGCACGGGATGAGCGTCCTCACCCACTGCAACACCGGCGGCCTGGCGACGGCCGGCTATGGAACGGCCCTGGGCGTCATCCGGGCGGCGTTTGAGGAAGGGAAGAACGTCCGCGTGGTCGTGGATGAGACGAGGCCTTTCCTCCAGGGCGCGCGCCTGACCTGCTGGGAGCTCTCTAAGCTGGGAATCCCCCATGTCCTTATCGCCGACGGCGCGGCCGGGTGGCTGATGCAGGCGGGAGAAGTCGGGCTGGCGATGGTCGGCGCGGACCGCATCGCCCGCAACGGCGACACGGCCAATAAGATCGGCACCTATTCCCTGGCCGTCCTGGCACGCGAGCATGGGATTCCGTTCTACGTCGCCGCGCCTTGGAGCACGGTGGACCTCTCCCTGGACGACGGCCGGTCGATTCCGGTCGAGGAGAGGGGCGCGGATGAAATCCGCCGCTGCGGAGGCCGGCCCATCGCGCCGGCCGGGACGCCGGTCCGCAACCCCGCCTTCGACATCACGCCCGCCCGGTTTCTCTCCGGCATCGTCACCGAATTCGGCATCGCCCGTCCCCCCTACGAGCGGACGCTGCCTGCCCTAGGCCGGCCCTAGCCGGTTCTCAGGCAATCCCTGCCGGTTGGGCTTTTCAGGGTGGCGACGATGCCCGCTGCTCACGGTCCCCCTCCACGGGGCGCATTCCGGGGCGTGTCGACGGCCTTTTGCCCCTGAAATTCGGGATTGCCCTCAGGATGAATATCCCCTACCATACTCTCTCATGAGGGCATTGCTGGCCATCGAGACATCCTGCGACGAGACGTCGGCCGCGGTGCTGGACGGCCCGTCGTCCATCCGGAGCAACGTCGTCCTGTCCCAGGACGCGCTCCACGCCCCCTACGGCGGCGTGGTCCCGGAGCTGGCCTCCCGGCAGCACCTGAGCTCGATCGTCTGGGTCGTCCGCCAGGCGCTGGACAAAGCCGGCGTCGGGATGAGAGATGTCGATGCCTTCGCCGTCACCCAAGGGCCGGGGCTCATCGGCTCGCTGCTCGTCGGGCTGTCCTTCGCCAAAGCCCTGGCCTATTCCTTCGGACGGCCGCTCTTCGGCATCGACCACATCGAGGCGCATATCGAGGCCGCTCTCATCGAACACCCCGAAGCGCCCTTTCCCTGCCTGGCCCTGGTCGTCTCGGGCGGGCACACTTCGATCTATCTCCTGGAGAAGGAGCTCGAGTACCGTCTCTTGGGCCGAACACGTGACGACGCCGCGGGCGAGGCCCTGGACAAAGTGGCCAAGTTCCTCGACCTGGGGTATCCCGGGGGGCCGGTCATCGAGAAGCTGGCCGCCGGAGGGAACCCCGACCTGTTCCCCTTCGGCTCTCCGCAGATGACCGACCGGAGCCTGGATTTCAGCTTCAGCGGACTGAAGACCGCGGCCCTGCGTCATATCCGGGAGGGCGGGTTGAACAAAACGCATCCCCGGCTTCCCGACTTTCTGGCGGGGTTCGAGCAGGCCGTGTGCCGCGCCGTCATGGAGAATTTGAAGCGCGCCACGAACCTGCATCCGCCGCGCAGCCTGCTTCTGTCGGGAGGCGTGGCCCGGAACGCGAGGCTGCGCCGGGCCTTTGAGGAGTTCGCCCGCCGCCTGGGCTCGGCTTTTTTTCTTCCCTCTCCCCGGCTGTGCACGGACAACGCCGGCATGGTGGGCGCCCTGGCCTGGAAGCGGTTCCTCCGGCGGGGGGAGGGGGGGCTGGATTTGGCCCTGAACGCCTATCCCCGCTCGATCTTGCCTCCGACGGTCCTGAGGAAAAAGAAAAAGAAGTCCTGACCGGCCGGGGCAAACGTTCCCTCCCCTTTTTCACCCGCTCACCGGAAACGGGGGACGACCTGGAAAAAGAACGGGTCGAGGAGCATATTCTCCCCGGAGAGCTTCTTGAGCTCCAGGCGGACGGAGTACACGCTTCGGTTCCTGAACGTCGCGAAGGCCGGGGAGGGGATCGCGACCTCGCGCTTGCCGAAAGACGTCCGGCCCTCGAAGACCGGCGATTCAAAAAAACGGACCCTGACTTCATGCTCCCCTTGTTCCGAGCCGAAGACAAGCTTCAGGTTCTCGAGCGGCCGCCGGGAGGCAAAAAGGATATCGTATGTTTTCTCCAGGTGGAGATACATCTCCCCGCCGGGTTTCTGGACCACGCCCTTGCCCAGGGGGAAGAGGAAAAAGCCCAGCGACTCCCGGGAGGTGTAGGGCACCGTGCGGACGGGATGCGGCCCCGGCCGTGGGTAGAGGACCCATAGGAAAAAACCGGCGCCGAGGAGAAACATCGTCACCGCGGGCCGGAACAAGCGCGGAAGGTCCTTGTGGGAGGGGAGGACGATGTAGAGCCCGACGAAGACCAGGATCAGCGCCAGCCAGGCGTAGTTGGGCGCGTACCGGCTGTTGTCCGCCTTGATAAAAGACGGCAGGAATTCCGGGGGAAAAATGTGCATGTTGCCCAGGAAGACGAACAGCTCGCCCGGACGGGAAGTGTGTTCGTGCGTCGTGGGTTGGTAGAGGAACGAAGGGTGAAGAATGAGCAGGGCGGCCAGGACGAAGCTGGCCAGGGCCGCCAGGCGGAAGCCGAACAGAAAGGCGCGCTTGCGGTTGTTGGCCAGAAAGTGCCCCACGAGCATGACGGCCATCCACGACAGCGGCGCCAGGACGCGGCCCTGAGGGCTGTGCCCCTGGCGGTGGGTGAAAAAGGCATAGCTCGCCAGGAAGGGCAGGGCCAGGAAGAGAAAACACGCGGCTTCGCGGCCGGCGCGCCGGAAGGCCTCCACCAGCCCCAGGAACATGAAGAAATACAGGGGCGCATAGAGCAGCAGGCCGTCCCTCTGGTCCAGGAAGTAGTTCAGGAGGGATTCGATCCTCCAGCGCAGCGGATAGTCGAGAACCGCGTCCTTCAGCGCCCTGGCCTGATCGGCGGTCATTATTCCCTCATAAATGGAGAAGGGCGAATAGGTGCCGTAGAGGGCATGGGTGAAGAAGGCGAACAGCACTTGGCCGGTCAGGGCGGGCAGGAGAAAGAACAGGATTCCGAGACGCTTTCCGTGCTGGCGAAGCAGAAAATAGGAGGCGATGAGGAGCAGGGGCCAGAAGAAGAAATTGTATTTCAACCCGAACCAGGGAAAAAGCGCCAGGAGGAGGCCGAACAGGACCAGGTGCCCTGCGGACAACCTTTCGCGGGACGTGACCTTCCTGTAGAGGAACGCCGAGAGGAAGGCGATCGGCAGCTCGGGGTAGAGGTGGACGGCGAAAAAAAGGACAGGCGCGGTGAAAGCGGACAGCGCCCAGAGCGCCAGGGAC
>Ga0194112_10007234_pt1 | contig 14469 bp, 15 predicted proteins | sample TA2MahC400mmetaG_FD_146191 | JGI IMG/M metagenome (GOLD analysis project Ga0194112, IMG submission 146191) | Freshwater microbial communities from Lake Tanganyika, Tanzania - TA2015016 Mahale Deep Cast 400m | ecosystem: Environmental > Aquatic > Freshwater > Lake | place: Tanzania: Lake...
CTCGGCAATGACCTTGAGGCGGTTGATGACCGCCAAGAATGCCTCAACCTGCCGGGCGAACCGCCCCTTCATGGGTCCGGCCAGGTCGCAATGGATTTTCTTGTCGGCCCCCCGCCAGGTCTTAAGCACGAGCAGGCGCACGCCGAGCGGCCCGGTAATCTCGGTGCGTACGACGCCGCGGGCGTCCTCGGCCGAGGTCACGCGGACGCTCCGCAGCAGGCCTTCGCTGATTCTTTCCGCCACGGCGTTCATGCACGCCGGTCCTGACCGACCCCCGTCGGGCACCAATGACGAGTATCTTAGTGGCCTTCGGCCGGGAATGCAAGAGCGGGGCCGACTGAGTCCTCCCCGCTCCGTTGAGAAGCCTCGATCCGTGGCGGCGGGCGTCCGGCGCGAAAACGAGCAGGCCGCCCGTTTCAAGGCGGCCTGTGTGATGCTCAGGAGTTGTCCGCGCCGGATCACGCGGGCACAAGTTCGTCCGCAGGAATCGTGTGCTGCTTGGGAGGCGACTCCATGACGGCGGCGTAGGCCCGGCGCCGGCCGAGGGTCTTGGGGCCTTCCTCATAGGCCGCCAGCAGGAGCGCCACGATGGAGATGCTGCGGACCTGCCCGGCGCCCGCCTCGGAGGCCACGACCAGTCCGTCCCAACCGAACCGGCGGATGATGGCCTGGACGCCCTTGATCTGGAAGCCGACGGGGCGATTGTCGATGGCGGACCGGTAAATGGTCAGCAGTTCGTCGATCCGCTCGGCCACAAACGCTTCATCGGCCACCTGGTACTCGATGCAGTCGCCGTAGGGGTTGTACCAGGGTTCCGCCCGGAACTCGGGCTTGCCCTCCATCTTGCCTTCTAGGAAGTGCTTTTCCATACGAGCCCTCGGTAACGGTTCTGCCAGTCCACGGGACACATGGGGTCGTCCTTGGCCGCATACTCGGCCCGGCACAGGTACACCCGCATGTTCGGGTTCAAGTACACGGCGAACACCATGTTCCTGGGGAACGCCGCGACCACGTTTTCCTTCACGTACCACTCGGCGGGTCGTGCCGTGTAACACCAGCCGCCCTCGTTGTGCTCGCGGACGCCGTAGAAAATCCGCTGCGGGTGTTCCAGCACGAACTTGGCGGCGATGAGGTTCCAGTACCGGACGGGCCATTACTTCCAATACCTCAGCGTCAGGGCGCCGGGGAAAATGGCGTCGATTCTGGGCCCGGTCGGGTTATTCGGGTCAATCGTCTTGCAGGAGAAATCATCCGCCAAGTTCCGCACCCCGTGGCATTATAGCGTCCGGCCAGCGCCAGACAATACATCGGCCCGGGGCGGGGCCGCAAATGGATTATTGCCCACTTGCCAGCCAGCGCAGACCCGCGGCGCCAGCCCGCAGGGGGCGGCACCGCGTAGGGTCTTGAATTTCCCGCACTGGCGCGGATGATGGCTTCCGACGCCATGAGCATTCAGGTAACCGCAACGGGGAACGCCGGTTTTCACGTGGCCGCCGGGGGCGCGAGCGTGTTTATCGACGCGTTCTGGGACCCGCCGCCGCGGCTGTTGGGCGGCGTGCGGCCTGCCCCGGCCGGGCATCTGGCTGAGGACCTCATCCTTGTCACCCACGCGCACTGGGACCACTTCAGCCCAGGGCGCGTGGCCGAGGAGGCCGCCCGCACGGGGGCCGCGGTCGCCGGGCCGGCGGAGGTCATCCGCCGCCTGCGCGGGCGCCTGCCGGATGCGCGCCTCGTGACCCTGGAACCGTCCGAACGGCCGCGCGGCCAGGCGGCCGCCGCCGTCACGTTTGAGCGGCCGCCCGTGACGGTCACAGCCTTCCGCACAAGCCACGGCCCGGGGCACAACTCGTACCTGGTCCGGATGCCGGGCTGCCGCCTCTTCCACGACGGCGACAACGAGGACACGCGGCTGCTGGACGTGCGGTTCCTCGCCCCGGTGGACGTGCTGCTTCTGTGCCCGTGGCAGGGGTCGGGGTGGCCGGAGTTTGTCGAGCGTCTCTCGCCGCGCCGCTGGCTGCTTTGTCACCTGACGGAAGAGGAAATCGCACTGCACCGCGCAGGGCGGTTCCTGCTGGACCTGTGCGAGCGCGTGCCGCTGGCTGACCGCACGCTGGCCCTTGAGGCAGGCGAGACGTTTACTTTCGAGGAAGGCCAAGCGTAAAATCTGCCCGGCGGGGGGGACGGGAGGTCGGGTCGCGCCATGCCATCCCATCCTGAACCATCCTGTCGGCTGCGCGACCGCCGCAGCCGCTTCGTCGATATCTTCCGCACAACGCCCGCCCGGACGGTCTGCCCGAACTTCTACGTGCTGGCGCACGCCAACGGCTGCACCTTCCGGCCGCGGTGCGAGTACTGCTACCTCAAGAGCACTTTCTGGCACCTGCCGCGCCAGGAGGCCTTCTCGAACCTCGACCGCATGCTGGAAGAAGTTCGCCGGTGGATCGCCCAGGACGGCCTGGAATCCTACGTCCTGAACTCCGGGAACCTCTCCGACAGCCTGGCGTTCGAGGAGGTCCGCCCGATGATGGCGCGCCTTGTGGACGTTTTCCGCAACGCGGACGCCGCAGGCCGGCCGCACACGCTTCTGCTGGTGACGAAGGGGGGCGTGCGCCAGTGTGCGGCCCTGCTGGAATCGCCCCCCTGCCCGAACGTCATAGTATCTTTCTCGGTGAACTGCCCGGAGGCCGCGCAGGTTTACGAGCGCGGGGCGGCCCCCGTGGCCGACCGGATAGAGGCTGCGCGGCGGGTCAGGGCGGCCGGATGGCGCCTCCGCATGCGCATCGACCCGATGTTTGTCGGCCACGATTACCGCAAAGTCGCGGCGGAGGTGCGGGCCCTGCGGCCGGAGCGGGTCACCCTGGGCAGCCTGCGGGCCGAACCGCACCTGCTGCGCGTAGTGGACCACGGCCTCTTTGCCGCGCTGGAGAAACCGGCTGAGAAGAGCGGCCTGGCCCGCTATCCGCTGGCTGCGCGGCTGGCGCTCTACCGCCCGGCCGTGGAGGCGCTGCGCGACGTCTGCCCCATCGGCCTCTGCGAAGAGACTCGCGACGTGTGGGATGCCCTCGGCCTGGACGCCGACGCGAAGTGCTGCAACTGCGGCGCGTAGGCGCAGGCGCGGCCGTATCTGAGCCGCGACCGTAAGAGAGCGGGGCACTTGTCTTCCGACCCGCCGCATGGACCCTGTTTTCAGGGCGTCCATCGCGCCTGAACGGCCGCGAGAATCTGCTCGGCCACTTCCACGGCGCGGGCGCCGTCGTCCAGCGTCACCAGCGGCGTGTGCCGGCCCCGCACGGCTTCCAGGAAACTCGCCAGTTGTGCCCGCAGGGCGTCGGGCTGCGCCTCCACGGGCACCTTCTCGACGGCCACGAGGTCATCCATGCCGCCCGCGGGGGGCTTGCCGGAGCGGATTGTTTCCGCCAGCCCCGGCCGCGGCATCACGCGCTCCACCGTGCGGGCGCCGTAGTCGAGTTTCAGGTACTCACCCCTGGAGAACACGCGGACGGTGCGCTGGCGCGTGCGGCTCATGCGGCTGGCGGTGAGCGTGGCCGCGCACCCGCCGGGGAACGAAAGGCGGGCGCTTACGAAATCCTCGTGCGGCCCGACGACCGCGCCGCCGGCGGCGTCCGCCCGCGCGGGCATCTCGCCTGCCAGGTGCAGCACCACGTCGAGGCCGTGAATCATCACGTCCATCACCACGCCCACATCAAGGCTGCGGAAACTGAACGGGGCGACCCACGTCACGTCGATGTAAGCGGGCCGCAGGCCCAGGCCCGCTACGGCCCGCGTCACGGGGTCGAACCGCAGGATGTGCCCGGCCTGGGCGACGGCGCCGGAGCGGCGGGCGGCGTCGGCGATGAGGCGGGCCCCGGCGGCCGTCGCCGCCACGGGCTTCTCGACCAGCACCGCCACGCCCGCCTCAAGAAGCGGGACGGCGACGGCGGCGTGGGCGCTCGTGTCGGCGGCGATGACGGCGGCGTCTACGCGGCCGATGAGCCGCCGCGCGTCGGTCTCCGCGGCCGCGCCGGCGGGACCGGCCACGGCAGCGGCGCGCGCGGCATCAATGTCGCACACGGCCGCCAGGCGCACATCCTTGCGCTCGGCGACGGCCTGGGCGTGCAACCTGCCCATGTGCCCGGCGCCGACGAGGGCAAGTTTCAGACGGTTAGCCATATCAGTATCTATTTATCCCCGGTGAGTACGCCGGGGGCGAACACGGCGGCCGATCCGCGCTACGCCGGGGGCTTCTTGCGGAGCGCTTCGCGAAAGCGGCCGTGCCTGCCGCGCGCGGCGTTGCGGAGGAACTCGCAGAGGAAGCGGATCTCGTCGGGCCAGCCGTCCTCCTTCTCCATCTCGTCGAGTATCTCCTCCCTGGGCCGGCCGTGTCGGTAGATGCGCCGGTAGGCGCGGCCCATGGCCTCGGCCACGTCGTCGGCGATGCCCGCCCGCCTCATGCCCACCACGTTTATGCCGCGCACCCGGCTGGGGTGGCCCTCGACGATCATGAACGGCGGCACGTCCTGGACGATGCGCGTGAGGCCCCCCACGTACGCCAGCCGCCCGATGGTCGTGAACGGGTGCACGGCCGCGCCCCCGTTGATGTTCACGCCCGACTGCACGTGCACGTGCCCGCCGATGAGCACGTTGTTGCCGAAGACGACCTGGTCGGCCAGCGAGCAGTCGTGTGCCACGTGGCTGCACGCCATCAGGTAGCATCGGCAGCCGATGCGGGTGACGCCCTCGTCCTTGACCGTGCCGCGATGGACCGTAACGCACTCGCGGAAGACGTTCTCGTCGCCGATTTCGACGCTCGTCGGCTCGTCGCGATACGAGATGTCCTGCGGCGGTGCGCCGATGGTGGAGTGCGGGTGGAAGACGTTGCCCTTGCCGATGCGCGTGCGGCCCAGGATCGTGACGTTCGGCAGCAGGACCGTGCCTGCGCCGAGCGCGACGTCGGGGCCGACGTAGCAGAACGGGCCGACCTCGACGTCGGCGGCCAGTTCGGCCTTCGCAGACACCACCGCCAGTTTGCTTATCGCCATGGGACGCTTACGACTCCTCCTGCGCGGGAACGAGCATGAACCGGAGGCGGGCCTCGGCGGCCAGACGGTCGCCGACCCAGGCGCGGGTGAAGACCTCGGCCGTCCGGGCCTTTGCGCGGACGACCTCGGCCTCCAGCCGCAACTGGTCGCCGGGGTGGACGCTCTTGCGGAGTTTGACCTTGTCCATGCTCAGCAGGACGGCCACCTGGTCGGCCCGGGCGAGTTTCTTAAGGAGCAGCACCCCCGCCAACTGGGCCATCGCCTCCACTATGAGGACGCCCGGCATGATGGGCGTCCCCGGGTAATGGCCCTGGAAAAAGTGCTCATTTATTGATACGTTCTTGACGCCGACGGCGCGGACGTCGTCCTCCAGTTCAATCACGCGGTCCACCAGCAGGAAGGGGTACCGGTGGGGCAGGACGGCCATGATCTGGCCTATGTCCATGGCCTGGCGTATGCTGCCGCGCGTCACCACACCCAGCCCCGCCGCCTGCTCCATCAGCAGCCGCACCAGCCGGTGGTTGAGGGCGTGGCCGCTGCCCATCGCCACGATGCGCCCCCTGAGGTCGCAGTTCGTCAGAAACAGGTCGCCCACCAGGTCCAGCATCTTGTGCCGCGCGGGCTCGTCGGGGAACCGCAGAACGTTGTCAACCGGCCCGCCCGGCCCCAGCACGAGGATGTCCTGGTACCCCAGGTGCGTGCCGAAGCCGCGCTGCCGCATGTCCTCCACCTGGCTCGCCAGGATGAAGGTGCGGGCCGAGGCCAGTTCCTGCACGAAGGCGTCGGGCGTCAACTTGAGGTGGAAGACCTGCGGCTGAACGGCCCCGTCGCCGCTGCCGGCCAGGTGGAACGAGAGGTCAAGGTCCTCGTCCGGGCCGGGCAACGCCGTCAGCACGGCCTCGCCGTCCATGACCGTGACGGGTTCCTGGATGGCCAGGGCCGGGCGGTCGGCGTCCTGCTCGACGATGCCGGCCTGGCGGATGAGCCGCACGTAGTCGGCGGCCGATGCGTCGCAGGCGGGCAGTTCCGGCCCGTTGACCTCGGCCTGAAGGTTGTCGATGCCCAGGCCGGCAAGGGCGGCCAGCAGGTGCTCCACCGTCTCGACGCACACGTCGCCGTTGGCCAGGGCCGTCCGCTGGAGCCGCCGCACGACCGACTGGATGGTGGCCGGCACGGTGGCCGTCGGCCCCAGGTCCACGCGCGTGAACACAAGGCCCGTGTTCGGCTCGGCGGGCCTGAGGCGCAGGTGGACCGCCTGGCCGGTAAACAGGCCCGGCCCCTCAATCTCGGCCTCCAGCGAAATGGTCCGCTGACGGCGGGTCACGCGTCGCCTTTCTCCTCCAGTTCCTCCAGCCGCGACTCGACGGCCTTCAGGCGCGCAAGCACCTCTTCCATCTGACGCAGCGCGGCCTGATGCTTGAGGTCCTCTCGATGCGGCACGGCCGGATAGCCGCTTACGTCGGCCCCTGGCGGCACGTCTTTCGTGACGCCGGCCTTGGCGGCGATGCGTGCCCCGTCGCCGATAACGAGGTGCCCGTCGATGGCCGCCTGCCCGGCGATGACGCACCCGCGGCCGATGCGCGTGCTGCCCGCAACGGCCACCTGCGCAACAATAATCGTCGCCTCGCCCACCTCAACGTTATGGGCAATCTGCACCAGGTTGTCAATCTTAACCTTCGGCCCGATGCGCGTGACGCCGAAGCGGGCGCGGTCCACCGTAACGCACGCGCCCAGTTCCGCATCGTCGCAGATTTCAACCGTGCCCAGTTGCGGGATTTTCTCTGGCCCCGCCCGGCCGGGAAGGTAGCCGAACCCATCGGCCCCGATGACGGAGCCGGCGTGGATGACGACACGGCTGCCGATGCGCACCCGTTCGCGGATGACGGCGCCGCAGTGGATGTCGCATCCGTCGCCGACCGTCGCCTCGTCGGCCACCACGGCTCCCGCGCGGATGCGGGTGCCCTCGCCGATGCGCACGCCCTCGCCCACCACCGCGCAGGCCCCCACGTGCACGCCGGCGCCGAGGACGGCGCTTGCCGCCACGGCCGCCCGCGGGTGCACGCCCGGCGGCGGCAAAGGCAGCGCCGGACAGAGCGCCGCCGCGATGGCGACCATCGCGCGGCTGGGGTCGGCCACGCGAAGAATCGCCCCCGCCCCGCCCCCGGCGGGCCAGGGCGACGCCGTGGCAAGCCCGGCGGGCCAGTCCTGCGGCACGACGAGGCATGCGGCCCGGCAGGCGGCGGCGTCGGCCTTGAAGCGGGCGGCGGCCACGAAGGCCACGTCCTGCGGCCCGGCCTCGCCCAGCGAGGCCACGCCCGTCACCGACCGCGCGGCATCGCCTTCCAACCGGCCGCCGACAAGTTGGGCAAGTTCGCCCAGGGTCTTGCTCAAACGCGCCTCCCGCCGCTTTCCAACGCATTGCGGCGAAGCACAATTCAGGCCGATTATAGCCTCCGGCAGGGGTATTGCAAGTTTCGGCGGACGCGCCAGTTGACGGGGCACGCGCCGACCGCCATTATTACAGGCGCCATGCCGCTGAAACTGGTCATCTTCGACCTCGACGGCACGCTCTTGGTGCAGGGCCTCGACTTCGCAGCCATCCGGGCCGAAATCGGCCTGCCGCCGGTCGTACCCATCCTGGAGACGATGGAGGCGATGGAAGGGGCCGCCCGCGAGCGGGCCTTCGCCATCCTCGACCGCCACGAGGCCCAGGCCGCCGCACAAAGCACGCTCATGCCGGGGGCGCTGGAACTTCTGGCCGACCTGCGGCGCCTGGGCGTGCGCACGGCCGTCCTCACGCGAAACAGCCGCACCAGCGTCGAGGTCGCCCGGCGGCGCCACGGCCTTGAGTTCGACGCCGCCGTCACCCGCGAGAGCCACCGGCCGAAGCCGTGCCCCGACGGCATCCGCCACCTGATGCGGTCGTTCGGCGCGGCGCCCGCCGAGACGGTGGTCGTGGGCGACTACCGGTTCGACATCGACGCCGGGCGCGCAGCCGGTGTCCGCACCATCGCCCTGCTGGCTGAACCGAAGCCGTGGGCCGCCGACGCCACGTGGGCCGTCGGCGACCTGGCCGCAGTCGGGCGCATCCTCGCCGCCGTCGCCGCCGAGCCGCCGTAAGTCCTTGCCGCGCGCGCCCTGCCCCCTTATAATCCCTCCCGCCTTGCTTCTCATCCACGACCGGAAGGTCGCGGTTGTGCCGAATCGAACAAGGAGACGCCTATGCCGGCACCGAACCCCATCCGCCTGGGCCTCGTGGGCCTCGGCCGCGCGGGCTGGGGCATGCACTGCCCCGAACTGGAGGGCAAGGAAGACCTGTTCCGCTTCGTCGCGGCGTGCGACCCGCTGCCGGACCGCCGCGAGCGCATGGCCGCCAGGTACGGCTGCCGCACGTATGAACATATCGAGGGCCTCCTGGCCGACCGCGAGGTCGAGATGGTCGACGTGGCCAGCCGCAGCATCGACCACTACGCCCACGCGGCGTCGGCCCTGCGGGCGGGCAGGCACGTCTTCCTCGAAAAGCCCATGTGCGCCACGTACGGCGAGGCCCGGCGTCTTGTGCGCCTGGCAGCCGGGGCCAAGGGGCGCCTCTACGTCCGCCACAACCGCCGCAACGAGCCGGCGTTCCTGCACGTCCGCGAGATCATGGCCTCCGGCATCCTGGGCGACGTTTACGAGGTGAAACTTTTCCGCGGCGGCTACGCCCGCCGCGACGACTGGCAGACCCTGGCCGAGTTCGCCGGCGGCCAGATGCTCAACTGGGGCCCCCACATCGTGGACCACGCGCTGCGGTTCCTCGACGCGCCCCTGCGCGACATCTGGAGCGACGCGAAGCGCGTGGCCGCCGTCGGCGACGCCGAGGACCACCTGAAGATCGTCCTTCGCGGCACAAACGGCCGCGTGGTGGACATGGAGATATCAGGCGGGGCCGCCATCCGCCCGCCCGCCTACCTCATCTGGGGCACGCGCGGCAGCCTGCTGTGCGAGGACGAAAAAACCATCAAACTCAAATATCTCGACCCAAAGCAAAAACTCGTCCCGCGGAGGCCCAACCGCGGCGACCCCGGCGCCACCTTCGGCACGCCGGAGGACCTTCGGTGGATCGAGCAGGAAACCCCCGTCGCGCCGCGGCGGACGTGGAACATCTGGGACGAACTCTACAAGGCCGTCCGCAAGGGCGGGCGGTTCCCCGTGACGCTCCAGGAAGCGATCCAGGTCATGCGGGTCATCGCGCTGGCGAAGAAGGGAACGAAGTGTTCGCGGAAGTGAAAAGTGCAAGGTGAGAAGTGAAAAATAAACCGCGCCGGCGGCCCGCGCGCGGCGGCGTTGCTTCGGAAGATCGGACTCTCTGCCTTGCGCTTCTCGCTTTTCACTTTGCACTCTTCACTTTAAACTCATGCTTCCCCTGGCCAACATCCTCGCCCGCAAGGTCCGCACGACGGTGGCCGTCCTGGCCGTCGGCGTGGGCGTGGCCCTGTTCCTCGTCCTGGTGGGCCTGACGAGCATGCTGCGGGAGATCGCCGACCGCACGACCAACGTCGATGCGCACATCATGGTCATGCCGGCGGGCGGTCCGGCCCTGCTGCTGGGCGGGGGCCTGCCGGCCGACAAGATCGAGGCACGTCTGCGGGCCATCCCCGGCGTTGCCGCCGCCATCCCGGTCCTGTGCTGGTCCCTGAACATGGCGGGCCGCGACCAGAACGCCTTCGGCATCCGGCCGGAGGACTGGCCGTATTTCGCCGGGCCGGACCGCCTCGTCGAAGGGCGGCCCCTGGCCGGCGGCGCGGAGATGCTCATCGACACGCGCCTGGCGCGGGCCGGAGGCTTGCGGCTGGGCGACACCGTCGAGCGGCTGGACCGGCGGTTCACCGTCGTGGGCATCGCCCGCGAAGGCGTCGCGGGGCGGGTCTTCATCCCCATCGACACGCTGAGCGAGTGCCTCCAGAACGATTCCCGCCGCGCAACGTTCTTCTACGTCAAGACCGCCGGGCCGGCCGCCGTCGAGCCGGTGCGCGAGGCCATCGCCAACCTGAGACTCACCGCCTTCACGCTGGACGAGTACTACGCCAAACTCGCCAACCTGCTGGGCGACATGAACCGCGTCATCGGCGCGGTCGTCGTGGTCGCCGGGTTCGTGTGCTTCCTGGTCATCCTGCTGACGGTCTTCACGATGGTCGTGGAGCGGACGCGCCAAATCGGCATCCTACGGGGCATCGGGGCGTCGCGGCTCCAGGTCTTCGGCCTCGTGCTGGCGGAGGCGGGCATCATCCTTGCCGCGGGCATCCTCGCGGGCTTCCTTCTGACGCTGGCCGCCCGCGCGATTATTCTCCACGTCCAGCCGCTCTGGACCATCGACATCCCGGCCGTCCGCTTCGCGTACGCGGCGGCCCTCGCGACGCTCGGAACGCTGCTCGGGGCGCTTTACCCCGCGCTGCGCGCCGCCGGGCAGAACCCGGTTGAGAGTTTGCGGTACGAGTAGCATGCACATAATTGTTGAGACCCGCGGCCTTGTGAAGGTCTACCGCTCCGACGGCGTGGCTACGCCCGCCCTCGGGGGCCTCGACGTGGCCGTTGCCGCGGGCGAGTTCGTCTCCGTCATGGGCCCGAGCGGCTGCGGCAAGAGCACGCTCCTGTACCTCGTGGGCCTCCTGGACACGCCCACCGAGGGCACGGTCATGCTGGCAGGGGCGGACACGAGGGGCCTGTCGGACCGCGAGCGGACGCGACTTCGGCGCGAGCACATCGGCCTGGTGTTCCAGCGCTTCAACCTCCTGCCGACGATCTCGGCCGAGGAGAACGTGGCGCTGGCGCTGCGGCTGCGCCGGCGGCCGGTCGGCGCGGCCGCGCGGGAGATGCTCGCGGCCGTGGGCCTCCAGGACAAGCGCCGACGCCGGCCCGAAGAACTCAGCGTCGGCGAGCAGCAGCGCGTGGCCATCGCGCGGGCCCTGGTGACGCGGCCGGCCGTGCTCCTGGCCGATGAGCCCACGGGCAACCTCGATTCCGAATCCAGCGACCGCGTGCTGGATCTCGTGGCCCGGTTCCACCGCGAAGCGGGGCAGACGGTCCTCCTGATAACGCACAACGACCAGGTGGCAGCGCGGGCCGAACGGATAGTGAGGATGCGCGATGGGCGAATCATCGCCGGATGATGCGCGGCCGCCGGCGTCAGAGCCGCCGCCTGCCTGCCCGCCGCCGTCGCCCGCCCCGTTTTCATCCGAGTCGTCGCCCTCGCCTTCGCCGCTACCGGGCGGGTGGTCGCCCTCGCCTTCGCCGCCGACGGCGGATGAAGTGACGCTTCGCCTCCAGCGGCACGAGCCGCTGAGTTTCCGCGCGTGGTTTTATTCGTTCATCGGCCTGCTGGCGGTGCTGGCCGGCATCCGCATCCTCTCCGGCGACATGAGCCGCGCGGCCGTCCTGGCGGGCCTCTTCGCGTACATGAGCATGGCATGCACGTTCTGCCCGCTGCCGACCACGTGGCTCATCGTGTGGGCGGCGGCGCCGGCGGAAGGGGGCGGCCTGGGCCTGCCGCCCCTGGCGGTCGCCACGGGCGGCGCCATCGGCACCGCCGTCGCGAATATGCACGATTATTATCTCTTGACATTCCTTTACCGTTACCGGCCGGTCCGCAGGGTCCGCGCGACGGGGCTTTACCGGCGTTTCGCGGCGTGGTACAACCGTGCGCCGCTGGCGACGCTTGCGGCGTCGTCGTTTCTGCCGATCCCGGTGGACTTCGTGCGGCTGCTGGCCATCAGCGAGGGGTTCAACCGGGCGAAGTTCGCCCTGGGGTCGCTCGCGGGCCGCTGGCCGCGGTACCTGGCGCTGGCGCTAGTGGCGGAAGAGTTCAAACTCACGTGGCAGTGGGTGCTGGGCATCGCGGGGGCTACGGTGGTGCTGGGCCTGTGGCGCGGCCTGCCGCCGGTCGTGCGGGCGGTGGCGGAGCGAATGCGCGGCCGGCTCGCGCCGTCTGATGAATAGGCGGGCAACGGGTTGCGCACTTGCGCGCCGGCTCTCCTGAGCCGCCGCGCGAATGCGGGCAGGCGGGCGCTGTGCGCGGTCCGTCAGCGCGGCGGGTCGGGAGATTTTCCACCTGCCGCGCAAAGGGAGGGGGCGCTGATCAATGAGACAACGTATTCTTGCGAGGCTGGCGGCAGCGGGCTTCTGGAGCCTGGCGGCGGCGTCCTGGGCGGGCGAACCGCCCGCCGCGCCGCCCAAGGCGGCCGAGGCGCCCCCGGCCGAGGCCGCCGAGGTCCTCGACAGGATGGACGCCGCCGGCAAGGACCTCCGCACCGTCCGCGCCCGCTTCGACTACGAACTCAATCAGACGCTTTACGAGGATGTGCAGAAACGCAAGGGCGACCTGGCGTACCTGGCGCCGAACCTCCTGCGCTTCGAGTTCACCGACAGGCCCCAGGAGACCTTCGTCTTCGACGGCCGCGTGCTCTATCACAGGAAGGACGCCACGAAGCAACTCGTCGTCTGGGAACTGCGCCTGCCTGAAGAGGCGCCCGTGGAATCGCTGGAACTCGGCAGGACCCCCTTCCCCCTGCCCTTCGGCCAGAAGAAGGAGCAGGTCCTGAAGTTCTTCACCGCCGGCCGCGACGCCAAGGAAGAGGCCGCCGACAAGGACAAACGCGCCGTCCTTGCCCTCGTGCCGAAGAAGGACACTGAACTGGCGAAGGACTACAAGCGCATCCTGATGTGGGTCGATGCGAAAACGTGGCTGCCCACGCGCGCGCGGCTGTACGATAACAGCGAGAACGTCACCACGGTCGATTTCCATCACGTCGAAATCAATAAGGACGTGGACGCCAAACTCTTCACCCGCCCCTCCGTGCCGCAGGACTGGGAGATCGTGACGCACGCGAAGGAGAAGTAAGGCGGACGGCAGAGCCTGCCAAAACGGCAGGCATGCTGCGCGCACCCGACACGGGGCATCCGCGGAACTCGGGCGCAAGTTATTCCCACTGCACGACTTGTGGCGAGATGGGACTGGCACGAAGTTTGCTGCTTCTGCCGATGAGGTCCACGGGGCCGGCGGGCGCACATCCCTGCCGCGCTTGCACATCGGGAGGCGCCGAAGATGGACGTCAACCGCCTGACTCAAAAGTGCCAGGAGGCGCTCCACGACGCGCAGAACCGCGCGGTGCGCTGCGGCCACCAGGAAGTCGATGTCGAGCACCTCCTGGCGGCCCTGGCGGCCCAGCCGGAGGGCCTGCTGCCCAGGCTCCTGGTGAAGATGGACGCTCTGCCCGAGGCCCTTCTGGCCGAGGTCGAGCGCGACCTTGAGCGCCGCCCGGCCGTCGGCGGCCCGGGCGCCGAACCGGGCAAGGTGTACCTGACGCGCCGCCTGAGCGAACTCCTGGTGCGGGCCGAGGACGAGGCCCGGCGCCTCAAGGACGAGTACGTCTCCGTCGAGCACCTCGTGCTGGCGATGCTGGACGAAGGCGCCGCCGCGCCCGCCGGCCAGGCGCTGAAGAAGTGCGGCATCACGCGCGACAGGTTCCTCAAGACCCTCTCCGAAGTTCGCGGCAGCCAGCGCGTGACCAGCGCCTCGCCGGAGGGCACCTACGAGGCCCTCCAGCGCTACGGGCGGGACCTGGTGAAGGAGGCCCGTGCCGCGCGGCTGGACCCTGTCATCGGCCGCGACGCCGAAATCCGCCGCGTCATACGCATCCTGTCGCGCAGGACCAAGAACAACCCCGTCCTCATCGGCGAGCCGGGCGTAGGCAAGACGGCCATCGTCGAGGGCCTGGCCCAGCGCATCGTGCGCGGCGACGTGCCGGAGGGCCTCAAGGACAAGACCGTATTCGCCGTTGACATGGGCGCACTGGTGGCGGGGGCGAAGTACCGCGGCGAGTTCGAAGAACGCCTCAAGGCGGTCCTCTCGGAAATCCGGGAGGCCCAGGGCCGCATCATCCTCTTCATAGACGAACTGCACACCATCGTCGGCGCGGGCAAGGCCGAGGGCGCCATCGACGCCGGCAACATGCTCAAGCCGATGCTTGCGCGGGGCGAACTGCACTGCATCGGCGCAACCACGCTGGATGAGTACCGCAAGAACCTGGAAAAAGACGCCGCCCTGGAGAGGCGGTTCCAGCCCGTCCTGGTTGACCCGCCCACGGTCGAGGACACCGTCAGCATCCTGCGCGGCCTGCGGGAGCGGTTCGAGGTGCACCACGGCGTGAAGATTCAGGACAACGCGCTTGTTGCGGCGGCGGTGCTTTCTAATCGGTATATCTCCGACCGGTTCCTGCCCGACAAGGCCATCGACCTGGTGGACGAGGCGTGCGCCATGATCCGCACCGAGATCGACTCGATGCCCGCCGAACTCGACGAGGCCACCCGCCGCGTCATGCAACTCCAGATCGAGGAGGCGGCCCTCCGGAAGGAGAAAGACAAGGCCTCCGAGGAGCGCCTGGCCGCCCTGCGG
>Ga0194112_10007237_pt1 | contig 14465 bp, 13 predicted proteins | sample TA2MahC400mmetaG_FD_146191 | JGI IMG/M metagenome (GOLD analysis project Ga0194112, IMG submission 146191) | Freshwater microbial communities from Lake Tanganyika, Tanzania - TA2015016 Mahale Deep Cast 400m | ecosystem: Environmental > Aquatic > Freshwater > Lake | place: Tanzania: Lake...
CTCAGCATAGGCATGGCAAGGACTTACGCCGAAATACACCTGTGCCGGCGCTGGATCGCCAGCTGCTCGCGCCGACCGACAACCACAACCCCTGGGGGCTACCCACAAAGAACCCCGAAGCGGCCTCTTTACTTCTGTCGGCTAGCTTGCGCAGCAGCACGGCAACGGATTCAGGGTCCCTCAGCTTCCCTACGGCCTCAACGGCCTCGCGCGCCAGCATCTCGTCCGCATCATCCAAGAAGGGGCGGATGTGAGCCGCCAAGGAAGAGTCACCCAATTCGCCGAGCGCAGCAATGGCAGGCCTTCGTCCTGTTGGGTCTGTCTTGTCGCTCAACTGAGCGAGCATGACCGATGTTGCCGGCTTGTGCTGGTGCAATCCAAGATTGAGGATAGCAGCGCTCCTCATTAGTCTGGGTGCGCGATCATTGGCGGCAAGCCGTAGCAGCATGTCGGCCGACGTCTGGAAGGCCGACTCGGCGAGCCAGTTCAGCGCGTGAAGGCGCAGCCATAGGGGCTGGGCGGCGTCCGCAACCAGTTGTGTGTTGACGGCGCCATCCAGGGGATATTGCTTCACATCCTTCGGGAGGAGGCCCGTCTCAGCTTCCGGCATGCTACCCACGTGGAATCGAAGCACAGTTTGGACCGAAGACTTTCCCTCTTCCAGCACCAATGGTGGGAGTAGTACCGTGTATTCCGGGCCACTCTTCAGTGGTACAAGAATCTCCTCGCGAAGCAGCACTTGCTGCCCTGCTCCGACGGGGGGGTACCCACCGTCCGGATAGTATGGCTTCACCCACGTGGAAGACAGCAAAAGCATGAACGCGTCCAGATCGCTCACCGCGGATTCGTGTGGCAGCGCGCCAAGCGGCCAGACGCCTGCGCTCTCTGCACCGACGGTGACACCCCAGACCAAGCCATAGCGCCATTCCAACATCTTCAGGTGGCCCGTCGCCTTCTTGCTTTCTCGCGCAATGTAGATGCCCACGAGTCCTTCGCGTTCCGGAACCTTTTCGAGGATCGTCATGCTCTCCCCGAGTCGGACGGTTCTTTCGGTATAGTTCGCCACCGTGACCTCCACGTTCCAGGTGGGGATCTTGTTCCTGCCAATCTGAGTGGAACCGCGAGTGATCCGACCGTCTATCTTCACCCCGGTCCCAGGCTGCTTCGCGACCGAGTACTCGGGGGCCACAAAGACGTCTGTGGCTGGCTTGGCCTTGGAAGGTGCGGCACTGGCGGCCTTGGCGACCGGTTTCGCGGCCGTCGTCTCGGCCGGCTCGGGCATCAGGCGCTTCGTGCCGTCGATCCAGAGGTGCTTTGTGCTGTCGATCCAGCCAGTGATGAGCGAGTCGCCCTGTTTGACGGTCACGGAAACCCATTTCCCCTGAACTCTCTTGGCTGTCAGCTCGGTTCCCGTGTCCAGGGTTGTCAGGGTCTTCTCCGCCACCTTGAGGGGTGCTGGGCCGTTGATCACCACCACCTTGTCGCCCGGCTTGATCGGCTCTTCCTTTGCTGGCGGCTCCGAGCCAGAGACAGACCCCGCAGCCACCGCAAGAGCCACAAGGCCCATCACACCTCTACTCAGCCTGGAAGCGATGGGGCTCATTGTCTCACCTCCTGAGATTGCGCGAGCGCACCGCGCAGGGGTCCCTGGTAGGGTACGGGGAGGTAGGGTGCCTCATATCCGCACACCCTTGCTGGGTCTATGGCACATGGTCGCATCGTGACATGCCCCCTGGCCGATGGGCCGAGGTCGGCGCCCGATGGCGCGCAGGATAGCCTTTCCGGAGGGCGAAGTCAAGCGGGCTTTCGGGAAGGATGTTCTCGCACAGAGGCCACAGAGCACGCAGAGAGGAGAAGGCAGGTGCGTCTCACCACGGATTGCACGGATGCCACGGATAGGAGAAGGTCTGGAACGAGCCAGAGAAGGAAGCAGAACCAGTGGGGGTGAAACCGAAGAGGCACCTCTCACAGGTTCCTTCCTCACCCCAACCGGTCTTCTTTCCTCCTGATGGAGTGTCCGCCATTCTCCCATCCGTGCCATCGGTGGCATCCGTGGTGACTCGTTCCTGGTCTGTGCCCTCTTCTCTGCGGTCTCCGTGGCCTCTGTGTGAGGTACTGTTCGGTCCGTGGTGTTCAGGCCGCTGATGTGTCACGAATTCACTCGCCAGGGCTTCACTCCGTCTCCTCCCCGGCGGTGCGGAAGCCGATCTGGGTACGCTTGGGCGCCGGTTCGGGAGGCGGGTCGAGGATGTCTCTGAGGCGGTGGAGGACTTCTGCGATGGCGGCTCCTCGGTGAAGGCGCAGGGCAGGTACTTGATGTTGCGTCCGCGCTTCAAGATCGCAATGTGCGACCTTGAACGGAGCAGCCTGCTCGAAGTGGGTCAGAGGTCCCCACATCGGTCAAGAGCGCGGGGAGTGGGGCGTATTGGCCGCCGGGGCACAAAGCCCGAAGGCGGGGTTGGCATGGGAAAAGGAAGAAGTGAAGGCCCGACCCCAGGGGTGTGTGTGACACTTTGACTCGCGCCCCCGGCCGCGAGCCGCCAGGGGCGCGAGTCAAACCGGTCTGGGACGCCAGCGGCGGCGACAGCGTAAGGGATTGTGGGTTAGAGACTTGTGCGTTCAGCGCCGCTGTCTGGAATACTGGACTTGACTCGCGCCCCTAGAGGGGGGAAAAGGGCGCGAGTCAAAACGGGTGGTCGGGGGCAGGCTCCCGGGCTCAGCGCGACTTGATGGTGGTCCACACCTCGTCGTAGAGCTTGGTGGCCTCGCCCAGGTCCTCCAGGTATTCGAGCGTCTTGAGGGTGTCGGGGGAGGGGTAGATGGCAGGGTTGTCGCGGTCTTCCTTCCTGATGAGGGCCAGGCTGCCGGCGTTGGGCGTGGCGTAGCGGTTGAAGTTGGAGAGCCTGGCGCCCACCTGGGCGTCGAGGATGAAGTTGATGAACTTGTGGGCGGCCTCGGCGTTCGGGGCCTTCGCCGGAATGGTCATCGCGTCCACCCAGATGATCGAGCCTTCCTTGGGGATGACGTAGGCGAGGTGGCCGTCCTCCTCGCAGGCCTTGATGGCGTCGCCGCTGTAGACGATTGCCGCGGCGGCGGTGGCGTCGGCAACCTTGTTCTTGCCGCCGACGCCGCCCTCGAAGCCGAGGCACTTGGCGCTCCGCTTGGCCTTGAGGATGAGTTCGCTCGCCGCCTTCAGGTCCTCGGGCTTGCGCGAGTTCACCGAGACGCCGAGGGTCTTGAAGGCAACCGCCATCATGTCGCGCATCGAGTCGATCAGCACGAACGGCCCGGGCTGCTTCTCGGGGTCGAGGAGGAGCGCCCAGGAGAACTCGGTGGCCTGCACCTTGTCCTTGCGGTAGATGAGGCCCATCGTGCCCCATTGATAGGGCTGGCTGAACTTGCCCTCGCGGTCGTAGGGCGGGCTCTTGAACTGCTCGGCGACGTTCTTCGCGTTGGGCAGCTTCGCGGCGTCGAGGGGCTGGAGCAGGCCGAGCTTGGCGAGGACGGGCACCTGGTGGTCGCTCACGACCACCACATCGTACTGGCTCACGCCGCCCGCGTGCTGGAGCTTCGCCGTCATCTCCTCGGTGTTCTCGTAGACATCGAGGCGGACGGCGATGCCCGTCTGCTTCTCGAACTCCTTGGGCAGATCGGGATCAATGTACTCAGAGTACATGTAGACTGTCACTTGCTGCTTGGGCTTCTCGGCCTGGGAGCAGGAGAGGCACAGGCAGGCGAGCGCGAAAGCGGCGAGCAGGCGACGCATGACTAGTCCTTTCGGTAGCGGGTGAGGGCTTCGAGCGAGACGACGAGGAGCACTGTAGCAAGAACGATGAGCGTTGACAAGGCGTGAAGGCCGGGGTGGACGCCTTGGCGGAGCGAGGCGTAGATGTAGAGGGGCAGTGTGCGAGACTGTGGCCCGGCGGTGAAGAAGCTGATGACGAAGTCGTCGAGGGAGAGGGTGAAGGCGAGCATGGCCCCCGCCGCGATGCCGGGCGCAAGGAGCGGCAGTGTGACGCGGCGCAAGAGGTAGAAGGGCGTGGCATAGAGGTCGCGGGCCGCCTCGTCGAGCGTTCGGCCCAGCGTCGCCAGCCGCCCGCCCACCACGAGCGCCACGAAGGCGATCTGGAAGGCCACGTGGCCCAGAACCATCGTGAGCATCCCGGGGTTGAACAGCGGCGAGATGCCGCGCAGGAACTGATAGGCCACGACGAGCGCCGCGGCGAACAGAATGTCGGGCGTCACCACGGGCAGGTAGACCAGGAGGTCGAGCAGGCGGCGAACGCCCTTCGGCCAGGGGAACCGCGCAATGGCGATGGCCAGGAGCGTGCCGAGCACCGTAGCGATGAGGGTCGAGACGACGGCCAGGACGAGCGTGTTCCGCGCCGCCTCCAGAACCGCCGAGTCCTCCAGCAGGCCGGCGTACCATTTCAGGGTGAAGCCCCGCCACGCGAAGCCGTGGCGGGTCGCGTTCGCGGAGAGATAGGCCACCGCCGCCAGAGGGGCATAGAGCAGCACGAAGGCCACGACGGCCAGCAGGCCCACGAGTGGATGGACGCGGCTCCTCATCACGGCTCGCCCTCCTTACGATGGCGGCGCAGCAGGAACAGGCCGGCGAGCGTGAGGACGAGGAGCGCCAGGCTCACGGCGGCGCCGAAGGGCAGGTTGCGGCTGACGCCGAACTGCTGCTGAATGAGGTTGCCGACGAGCCAGTACTTGGCCCCGCCGAGCAGGTCGGGCACCACGAACGCCCCCATCGCGGGGATGAAGGTGAGAATCGCCGCCGCGGCAAGGCCGGGGAGGGTCTGCGGCAGGATGGCGTGCAGGAACACGCGGGTGCGCGAGGCGTAGAGATCATGGGCCGCCTCGACGAGCGACCAGTCGAGCCGCTCGACCACCGCGTAGATCGGCAGGAGGGCGAAGGGCAGCTCACTCGTGACCATGCCCACGAAGACGGCGAATGGGCCAGGATATAGGCCGGCCCATTCGAGGAGCACTCTCCAGCCCAAGGTGCGGACCACCAGGTTCGTGCAGAACGGCACGATGACGAGTCCGAGCAGCACGGCGCGCGTGAGCCGCGAGCGGCTGGCGATGAAGAAAGCCAGGGGGTACGAGAGCGCCACGCACAGCAGCGTCGTCACCCCGGCCACCCACACGCTGCGGAGGAGGATGAGCAGCGTGTCGGGGGACCACGAGCCATCGAGCACGCTGAAGCCTGCGAGGCGGCGGAAGTTGCCGAGGGTGAAGTGCCAGCGGATTTCGCCGTAGGCGCCGCTCTGGGCGAACGCGAGGGCCACCATCACCAGCAGCGGCAGCACGAGAAGAAGCGTGACCCAGAGGATCGAGCCTAGGGCCAGCAGCGTTCCCTCACCCATCAGCCGCCGACGGGTCACCAGGCGGCCATACCAGATGAGAAGAGTCGAGGACGAGGGACGAGGACGAGGATGATTGGGGAGCCTAGTCACGCAGCACCTCCAGGTGCTCGGGGGGCAACTCGAGCCAGACCTCGTCGCCCACGCGGACGGGCGACGAGGGGTCGGCTCGGATGCGGAGCGGGCCTGGCTCGACGAAGAGGTCCACGTGGTCGCCGCAGTAGACGGCTTCGCGGATGCGGCCCCGGACGCCATTGGCCGCCGGCGCCTGCGGCACGATGCGAATCCGCTCGGGGCGGATGGCGAGGGTGCCGTCCTGCCAGGTCGGACGCGAGCGAGTGACGAGGCGTCCGAGGGCGGTCTCCACGCCGCCATCGGTCGCCTTGCCCCGCAGCAGGTTGGCTGCGCCGAGGAACTCGGCGACGAAGCGGCTCGTGGGATGCTCGTAGACCTCGGCGGGCGGGCCGAACTGCTCGATCCGCCCCGCATGCATCACGAAGATGCGGTCGGAGACGGTCATCGCCTCGTCCTGGTCGTGGGTCACGAGGAGAAATGCCTTGCCCAGCTCGCGCTGGAGGCGGCGCAGCTCGAGGCGCACCTCGGCGCGCAGCTTGGCGTCGAGGGCCGACATCGGCTCGTCGAGCAGGAGAAGCTCCGGCTCGTTCACCAGCGCCCGCGCGAGCGCCACGCGCTGCTTCTGGCCGCCCGAGAGCTGGTGGGGGTGGCGGCGGGCGAGCTCGCCGAGCTGGAGGAGCTCCAACGCGGCGGCCACGCGGCGGCTCACCTCGGGCGGCGGCACCCTGCGGCTCCGCAGCCCGAACGCAACGTTCTCGAACACGCTCAGGTGGGGGAAGAGCGCGTAGTCTTGGAACACCGTGTTCACGGGGCGGCGGTTGGCGGGCAGGGCAGTGATGTCCTGCCCGCTGAGGAGCACGCGCCCGGCGTCGGCCAGCTCAAGGCCGGCGACGATGCGGATGAGGGTGGTCTTGCCGCAGCCCGAGGGGCCGACGAGGGTGACGAACTCCCCGCCGCCGACCGCCATGCCCACCTCGCGGAGGACCGGCGTGTCGCCGAAGCTCTTCGACACACCCTCGACCTGCAGCTCGCCGCGGCCTTGCGTCATTGAAGGCAGTCCTTCCTGAGCCGCCATTGTGCCACTTTGCGGCGCGGAGTCAAGAGCGGCTGGGTTGACACCGCGGTCGCCTGGGCGTATACTCCGCTGAAGTGCGGAGGGCCGTTTCACAGAGGAGCCTGGCAATGAGGACCTGGTGGCGTGGCGTGTGGCTGGCCCTGTGCTGCGCGACCGCATCGGCGGCGGAGCCGCAGGTGGTGTTCGAGGACAAGTTCGATGGGAAGCTTGGCGAGGGGTGGACGTGGCTGCGTGAGAACGCCGATGCCCATCGGCTCAAGGACGGCGCGCTGGAGATCCGCGTGGAGCCAGGCGTGGCGCACAACGTCAAGAACGCCCTCGTGCGGCCGGCGCCCGACCGCTCGAAGGGGAAGTTCGCCATCGAGGTCACAGTGGCCAACACGGTGAAGCCCACGCAGCAGTTCGAGCAGGCGGGCATCACCTGGTACTGCGGCGGGAAGCCGGTGTTCAAGCTCGTCAAGGAGCTGATTGACGGCGGGCTGTTCATCATCCCAGGCAAGAAGCCGATGGCCGCGGAGAGCGTGCAACTGCGGCTCGTCGTGACGGCGGATAGCTGGACCGCGCAGTACCGCCCCGACGGCAAGGGGGAGTTCGAGACCGCTGGCAGCGGCAAGCTGCCGGCGCCCAAGGACGACCAGGTGAGCATCCAGTGCTACAACGGCCCGGCGAACGCCGAGCACTGGATTCGCTTCGACGACTTCCGCATTCTGCAACTGGCGGACTGAGGCGGCAGGCTCAGCTCGCAGCGAAGCCCGCGGGGGGATGCGGGTGGGGGCGTTTGACTCGCGCCCCTGCGCAGGGGCGCGAGTCAAACCGGCCGATCACGCCAAGGGCGTAGCGTCGTAAGTGGTTGCAGATTAGAGACTTGTGCGTTCAGCCCGTTGTCTGGAATATCGGACTCGGCTCGCACCCCTGGAGGGGGGAAAGGGCGCGAGTCAAAACGGGCGTGTCTTTCGCAACAGAAGTTACCTCGCCGGTGCCGCCTCGGGCTCAGGCGCCTCGTGCGGCTGGGTGCCGTAGCGGGCCGCGATCTTGCGGAACATGTCGCGGCGGTTCATGCACCACATGCAGAACGGCGTGAAGGACACCTCGTCCGTCGCGGGGTCAATATAGACGAACGCGGCAGAACACCGCTTCATGCGGCCGGCCTCGAGCGAATGCCACTCCTCGAAGGGCAGGATGACGAGGGGCACGCCGTCGTTGACGTAGGTGTGCTTGCGGAGCTGTGCCGAGAACTTCTTGCCGAACATCACGCCGCCCAGGATGCGCAGGATGCCGAGGAAGCGGCTGCCCTTGATGATCTTCCTGAAGTTCGCCGCGCCAAGGAGCAGGCCGGCATAGGTGCGCAGCACCAGGAGCCGCCCGCGCCAGCGCTGGAACCAGCGCTCCGGCGACAGCTTCTGGAGCCTTGGGTTCACCCGCTTCGCCCGCGTGACGATCTCGGGGATCAGCTCGGCGAGCGGCCGCTTGAGGAAGTGGGTGAGGGGCAGGTACTTCTCGCCATCCGACACCACGAAGGCGGCGGACTCGCAGTTGGGGTGGACGCCTGCGAAGCGGATGCGGTCGGTGCCGAAGAAGCGCAACGCGGGCAGCAGATAGCCGAGGAGGCCGGCGGGGAAGAACTCCAGCTTCTCGCCCGGAAAGGCGTCCTCCAGGATGTGCTCGGCGTCCTCGGGCGTCGTCATGCGGCCGGCGTGGTACTCCCCGGCGTCCCAGGTCTCGCACAGCGGGATGAAGAACAGGCGGCGGAACCAGGCGCGGTTGGCGTGGGCGAAGGCGAAGTGCGCCGGCATGTCCTTGTCGTTCAGGTCGCGGGCCAGGGTGCAGACGAGCGTGTGCTTGCGCCTCGAGAACCGCTTGATGTTCTCGATGGCCTTGAGCTTCTTGTCGAGGACGCCGGCGCTCTTGCGCATGCGCTGATACGTCTCGGGGTCCGGGCCGTCGAAGGCCAGGAGGAAGTCCACCCCCGTCTCGCACAGCCGCTTGGCGAACGCCTCGTCGGCCAGCTTCACGCCGTTGGTGACGATGGAGGCGGGCACGTTGTTCCGCTTGGCGATGTCGAGGATGTCGAAGAGGTCCTCGCGCACGGTTGGCTCGCCGCCGAAGAGCTCGACGCGGGGCGGGGGGGTGCGCTTGCCCAGCTCGGTGAAGATGCGCTCGAAGTAGCTGGTGGGGGGGTTGAACTCGAAGCCCATGCCGGGCACGTTGGCGAGGCAGATTGGGCAATTGAGGTTGCAGCGGTTCGTGAGGTCCATGAAGATCAGGCGGGGCTTGTGGTCGTGGCCGCACTCGTCGCAGCGGAGCGAGCAGCCGGCGCCCATGCTGGGCTCGTACTGGTAGGCTTCGCGCTTCCAGAGCCAGCGCTTGGAGTCCGAGCTGATGAGGCGTTCACTCTCGCCGCACTGGGGGCAGTGCTTCTTGAGGAACACCCCGTTGTCGCGGACGTCGTGCTCGGCAGGGACGGCTTGGCGGCACTTGTCGCAGATACTCGACGTGGCATGCAGGGTGGGATGTTTCTCTGACACGGCTCTTGGTATCCTGGGGAGCGGGTATCGGCCCCGAACGACCCGGCATTATAGCGCCTCTCTCGCTGCGAGGCAACGCCGAACGCCACAGCCCGCCCTAGAAGCACGCGGCAACACCATGGCGGCAGGAGGCACGGGGCGGCGGCTTCGACGCACCAGAGCAGCGGGAGGGGCCGATGGGCGACGCGTCAGCGTGCATCGGGGGACGACGACGATTCGGGAGGCCCGCTCGCACCAGGAGTGGGGGCCATACTGCCTCGTCGCGCCCTCTGCCTCCCTGGCGCCCGCGTTCACCGCTTCGAGATGGCCTCCAGCGCCTTCTTGCAGCTCGCCGCCAGGGTGTCCCCGCCCCACGGGCCTCCCTCCCAGCGCCGCCGCGTGAGTTGCAGAGCCTCCTTCGCACGCGCGTCGCCGACCTCGCCGAGCAACCGCACGGCCATGGACAACTCGACGTATGCCTCGCGGCGCCCCCAGGGGGCATCGTCAATCGTGACCATCCGCCGGTTGCCTGGGCCGCGCTTGGCGAAGTAGGGGCTGAGCTTGGCGGCCCTGGCCTTGGCGTCCTCGACCTTCAGCACGCTCTGGATCGCCAGATGGTCGAGATGGGCCGGCGGCGCACCCACTCGCGCTTGCGCGGGGGTGCCACGGGGGGTATCATCTGAGGGCCGGCTCATGCAGCAATCCGCCGCCGTGGAACGACTAGGTAAGTGAAGCCGTGGACAGTGGCGAGCCAAGCGCGGTGACGGATGCCGCCCTCGTGGCCGAGGTGCTGGAGGGCGAAACCGAGGCGTTCGGCGAACTGGTCCACCGCTACAGGAATCTGGTGGCGAGCTTCGTGGCCGCGCGGGTGGCCGCGACGGAAGTCGAGGACCTGGCACAAGATACGTTTCTCCGGGCGTTCCGCATGCTGGCCTCGCTGCGGGACCCGGCGGCCTTTTCGTCCTGGCTCCTTGGCATCGCAAACCACGTGTGCGTGGACTGGCATCGGTCGTGGCGACGCCAAGCATCGCTCGACGAGGAGGGCGCCCCGGAGCCCGCCGAGGACGCCCTCCTGCCCCACCGCTCGCCTGTGGGGCAGCCCGACGCCGAGGCCGAGCAGGCCGAGGCCGCCCGGCTACTCTTCGAGAGCCTCGACCGGCTGCCGGAGCCCTACCGCGTGACGCTGGTGCTGAAGCACATGGACGGCTTGAGCTGCCAGGAGATCGCGGACAGGCTGGGGCTGGCGCTGGGCACTGTAACCAGCCGACTGGCAAGGGCTTACAAGCTTCTGCGGGACCGCCTGGAGCGGCTCGCGGGGCCGAAGTGAAGGCAAGTGGGATGAACTGCGAACGGTTCAACGACATTGCGGAGCTGCTCGTGGCCGGCGAGCTGGCCGAGGCTGAATCGGCCGAGGCCGAGGCCCACGCGGTCGAGTGCGCGGCGTGTCGCGGTCGGCTGGCGTCGGCTCGCGCCCAGCTTCGGGCCCTCGAGGCGGCCCTCGCTCCCTACCGGGCCGCCGAGGGCTTCGTCGAGCGGACAATGGCCCGCGTCCGGGCGGAGGCGGGCCCGCCTGAGGAGGAGCAGCCCGAGACGCCCAGGCATCGCTTCTTCCGCTATGCCGCGATGGCCGCAGCGGCGGCCCTCCTGGTGATGGCGGGCTACGGCTTCCTCCACCGCGGCCCGGCCGCCTGGGTGGAGAGCGGGGTCGCGGCGGTGGTGGGTCCAACGGCTCGGCAATTGGCGCCGGCCTCGCAGCTCAAGGCAGGCGACCTTGTCGCGACGCCGCTCGAGGCCGGCGCCACGCTGGCGCTGGCGGGTGGCCGCCTCCGCGTGGCCCTGGCGCCCGGCAGCCTGGTGCGGGTCATGGACCCCCGCAGCGGCACGGCTCTCCAGCTCCTGCGCGGGGAGGCCTACTGCCGCGGCTCGGGCGGCGAGAGCACGCCCATGGTGGCCTGCCAGGGGCCGCCCCTGGCCAACGTGGCGGCCGGCCCGGGCGTGGTGAGCCTGCACGTGACGCCCGAGCCTGCGGCGCCCGGGGCCGCGCCGGGCACAATGGTGACCCTGGCGGCACACGATGGCGCCGCGCGCGTGGTGGTGCCCGGCCAGGGCACCGGCGCCATGCCCCTCCGGAGCGGCCAAGTGCTCACCCTGAGCAGCGACCGCGGCCGCAGCCTGTCGCAGCCCATCCCCATCGAACGCCTTCGGGCGGCCCTCGAGGCCGAGCGGCGGGCCGTAGTGACCCGCCACGGGGACCTCGAGTTGCGCTGGGAGGCGCTGCTGGCAGGAATGCCCGAGGGCCTGCCGGGCGGCCGGGCGCAGCTCGCGCGCCGCGCCGCCGAATTGCAGGAGGCCCTCGGCCAGACCCGCGCCCTCCACGCCCGGCTCGAGCACAACCTGAGGCTCCTGGACCGCTGCCAGGCCGAGGGACAGCGCGCCTTCCGCCTCGTCCTCCGACCGGTCCCACGGCAGCCGTAGGCATGCCCACGTCTGCTATCGAGCCCTCGCCCCGTCTCAGGGGGCAGAAAAGGGGACATTCTTCTTTTCTGCGCAGCAGCCCATGGCGCCCCAAGGGGGCGAAAAGGTGAATGTCCCCTTTTCTGCCCAGGAGGCCGTCGGCGGTTCCGCGATCGCGGTAGGGACGCCGGTTGCCCGGCGCCCCCCGCACGGATCCGTACTCGAGGCGTTACCTCATACGGCTCTTACCTCGGGTGTCTGGCGTGGAACCGCACGCCGGGATACGGGTGCAGGATGCGGGGCCGCGGGAGCCACGCCTCAAAGAGGCGCGTAGCCCGCTCCCACATCAGGTGGCGACTCTTCTGGCTGCGGCGCCGCAGCGCGTGCAGCCAGGCCCGGCTGACCTCGCGGCGGAAGGTCTCCAACGCCGCCCCGTTGCACGGCACGGCGTGGTAGTTGTAGTAGCCCTGGACTACGTTCCGAAGCCACGCGCCCACCACGGGCACGGGGTCGTGGCGATGGGCCAGAAGCCACTGGCGGACCTCCTGTAGCTTCTTGCGAAGCCGCTTGGCGATGGTCTGCCGCAGCACCGTGAAGCGTCCGTTCGTCCGGGTTTTCCCACAAAGGTGGGTGAGGCCCAGGAAGTCGAACGTTTCCGGCTTGCCCTGCCCGCATCGCGCCCGGTTCTCACTGGCGGAGCCTCTCGGTCTCGGGCCGGGACCTGTCCTGGCGCAGGGCACGGAGGGCGTCGGGGTCGAGGCCCCGCTCGCGGGCCTCGCGCTCGGCCTTGCTCCCGGCTATTGCCGGCGTAGTCTGCCTTCCTGTTCATGGCTGCTGCCCTCCAGATTGGCCTGCGTTGGGACCCGTCGCCGCGGGTTCTACGGGATTGGACTGAGGAGTCGCCTGCCGACGCTTCTGCAAGGGACAGTCGAGTTGGCAGTACGGCTTGACCGCTGCGTCCTCGCAGCCGCAGCCGCGGTAGTGGCCGGTGTAGGCAGAGCCCATCTGCCGCGCGACTTCGGCTTCGGTGATGCGAGTCTTGCCGTCGTCGGGCCGATTCTTGGCCGCCCAGGCCCTTAAGGCAGCGGTGGCAATGTCTCGGGGGAACCCGGCCTTCTTCAGGCGGACTGCCAGACGGAAGCAGGCCACACGCTGGTTGGCCCGCACGCCCTCGGCAAGCATCTTCTGTGCGCAGGGCGGCAGACCGAATGAAGCGTACGAGCCGACTGGCGCCGATGGTCGCTCGGCGTTTTGCCGGCCCTGCTCCGAGGGGATGCCGCAGGCCGACAGGATCTGGTCGAGGGTGGCCTCCGACAGGCGCCGAACGCTTGCCAGCAGCTCCCACTGGTCGGGGTAGGGTCGGGAGGGGTCACGTTCGTCAACGAGAACCGTCCTGCCCTGGGGCACATGGAAACGCATCCATTGCCGAGGGCCACGGCGTTCCTTTCCAGGTCGAGCCCTGAATCCGCCTCTGATTCTGACTTCTCGGCTGGTTCCGCGGGATGAAGGGGACGCGATTCCATATGCTATCTTTTGTGTGGTGACAGGTCGAGCCGGCCACGCATACGCGAGGCACCCAATGGTGGGCAACCGCCAATGCACCGTAGTTCATACCCGTGCCCGTGCCACTGCGATTGCCAATGGCTCCCGTCGTTCATCGCAAAGGCTGGAGGCCGGACCCCGGCGGGCCAGGAATCGGATGCTCTGGCCTCGGCCATCCACATTGGGGCCACTGAGGCCAGCCGGTGACCAGGATGACCTCTGGCTGCCCTGGGCGGCCGGCCTCACGCCGACGGTTCGAAATCCCAGGCTGCACCCTAGGGGGCAATCATGCGGCAGCTTCAGGAGCACAGCACCCTCTGCTTACGGATGCACGCGTGCAGCTCCAACGTGCTGCGCGTTCGCTGCCGAGTCTTACCTGATTCTGATTTCAAGGCTGGCCCCTTGGGATGGCCCGGTCGTGACTTCTTGTGGTCTAATGTGGGTAGTGTGCCCTCACACAACAGGCAACGACATCACGCTCTCTGCGTGCTCTCCGAAACGCTCCACCGATGGTGGCGGAGACGGGAAGTGGACCACCTTCTCAAGACAAACAGCGCCGTCAGGCTTGCCAGCCGAAGCGCACCCGGATCCCTCGGTAGAGCAACCAGTGGACGAGTGAGCAGGCCGAGGAGTGATTCCGGAGGCTAGGGCATGTCAGGCCGCACCGCAACTCTTTGTGGCCAAGTTCCTACGCTGGGCGGCGGGGATCATCGCTATGAATAAGAAGTTCCACACATGAGACCACCCAACACAAGGAGAGACAGGCCATGAAGTTGAAGATCACCAGGAAAGCGCTGGGCAAGATCCATCAGGCCGCGCAGGCGGCATCCGCGCTCGAATGCTTCGGTCTGCTTGCTGGCCGAGCCGGCAGCGGGGTTCCATTCCGTGGCGGAGTCGGCCGCGGTGAACTCCCGTTCGTGCCCGCGTAGAGCCTTGACGCCCTGCTGCTGTCCGCGTGGTGCCAGAGCCCGGGTCGCGTGCGCGACTCGGGACACGGTATCTCGCCTGCGGGAAGTCTCTCGAGTGACAGGGGCTGGACGTGCCTGAACGACGCGACACTGGCGCTGAACTCTCTTCAATCGAGGATGGCCTCTCCCGCCTCCTGGAGAGAGTACGCGCGTTGTGGCACTGCTGCCGCTTGAGGCCCGGCGCGCAGCTCTTGAACTAATGAGATGCTTGCTCCGTGTTCAAAGCGTCCGTGAAGCCGCCGCCACCTACGATAGCCCTTGCGGCGCCAGAACTCGAGCCGGGCGCCCACGCTTGAATGCACAGCACCTTGACCGCGGAGAGTTGTTCCGAAGACAGGGATAAGACGTGTTGAACTAAACCGCTTCGCGGTAGTAGGGCGGTGTCGGCTGGCAGGGTCGTAGCTGATGTGAGGAGTGCGTCTGGGGTTTGATTCGAGGCATCAGTGCCTTCCTTCCCTGTTCCTTCGCCCCATCC
>Ga0194112_10007248_pt1 | contig 14454 bp, 10 predicted proteins | sample TA2MahC400mmetaG_FD_146191 | JGI IMG/M metagenome (GOLD analysis project Ga0194112, IMG submission 146191) | Freshwater microbial communities from Lake Tanganyika, Tanzania - TA2015016 Mahale Deep Cast 400m | ecosystem: Environmental > Aquatic > Freshwater > Lake | place: Tanzania: Lake...
AATGTTACAGAACACTAGGTTATGAGGATGGGCGTCTCTGCCCGTCCAGAAAAAATCGTGCTTGAGTTATGGCGGACGAGGGCTTCCGCCATCCTAAAGCCCAAAGCCCAAAGCCTAAAGCCTATGTGGCGGGCAGAGACGCCCGCCATACCGTTAATTTGAATTACTTGATCGAACCTTAACCTAATTGAGGGCTATGAAAAACATCTGGATAATATTTAAACGGGAGTTGCGCGCCTATTTCGACGCGCCGATTGCGTATGTTGTCATCACGGCGTTCTTGTTGGTGACCGGGTGGTTCTTTACGACCAACTTCTTCGTCGTGGCGCAAGCCGACCTGCGCGTTATCTTCGGCATCATCCCGTTCATATTTCTCTTCTTCACGCCGGCGATTACAATGCGCCTCATAAGTGAGGAGCGCAAGACCGGGACGATGGAGTTGTTAGTAACAATGCCCATCAGCGATGCGGCGGTCATTGTCGGTAAATATCTGGCGGCGCTGGCGCTGTTGTCGGCCTCTGTTCTGCCGACGATAATTTACGCCATCAGCGTGGCTATGCTTGGCGATATCGATGGCGGCGCGGCTATAGCCGGCTACCTTGGTCTAATCTTTATGGGCGCAGCCTATCTCGCCATCGGCACCTTCGGCTCGAGCCTCACCGACAGCCAGGTCATCGCGTTCATCGTTAGTTTCTTTCTGGTGTTCGTATTCTTTCTGCTCGATAAAATCCTATTTATTTTGCCGAACTGGCTGGTTACGCCAGTCGAATATCTCTCCATCGAGCGGCACTTTCAGAACATCTCGCGCGGCGTCATCGACTCGCGCGATGTCATCTATTATCTATCGATGATAGGCTTATTTCTATTCCTTGCCGCCCGTTCGCTTGCGGCGCGGCGCTGGCGATAGGAGGATAAAAGATGAAACTAAAACGAACCGATATTTTTTCGACGACAGCGGTCGCACTTATCATCGCCAACTTAATCCTGTTTAATCTCAATGCCAACCAGTTGTTTGGTCGGCTGGACCTGACTGAAAACAGGGTCTACACGCTTTCGCCGGTGACCAAGCAAATCCTGCGCGAACTGCCGGAAACGCTGACCATTAAGGCTTATTTCACGCGCAACCTGCCGGCGCCTTACAACAACATCTCGCGCTATGTCGAAGACCAGTTGGACGAAATGAAAGCCTATGCACGCGGCAAACTACGTTTCGAACTGCTCGACCCGGCCGATGAGGAAAAACTTAAGCAGGAAGCTGAGAAATTCCGCCTTGAACCGATTCAAGTCAACGAATTTAAAGCCGATAAGATGGAATTCAAACTGGCTTATCTTGGAATGGCGCTGATTTATCAAGACAAACAGGAAGTTATTCCCGCTATTCAATCGATGGAGAACCTCGAATACGAGATAGTCAGCAAAATCCGCCGCGTCACTTCAGCCAAAATTCCTACCGTCGGCTTTTTGGAAGGGCACGGCGAAAAACCACTGCGGCAGGATATGCTCTCCATCGACCGCGAACTGCGCAAACTCTATAATCTCAAGCCGGTCAACCTAGCCGGACGCTCGGATATCCCCGAGGATATTGACTTGCTGTGCATAGTCGGTCCGACACAGGACATTCCGGAGAAGGACCGCTTTGCTATCGACCAGTTTGTTATGCGCGGTGGCAAATTGATGCTGATGGTCAACCGCGTTAACACTGACCTGCAGCAAATGAGCGCTCAACGCGGCCCGTTGCGCTGGGACGCCTGGACTGATAACTATGGCTTCCGCATCAACGAAGACCTCGTGCTGGACAGACTGGCGCCTACTCTGCCCTTCCAGACGATGTCGCGCTGGGGCCGCCAGATCACGATGGTCGTCTATCCGTTCTTCCCGGAGGTTATTGCCTTCAATCGCGATAATGCCGCGCTGAAAGCTCTGCGCCAGGTCCGGCTTTACTTCCCAAGTTCCATCGATACAACGCCGGCGGCTGGTAAAGAAGATATCAAACTAACAACTCTGATGTGGTCGTCGGAGAAATCGACGACGCAAACGATGCAGTTCGACATCAATCCACTGACACAACGCGGCAAAATCGAATGGGACCACAGCCGGCTGCCGCTGGCCGTCTTAGTGCAAGGCAAGTTTAAGAGTTATTGGAAAGACAAGGATGCACCGCTCGGCGACGACAGCGCTAAGGTTACCGAAGATCCAGTCAAACCTGAATCGCCCGACACCCGCATCATAGTCATCGGCGACGCTAATCTCATCGCTGACCAATATCTCGTGCCGGGGCTGGACAATTTGACGATGGCGCTGAACCTCATCGATTGGCTGGTGCAGGACGAGCAACTAATTCAAATTCGCTCGCGGGAGGTCTCCAGCCGTCCGCTCGGCCAAGTTTCCGACATCACCCGCAACACCGTCAAATACGCCAATATGATTATACCTCCGGCTATCGTCATTATGTTCGGGCTAGTGCGCTGGCGCATCCGCAAGTCGGCGCGCAAAATTGCACTCACCGAAACGTCCTTTAAGAGCAAGGCAGGTGTGAAATGAAAAATCGCTTGATATACATCCTCGGCGGCGTCTTAATCGCCCAAATAATCATATTCGGACTTCTTTCCATCGACACGCACCGTGTGAAGGAAAAAGTCAGGTTTCTCTCGCAAGATACCAGCCAGGTCAATTATGTCAAAATTAGAAACAAGGATGGGATGGTTGTGTTGAACCGTGTCGGACAAAACTGGCGGATGACCGAGCCTTATAATTCGCCGGCGAATCCGAGTTATGTCAAAACTCTGCTGGAAAAACTGGCCGGATTGGAATTGGAGTCTTACATCACCAGCAACGAAGATAAATACAGCCAATATGAGATGACCGATACGACTGCGGCTTATGTCGAAGTCGGTAAAGAAGGCGGAACAATCGATAAGTTCTGGTGCGGAAAACCGTCGGACACATACACGCATACCTATATGCGACGGGACGGTTCGAAGGAAATCTGGCTGGTCAGCGGGACGCCGCGCTCGTCGCTCACCCGACGCCCCAAAGACTGGCGCGATAAAACTGTCCTGACGCTTGACCGGACTCTAGTGCAGCGCATTTTGTTGCGGCACCCGGCTGAGACTTATGAGTTAGTGCGGGAAATCGGCATCGAGAAGGATACTCTATCCGGACGACCCGACACTACCTGGCGCGTCAATCCACCCAAAGGCGCATCCTACAAGCCTGAGACTAATGTGATGAACCGTATCCTGAATACCATCTGCAAACTTAATTCCACCGACATTAAAGACGCCGGGCAAGACGAAATTCCAGCATTCGACCCGGTCGTCTTCGGTGTGGATGTATTTCTCGAAGGCAATCAGCGGCACAGCATCGACTTCATTCAAGACCCCAGCGACGATTCACGCTGGTTAGCACGTCTGGACGGCAACGCCCAGCAGGCTTTTGTCATCTATCAGAGTTCGGTAAAAAATCTAATGAAAAAGGATGACGAACTCAAAGGCGGCGAGAAATACGAAAATCCGCAAGAAAAGAAACGCAAATAGGCTATAGGTTTTGATGCTTGTCAAAAAACCTGCCTGTCAACCATCTGTATCGACAGCAGAACATTAAATAAAACGGGCGTATTCCTATACGCCCGTTTTGCGTTTCCTTAATAATGGCTTGCGAGAGTTTGAGAGATTTATTACATTAAGGATTAAAGAATTATCAGCAACTGTTTAACACAATTTATCGCGCTTCAAAAAGGTTGCTGAATCGACCTAAACAAAGACAGACTGGATGGAATCCAAACTTACGATGTCCGGCTTGCCGCCGGCGGTTTTAGAATTAGTGGATAAATTAGCCGGTTTCCCCAGCGTCGGACGCAAGTCGGCGCTGCGGATGGCGCTGCACATCCTGCGTTCGCCGCGCGAAATCGCGCAGGAACTATCCGCTGCGCTCTTAGCCGTCAAAGACCGCGTGGCTTACTGCCATACCTGCTGGACGCTGGCTGAGAGCGACCCCTGCCCTATTTGCACCGACCCGCGCCGTGACCATTCGTTCATCTGTGTGGTCGAAGAGCCGGGCGATGTCATCGCTCTGGAAAAGACGAATATCTGGAAAGGTGTCTATCATGTGCTTGGCGGCGCTATTTCACCGCTGGATGGCGTTAGCCCCGACCAACTGCGCTTGGACGCCTTAGCCGGACGCATTCGTAACGGAGCAATTAGGGAGGTATTAGTCGCGACTAATCCTACGGCTGAAGGCGAGACGACAGCGCTCTATATTGCCCGTATGTTGGAAGGCGCAAATGTCGCGGTTACCCGCATCGCGCGCGGTGTGCCGGTCGGCAGCGACCTCGAATTAGTAGATGACTCAACCCTCGCCCAAGCCCTCAAGGGTCGCTCCGCTATCGGCTAACCTTATTCATATTATTATCATTGTAATTGTCATTGTCATTATCATCAGCATCAGCATTAGCATTAGCATCAATATTGGTGTGTTGCGAGCGCTATACCGTTCTTGAAAGTCCAGAGGTGCCGGATAGCTGTCTTATCGGCAAGGATGGTCCGCGACCCTTCCCGGGTTGGACAGTGGTCGAAAGACGGGGACATTTCGACGGCAGCAATTATTATGACACCGGCGGCTGGTGGTATATTATGCTGGAGGATTCAGCCTTCAACGGCGCAGTGACCACGCAGGTCTATGTCAATCCAGATGCGGATTCGCCGGTCGATAAATGGCAACTATTCAAAGCCTTTCGCGTTAGTTGCCGCTTTTTATATATCGACGACCACCTGCGGCGACTCTGGGGCTGGACGTATGTAGTCTTTATTTATATGAATACATAAAGTCAGATGAATCGCCATCTTTCATTCATCTCTTGAAGAGAGCGTCTTATGCAGATACTCAAGTATTTGCGGAGGTTATGTCTGCCCTGTATAGTATTGTTATTTTTAGTTATATATGTTGATTACATCGCAGCGGGTTCAAATTTACCTATCGTGGTGCTTTTAGCCGCTGGTCTGGTCTGTGGTTTTATCGCTCCGCAAGGCAAATGGCGCTGGGCAATATTGGTCGGCGCCGGGATTCCCCTGACGCGGGTTATAGGGCATTGGCTTGCCTCGTCTCAACTGCCAGTCCACCAGTTGATTCCGCCGGTCGAAATATTGCGCAATCTGATTTTAGCCCTCTTGGCTAGTTATACCGGCATATTTCTCAGACAGAGGTTCTTCGAGCCTCAACCGAAAGAAGTTGAGCTCAGCCCTGCAATTTCAAGCAGTTCAACATCTGAACAATTAATAACCACGCTTAAACCGGTTGCATCAAAGCCATCGACAATCGTAAAAAAAGCGGTTAAACTGGAATCGACAGCCGAAAAAAAACCTATCGCGCCGGCGGTCGGCCCAGCGAAAGTTGAAATTTCACCCAAGATGATGGAAACCTCGACGCCAGCGCCCAAAGAACCTGTAGTTACTGATGAAAAGGGAGCATCGACTTCCACGCCTCAGCCCAAAGAGCCGCGCAGCCGCAGACTTAAGTCTTTAGAAGACTTCGAAGACCGCATCGGTTTGCGCCGCTGGAGATAGCCTGATGCGAGTTTTCAAATATCAGCCTGCCCAAGGCTGTTGTCAAAACACTTGACATCTATGACCAAAGACGACATCATCGACATCTTACGCCGCAACCTCGACCAAATGAAGCGCGACTACAGCGTCCGCTCGTTAGGGTTGTTCGGGTCGTATGTGCGGGGAACAATGCAAACGCAGCGATGTGGATATTTTAGTGGAATTCGACAAAGTGCCGGGCGCGTTCGGCTATATGGACGTTGATGAGCGCATCAGCAAACTGCTCAAATGCAAGGTTGATCTAGTAATTCAAGTGCATTAAAGCCGGCGATTGGAAGGCAAATCTTGGCGGAAGCGATTATCTTATATTAAATCATCAACACAAATCCATCTATAACAAAACATTAAACGAGGTAATTATGAATATTCTCAACAAAGCGCTCAAAATTGCCAAGGCGGCTATTGATGAAGCCGCAAAACCTGAATCCTTCGATAAAGGTGAGGATTTTGAGAATTATATTCAAAAATACCTTTTTCCAAAAGAGAAATACGACATCGTCCATCAGACCCAAGATTATGTTAAAAATAAGGACCGATACGTCGAAACAACAAAATTACCCGATTTTATGTTCAAGTCTAAAGATACTAAAAAACAGTTCTACATTGAGGCTAAGTTCCGGAGTTCATATTTTGATGATAGTATCGAATGGGGAAAAGAATACCAACTGAAGAGATATCTCGAAATCAATAAGGAAACACCAGTATTCATTGTCATTGGTGTCGGCGGATCCGCAGGTAGTCCAAAAGAGATATTTGTAGTTCCAATAAAGCACATAAAATACACTAAATTATTTAAATCGGTATTAAAGAAGTTCGAATTCAAAACTAAACAAATTATAAATCCGCATCAGTTATGGAGATTACTTTAGGTCAATTTGGAGCATTAATGCAAATCCTCGAATACACCACATTTTCGAATCCGCTAAGGAAGGCGGGTATGTTGTCCATATTCCAGCGCTGAACAACCTCGCCACCGAAGGCGACACCTTTCAGGAAGCGCGCGAAATGGCGCTCGACGCTATCAAAGGCTATGTCGAAACTTTGGCTGAACTCGGTCAGCCGATATAGGTTGATGCTGATGAATTTCAATGCGCCAGGTCACGCCCGACTTCGTCGGGCTAAGACCTGACGCAACGATAAACGAAAATCCTCGACGGGCGAAGACCTGACGGAAGAAAGATATAAAATGGGACTAAGATCAAAAGGTCAGGATTCTGGTTCCTGTTTCTTTATGACGACCAGTTTTTCTAATAAAAGACCACTTGGAAATGAGAATGGTGTGTATAGGCTTTTATCCGAATCGCTCCAAAATCGTCTCGAAATTACAAGTTCTCTGCTGATAGGGTATGTTCTGATGCCATCACATATACATCTGATACTCTTTATCGACGGGAAACCGCTCACAGGATTCATCAGGGATTTTAAGAAATATACAGCCCAGAAGAGTCTGGCAAATTATTCAGAGAATGGGAAATTATGGCAAGACAGATACGATAGGCAAGCGCTAAATTCAATTAAAACATTAATAACGAAACTTAATTATATCCATACGAATCCTGTTCGCGCAGGATTAGTTAAAGTTTCAACCGATTGGTTTTGGTCGAGCGCGAAAGACTACTATACTGATGGGCTGGGACCATTACCGGTATGGAAAGGTTGGGCTTGAATGCGTCAGGTCACACCCGACTTCGTCGGGCTAAGACCTGACGCAACGCATTATGCAATCTAAAACCCTAAACAACATCGCCCGCATTGTGAAGTTGGACCAGCGCAGCGCAGCGTGGCTCGCCTGGCGGATGGGCGGTTTGGGAGCGTCGGATATGCCCATCGTGCTGGGCGTGTCGCCGTGGCGAAGTCCGCAGGAATTGTGGCGGGAGAAGTGCGGGATCGCCAAACCGCAAGCCGCTAACTGGGCGATGATGCGCGGCGTCGCTCTCGAAGCCGAAGCCCGGCTGGACTACGAATTTACCACTGGCAATAAAGTCAAGCCCTGTTGCATCGAACGGCTCGATCTTCCTTGGATGCGCGCCTCGCTGGACGGCATCACCCGCAACGGTAAAATCGTCGTCGAAATCAAAGTCCCCGGCGAAGCCGACCACCTGACCGCGCTGTCCGGATTTGTGCCGGATAAATACATCCCGCAATGTGACTATCTGCTGGTTGTCTCCGGCGCTGAAGTCTGTCATTACTACAGTTACCGCTACGGCGAAGGCGCCTTAGTCGAACATTACCCGGATGCGGCGCGAATGGACTTTATGCTCGCAAAGGCGCAGGAATTTTGGCGTTCGGTGCTTGAGTTCTTAAGCGCTTGAGTTAGTATGTAAGTATATAAGTAAATAAGTAATTAAGTAGATTTTGATAATATTTAAAAAAATACCGTAATTTCTGTCATTGGAGTTAATTACAAAAGTGTCGGATTTATTATCTGATGGCAAGGCGGACGCTCTCGTCCGCCGATAAATCGTGCTTTAATGACGGCGGACGAGGGCGTCCGCCTTGCCAGTTTTTACATTTTTTAAATTTATTAAGTAAATACTAAATTTATCATCATCATATCATCATCATCAATATCACAACAATACAGTTCTACTTACCAGAGTTAAAATAATGTCTCGTCCACTCGTCTCTATAGACGGCAATGAAGCGGCCGCTTGGGTCGCTCATCACACTAACGAAGTAATTGCAATTTACCCGATTACGCCCTCATCAAATATGGGGGAATGGGCCGACCAGTGGTCGGCGGAAGGCAAACGCAATATCTGGGGCACTATCCCCGAAGTCATCGAGATGCAATCGGAGGCCGGCGCAGCCGCAGCGGTGCATGGCGCTCTACAGACCGGCGCGCTGACCACAACCTTCACTGCCGCGCAAGGTCTGTTGCTGATGATTCCGACGATGTTCAAAGCCTCTGGCGAACTAACATCGACCGTCTTTCATGTCTCGGCACGCACTGTTGCAACACACGCTTTGTCCATCTTTGGCGACCACAGCGATATTATGGCTGTCCGCACGACAGGCTGGGGGCTTATCTCTTCGACTTCCGTGCAGGAAGTTATGGACATTGCTCTGATTTCACAAGCCGTATCGCTCGCATCGCGCATACCTTTCGTGCATTTCTTTGACGGCTTCCGCGTCTCGCACGAAGTCCAAAAGGTCGAACAACTGACCCCTGAAGATATGCTCGTAATGTTGTCGGAAGAGGCTATTTTTGAGCATCGCCGACGCGCGATGTCGCCCGACCGGCCGGTGCTGCGCGGCTCATCGCAGAACCCGGATGTCTTCTTCCAAGCCCGTGAACGGGCTAATCTCTGGTATGACGCCTGCCCGGCCATTGTCCAAAAACAAATGGACCGCTTCGCGCAAATCGTCGGGCGCCAATATCACCTGTTCGACTACTTCGGACATCCGCAAGCCGAGCGCGTCATCGTAATGATGGGATCCGGCGCCGAAGCCGCCCACGAAACCGTCGATTATCTAGTCGCTAAAGGCGAAAAGGTCGGTCTGGTCAAAGTCCGCCTGTTTCGACCCTTCGCCCCGCAGTATTTCGTCGATGCGCTGCCGGCGACCACTAAAAGTATCGCCGTTCTCGACCGCACTAAAGAGCCAGGCGCCGAAGGCGAACCGCTCTATAAGGATGTCGTCACCGCGCTTGCCGAAACCCTCGCCGACAGCGCCGCACCCTTTAAGGCAATGCCCAAGACCATCGGTGGGCGTTACGGACTCTCCTGCAAGGAATTCACACCGGCGATGGTCAAAGGCATTTACGACGAATTGCTGAAGAGCAATCCCAAGCGTCGCTTCAGCATCGGCATCGAAGATGATATCACGCACCAATCGTTGCCTTACGACCCGAACTTCTCGGTGGAAAGTGACGATGTCTTCCGCGGCTTGTTTTACGGACTCGGCGCAGACGGCACGGTCGGCGCGAATAAAAACTCTATCAAAATCATCGGCGAACAAACCGACTTTTTCGCGCAAGGATACTTCGTCTATGACTCTAAGAAATCCGGCACTATAACCGTTTCGCACCTGCGCTTCGGAACGCGTCCAATTCGCTCATCTTATTTAGTGAACAAGGCTAATTTCGTCTCCTGCTCGCAGACGGTCTTTCTCGAGAAATATGAGATGCTCGATGACGCCGTCCCCGGCGCGACCTTTCTGCTTAATTCCTATGTTCCGCCGGATAAAGTCTGGGACACCCTGCCGCGCAGTATGCAGAAACAAATTATAGATAAAGAGATAAAATTTTACACCATCGACGCATACAAGGTCGCTCGCGAGACCGGTATGGGCGAGCGGGTCAACACGATTATGCAAACCTGCTTTTTCGCACTGTCAGGCATCCTACCGCGTGATGAAGCCATCGACCATATCAAACTTGCCGTGAAAAAAACATACGGCGCTAAAGGGGAAGAGGTCGTCCAAAAAAACTACCACGCCATCGATAAAACGCTGGAAAATCTCTTCTCCGTAAAAATCCCAGACGCTCCAACTAGCGTTTGGGAGCAGCCTCCGCCGGTCGTGGATAGCGCTCCGGAATATGTCAAGAATGTCCTGGGGACAATTATTAAGTATAAAGGCGACTCGCTGCCGGTAAGCGCCTTCTCACCGGACGGCACCTTCCCAACCGCTACCTGCCAATATGAGAAGCGCAACATCGCGTTGGATATTCCGGTATGGGACGAAGCGCTCTGCACTCAGTGCGGCAAGTGCGTCATCGCCTGCCCGCATGCGGCTATCCGCCAAAAGGTCGTTGATCCGGAATTATTGAAGAACACGCCTCCAACCTTTAAGTCTGCTGAATACAAGGCGGCTGATTTCAAAGGCAAGAAGTATTTATTGCAGGTTGCGCCTGAAGATTGCACCGGCTGCTCGCTGTGCGTCGAAGTTTGCCCGGTCATCTCTAAGACTGAAGCCAAACATAAAGCCATTAATATGGCGCCGCAACCGCCGTTGCGCATAACGGAACGCGACAATTACGCGTTCTTCTTGTCGCTGCCTGAAGTGGACCGCCGATTGGTCAAGGTCAACACCGTCAAAGGCTCGCAGTTCCTGCAGCCGTTGTTCGAGTATTCCGGCGCCTGTTCCGGCTGCGGCGAGACGCCTTATCTGAAACTACTCACCCAATTATTCGGCGACCGGGCGGTCATCGGCAACGCGACCGGCTGTTCGTCCATCTATGGCGGCAACTTACCGACGACGCCTTACGCCATCAATCACGAAGGCCGCGGCCCAACTTGGAATAATTCCCTCTTCGAAGACGCCGCCGAATTCGCCTTCGGATTCCGTCTAACCTTCGATAAACACTATGAATATGCTTTGGAACTGATGGAACGATTGCGCGAGGTTATCGGCGGCGAATTGGTCGATGCGCTGCGTGCTAATCCGCAAAGCGATGAAACTCAAATCTATGACCAGCGCGCCAATGTCGAACTCTTAAAGAAGAAGTTGGTCGGTGTTAACCACTGGGAAGCCAGACATTTATTAGAAGTCGCCGATACTCTCATCAAGAAATCGGTCTGGGGCGTCGGCGGCGACGGTTGGGCTTACGACATCGGCTACGGCGGGCTCGACCATGTGCTGGCTTCCGGACGCAATGTCAACCTCTTATGCCTTGACACCGGCGTCTATTCCAACACCGGCGGACAATGCTCGAAAGCCACGCCGCTTGGCGCTGTCGCCAAATTCGCCGCTTCCGGCAAAGGCATCCCGCGCAAAGACCTCGGTCTTATGGCAATCGCTTATGGGCATGTCTATGTTGCCCAGGTTGCAATGGGCGCTAACGACGGCCAGACCGTCCGCGCCTTCCTCGAAGCCGAACGCTATAACGGACCATCGCTCATCATCGCCTACTCACACTGCATCGCGCACGGCATTTATATGGAAAAGGGGATGTATCACCAGGAGATGGCGGTCAAATCCGGTATGTGGCCTCTCTATCGCTACAATCCCGACCTTGCCAAAGAAGGTAAAAATCCACTGTTACTCGACAGCAAGCCGCCCTCCATTCCGGTCAAGCAGTATGCCTACAGTGAAACGCGCTGGCGTATGTTGACCAAGTTCAAGCCTGAACACGCTAAGGAACTTCTCTCCAAAGCCCAAGCGGATGCCAACGCCCGCTGGAAGTTCTACGAACAGTTAGCGGCGATGAGTTATTCGGTCGATAAGTAAGATACCACTACAAGATTGCGTCAGGTGTTAGACACCTGACGCAATCTGAATAGTCGGCTACTCAAAGTAAACCGGGGAACAAATGACTTTTCATATTGTAATTGAAAAAGCCAAAGATGGCTATTTTGTGGTCGAATGTCCCAGCCTGCCCGGCTGCATCTCACAAGGCAAAACTGAACAGGAAGCGCTGGCGAATATCAAGGAAGCCATCCTAGGCTGGTTGTGGGCTGAAGATTTGAAAGCGGTAGAAGCAATCCGCGAGAGAATTGGAAGTGCGCCGACGGTTGTAGCAATCTGATGACTGCACGTTTGGCTGGAATTTCGGGACACCAAGCCGCTTAAGCCTTCAATAAGGCTGGCTGGATAAAGATCGGTCAAGTGGGAAGCCATCTAATTCTCACAAAGGAAAATGTCCGCGTCAACTTGAGTGTTCCACTGCACAAAGAACTATCAATCGGAACCATCCGGGCTCTTGTTCGCAATGCTGGAATGACGGTAGAAGAGTTTCTGGATTTACTTTAAAGACCAACACGCTGAAGACTTATATCTTCAGCGTGTTGGTCTTTACATTAGAGCTGATTCACTCATCGACATTGAAAAGTTATTCTCGAAGAGTGTTTGAGATTCATTGAGAATAGAAAAAATTATCGACGCTTGCTGGATGACTAATCGCAGCCAGCCCTCATCGACTATCTGCTCAAGACGCCCGATTTAAATACCAACAATCCCGCCTTATTCGGCATTGCGGTCGGTTATGCGATGCAGCATAACCGTGATAACACACTTAAATATCTCGAACAAGCCGCCGACAACGGCGACTACCATCTGTATGCAGCCAAATCCGCTGTTGTTTTCAATTGGCTGCAAAACGATGACGAATTCAAAATCTTAGCCGAGAAAAGCAAAGCCAATCATTATCGCAAAATTGCCGACATCGCAACTGATCCAGTTTTCGTATATTAAACGAAAGAAATCTTATGATTGTCCAAATTCCGCTTATACCTTATACCTCACACCTAATAATTACTAACTTCCTGCGTATAATCTTCCAACTTTACTACAGCGCATAAAAGACGGGTAGGGACGCCCGTCCTCCTTCAATAAAAACGGACCCAATTTTCTATATCAGATTTTAAAGAATATGGAAATTTGGCTTGAAAAATATAAATATGACTCAATTGAACAACTAAAAGGCAGTATGAGTCAGAAATCGATTGCAGAACCTGCCGCTTTTGAACGTGCTTTATATTTAAAAGAACTGCAAAGTTATAATAATTGAAGTAAAAAGGCGGCTTTTTAAGGTCGCCTTTTTATTTTATTAACACCGTAATAAAGATGTAATACCAATTTGCATTCAAATGAATAATAAAGGGATGCAAAATTAACAACGGATTAAACGGATAGAACGGATAACATAGCGGCTTTACAGGATTATCCGTTTCATTCGTTTAATCTGTTGTGAATTTGTTTTGACATTTATCATCCGATTGATTGCGACTTGGTATAAGCCCCCAATTAGGACAATGGTTAGCAGTGCGAAGCAGATGAAGTAGTTTATCCCTGTTCATTCTGAGTTATCTGCTAATCTGCTGAGCTAATTGTAAAAGTGATGATTAATCCAGAAAACTCAGACCATGGCAAGGCGGACGCCCTCGTCCGCCGCATTCTATTCTTGATTTTCGGTGGACGAGGGCGTCCGCCTTGCCATCAGTTAAATATTTCATAAACTCTGTTTAACACATTGCACATATCATCTAAATCTTAATAAATCACCTAATTATAAAAAATCGAAAAATGACACTTGACAAATCGGAATAATTATATATATATTATTTTGCTAAATTAAAACTTATAACAATTTACAGCGGATTATAATAAGTGTTTGCCCGGACGCTTTCGGCCGCGGTGAACGGCATCAGAGCCGTCATAGTCAAAGTCGAAGTGCATCTCGACATCGGAATGCCGACATATACGACGGTCGGCTTGCCGGATAATGCGGTGCGGGAGTCGCGCGAGCGGGTCAGCGCGGCGGTTAAGAATTCAGGCTTTTTAGTTCCGCCCAAGAAAATTACCGTCAATCTGGCGCCAGCCTCAATTAAAAAAGAAGGCTCAGCGTTCGATTTACCGATTGCGCTGGGGCTGTTGGCGGCGACCGGGCAAATTTCGACTGAAAAACTTTCGCGTTATGTGTTTTTAGGCGAATTGTCTTTGGATGGAATTTTGCGTCCAATTTGCGGGGCGCTGCCAATTGCCGCCGAGTTAAAAAACACCAAATACGACGGATTGTTAGTGCCGAGCGCGAATGCCGCAGAAGCCGCGATGGTCGATTCGCTGCCCGTGCGGCCTTTAAAAACTCTGCGCGAAGCCGTGGCTTTCTTAAACGATGAATTGACGATTGAACCGGTTATGGTCAATATTGATGAGATTATGTCCGTGTCGGCAAAGTATTGGGTCGATTTCAGCGATGTGCGCGGGCAGGAGAACGCCAAACGGGCATTGGAAGTCGCGGCGGCCGGCGGGCATAACATCCTGATGATGGGCCCGCCAGGCTCAGGCAAAACGATGCTCGCCAAACGCCTCCCGACCATCCTACCTAACTTAAGTTTAGACGAAGCGCTTGAGACGACGAAAATATATTCCGTCGTCGGAATGCTTCCCGCCAATACGCCGTTGCTGGCAATAC
>Ga0194112_10007256_pt1 | contig 14444 bp, 9 predicted proteins | sample TA2MahC400mmetaG_FD_146191 | JGI IMG/M metagenome (GOLD analysis project Ga0194112, IMG submission 146191) | Freshwater microbial communities from Lake Tanganyika, Tanzania - TA2015016 Mahale Deep Cast 400m | ecosystem: Environmental > Aquatic > Freshwater > Lake | place: Tanzania: Lake...
ATTTATCGCATTCGGCCACCGGCACGTCTCCTGGAGGCCAGCGCGGCCATTTTCCTGTTGGGGTGCCGGCGGCCCGAAAGCGGAAAATCCTGGGGGTTCGGGGGCAAAGCCCCCGACGCACCGGCCGAAGGCACACCCACGATCTCAAGGACTTGGGACGCTGTCAAGAACTTGGGACGTTCCCATAGAGCTTGGAGCGGCGGGCCGCGAGCCTCGGGAAAGAGCGGCGAAAGCCTCTTCCCTTCGTGGCTCGGCGCTCGTAGCTCGCGGCTCGTGCCTGCCAGGATACGGGCTCAAGCCCGCACTACGAACCCGGTGCGCGGCTCGAATGTAACGGGACTGTAACGAAGCAGAAACCCCCTTGCGCCCGACTGGGTGGGTTGATAGCATAGGGGGGATTGATCGAGGCTTCTCGTGCTCGTCGTCGTCCTCGTCGTCGTCGAATCTCCTGCTCCTTTCCCCCCTCCGCACTCGACGACGAGGACGACGACGACAACGGCGACGGTGTGAGGCCGCCATCCCCAGTGGTCGGGGTCAAGCGTGACTATGAGAGTGTTCGTCTCTTGCGCCCTGGCGTTGCTCGCGTCGGCGGGCGTGGGCGGGGATGCGCCCGAGGTGGTCCCACGCGAGGCGATTATCCAGGAGCTCCTCCAGCGCTCGCGGCTGCTGGAGGACGCGCACTTTCGTGTGGCCCGGCCGCTCTACGAGCAATACGTGCGGGAGTCGCTCCAGCCTGCGGCGGCGCTGAGGGCGCCCGTGGCCGTGATCGCGGAGGAGGGGCTATACGCCCTCAGCCTGCCAGCCGACCGCAAGCCCGCGCTGAGCGTGACGCTTCGGCTGCGGGCATTCATCCCCGAACAGTGCGTGAGCCTGCCCGTCCTCTCCGCGGCCTGGGCGTGGGAGGACGTTCGCGTGAACGGCCAGCCGGCCAAGCTCGCGACCGACAAGGGCTGGCTCCGCCTCGCCGCCGACGCGGCCGGCGAATACCGCGTGTCGGCACGCCTCACGCTCCGCGAGGTGACGACCGCCGGCGGGTCGCTCGCACTCGATGTCCCGAGCACCGTGCGAACGCTCGTGACGATTGACTCCCCCGATGCCTGGGAGTTCGCGGTGGAGGGTGCGGCGCGGCCGCTGCGCGGCGAGGCGGGCGGCACGCGCGGCCAGCTCGCCGTCAGCCCCAGGCAAACCCTGCGGGTGAGCTATGGCCCAGTCCTCCCCGTGACCGAGCGCCCCCCACGCTTCGCCGTGCGGGGCGACGTGGCCTGGAACATAGACGCCGCTCTCCAGCAGGTGGCCGCCGAGCTCGACGTGGCGATCATCGGAGGGAGCACCGACAGGCTCGACCTCGCGGTGCCCGCCTCCGCCGAACGGCTGAGCATCGGCGGCCCCGACGTGCGCGAGGCGCAGGTTGGTGGCGGCAAAGCGGTGGTCTTCCTGCGCGGCAAGGTCGCGGAGCGCACGCGGCTCCGCGTGTCGTATGAGATGCCGCTGGCCAAGGGGGCCGTGCAGCGGCTCGAAGGGCTAGGGCTCGCCGACGGCCACTGGGCGGGCGGGACGCTCGTGGTGACGAACTCCGCGGGCGGCATCGAGCTCCTGCCCGGCACGCTGGCCGGCCTGAGGCAGATTGCGATGGGCGACGTGGCGGAATCGGCCCGAGCCATCCTCGTCGGCACGCCCGCGGTCGCCTGCGAAATCGCCTCTCGAACCTGGTCCGCCGAGATCGAAATCCTCGACCTCGGCGAGTTCGCGCTCAAGGAATCCATCGCCGACCTCGCGCACTACGAGGTGTTCTTCCGCGACGACGGGATGCTGCTGTGCAAGGCGAGCTACGAGATACGCAACCGCGCCCGCCAGTTCCTCCGCCTCGACCTCCCGCGGGGCGCCAAGGTCCTCCAGGCCCGCGTGAACGAGGAGCCGAAGCCGCTCAGCCCCGTGCCCGACGCCCCCGACGCCTATCTCTTGCCCCTCGTCCGCTCGCTCGCGAGCGTGAAGGGCCTCGTGACCTTTCCCGTGGATGTGGTCTTCCTCTGCCGCCTCGATGGCCTCGTTCGTAGTGCGGCCTTCAGGCCGTTCCGCGCCCGGGACGAGGTGGTGTTGCCCCTGCCGAGGATTGACCTGCCCATCGCCTACGCCTGGTGCGAGGCTTATGTGCCCGACGAGATGAAGGTGAGGAAGTGGACCGGCCCGCTGGCGAAGGTGGAGCGCTACTCGAACGAGACGGCCACGGCCTCGATGTCCTACGGCCTCGGTCTGGCCGCCGAGGGCTACAAGCCGAAGGAACGCCCCATTCCGCCCGCCGCGGCGCCGGCCCCCGAGAAGCCGAAGCCCGCGCCGAAGCCCGCGGCGCCCCATCCTCCGACAGCAACGCGGGAGCCGGGGACAAGTGGCCTCGCGGTCTTGAGCTTCCTGGGCGCGGGGTTCAGGGCTCGTGCGAAGACCCCGCCCGCGCAGCCGATGCCTCAAGCCCAGCCGCCGGCCGGCGGTTTCTATGCAGACGAACTCACTGCCCCCGCAAGGACCCTGATCCTGGGCAGGAACTACTACCGCGCGGGGAAGGACTTCTATGAGAAGGGCGACCTCACGAACGCGGCGATGAGCCTCGAGCAGGCCATCGCCCTCAACCCGAAGTCGCAGGACGCGGACAACGCCCGCAAGCTCCTCGACAACATCAAACTCGTTCAGCCCGGCCCGGCGGCCGGGGTGCCGCTGTTCAAGTCCCAGACCGAGAAGGCGGGCGAAGTCCAGGTCAAGAAGCAGGTCAAGGCCGGCCTGAAGTCCCTCGAGCAACAGCAGCAGGAGTACGTGGAGAAGGGCCTGAAGGCGGCCCGCGAGGGGAAGGGCAAGGAGGCCCAGGCCCAGTTGGGCGCGGCCAAGGCCCTCGGCGAACAGCTCCTCGCCCAGGGCGCGAACAAGGACGAGGTCGAATCCAGGCTGCGCAACGTGGACGGCACCCTCCAGACCATCCTCAAGGAAGAGCAGTCCCAGCTCGGGCTCTACTACGCGAGGGTGGAGGACCTGAAGAAGGCGGGCCGCTACGCCGAGGCCCTCGACCAGGCGAAGCAGCTTCAGCGGCTCGACACCAGCGGCGCGACCGGCGGCGGCAAGAGCAACCTCCAGCGCGAGATCGAAGACCTCGCAGTCAAGGCCACGAGGCAGAAGTCCCTGGAGCTCGCCCAGCGTCGCCCCGACGACGGCCTCACCGCCCAAGCCCAGGGCCAGGTGAGGAAACAGCGTGGTGATCTCCAGGCGGGCTGGGATGTGGCGAATGGCCCGGTTGATAGATGGGGAGCCCAGAGAGAGGCCGATGGTGACAAAGAGGCAAAGGAGGACATCGTGCTGTTCACGGACGGGCGCGAGCGCCCGGGCGACCGTGGGCGTATCACCACCGATCTGGACCAAGCGGCTCGCGCGAAGGACGCGGCCATCCGGCGGGATGACTTGCGCAGGTTCGCCCAGCACGCGCTCGCGGACCGCGCACCCGATGAGAAGCCCCCGGCGGAGGAGCCGAAGCGGCGCGCCGCCCCCGACGAGAAGCGTGAAGGCCTTGTCGCGCGCGTTGAGGAACGCCGGAAGGAGATCGAGAGGGTCGTGAAGGAGCGGCGGCGAGGGGCGGAGGAGGACTGGCAGGAGACGCAGGCATTCACGGTTCCCTACGACAAGGTACGCCCTTCCCTCGAGCGTGACAAGCGCGAGGAGGAATGGGAGCGGCGGATCAAGGAGGGGCTGAAGAAGAAGGTCACGTTCGACTTCGTGGAGAAGCCGCTCCCAGACGCCCTGAGCTTCCTGAGCGACCTGACGGGGACGAACGTGGTCCTGGACCCCGACGCGGCGCTCTATGCGAACAAGGTCACGTTGCGGGTAAAGGAGATGGAGGCCGGGGCCGCGCTGGACCAGGTGTTGAGATTGAACGGCCTCAGCCGCGTGGAGAGGGATGGGGCGCTTTTCGTCTCCCGGCCGGCGGAGATTCACGGGAAGCGCGTGCTGCGGATGTACGATGTGACGGACCTGACGATTGACATCAAGGACTTCCAGGGGCGGCGGCAGGCCGTGGCGGGGGAGCCGGCCTTCGTGCCGCAAGCCGGAGCCAAGCAGACGGAGCACGAGGCCATCTTCGGCCCGCCGCAGGAGGGCGGCTTGGAGTGGCGGCCGCAACCGCGCGAGAGAGCCAGGCCCGTCATCGTCTTCGAGGACAAGCCGCCCGAATGGGAGAAGCGAATCCGCGAGGCGCTGAAGAAGAAGGTGACGTTCGACTTCGTCGAGACGCCACTTCAGGACGCAATCAACTTCCTGCAAAGCCTTGTCGAAGTGACAATCGTGGTGGATACCGCTGCGACAAAGGACGCGCCCGACGTGACCCTGCGCGTGGGCCACATGGAGTTGGGACAGGCACTCAACTGGATCATGAAACTCACGGGGCTGGCCTACACGATCAAGGACGAGGCGGTGTTCATCAGCAAGCCGGAACACCTCCGCGAGCCGGTGAAGGTGGTGGCGCGCATCTACGACGTGACCCGGCTGGTGGACGAGTTCAAGAAGCCGTCGCGGCGGCGTCGGGACGAGGAGGCAGTGACCGGCCCCACGCTCGCCGAGTTCGTGAAGAAGACGATTGCCCCCGGGACCTGGGACGAGCCGGGCGACGCGGTGGGCTACGCGATAGAGTACCGCGCGGGAAAGCTCCTCGTCACCCACACCACCGAGGTGCAGAACCAGGTGGCGTCGCTCATCGCGGACTTCCAAAGGGACTGGACCAAGGAGGGGCAGGCGCCGGGGAAGGGGGGCGCGGTGACTCAGAGCTACGACGTGCGCGACCTCGTGCGCGACAGCCAGGAGGAGGCGAAGAAGCTCGAAGAGAAGCTCCGCGAGGCGACCACCCCGGCCTGGGGGGATGCGAAGGGGTCGCCCTACACGATCAGCTATCGCAACGGCCGCATCGTGGTGGTCCACACGCCCGAGGTTCACCACCAGATCGAGCAGCTCATGAACGAGTTCCGCACTGCCCGCGGCCCGCAGGTCGAGGTGGGCCAGCAGATTACGCTCCAGAAGGCGAGCGGGAAGCAGACCGAGATCGCCGACACGGGGCTGGTCGCCAACGACCCGGCGTTCCAGACCTTCGTGAGGCGGAACTACGACTGGTCGTTCGAGGCGCGGGGCTTCGTGGACGCGGCGGACCGCGGCCAAGACCCTGACGACATAGCCAACTTCGGGGGGACGCTCGCGTTCAACCTCGGCCAGAAGGTGCAGGTGAACGGGATCAACCTGAACGTGGCGGAGGGGGAGGCCAATGGGATCGGCGTGAGCTTCAGCGTCGGGAACAACGACCTGTCATACGCGGTGGTGGACGAGGCGCAGCTTCGCACGCTGCTTGAGCTGGATGCGGCGAAGAAGCGGGGCCGCGTGGCCGCGAACCCCAACGCCCAGGAGACCATCGTGGGCACCGACGCGCTACTCTCCAACGACATGCGGGCAAACGTCCGCTTCGCGGGCGACACGGGCAACACCCTCGACATCAATGGCAACCCGATTCAGTTGCCCCACCAGAAGTACATCCTCATCAACAATGGGGATTACCTGACCGCGGTTCAGGCGAACCCGATGCAGCACTGGACCGACCCGCTGAACCCGTTCCCGTTCGCGGTGACGGCGCCCGAGATCGAGGTGCCGCGGGTGGGACAGTTGGCGAAGTTCGAGAAGACCCTCGTCGAGCCGGGCGATGAGCTGGTGCTGAGGGCCAGCTATCGCTATTCGCGGTAGGGCGAGGGGGATTGGCAAGAAAGGGACCACAGGGACCACAAGGACCACAGGGACAAGCAGGGCAACCGGTCCCTGTGCTACAAACATGCAGAATCTTGTTTTCCGGAAAGATTTTTCCTCCGCGTTTGGTTGCGGCTTGCCGCGATGGGGTCCCTGTGGTCCCTGTGGTCCCTGTGGTCCCTGTGGTCCCTTGGGAACGATTCGGATAACCTCTTGAAAGGAGGCCGACGATGCGTCGAATGGCGATGGTTGGGCTTGTTGGGCTGGCGGTGCTGGCGGCGCCGTGGGCGGGGGCGGGCGAGCCGCCCGCAGGGGCCTCGCGCGAGAAGGGCGAGGTGACGCTTAGCTGGGACCAGTTCGTGAAGATCACGGGCTACGACCCTGCGAACAAGAGCGGCGGCATCCTGACCATCCCCTGGGCCGAGGTGCAGAACCTCCTCGGAGTTAAGGTGGAGAAGATGGGCCAGGCCGCCACGGTGGACCTGCCCTGGACCGAGTTCAAGGCCCTCCTGGAGTGGTCCATCCAGCAGAAGGCGGGCAAGGCCACCACCCCGCCCCCGACCGACTACGTGGTGGCGTCGAGCGAATACACGGGCAGCCTGACCGACGACGGGGCGAGCCTGACGCTGAAGCTCAAGGCCGAGGTGCTGAAGCAGAAGGCCTGGACCCGCATCCCCGTCCTCCCCGGCACCGTGGCCATCACAAAGAGCACGCTGCCCGACGGCGTGTTCCTCAACAGCACGGGGCAGGCCTACGAAATCCTCACGGAGAAGACCGGCGCCCTCGATGTCACGCTCGAGTTCGCCGTCGCCGTCGAGAAGGAGGCAGGGATCAACCGCGTGAACTTCCAGCGGATCACGCCGGGCGCCAGCATCCTGGACCTCACGGTTGCGCGGGAGGGGGTGGATGTGAAGGTGACGGGCGCGCAGTCGCAGCTCGTGAAGACGGCGGCGGGTAAGACCCAGGTTGCGGCGGCGATTGCCAGCGGCGTGCCGCTCTCCGTGGCCTGGGAGCGCGCGCTGCCGAAGGTGGAGGCCGCGCCGACCAAGCTCTACGCCGAGACCAGCACCCTCGTGGGCGTGGCCGAGGGCGTGCTGATTTGCCAGGAGAGCGTGAACTTCAACATCCTGCACACCGCGGTGCGCGAGCTGAAGCTCAAAGTGCCTACGGACACGAGTGTGCTGACGGTGACGGGCCAGAACGTGCAGGACTGGCGCGTGGCGGGGCAAGGGGACCTCACGGTGGTCTTCCGCAACGAGGTCATAGGCTCGACCCAGCTCAACATCAGCTTCGAGCGGGTGGTGAAGGACGCGGTCGAGGCGCCCGTGGTCCGCGCCGTGGGCGTCGAGCGCGAGAAGGGCTTCATCGGGGTGTTCGCGGTCACGAACGTCGAGATCGCCACGGGCGAGAAGCTGGCGGGCGCGCGGCAGATAGACGTGCGGCAGCTCCCCGCGGACATCGTGGCGATGACCAAGCAGCCCATCCTGCTGGCCTTCCGCTACGTGGGCGAGCAGGCCAGCATCCCGCTCACGGTCAAGCGCCACACCGAGGTGGGCGTGCTGGTGACGATAGTGGACAGCGCGCTCTTCACCGCGATGCAGCTCAACGATGGCCGCCGCATGACCAAGGTCGTCTACACCGTGCGGAACAACCGCAACCAGTTCCTGCGGATGAAGCTGCCGCAGGGCGCCGACATCTGGTCGGTCGAGGTCGGCGGCAACACCGCCTCGCCCGCGAAGGACGAGAAGGGCAACGTGCTCGTGCCCCTCATCCGCAGCGGCGGCGGCGCGCAGGAGATGGCGTCGTTCCCCGTGGACATCGTCTACGTGGAGGCGCCCGCGGCGGCGACGCCGACGCACGGGAAGCTGCGGGTGGAGCTGCCCACGGTGGACGCGCCCGCGATGCAGATCATGTTCAACTACTACCTGCCGCCCGAGGGCAGCTACACGGTGGGGCTGTTCGGCTGGAGCGGCTTCTCGGGGCCGTTGCGGGTCGTCAAGGAGTTCACCGACCTCGCCACTGGGCAGGAGCGGGTCGTCGTCCGCCACGATGCCCAGAAGCAGGCCCAGCAGATGGACGAACAGGTCCAGCAGCGGGTCGAGCGCGAGGCTCGGGCCGCGGGGGTCGAGCCGATCCGCGTGCGCCTGCCCATCCAGGGCAAGCACTTCAAGCTCGAAAAGCTCCTCGCCCTGCCCCAGGACGCCCTCTGGTTCGAGGTGAGCTATCGGGGGTGGGAACCCGCGAAGTAAGGCAGTAGCCGGTGGACAGTGGACAGTGGACGGTGGACAGAAGGTAGGGCGTGCATACCTGCACGCGGGACCCTTTGGAGGGTGCGCGCAATGGTGGGGAGCGGCGCGTCTCCACGCTCGGCGAGCCCGTTGGTCTCAAGGCTCGCTAGAATCCGCCCGGCCGGTCTGCTATAATCCTGGGGATTGGATGGGCGCGATCCAAGAGAGCAGGAAGGCGGTGGATGAAGCGGACGTGGCTGCTGGTCTGCGGGCTGTCGGCCCTCTACCTGGCCGGCGGCATCGGGCGGGACTTCTGGTATCCCGATGAGCCGGACATGGCCGCGATCACGGCCAACATGTTGGAGTCCGGCGACCTCCTCCGGCTGAGGCTCTACGAACGCGAGTTCGCGGACTACCCTCCCCTCTACTTCTGGCTGACCTCGGCCGCGGGCTGGCTGGTGGCACAGGCCTCCGGCCTGTGTGGGGCCACAGGCGGGACGCCTGTGCCACCGCCTGTGCCACCGCCTGTGCCACCTGAATGGGTGCTCAGGCTGCCGACCACGCTCTCGGCCATCGGGCTCCTGGCCCTCACGGGCGCCTGGGCGCGGCGCCGCCTGGGCGGGCGCGTGGCCCTCTGGAGCGTGGCCACGCTGGGCACCGCTTACTTCTTCGTGTGGCAGGCGACGAACATGCACATCGACATGCCGTTCGCCTTCCTGATCGGCGCCGCGGTGTTCGCGTACGACCTGGCGCGGTCCCCCACAGGCCGGAGGCCTGTGCCACTGGCCCGGTGGGCGGGGTGGTGCGGCGCGGCGGCGCTCATGGGCCTCGCCTCGCTGGTGAAGGGGCCGGCAGGCATCGTGCTGCCGGCAGGCGTCCTGGGCGCCGACCACCTGCTGCGGCGCGAGTGGAAGGGGGTCGCCCGCGTGGCCGCGCTCGCCGCGGGCGGCGCCGCGCTCTTCGCAGCCTGGGCCGTCGCCTACGCCAAGGCCTCGGGGGCGTCGAACCTGGCCTACTTCATCTTCACTCAGAACATCAGCCGCTTCCTCACCGGCCACTCGCACCTGCGGCCGCCGCACTACTACCTGGTGAACATCTGGTACTCCTGGGCGCCGTGGGCGTTCCTGCTGCCGCTCGGGCTGGCGCTCGCCTGGCGCGAGGCCGTGGCACGGGCCTCCGGCCCCGGTGTGCGCACAGGCGGGACGCCTGTGCCACCGGGCAATCGGCCGCTGGGCCTGGCGCTCCTCTGGTTCGCCGCGCTGTTCGCCTTCTTCACCATCTCGCGGTCGAAGCGCCAGGTCTACATCCTGCCGCTCTATCCTGCGGCGGGTGTGCTGATCGGCTACGCCGTCACCCGGTTGGCCGACGGATGGGAGGCCGAGCGGCGCCTCGCCTGGCGCGCTCTCACGTGGGCGACCGTGGGCGTCGTGCTGGCGGCGGGGCTGGCCGGGCTGGCCGCGGTGCCATTCGCGGCATCGCGCCTGCGGGACTACCGTTGCGTCGTGGCCCCCGGGCTCCTGGGCGCCGCCCTCTTGCTGGCGGCCGGTGGCTGGGCCGTGGCGAAGCTGCGGGCGCAGAGGCCGACCGCCGCCCTGGGCGCCCTGGCCGCGGGCACCAGCCTGCTCTACCTCGTCGCGCTCGTCTGGGCGTTTCCCCTGCTCGACGACCCGCTCTCCGCGAAGGCCGACGGCCAGTGGCTCGACGCCGAGACCCGCCAGGAGGCCGGCGAGGTGGCGGCCTCGGTCGCCCGCGGCCGCGACTTTGAGGAAGCGTCCGCCCTCTCCTTCTACGGTCGCGTGCGCATCGTCCCCCTTGCCACGGCGGCGGAGGCCCGCGCCTACCTTCGACGCCAGCCGAACGGCCTCGTGCTGTCCCACGGCACGGACGGCCCGCTCCTTCGCGAGCTTGCCGAGTTCGAGCCGGTCGTCGTGCGCCGCATGCAGGTGGGCGACGACATCGTGCTCGCCCTGCGCCTGCGCCCGCGCGTGGCCGCCCCTCCTGGCGGCCCTACTCCCTGAACCGCTCCCGAATGGTCTGGGCGTGGAGGGGGAGGCCCTCGGCTTCGGCGAGGGTGAGGACGGCGTCGCGGAGACGCTCACGATTCGCACGGACCTCAGCCAGTGGAAGCTGACAGACGGCTGGCTGCCGGGAGAGTACGAGATCACAATGCGGGTGGACAACCTGATCGTAGACAGTTATTCGCGCCTCTCCACGCTCAGCGACCCCGTTCGTTTCAAGATCCGCTGACCAGCTTCCCCTACGAGAAGCGAACGTACCGATCGTGGGGCAGGCGGCGCGGGGGCATGAGCTTACGTAGGCGCGCGACTCTGCTCATTGAATCGAGGGCCAGCCTGACCTCCTCTGTCATGTTGGCCTGGATGACATCCTGCACTGAGCGGCCATCTTGATGACCGCGGGGTTGCCGAGAAGGGGCTTTCATGCTCACTTCATCGCTCGGTTCTATGAGGGACCGCCATGATTTGGTTGGCGAGGGCGGCGAATTCGCCAGAAGCACCCACCTCGAGCGTGGACTCCAAGAGATCGCGGAGCTCGTGTTCGTCTAGGGATCCGAGGACCTGGATCACGGCCCGCAGGGCTTCGCGGCGTGAGGAATGGCGCCTGGAAACCCCGTGGCGCTCCAGAAAGTGGTTGACATGGCGGAGCTCGGGGAGGAACGTCCGGCTCTGGTACAGAGCGCCCAGCTTCTCGATAAGCTCTCTGGTTTCCGGGCGGGATCTGGTGATCTCTTGCAGAATCTCACCGTAGGAATCGGGAGGCTTTGTCCTCCGTTTGCGTCGCCTATCCTGAAGCCGGCTGAGCATCGCGTCTACTTCCTCCAGGGAGCACTCGTGGGCACCAGCCAATGTCTCGACGACATGGCGGTACCCGTAACGGGCGATGAGAAGCTTCATCTGGAGTGTGAGGAACGCATCGTTCATGTGGGGCCCGTCCCTAAGCCGATGGCGTTGAGAAACTCAAAGGTGAACACCTGGAAGGCGCCCGCGACGCCCCGGCGAGCGTGGCTCGTGCGGATGATGGGGGCACCCTCGCGAGCCGACTTGGCGTACGAGGCGGAGTACTGGACTTGGTTGGTGAATATCCGCCACCTTTGGTCCGTGGCGATCCGCGTCACGTCCTGAATGGACCTGCGGCCCTCAGGTCCCGCTGAGTAGCTGGATGAGTGGTTGAAGACGATGCCGCAGATATCGATCGACTGGTCATCGTTCTCGAGCTTGAACTCGCTCAACGATCGAGCCAGAAGAGGCAACCCGATTGCAGCCATGAACTCCGGCTTCACGGGCACCAGAACGAATCGTGATGCGAAGTAGGCGGCATCCGTGAGGATTGACTCTGTCGGAGGGCAATCAATGATGATCAAGTCGTACCGATCGCTCACCTTGGCGAGCGCCTTGGCAAGCTTGCGTTCCTTGCCGGTGGGGTTCTTCAGAGTACGCGCCAGTTCCAGACGGCTTGGTATAAGGTCCGGGGCTGTGTTAGGCCACGCGCCGGGTCTCCTCAGGATGATGCTATCAACATCCATCGGTCGAGGGCTAGGTTCCGCCGCAGTCGGTGGCGCGTACTGCTCAAAAATCTGGACAACGGTCGGCTTCTGTTCTCTCAAGTGGCGCACGTACGGCTCGGGACGCATCAGGGCCTGGCTAAGGTTCGCCTGCGGGTCTATGTCGACCGCGAGGACCTTCTTCCCGAACATCCCCGCGGAGTAAGCCGCCTGCATGGCTAGCGTCGTCTTCCCAACTCCACCTTTCATGTTGACGAAACTGACCGTTACGGCCATCGTCCTCTCCTTTGACAACCACTGAGCCCCCCGGTCCGCAGGGCTCGTTCGCCTTGTGAGCCACATCACCGCAGCGGGAACGGGGCAATCGCTTGCTGACAGTAGGATAGCACAATGAGCGCACCTGTCAAGTGGAAATCAACCCACGGGAGCCTATGAGAGGAAACACGCCCAAGTCACGCCATGAAGCGCTCTCGAATGGCCTGTGCGTGGAGGGGGAGGCCCTCGGCCTCGGCGAGGGTGAGGACGGCGTCGCGGAGGTGGGCGAGGCCGTCGCGCGTGAGGTACTGGAAGGTGGGCTTCTTGACGAAGTCGTCGGTGCTCAGGCCGCTGAACATCTTGGCGCACTGGCCGGTGGGCAGGACGTGGTTGGTGCCGCTGGCGTAGTCGCCGGCGGGGACGGGGGCGTAGGGGCCGAGGAAGATGCTGCCGGCGTGGGCGATGCGGGGAAGGTCTCTGAGGGAAGCTCCGGCGGTTAAGGCAACTCTCGGACCTGACTGAGAACGTGGTCCCGCAGGCTGGGTTTCACCCAGAAGCCTGCTTGGTGGATGAGGGCGTCGAGCAGCGGGCGGACGGCGGTAACCAGCCCCAGGCGTTTCGCCTCGGCGAGCGTGCCGAGGTCAGGGATGACCACTTCGCCGTAGACAGCTCGCAGGAGGTCAAGTTGGCCGATCCGCGCCAGGTTGAGGATTGGGGACGTGTTGCTGACGACCATCACACTCGCCCCGCGTCACGAAGAGCCGCCATGTCGTCCTCGAAGTCCTCGATGTCGTAGTGTACTGGAATCCGCCGGCTGGCGAGGAGGTGCTGGAACTGGAGCCGGTCCATGCCGGCGAGCTGTGCGGCCTGTGCCAACGTCAGCTTGTCCCTCTGGAACAGCGCCACGGCCAGCTCTTGCCGGATCTCGTCCTCGGTCATTCGGGTTGCCTGGAGGACGTCGTCGGGGACTACCACTGCCATAGCTGATCACCTCCTGTCGTGGGCCTACACAGCAGCGCGCTGCCCAATGGGATTATACCACAAGAGGGGCTGTTGGCGAGCGGGAATCCGCATCAACCTCCAAAGCGCTCGCGGATGGCCTGCGCATGGAGCGGCAGGCCCTCGGCCTCGGCGAGGGTGAGGACGGCGTCGCGGAGGTGGGCGAGGCCGTCCTTCGTGAGATATTGGAAGGTGGGCTTCTTGAGGAAGTCGTCGGTGCTCAGGCCGCTGAACATCTTGGCGCACTGGCCGGTGGGCAGGACGTGGTTGGTGCCGCTGGCGTAGTCGCCGGCGGGGACGGGGGCGTAGGGGCCGAGGAAGATGCTGCCCGCGTGGGCGATGCGCGGGAGAAGGGCGATGGGGTCGGCGGTCACGACCTCCAGGTGCTCGGCGGCGTAGTCGTTGGTGAAGGCGATTGCCGCATCCATCGAATCGGCGATGAGGACGGCCGAGTTGTCGGCGAGGGCCTTCTCGATGATCTCGCGGCGTGGGACGGTTTTCATGGCCTTGACGATTTCGCGGCAGACGGCCTTGGCGAGCTTCTCGGAGGGGGTGACGAGTGCGGCCGCGGCGTCGGGGTCGTGCTCGATCTGCGAGAGGAAATCGATGGCGAGCCAGCGGGGGTTGGCCGTGTCGTCCGCGAGGATGAGGATTTCGCTCGGGCCGGCCGGGCTGTCAATGTCCACCTCCCCGAAGACGGCCATCTTGGCCGCCGTGACGTAGCGGTTGCCTGGGCCGACGATCTTGTTGACCTTGGGCACCGTGGCGGTGCCGTAGGCCATCGAGCCGACGGCCCAGGGTCCGCCCATCTTGAAGAGTTGCTGGACGCCCGCGATGTCGGCGGCGACGAGGCTGGCGTCGTTCACCACCATTCCCTCCTCCGGCGGGGTGCAGGCGACGATGCGGGGCACGCCCGCGGCCTTGGCGGGGATGACGGTCATCAGGACGCTCGACGGGTAGGCGGCGCGGCGGCCGGGGACGTAGCAGCCCACGATGTCCATCGGGCGGGTGACGCGCCCGGCGAGGATGCCGGGAGCGACCTCGATGGACCACATCTCGCGCTCGCGCTGGGCGAGGTGGAACCGCTCGATGTTGGCCGCGGCGAAGCGCAGCTTGTCCACCACCTTCGCGTCGAGCGCGTCGTAGGCCCGCTCGATCTCCGCGCGGGTCACGGCGAGGTCGGCTGGCGCGATGTCCTTCTTGTACTTCGCGTAGTGATCGAGGGTCACGGCGTCGCCGCGCTCCCTGATGTCCACGCAGATGGCGCGCATGTCGGCGAAGATTGCCGAGACGTCCTCCATCGAGCGCTTCATGATGGCGGTGCGGCGTTCGGGCGAGAGGGCGCTGAGGCGTTCGGGCTTCATTGGGGCGGCTCCTGCGAAAGAAGGGGATGAATGGATGAGTGCAGGACGGCTGGCTTGTTCTGCTATTCATCCAATCATCCATCCATCCACCCATCCAGTGTCGAAAGCGGCGGCATTTTAGCAGGCCGGGTGCCGGGGGTCAAGTTGCCCGAATTGCGCTTGGCAGCTATCACGTGGTGACACTATGATAGAAAGAGATTGGGAACGTCCCAAGTTCTTGAGCCTCCCCGGGCGACGCTCTCCGCGCCGCGGGAACGCAAAGGCAAACTCGCCTCTGGGGGACCAGTCCCCCAGACCCCCTGGGATTTATCGCATTCGGCCACCGGC
>Ga0194112_10007257_pt1 | contig 14443 bp, 8 predicted proteins | sample TA2MahC400mmetaG_FD_146191 | JGI IMG/M metagenome (GOLD analysis project Ga0194112, IMG submission 146191) | Freshwater microbial communities from Lake Tanganyika, Tanzania - TA2015016 Mahale Deep Cast 400m | ecosystem: Environmental > Aquatic > Freshwater > Lake | place: Tanzania: Lake...
ACGCCGGCTCTGGGGTCCGGTGGTGGATGAGGGGCCGCTGGAGAACGGAGCGATCATCGCGCGCTCCACGCTCCTCAGGCTTCTCGACCTCATCCCGGCCGAGTGGAGGCCGGAGCGGTTCTCGGGGATCGAAGAGCCCCTTCCATCGCTCGCCGATCTGCGGGAGGCGGGGAGATGGGCCCTCGTGCGCGCGCGGGGAGATCTCACTCTGGCGAGGCTGCGTGGCTCGGCCCTGAGAGAGCGCAACCCGGGATGGGAGCGGGTCCTGGTTGCCGTGGACGCCGATCAGGCCGGCCCCAGCGAGATCGCCTCATGGGAGGACGCGCTCCGAAAGCGTGTGCTGCTCTTGGGCTCTGTCGGGGAGGAGGATATCCCTCTGACGCTCGAGGAGACCGTGAGCGAGATGCCGGGCGTCTTCGGATCGCCGGGCGATGCCAGGCGCGGACCCGTGAAAGCCCTCGGCGGCGAAGGGAGACTCCGTCTCGAGGGGAGGTTCCCGTGAGGCGCGGGCGGCTCTTCCTCCTCGCTCTCTGCGGCGTCGCGCTCGCAGTTGTCGCGGACTCCGCGGGGGCCCTCGATCTGACGCCGCGAACGGCGCGCGCCGGAGCCAGCTTCTCGAACTGGACGATCGAGGGGGGAGAAGCGGAGCAGAGCGTGCGTCAAGCCTGGCTCCCGATCGAGATCGGCCTAGAGCCCCTTCCCGGGGGCGAGGTCAGCCTCGGTTTCGATCTCAGGCATCAGGAGATGGAGGGCAGCCCATCCGCCAAGTCGTCCGGAGTCGGCGCAGGATGGCTCAACGCGCGCCACCGCGTCGATCACAGATGGATCCTCGGGCTTGGCGCCGTCGTCCCGCTGCGGGATCCCTCCCTGACGGGAGAGGAGATGCGCCTGGCCTCGCTGTTGGAGGAGACGGGGCTTCGCATGCCGGTTGGCGGGTTGGCTCCCGGACCGGGCGTGGAGGCGCGCGCGCTCCGGATGATCCCGCTGGGCGCAGTCCACAAGGCGGGCGTTGCGGCCGGCATTCTGATTCGAGCGCCATACCGAGCTGCGCGGGGCGAGGGATCGCTCGATCCGGGCGATCGTCTCCGGCTGGCGGCGGCTCTGAACGGACCCTACCAGGGAGTCCACTGGTCTCTCACCGCCGCGGGCACGACCGAGGGCAATTCGAAGCTGCGCGGCGTCGATCGCTACCGCGAAGGGGAGCGCCTCGATCTGGCCCTTGGGCTCTCCCGCCCCGGCAACCTCTCGCTTGAAAGCCTGTTACGCCTCTTCCTTCAAGCCGAAGGCGAAGCAAGCGTGGGGTGGGCCGCCCCGAGCGGCGGCTCGGTCCTGAGCGGCGGCATCCAGACGGCATGGGGGGACGACTGGCGATGGCGGGCGGCCCTCACGGCCTGGCGCTACGAGGGGTTCGACGACCTGATCGCGGATCCGGTCGTTCTGAGGCCTTCCGTCGGCCTGCTCAAGAGATGGGGTCGGCAGGGAATCGAGGGGTCGATCGCCCCCGCTCTGGGTAGCGCGCGCGAGGGGCGCAGCCTCCGCGGACTCGAGGTCTCCTTCCTCTGGAGTCTGGGGCAGTGAGAATCGCGCGATCGCGACTGAGGCGGTTGCCGCCCCTCTTGCTCGCCGCGGGGCTGCTTCTCTCCTGCATGGCCGACAGGGTCACCGACTCGGGCGGGGGCCATCTGCTCGTTCGCTTCCTCGTCGCGGAATCGGCGAAGCTCGACAGCCCGACTCCCGCGCAGGCCGACGGCGCGGGGGACGGCGGATCCGCCGGACGGCCCGACTCTCTTGTCGTCGCCGTCCGCAACGGAGCCGGGACCCAGGTGGCCTTCGCGCGAGCGCCGATTCCGCCGTCGGGCGATGTCTCTCTGGAGTTTGCCGTGCCGCCGGGCCGCGACATCGAGGCGCTGCTCCAGGCCGAAGGGCCCGCGCCGACAGGAAGGGGAGGAATCTACTTCGGACGGCAGGGCGGGATCGTGATCGAGCGCGGCCGCGTCACCGAGACCACCGTTCTTCTTTATCCGGCATTCGCCGGGCCGCCGGTCATCGATGGAGAAGAGGGGGGGCTCCGATACACGGTGAGGTGGTCGCCGATCCCGGGAGTCGTTTCGTATCTGCTCAGGGAAGAGGCGGAAGGCCTGCAGACCGATTACACCCTCGCGGCGGCGGAGACGGCGCGGGTCTTCACCCCCGGCATCGAACGGGGGACCGCCGGGTTGCCGCGCGAGAGCGGCCGGCTGCGAGCCGAGCCGTCTTTGCGGGCGAGCCAAGCCGCGACGGGCCGCGCCTACAGGGTGCGCGGGGAGCTTCCGCTCGGGACCGGCATCTTCAGCGACTCCTCCTGGATCGACCTGGACCCATGGTTCGACCTCCCGCGCGTGATCGCCCTCTTCGCTTCAGGCGCGGCCATGCCCGACAGCGCCGAGGAGATCGCCGACACATGCACCATAAGGGTCCGGTTCGACCGCCAGATGGAGCTCCCGCTCTCCCCGCAGGACACGCTCGTCTCGGTCCGCGCTCTCTCTTCGGGGCAGACCGTCGATCTCGCTCGCAGCGCGCAGAACGGGTTCTCGGATCTTCTCCTCCGATCGATCGCGCCTCTCGATCGCGGGACCTGGTACAGGCTGCGCGTTTCTTCCTCCCTGCGAGGAGACGACGGACGCCGCCTCGACCAGGAGCCGAGGAGGGAGGGGTTGCAGGCCTTCGCGATCGACTTCCGCGTGGAGGTGTACGACCCGATCCGCGTCATCGGGATCTCCCCGGAGGACGGGGCGACCGACATCGCCCCTGTCGCTATGATCGTCGCCACGCTCAGCCATGCCGTCGATCCCGCGAGCGTCGATGCGGGCAGCCTCCGTCTCGTGGGCCCCGGCGGCGATGTCGCTGCCTCTCGCCAGGTCTCGGGCGGCGGGAAGACCCTGACCCTCGACCCCTCGGGGGAGCTCGAGTACGGGGGCCGATACGCGATCCGGCTCGAGACGACGATCCGGGATGCGGAGAGAGGGGAGCCGCTCGATCAGGATCCGCTGCAGAGCGGGCTGCAGCCCTTCTCTTCCGACTTCACGGTGCTCGCGCAGCCGAGGGGACCCTCTGTCGCGTCCACCGTTCCCGTCGCGAACGAGCCCCACCATCCCGTCTACGAGGCGGCGCGCGTCGAGTTCGACCGGCAGATCGATCCGGCGACATTCCTCCCGGGGCAGTCCGTTCTCTTGCAGCGCAATCTCAATGGACTGTGGGTGAATGTCGCCCTGCGTCCCGGCCCCTACAGCGACGATGGGAAGCGGTTCATCCTGGTCCCGGCGAGCGACCTGGCCCGCGACACCGAGCACCGTCTGATCATCCGATCGGGTACGGCGGGCGTGCGGGACGCGGGCGGCATCCCTTTCGATCAGGACTACGATACGCCCGGATTCCAGGACCTCGATCTTCGCTTCCTCTCCGAGCAGAACGTCAAGGTCATCGCCGTCCATCCCCCGAACGGAGAGGAGGGCGTGGCATGGGACGTGGAGGTGAGGCTCACCTTCGATCCGGGAGTGCGGCCTGCGTCCGTGGCGGAGACGACCGTGGCCCTGCTGCTGGATGGAGTCGGCGTTGCGGCCGCGCGCTTCGTCTCCCCCGATGGACGGGAGGTCAGGCTCAGGCCGGACAGTCCGCTGCGGGCGTTCCGTCGCTATCAGGTGGCGGCGGGGGCGGGTCTCCTCTCCGAGCGCGGCGGACCGTTCGACCAGGACTACTCCCTCGCGGGCCACCAGAGCTTCTCGAGCCAGTTCACGACGATCCAGGAGACGGTCGCGCCTTTCGTCGTCCAGGTCGCCCCCGCCGAGGGAGCCGCCGGGATCCGCGCCGACACGTCGGTGACGGTCGTCTTCAGCGAGCCCGTTCGCCCGAGCCTCGTGGAGACTTACTTCCATCTCACCAGGGGCGACTCGACCGGGCCGGCCGTCGCGGGCAGGGTGGTGCCGAGCCTCGACTCTCTCTCCGCGCGATTCGAGCCCTCCTCTCGACTCGCTGACTTGACGAGCTATCACGTTCACATCGAGACCCTGATCACAGATCGCTTCGGAAACGGCCTCGACCAGGATCCGGTCCGGGCGGGCAGGCAGAAGTTCCACTCCTCCTTCACGACAGAGCCCGAGAGGATCCCGCCGAGCGTACTGTCAGTGGATCCCGCGGACGGGGAGAGCGGCGTGGGGGTCGCTGACCCGGTCATCGTCGACTTCAGCGAGCCGATGGATCGATCCTCATTGGGGACGGCTGTGCGCGTGGAGATCTCCGGTGTCGCGCACCCGGGGACCTTGAGCTTCGATGATGACGATCGCCGTGCCATCTGGATTCCCGCCGGGAGCCTGCCCTTCGACCGTTCTGTCACGGTCGTTGTCGACACTTTGGCTCTCGATCTCGCGGGGAACCGGCTCGACCAGCACCCCGATCCCGCTCACCCCGGTCCCGATCCGTTCACGAGCGGCTTCCGGACCGAGCCCGACGCCTACGGTCCCGTCCTCGTCGCGTCGGTCCCAGAGGACGGCGCCATCGCGGTCGACATCGATGTCGATCCCGTCCTGACCTTCGACGAGCCCCTGGATCCGACGACCATCGGAGAAGGCTCGATCCGATTTACCGATTCGACCGGGGCAGCGATCCCCGCCGCACGCGTTGCCGACTCCGACAACAGGGAGGTCTCGCTGCTTCCCGCTGATCCGCTACCTTTCGAGTCGCGCATTCTGATCACCCTGACGCCGGCCCTGGCCGACACGCTCGGCAATCCCTTCGACGGCGACCCTTCGCAGGGGGGCGGGCAGGAGCGGACGATTTCCTTCAGAACGCGTGCCGAGAACATCCCCCCGCGCGTGACCGATCTGCTCCTCGACGGGGGACCCTGGCCCGCGGTCGACACGCGGGTTCGGCTCGTCTTCTCCGAGCCCGTCGACATCGCGAGCGTCAACGAGGGGACTTTCCGCCTCCTCGATGGAGGGCTGCCGGTCGATGCCACGAGGACCGTCTCGGCAAGCGGGGATACGGCGACGCTCGCTCCGGCGGCCGATCTCCAGTTCGAGACGACCTACACGGTCCGCGCGGAGGGAGTCCTCGACCGCAAGGGGAATCGGCTCGACCAGGATCCGTCGGTGCCGGGGGAGCAGGCCTACGAGGCCTCCTTCACGACGGTGACGGAGCAGGGCCCGCCGCCGCGCGTCGTGTCGAGCCTGCCCGGCGGGGGCGACACCGATGTCGATCCTCTGATTGTCCCGCGACTCGTCTTCAGCAAGCCGATGGATCTCTCCTCGTTCACGCCCACCACACCGGGTCTGATCCGTAACGGATTCGCCGTTTCCGTCGACCGGCAGGCGGAGCCCGGCGACACCGCTTTCGTCTTCCTGCACGCGCAGCCCCTCCAGGCGGGACGCTACCAGTGGCTCACATCGATGAGCCTCCGCAGCGCGGACGGGGCCCGGCTCGACCAGGACCCGGCCGTCCCCGGCAACCAGCCCTACCTGGCGGAGTTCGAGGTGGGGGCGCGACCGGTCGCCGACGCGGGCCCAGGAGTATGCGCGCTGGGCGACAGCAGGACGATCGTCTTCGATGCGAGCGGCTCGACCGATCCGGACGGGACGCTGGTGAGCGTTACATGGGATTGGGGAGACGGGAGCCCCCCGGAGACTCTGCCGATCCCCGCGGGCCTCTCGGCATCCCACACCTATGCCTGCACCGACACGGCGGGGTGCGACGGCCGCGACAGCGATGGCGACGGAGAGATCGACGAGACCGGAGAGGAAGGTTGCGACGAGAGCTACCACGTCATCATGAGTCTCGAGGACTCAGACGATCTGCGGGCCGCCGACACGACCGGAGTCTCGTTCTGTTCCTTCCTCGTCCGGAGGTCGGACCCGTCCTCAGGGGCGGCGGCCGTCGACACGCTCAAGACGATCCGTGTCACGCTCTCGCGCGCCTGCGATCCATCGACAGTCGATCCCTCGACCGTCTGGCTCGAGATCCAGGGCGGCGGAAGCATCGAGCTCGCCCGCTCGACGGAGGACGGAGACAGGATCCTGGTCTTGGATCCGGCCGCGTCGCTGCTTCCCGACACCACCTACACGATCCGCGTGGCGTCGATGCTGAGGGCACCGCTAGGGGAGGCGCTCGACCAGGAGCCGTGTGTTCCGGCCTATCAAGGGTTCGCATCCTCCTTCCAGACGGTAGCGCGCGCTGCCGTGCTGTTGGCTCCTCGAGGGAGGGAAAGGCCCGCGGAGCAGGGTTCCCGGGAGACGAGACCCTAGGTCTGCCGGATTCGCCCGCGGGGACCGATTCGCGCGCGGCGGAGCCGGAGGCCAAAGAGAGGCGGCGGATCCGGATGACGGATCCGCCGCCTCTTGCTCGATCGCGCCCTCGGGGCGCGGCGCTTTCCCCTCGCGGGAGGGCTGCGAGCCTACCGCAGGATGGTCAGCCTGCGGCTCTGCTGGAAGGCCCCCGACGTGAGGCGGTAGAAGTAAACGCCCGAACCGACCTGATGGCCCTGGTCGTCGAGGCCGTCCCAGGTCACCTGCTGCTGCCCGGCATCCGCCTGCCGATCGAACAGCGTGCGGACGAGCCGGCCGGAGGCGTCGAAGATCTCGAGGCGCGCCTGGCCCGCGTTGCTCAGACGGAAGTTGATGGTCGTCCCCGGGCGGAACGGATTCGGCGCGTTCTGCGACAGCTGCGGCGCGAGCCCGCCTCCGATCTGGTCGACGGCGCCGGGGTTCGGCGTGAAGCTCTCGATCGCCAAGTCGTCGATCGCTGCTTCGATGAGTCCGCCCTGGTTCAGGTCGCACGCGACGAAGCGGAACCTGATCTGAGCCGTGAGCGGAACGAAGGTGTCGATCCGAAACGTCATCTTCCGCCATGTGTTGTCGTTGTTCGGGACTCTCTCGAGCGGGACCCAGCTGGTTCCGCCATTGCTCGAGACATCGACAGCGAACTCGTCATCGGTGGAGTTGCCCGCTTCCCCGAACCAACGGTGGTAGGAGACGAACGCCATCGTCGCATCCTCAAGATCGAAGATGGGGCTCAGGAGGGTCGTGCAGCCTCCGTCGACGTCGGCGTCCCCGGCCCCTCCCCCGGGCAGGCCGTTTCCGGTCACGTAGCAGATGACACCGGGCGCGGGCGTATGGTCGTCCTCCGGCTGGACCTGCTGTGGCGGGCTGCCGTAGGTCGTGCCGACCGGGTCGGCATGGATCCAGATCCCCGCAGTCGCGTTGTCGCCCGTCGCTCCAAGCTGCCAGCCGGTCTGCGTCTCCACGTCGTCCACGAAGAACATCTCGGTGATGTAGAGGGTGTAGAAGCTGCCGGGGGCGCCGGCCGGAGAGGTCGCTTCCAGGCCGATGCCGTCGCGCGCCCAGACGTAGTAGTCGATCTGGTTGCCGGCCGGCATCCCGGGGATCGCCGCCTCATAGACCCCGCGGACCTGCGTCATCGCCGCCTCGATCCAGCCGCCGCCGTTCATGCGGTAGTAGAGCTTCGCGGCCGCGACCGTGCTGTGGTCGGTGATCGTGGCCTGGATCGTGTAGGGCCCGACCGTGTCGGTGGTCGTCTGGGGATCTGTGACCGCGCTGATGGCCGGCCCCGCGATGTCGATCAGAGTGAAGTTCTGCTGCGTCGTCATGCCGGCTTCTATGACGACTCCATTGACCGTCTGCGGCGAGAAGGACGGATGGCTGGCGGTGACGGTGTAGAGGCCGGCCGCGACATCGCCGGTGTACTGCCCCGTGGAGTTCGTCGCGAAGCTCCGGTCGGCCTCGACGACCGTGACAGTCGCCCCCTCGATGGGCGTGCCGAGCCAGCTCGCGTTCGAGACCTTCCCTGAGATCGTTCCGAAGCCGACCATCGCGTTCTGCACGGCGGCGTAGGCATCCACGAAGCCCCAGCCGTAGGTGTTGTCCTCGCCGGCCGTCCCCTCGTCCCTCGCGGTGTCGAGCAGGATCTGCTTGATGTCGTCCACACCAATGTTCGGGTTCGCCTGGCGCATCAGGGCCACGATCCCCGCGGCGTGCGGCCCGGCCATCGATGTCCCGTCCCAGCCGCTCTGCTGGTAGCCTCCACCGGGCACCGAGGAGTAGACGCTGACGCCCGGGGCGACGACTTCGGGCTTGGTCTTTTGAATCTCGGGCACGTTGCATCCCGACGGACCTCTGCTCGAGAAGCTTGCGATCGGATAGGGCCAGCCGTAGCTCGTCGCGTTGACCGCTCCAACGGAGAACGCCTCGAGAGTGGTCGTCGCGCGGTCCGCCGGAGAGCGGAGCGTCTGCGCGCCCGGCCCCTCGTTCCCGGCCGACCAGCTGAGGACGATCCCCGCCGCGGCGCACCCGTCAAGCACCGTCCACCAGCGGCTGTCGCAATTGGCCGGATACCCCAGGCCCTCGTAAACGCCCCAGGAGTTCTGGACCACGTCCGGGACGTCGTCGCTCGTGTTGGGGTTTCCGTCCGGATCTGCGAACCACTGGAAGGCGGTCGTGATATCGCTGTCGAAGCCGCTGCCAACCCCCTGGTTGATCGCGTTGCAGGCGATCCAGAGGGCGCCCGGCGCCACGCCGATCGAGTCGTCGCTGGCCAGGCCGGTCATCGTACCCATCGTGTGCGTGCCGTGGCCGTGACCGTCGTTGGGGAACTGGGTCGCCGTGCCCAGGACATCGAGCCAGCACTCCTGCCAGGGATTGGCGCCCATGTAGCCCCGCCAGCGCGTCCGGAGGGCGGGATGGTTGCCGTCGACGCCCGTGTCGAGGCCGCCGATCAGCCTTCCCGCTCCCGTGAAGCCGAGCTGGTACCAGACCTCCGGGGCGCGGACCGCGCGGATGCCGGGAGGAATGCCGATGCCACGCGTGGCGGTGAGGCCATCCTCGTCATACTCCACGGGAGGGCGCGAGCCGACAGGCTCGATCAGGCTGCCCCGGAAGCTCGGCTCGATCAGATCGACGTCGATGGAGGCCGCGATCCGGGCAATCTCGCTCTTCGTCGCCTGGATGACGATCATGTTCGCGATCCAGTAGCTCGTGTACCCCTGGACCGAGCCGCGCACGAGGGCCTCGTCGAGGTAGCGCAGGAGAGGCTCCTGGGTCCTCGTAGCCGTCTTCTGAAGCGCCTCGATCACTACGCGGTGTCTCTCCCGCAGGGTCGCCCCGCGGGCATCGAGCTCGGCGCTCAGCTGCTGAATAGGGGCCTGCTCCTCCAAGTAGACGATCGCGCTGATCGGAATCTGTTCCGATGTGCGGTCCATCTGGTCCTGGAGGGCCGGATGGATTGTTCCGGCCTGAGCTGATGACGCGACGAGTAGGATCCCCGCCACGACGCACCAACGCGCAAAATTCATCACAGCCTCCTCCCCGCAAGGGGTTTGGGCGATCAGTCACCCCACGGTTCACGCAAGCCGAGAACATCCCCGTCCGGAGACGCTGCTCCCGGCGCGGTCGGCGCGGTTTGGCGGCCGCAAGTTGCCAGAGGCACCGCGCGTCTAAGATTCTACCACAATCTCGGTTGCGGGTCAGCTGTAGCTTTGCCTAGCGGTCGGGGCGGCCGGGATCGTCTCCCCCTGGCCGGGCCGGTCGCTCTCCCTCGAGGCCGGGGAAGGGGATGAGGGGCGGCTCATCGAGCCCGGCCGTCCAGAGGACGCCCGAGCCCATCGGGAGCGGCCGGCTCCTTTCCCGCTCCGGTCTGAAGTCGAGCCACCTCGCGACCGAGGGTGCCGGGCGGGCGAGGACGAGCCAGACGTCGAGCTGCTGAGGAAAGACCATCTCCTCGATGAGCGGTCGCCGGCTCGGAACCGAGACCACGTCGGCGCGTATCCCGACCCTCCGGAGGAGCCATGCCGTGGCGGCGGCCCTGTCCCTCGAGACGGCAGCGCCCCGCGCGTGGACCCGGCCGAGTTCGCCCGGCTCGAACCAGAGGCGTGCGGCCGGCAGATCGATCTCCGCGAGATCCTTGTCGATCCGCTCGATCACCCTCGCCAGCCGGCGTTCCGGCTCGGGCTCGCTCGAGGCGATCGCGCTCGCCGCGGAGACGAGGGTGTCGGGTGTGCTCCGGAAGAGCCCGAGCCACATCCGCCGCCGCGTGGCGACGACTCTCTCCCAGTCGTTCTGGAAGGCGTACAGAAGAACCGGCGGCCCGACCGTGTCCGGCGGGGCGTCCGCGAGGATCGAGCCCACAGTCCGGGCGGTGCGAGATCCGGGGGGAAGATGGCCCAGCAGCCAGCGCGCCTCGGTGACTCCCTCGAGGACCGAGCGTCTCTCCTGCGGCACGGCCCCCGACCACCAGACGATCGGCGGCAAGTCGGTCGGGTAGCGGAGAACGAGCTCCGACTCGATGGTGGAGTCCGCCCCGCCGAACTGGTGCTCGCCCGCGTAGTGGCCGACGCGGTGCAGGGCGACCGCGGTTCCCTCGACCAGGAGTTCGACGACCTCCCCGCTCGCCAGGGGGCGGGGAGAGACGACGAAGTCCGCCATTCCCGGGTAGCCGTCTGGTCCCGCGGCGGCGCAAGGTCCCGTGCGCGCCTCATCGGCCGGGATCGCCTCGCGAACTCCATCGTTCCGGTGGATCCAGCCTTCGAGAATGTGGACGTGCTCGATGCCGGGCCGATAGCTCCAACGCGATCGCCCCTCATCGTCCGGGCCCGCGCGCCCGGCCATCCAGAGAAGATGGTCGAGCGTCCGCAACTCCCCCTTCGACTGGACGTCGATCACGCGCCGGGACGCAAGGACGATCCGGCGCGCGTCGGAAGGGGGGTCCAGAGGCCGATTGAGCAGGATGGCTCGGACTTCATCCGGCTCGTAGGCCACAGCCGGACCGGGGATGAGCGTCCAGAGCAAGACGATCAGACTCCACAGCGCGGCGCTCCTCACTCGGCAGCCCCTCCTATGCGGACGGCGTACCTTCCCGCGATTCGTTCGAAAGCAAGGGTGAACGCGTCCTCCTTGTTCTCCATCTGTGTCCAGCGTAGCAGAGCGACGGCGCACGGATGCGCGCGCCCCTCTCCCAAGGTCGCGTCGAGAGGGAACCACTCGTCAAGATAGACTTCCGTCCAGAGATGGAAGAGCATCCGGTCGCTCATGGGAACGAGTCCGGCCACAAGGCGGGCCGGTATGCCGCGGGCCCTGCAGCAGGCCGCGAGCAGAACCGCGTGCTCCGTGCAATCGCCTCTTCCTTCTCGCAAGGTCTGCGAGGCGGTCGCGAACACGGTTCCCATGTCCCGGACAGCGATCCTCTCGTGAACGGCGCGCTCGAGCAGGTTCGCTTCCTCCGTGGGGGATAGCGGCGGGTCGTGTCGCGGGGATCCGGCCGTTTCGCCGATCTGTCCCCCGCGCCTCGATCCCCCGGCGCTCCGGCGCGGGGCCAGCGCTTCCTCCGCGAAGGCGACCACCGAGGGATTCGCGGCGTCGACGATGAGATCGCTCGAGAGCGCCGCGGCGAGCTCGGGATCGCGCCGCCAAGCCTCCCGAGAGCGCTCCGTCGTCTCCGGCGTCGCGCGGCCGTGGGTCGTGATGACCCATGAGCCCGGTTCGGGACCTTTGTCGACCCTCTGGTGGGAGTCGGAAGGGACGGGAGAAACGCCCTCCCTCACGCCGGCCGGCAGCCCGGAGAGAGCCGGCCGGAGGAGAAGCGTGCACGGCGGATCCCGCGGCGGAACCCCATCGAGCGGGATTCTCCGCCACGCGAGGGCGTCGAAGTCGGACTCGATCTCGACGTCCCCGGCGATCTCGCTTCTCTCCACCGTGAAGTCCAGATCCTGATCGCGTTCCCGCCAGATCCTTCCTTCCCGGTCCCTCCACTGCAGCGCGCCTGCGCTGCCGGCCGCCGCGCGGGCTGAGTCGCGCGCCGAATAGAGGCGGCAGGCGACGACGAGTCTCTCCTGCCGGAGCGTGTCGTCCCCGAGGATCTCGACATGGAAGGTCGCCGGGGCCATCGACGAGGGATCGAGAGTCCGGATCCGGAACCGGTCGCTCTGGCCGGCGAGGATCGACTCCTGCCGGAGCGGTCCGACGAGGGGTTCGCACGGGAGGGTGTCGACGATCGTGGCGCTCCCGCGGGTTCGCTCCCGGCGGAGCCCTCCGGGGATCGCGTCGACCCGGTCGGTCCAGTCTCCGGGGCCCAGCCCGCTTCGGGTCACCGCGACCGAGACCAGCGCGCCCGACGCGTCCTCGATCCAGAGTCCCTCCTCCCTGATCTGGACCTCGCTTCCTCCTCTGTTCATCCGCACCAGGCTCCTCTCCGTCCTGAACGCCATCCCGGAGGAGTCCCGGTAGGTTGACTGGACCGAGCGACCGATCGGCGTCTCGCCGATCCTGAGAAGGTACGACGCGCTGTCGGCGAGCTGGATTCCTTCCTGCGGGAAGGAGAACGCCAGAACCAGGCCGATCAACGGTTCGGGGAGCATCGCTCCCAGTATAGGGGAGAGGCGCGGGCGGGGCCCAATTTTCCTTGACACTTCCCGCGCCAGTTCGGAAAATCCGCCTCTGCCGCACAGCGGCGCTCTTCTTGGGCCGTCTTGGCGAGAGCGTGACGCGCGCCGGGGGCCGGTCGTTGGGGTTCGATTGTTGGAGGTGATCCATGCAGGAAGGTTGGATCCGTCTGGTTGCGTTGAAGGGCGGAGGCGACGGCGCCGGTGACGAGGAGTTCGACGAGGACGACGGCGGCGACGACGACGACGACGAGGAGGATCTCGAGGACCTCGAGGACTACGAAGAGGACGAGGACTGGGACGAGGACGAGTACGAAGACGAGGATGAGGACGAGGACTGGGAGGATGACGAGGACGAGGACTAGCGGTCTCCTGATTCTGCCAAGCTAGCTTCCGATGGCCCGCCGGAGCGAGGTCTCCGGTGGGCCGCTTGCATCGCGACTCGCGCTCCGCCAGTCTCTGTTCCCGAGAGGTGAGTGGATCATGCCGGTCTCGTGCCGCTGGGATGGCGGGTCGCATCTCGGCCGTTCCCGACATCGAAACGAGGACGCCTGGGGAGCGGCGACCCTCGCGGGAGATGGCCGCGGCCTCCTGCTCGCGATCGCCGATGGGATGGGGGGACATCCCGGAGGGGATGTGGCGTCCCGCGCGGCCATCGAATCGGCTCTCGATTCCGCGGGCCTTTGTCCCGCGGGCGATCCCGCCATCGCCTGTCTCGAGGGGCTCTACCAGAGGGCCCAGGATTCGCTGCGCGACCGCGCGAAGGCCAGGCCCTCCCTGCGCGAGATGGGGACGACCTTGACGGTGGCGCTGCTCCGGGAGGACGGCTGCTGGGTCGGGCATCTCGGGGACAGCCGGCTGGCCTGGTGGCGTGACGGGGAAATCTGCCTCGTGACGCGTGATCACTCGGTCGCCTGGGGGCTCGTCGAGGCGGGAGTCCTTGACGCCGAAGCGGCGGAGCGGGATCCGACCGGGGCGATGCTCACGCGCTTCCTTGGGCCGACGGAATCGCCCTGCAATCCGGACCTCCTCGAGCGCCCGCTCCTTCTCGAGAGGGGGGATCGGCTCCTCCTTGCCACGGACGGACTGGGCAAGGTTGTCTCCATGGAGCGCGCGGCCGCGATCCTCCGGGCGGAGGAGGTCTCTCGATCTGTCCGCCTGCTCATCGAGGCGACTCTGGATGCAGGCGCCCCCGACAATGTGACCGTCGTCGTCGCGGAGGCTCTCGATGTCCCCGCGAGCGGCCGAACGCCGCTCCGATTCGAGGACTCCCGCTACCGCTGGAGAGAGTCCCCCGACGCGTCCCACTGACGCAGGATCTCGAAGACGACGATCCCGCAGGTTGTCGCGACATTGAGGGAGTTCTTCCTGCCTCGCATCGGGATCTCGATGATCCAGTCGGCCGCCTCGAGGCACGGTCTCGAGACTCCCGCCACCTCGTGGCCCAGGATCAAGGCCAGAGGCTTCCGATAGGGGATCGATCTGTAGTCGACCGATCGATCGGTCAGCTCGCAGGCGGCGATCGCGAATCCCTCCTCCCTGAGGAGCCCGAGGGCGTCGAGCGTGTCCACGTGATGCGACCAGGGGACGAGCGATGTCGCGCCCCGCGCCGTCTTCTCGAGCTTCTCGTGCGGAGGGTATGGGGTGATTCCGCACAAGTGGAGCCGTTCGACTCCGGCGCCCTCGCATGTGCGGAAGATCGATCCGACATTGAAGGCCGATCTGAGGTTGTCGAGGACAAGACGCAGGGGCGCGCGATTCACGGCGGAATCCGCGCCGCAGAAACTGTCGCGCTGCCTGACGGCCACGGGGGGGCGGTTTCTCGGCACGCGAGGAAGGCTAGCAGCGCCCGCCGGAAGGCTGCAAGGGCCCTCGGTCGAGGACTCCCGTCACCGAGCCGGAGAGTGGGGCAGAGGCGGCATCCGCAGAGGCGGCGCACAGGGTGGCGCAGGGTGGCGCACAGGGTTGACACACGAAACGGCCCAGTCTACCTTCCATCCTGTCGTATCCGAAATCGTGAGGAGTCGG
>Ga0194112_10007260_pt1 | contig 14439 bp, 5 predicted proteins | sample TA2MahC400mmetaG_FD_146191 | JGI IMG/M metagenome (GOLD analysis project Ga0194112, IMG submission 146191) | Freshwater microbial communities from Lake Tanganyika, Tanzania - TA2015016 Mahale Deep Cast 400m | ecosystem: Environmental > Aquatic > Freshwater > Lake | place: Tanzania: Lake...
CGCGTCGCCTACCACCACGGCCTGAAGGAGGGCCGCGATACCTGCTTCTTCACCGACGCCCGCATCGCCGATGACAAGTGGCATCACCTGGCGATCACGAACGGTGGCTCGCGAATCCTCTTCTATGTGGACGGACGCCTCGCCAAGGGGGAGGCCACGACAGGCAGCGGCCCGCCGGTCCCGGCCTGGCAGACGGCAGCAGGTGAGGCGCTTGGCGACGCCGGCCTCTTCGTCGGCGCGTGCAACAACACCGCCGAGCCAGGCCCCGCCGAGCACTTCTTCCACGGCCTGATTGACGACGTGCGCGTCTGGAACCGGGCGCTCGGCCCGAAGGAGATTGCCGCACTCTGGACCCAAGTGACAGGTCAGGAGGTCGCCGTGATCGAGCCCCCCGCGCCCCTTGGGAAGCCTCAGCCCCTCGGCCCCGCCATCGCTTCGGCCACGTTGAAGTCGCGTGCCGGCCTCCGCTGGGTGCTCGACCAGCGGCAGACGGGCTGGGCGCTCGGCACGCTCTTCCTCAACGGCAAGCCGCTCGAGGCCCCGGTCCGCTCGGGCGTGCTCGGCCTGCGGAATGTCGCCACCGGCGAGGCCCTCTGGCTCCCGGCCGCCAAGTGCGAACCACTCGACGAGCGCTCCGCCCGCCTCACGGGGAGCGCAAAGGTGGGCGAGGTCACACTGAGCTTCGAGGCCGTCGCCGCCCTCCACGCCGACTTGCCCGCCGCCACGCTCGATGCCAGTTGGGCCGTGGACAAGCCGCTCGACGGCTGGGAGGTCTGCCTCGCCTGGCAAGAGGGCTTCGACCACTCCTGGTTCTGCCACCTCTACCCCTTCGCCGAGAACGCGAAGGCCGTCAGCCGCCAGCCGCTCGCCTACGTGGGCGTGCCCGCCGCGCTCCTGTGCCGCGAGGACATCTCTGCTGCCACGATCTTCGGCATCGCCACCGCCTCCGACTACCTCAACCCGACGACCTGGACGGGGACGACCGGCTTCCACTTCAAGGACAAGGCTGTCCCACCCCAGTTCCGCTTCGGCGGTGGGAAGCTCTCCCCCGGCATCCAGTACCACGTGCCGCTCCAGCTCATCGTGAGCGACGCGGGCGATTCGCTGCGAGCCGTCGCGCAGCTCGTGCGGGCGTGGATCAAGCTCAACGACTACAAGGTCGAGCCGCTCCACGTCCGCACCCCCGACGAGGCGCTGGCCATCTACCTGGAGGGCCGCCGCAAGACCGATGCCTGGAAGCCGGGCATGGGCTACGTCCTCCAGCCCGGCCACTGGAACGCCATCTACCTCGGCACGACCCCCGCCTCCGCCTGGTTCGAGTACCGCATCTTCGAGCTGTCCGGCGATAAGCTCTGGCGCCAGCGCGCCATCGAGCAGATGGACTTCACGCTCAAAGCCCAGGACGCCGACCCCGCCAGCCGCCACTTCAGCGCGATGCACACCGCTTACGACCTTGGCAAGAAGGCGTTCGACAGCGACGACCGCGGCCGCAACCGCGGGTACAAGCCCGACCTCATCGCCCACATGGCCCGCTACATGCTCCTCACCTGGAAACGCCTCAAAGAGTGCGAGGGTATTGACCGCAAGGACTGGCACGAGGCCGCCGTCCGCGCCGCCGACTGGGTCCTCAAGCAGCGGAACGACGACGGCGGCCTGCCGCAGAAGGTGGACTGCGCGACGGGGGCGAAGTCGAACTCGGTCGTCTCCGCACGCGCCCTCGCCGCCCTGCCCGTCATCGCCGCCGTCACGGGCGACAAGCGCTACCTCGATGCCGCCGAGACAATGGAGCGCTTCGTCCGAGAGAAGGTCGAGGGCCGGCTCTGGTTCACTGGCCAGCACCCCGACCTGCCGCCCAACGACCTCGAGGCCGACAGCATCTGGGGTGTCATCGAGTACTGGCTCGACAAGCACGAGCGCACCCGCGACAAGGAGTGCCTCGACCGCGCCACCGCCGACGCCCTTCTCGCGCTCCTCTCCTGGTGCCCCAAGCAGCTCAGTTGGGTGAAGAACCCCAGCCAATGCGCCCACAACGAGCAGCAGAACTACCTCCAATACTCCCTTTACTGCTACCACAACCGCAAGCTGGAGTGCCTCTGGCGCCTCGCCAAAGCCACAGGCGACCCCCTCTTCGCCGCCCTCTACGAGCGAGTCCTCCAATGCGTCTTCTACACCCAGGAGACCAAAGGCAACCTGATGGGCGCCATGCACGAGAGCATCTGCGACCCCTGGCGCGCCCGCGGCGGCGGCTTCGACAACATGGGCACCCTATACATGAACGAACTCTCCCTCGACGCCATGCTGCAGCTCGTGGACATGGGCATCGCCAAGCCCCGAGGAGGGAAGTGAGCGGGGTGGTTCGCTCACGGGCGGCAGTAATCCACGACAGTGCCGTTGGCGATGGCTCGCCTTTCCTCTCGGGTCATGGTGGCGTTGGCGGGGACGAGAACGAGGATCCGCGCGGCGTCGGGGGTGAGGGGGAGCGTGGCCTTGCCGCGGGCGCCACGCACCACGAAGCCATGGGCCACGGCGTCGTAGAGGTCGCGCGGCTCGGGGCCGACCGCGATTTCGACCTGCTTCGCCTCGGGGTGCGGGTTGTAGTAGAGGAAGGTCGGATAGGCGGCGGCGTGGTGCCAGTCGGTCTTCACGAGGTCGAGTTGGAGGATGCCCTCGACGTTGGTCTTCTCGACCACTGCCGCAAGGTAGCCGACGTGGGACGAGCCGTAGAGGCCGAGATCGGTAGGGATGGGGCTGCCGTGGCCGCCCACGGCGTCGCCCATCGCAAAGGGGCTGCGGCCGAACTCGTAGAGGCTGAACAGTACGTCCACCGTCAGGCGGGCGGGCTTCTGGCCCTTTGGCGTCGGATGCGTGCTCTCGGCCTTGACGTAGAGCGTGCCGTCGAGGTCGGCGGGCAGGCCGTGCCAGTAGAGCGGGTTGTCCGGCCGCGGCTTTGCGGTGAACATGGGCTTGAACGGCCCTTCGGGCTTCATTGCCCAGGAGAAGCGGAAGCCGGCGTCGGGGCTTGACGTTTCGCAGCGGACGCCGGCGTGGAAGTAGCGGGTGAGGGCCTTCTTCACCTCGAAAGTCCAGATGTGCTCCAGCCGCGCGGCATCGCCGTCGGGGGTTTCCTCGAGCACTTCCGCCGCAGGCGGGACTTCGCGGCGGGCGTGGGTGGAGCGGAAGTCGCCCGAGGCGATGCGGCCGGCGAGGGTCGTGAAGTCGGCGGCGGCCTTGTCGGAGAGGCGCCCCGTCTTGCGGCAGCCCTCGTAGGCGATGCAGGAGCTCCTGTCGAACTGGCGTGCCCAGGCGGCGCTGCTCTGGTGCGCGTCGTCGTGGGCGTTGGCATAGAAGAGGCGGGCGGCGTTGGCCGCGTTGAGGATGTACTTGCCAATGGCGCGGGCGTAGCGGGCGTCGTAGCGGGCGAGAGGGGCGAGCGTGGCCACGGCGTCGAAGGTGTTCATCGCGAAGGCATAGCCGCCACCGTCCTTGAGGCCGGCGCTCAGGCCGCTCGCGTCGAGCCCGCCCCACTTGTCGGCCACGACACCCCAGTCGGGCCGCGCCGCGCTCGGGTCGAAGCACCAGGAGAGGAGCTTGTGGACGTCATAGCTGCGGCCAATTTCGGCGTTCATCCGCGCAGCCAGGACCGCCCCGTAGGGCAGCAGTATCTCGTAGAAGGGGTTCGTTGGGTGCTTCTCGAGAAAGCGCATGCAGGCGTCGGCGCCATCGAGGTACTTCGCCTCGCCTGTCTTCACGTGGGCCATGTAGAGGAACCAGGCGTAGCCGGCCGCTGCGTCGGGCTCCTTCCAGCGGCTATTGTCGGCGGGGGCCATCTTCGCGTAGTCGAAGGCCGTGTGATTGAAGTCGGGCACGCCATCCGGCCCGGCCAGGGCGCGGATGGCGCCCAGCATTCGGTCGGCGGAGAGGCGAAGCTGCTGGCGGAACTCGCCGACATTGGGGTAGAGGTGCAGCAGATGAGCGAAGAGGATGCTGGGATAAGTCTCGTACCAGAAGCTGCCGCCCGTGCCGTGGACGACGCGGTTCATGTAGAGGCTGAGGCCGTTGTCGCGGTTGAAGTAGCGCTGGCACATGGCGGCGAAGCTGTGCCCGCCCTGGTTCGCCTTGTCAATGCCCACGAGCGATGCGCCGACGACTGCGGCCATGCAGTTGATGGACTCGTGGGTGTCGTCGCCCGTCTGGTAGGGCGAGCCGACGTATGACGGCAGGCCGAAGCCACGGAGGGGCGCGTTGTGCTTCGTGTCGTCCCACCAGATGAGCGGCAGGTACTGCCCCCTGGCGCCGAAGTTGAACGCGAGGGCATCGTAGTCGCGTGCCACCTTCTTCCAGTCGCGCATCGCGTAGGGCTGGGGCAGGTTGGGCATCTGCTCCACACGGTCGAGCTTCGCCTGCTCGGCCCCGAGCGCCGCAGCGAGCAGCGCACAGGTGATTGGGATTGCGCGCGCAAGGCTCACGACTTGCCCCTCAGATGACAGAGCGTGAGCGTACTTGGCCTGGTCGGCGGTGTCAACCGCGGTGGCGCCCTCCGCGGGGTTGACAGCCCCGTTCGCCGTGTCGTAACATTGCCCTCGGGGGGCAGAGCCTTTCAGTGGAGCCGACAGGCATGACCTGGTGTCGTTGGGTCGCACTGGCGGCAGGGCTGCTGCTCTCCAGCGTCCGAGCCGGGGAGCCGGCGGTCACGCTGGAGTCGCTGCTCCACGAGATGACGGACCGCGAGGCGGTCGCCCGCTGGCCACAACTCGCGTACACGTGCCGCCAGGCGAGCAGCTCCGACCGGCGGTCGAAGTCGCCCGACGACGCCAACGGCTGGTTCGCGAACACGGATAATATGGACGGCAGCGGCGCGTCGCTTCGCTGGGAGGAGACTGCCGGCCGCCGCGAGTGCGTGCTGGCCGACGTCGAGGGGCCGGGCGCCATCGTCCGCTTCTGGTCAGGCGGCCAGCAGCCGAAGGGCAAGCTCCGCTTCTACCTCGACGGCGCGGCGACGCCCGCCATCGAGGCCCCCATGCAGGAGTTGATGAGCGGCAAGCTCTTCGTCCCCCCTCCCCTGGCGATCCTGAACGCGGGCAACTCCCTGAACCTCTACCTGCCCATTCCCTACGCGAAGCGCTGCAAGATCACCTACGACGAGGCCCGCCCCGGCAACCCCAACGCCCCGCCGCCCGGCCGCTGGTACAACATTGAGTACCGCACCTATCCCGCCGGGACGGGCGCTGCGTCGTTCACGATGGACGACTACAAGAGGTGCCAAGCCACGATAGAGCGGGTGTGCAAGGCACTCAGCGAGCCACCGCGGCCGCTCGTTGGCGGATGGCCATTCGCCCTCGACGCTGCCCTTGAGCCGGGGCGAGAGGCCTCGACCGATCTGCCCCTCAAGGGGGGCGCTGTGCTGGTGCTGGAGGCGCGCCTCGACGGCGTGCCCGCCGACCAGGTCGAGCAGGCGCTTCGCTCAACCGTGCTGCGCGCCACGTTCGACGACGAGGAGACGATCTGGTGTCCGCTCGGCGACTTCTTCGGCAGCGGCGTGGGGCTGAACACGCTCAGCAACTGGCACCGCACTATCGCCAAGGACGGGACGATGTCCTGCCGCTGGGTCATGCCCTACCAGAAATCGGGGCGCCTGTCCCTCCTCAACCTCGGCAAGCAGAAGGTGGGCGTGAAGCTCAAGGGCGTCGTCGGCTCGTGGAAGTGGCTCGACAACTCGATGCACTTCCACGCCACCTGGCGCCAACAGTTCTCCATCAAGACCCGCCCGTTCCAGGATTGGAACTACGTCGAGATCGCGGGCCAGGGCGTCTACCTGGGCGACACGCTGTCGGTGATGAACCCCGTGCGCGACTGGTGGGGCGAGGGCGACGAGAAGATATGGGTGGATGGCGAGAGCTTCCCGTCGCACTTCGGCACGGGCACCGAGGACTACTACGGCTACGCCTGGGGCGCCCCCGCCCTGTTCCAGGGGCCGTTCTGCAACCAGGTGCGCTGCGACGGGCCGGGCAACCAGGGCCACACCGTCGTCACCCGCACCCGCGCCCTCGACGCCATCCCCTTCACGAAGAGCCTGAAGGTGGACATGGAGGTGTGGCACTGGAAGGACTGCCAGGTGGCCTACGCCGTGGCGAGCTACTGGTATGCGCGGCCTGGGGCGAAGCACAACCGCGGCCCCCTGCCCGACGAGGCGGCACGCGCCATCCCGCAGCCGCCGCAGCCCGTCAAGATCAAGGATGCCCTCGAAGGCGAAACGCTCAAGATCATCGAGAAGACAGGTGGCACCACCGAAGTCCAGCACATCATCCAGCACAACTGGAGCAACGACCGCCAGCTCTGGTGGCGCGACGGCAAGCCCGGCGACAAGCTGGCATTCGCCCTGCCCGTCCCCAAGGCCGGCAAGTACGCGGTCGTGGCCAACCTCACAAAGGCCGTGGACTACGCCATCGTGCAGTTCCACCTCGACGGCGAGAAGCTGGGCGAGGCGATGGACCTCTACAACAACGGCGTCGTGACGACCGGGCCGAAGGTGGTCGGTACGGCCAAGCTCGACGCCGGCGAGCACAAGCTCACCGTCGAGATCACCGGGGCGAACCCGGCGGCGGTGAAGCGCCACATGTTCGGCCTCGACTACGTGAAACTCGACCCAGTGGAGTGACCGCATGAGGGCATGCCTGTTCGCTTTGCTGGGAGCAGCGGCTATTGCCGCGGAGGCCCCCAGCGGGAAGGAGTTCACCAACTCGCTCGGGATGAAGCTCGTGCGCATCGAGCCGGGCGAGTTCCTCATGGGCTGCGGCAAAGAGGCGCCCCGCTCCGAGGCCGAATGGAAGCAACGCGAATGGGACGAGGCGCCCGAGCACAAGGTGAAGATCACCCGCGCCTTCTACATGGCCGTCCACGAGGTCACGAACAGGCAGTACGAGGAGTTCGACCCCAAACACCGGGAGTGGCGCGGCAAGGTCGGCGCCTATGGCCAGGGCAAGGTGTCCGTGGCCGACGACGAGCCGGTGACAATGGTCAGTTGGCACGATGCGGTGCGGTTCTGCGAATGGCTGTCGAAGAAGGAGGGGCTGCCCTACCGCCTGCCTACGGAGGCCGAATGGGAGTTCGCCTGCCGAGCGGGCACGGCCACCATCTACAACACGGGCGACGCCCTGACGCCCGAGCAGGCCAACATCGGCCTGGCGAAGGACGGCAAGAAGAAGATCGCCACGACCCCCGTGGGCAGCTACCCGCCCAACCCCTGGGGTCTGTGCGACATGCACGGGAACGTCGAGGAGTGGTGCCTCGACTGGCACGGCCCCTACGAGCCGGGGGAGCAAGCCGACCCCACCGGCCGAGCCGAAAGCCACGCGAAAATGACGCGCGGCGGCAGCCATTGCATTGAGGCGTGGGCGGCTGACAACGCCCGCTACTGCCGCTCGTCCAACCGTTCGTGCTACCTGCCCGACGACGCGAACCGCTGCACCGGCTTCCGCGTGGTCCTGGGCGGGATGCCTCCCACCAAGCCGCTCCCCGCTGCCGAGCCGCCCCTCCACCAGCGCGACGTGCGGCAAACGCCCGCGCCGCGCGAGGGGCCAGACCCCGCCAAGCCGCTCTTCGTCAACTTCACGGCGGAGAAGAGGAATCCCACGATCCCCAAGGACACTTGGGGGCCAGTCTTCAGCGCCCACAACCACTTCACCGCCCTCTCCGTGTGCCCCAACGGCGACGTGTTGGCCGCCTGGTACACCACGAAGTCCGAAAGCGGCCGCGAGCTGGCACTCGCAGGCAGCCGCCTCCGCGTTGGCGCCGACCGATGGGAACCGGCCTCGCTCTTCTTCGACGTGCCCGACGTGAACGACCATGCGCCCGTGCTCCTGGCCGACGGCAAGCGCATCTGGCACTTCTCGTCACAGGCACTCGCCGGCTGGGACGACACTTCGCTCCTGATGCGGACGAGCGACGACAGCGGGGCGACCTGGACCAAGCCGCGCATCATCCTGCCACGCCACGACCCCGACCACCTGAGCCAATCGTGTTCCGCCTTCATAGGCCCCGACGGCCTGCTGGGCCTGGCCGTTGACGGCGACTCGCATGGCCGCGAGCGCCTGATGACGAGCCGCGACGGCGGCCAGACCTGGCGCGTGGGCAAGGGCGACGTGAAGGGCATTCATCCCGCCGCCGTCCTGCTCGACGGCGGCCGGGTCATCGCCTTCACGCGCGGGCCGCACCCCATGCCGATGTTCAGCTCGAACGACTGTGGAGACACGTGGCAGGCGAGCGAGTCGCCGTTCCCAGGCATCAGCGTGGGGCAGAAGGCGGCGGCGCTCAGGCTCGCCAGCGGCGCGGTCCTCCTCTGCTCTCACGACAACAAGAAGGCCCTGGTTGGCGGCGGCACGTTCGCCGCCCTGTCGCTCGACAACGCTCGGACTTGGGCTCACGTGCGCAAGGTGGAGGGCGTGGGCGGCTACATGTCCGTCGCCCAGGCCCCCAACGGCGTCATCCACCTGTTCGGCAGCCGCATGAGCTGCGTCGCCTTCAACGAGGCCTGGCTCAGGGAGACCTCCACGGTCCGCTGACAAAGGAAGAGGGGGTTGCACAGGCTACCCGGAGTGCAAGGGCGCGAGGGAGATTGGCTCGATGGAATCGAAGGAATCGAGCTAATCGAGTGATTCGATTCGTTCGATTTGCTCGATTTGTTCGAAAGGAGCCGCAGGTGGAAACAAGGGCAACGACCTTACTGGTCGCTCTGGCGGCAGCCCTTTCGCCGGTGCTCGCCGGCGAGGGGGCGTTTTCCGCCAAGCCAACGGTGGCTCTGGCGGGCGGCAGGGCGCGGATCACTTTCGCCGTGGCCGCGCCGACGGATGTCGAGGTGGCCGTGCTCGACGCCCAGGGCGCCGTGGTGCGGCACCTGGCGGCAGGCGTCCTCGGCGGCCCCAATGCCCCGCCGCCACCACTCAAGCCCGGCCTCTCCCAGAACCTTGAGTGGGATGTCCTGGACGACTTCGGCAAGCCCGCTCAGGGCGCGCCCTTCCGCGTGCGGGTGCGGGTGGGGATGGGCGTCCGCTTCAGCCGTTTCATCGGCGGCGACGACCCCTATACCTTCGGCCTCGTCGCCTCGATGGCCAGCGACGAAGCGGGCAACCTCTACGTCATGGGCTACCGCGAGGAGGATTCGCTGACCTGCATGACCCTGCGGGCATTCTCCCCCGAGGGCAAGTATCTGCGGACGATCATGCCCTTCCCGGCCGACCTTGAGCCCGGGGCGATGAAGGATGTCGCAACCTGGGATGAGGAGGGCAAGTGCTTCCGCCCGCGGAACTACCGCGCCACCAACGTGCAGTTCTACCAGCTCATGGGCGGAAACGGCAGTGGGATGACTCCATCGGTCACTCTCCACGTCGTCGCCGCGACGAAGCAGCACGGCATCCTGCTCACCGACGGCCGGAGCCTGTTCCGCCTCGACGCACGCGGCGGCGTGCCGGGCGAGAAGTTCAAGGCGCGCTCCCTCTGGCCCGCGGGCACCCCGCCCCGGTGCGGCCACACCTACGCCGCTCTCTCGCCCGACGGCAAGACCCTCTACATCAGCGGCCCCTACTCGGCCAAGAGCCAGTACGGCCACCCCTACGACCCACGATACCCGCCCGGGGTGGTCTATCGGCTCAGGCTCGACGGCGACGGCCCGGCGGAGCCGTTCGCCGCCGTCAAGGTCGAGCACAAAGACGGGCTTGGCGGCACCTGGACCCAGGACGGCGGCGACTGGTCGGCCTACAGCCTGGCCGGCGCGCCCAAGGGGCCGGTCCACGGCGTGGCCGTGGACGCGAGGGGGCGCGTCTACGTGGCCGACCGCGAGCGGGGCAGGGTCGCCGTCTTCGATGCGGACGGCAAGGAGGTCAGCGACGTCCCCGTCCGCTGGCCCGACCAGCTCGCCGTTCACCCGCGAACCGGCGCGCTCTACGTCCTCGAAAAGCGCATCGTCCCCCGCAAGAGCGTGGACCTCAAGCTGATGCGGTTCGACACGCTCGGTGCCGACGCCAAGCCTTCGGCGGAGTACGAGATACCGAAGACCGCCGACCTTGTGGCGATGGCTTTCAGCTTCCCTGCCGACCGGGCGCTCTGCTGGCTGCGCACCAGCATCACCAAGTCGGGCAAGTACAGCCTCCTCGTGCTCGAAGACAAGGGGAAGGCATTCGAGCCAGCCGAGACCGCCTACAAGCCTCGGCCCGACTCCCAGTGGGGCTGGCACCGCCTGGCCGTGGACTACGACCGCGACGAGGTCTACGGCAGCGACGGCACCGTGGGCATGTGGCGCTACGATGGCAAGACAGGCAAAGGCGCGCTGCTGACGAAGGATGGCAAGCAGTTCTGGTCGCAGGACCTCGCCGTGGGCTACGACGGCTTGCTCTACGCCCGCCAGGGCACGGGCGCGCCGGAGTTCCAGGACTACTCCGGCCCCTTCGCCCGCTACACCCGCGACCTTGCGCCCGCCCCCTTCGCGGGCACGGGCACCCACGTGCTCAGCAAGCACATCTACAGCCGCGAAGGGCCGGGCTACGCCGAGCGCGGACTCGGCGTCGGACCCGACGGACGCAGCTACATCTCCTTCATGTACGACTGGGCGACCTACTGGGTCGTGTGCTACGGCCCCGACGGCAAGTTCCAGGACGGACAGCACCTGGAGGTGAAGGACAAGGAGGGGAAGAGCCGCGGCCGGGCCACCATTGGCCCCGTGAACCCAGCGAACGGTGGCATCCGCGTGGACCTTGCCGGCAACACCTACCTGGGCCTCTGGAACTGGCCCAAGAACGCCCCAGTGCCCGCCAAGTGGGCCAAGGACCTCTCCTACCTGGCCACCACGGGGAGCGTGTTCAAGTTCGGCCCCGGCGGCGGGGCCGTGGTCTCCCCGGCCAAGGACCACCCGAAGGGCGAGCCACTCCGCCCGCCGGGCACCAAGGGCATCGAGGCGCGATCGGGCTACCGCGACGCTAATGTGTTTGCTCCCACGTTCATCGAGGGCGCGCTGGCTGCCTATCCGGGCTACGGTCCGTTCAGCCACTCGAGCTGGGGCAGCAACCTCTGCTGCACCTGCCGCACTCCCCGCTTCGATCTCGACCGCTACGGCCGCCTCTACCTGCCGAACGCCATCACTAACTCCGTGCGGATCGTGGACAACGCGGGCAACCACATCCTCGAGTTCGGCCGCTACGGCAACTTCGACTCCCTGTACGCCACCGTAGCGGTGCCCGACATCCCCCTCGCCTGGCCCACAGGGGCGGGGGTGAGCAAGGACGCCATTTACGTCTGCGACACCTACAACCGCCGCGGCGTGCGCCTGGAGCCAACCTTCGCCGCCGAGGAGACCCTCAAGGTCGAGTGAAAGCGAGGACTGCGATGCATTCCGCTGCTTGCCGGTTTGCTCTCTCTTTGTTCGTGATCGCCGCCGCGGCGGAGGGAGGCGCGAAGTTCGCAGCGGGGCCGACCGCTTCGCGGGATGGGGACGGGGTCAAGATCGCCTTCACGGTCTCGGCTCCGACCGATGTTGAGGTGGCCGTGCTGGGGGCCGACGGCAAGGTCGTGCGGTCCCTGGCTGCCGGCGTGCTGGGCGCCAGCCAGCCGCCACCCAGCCCCCTGAAGCCCGGCCTGGCGCAGGAGATCTTGTGGGACGGGGCGGGCGACTGGGGGAAGAAGGCCGAGGGCGGCCCCTTCAAGGCCCGCGTCCGCCTGGGCATGGGCGCCCAATTCGGTCGCATCCTGGCCGACGGCTCGCACAACTTGAACGAGACCGTGTGCCGCGGCCTGGCCGTGGACCCCGCGAACGGCGACCTGTACGTGATGGCGAAGAAGACCCGTGACGGTGCGCTCTACTTCCTGCGCGTCTACGACCGCCAGGGCAACTACCTCCGCGAGCTGATGCCTTATCCCGCCGCCGTTGGCGACAAGAGCCGCGAGGTCTTCGGCTGCGTCACCGTGCCCGAAACAGGCTCCAAGGCCCCGATAAGCTACCACAGCCTGTGGCCCACCTTCTATCCCGTCGCCCCCAAGCCCGAGGGCGTCAACGACCTCGCCATCAAGCTCATTGCAGTTCACCCCACCGAGGATGCAGTCGTGCTCCTCGCCGAGTCGTTCGCATCGCTCTACCGCATCCGCAAGAAGGACGGGGCGGCCGTGGGCGAGTCCTTCGCCGAGCCGCTGTGGGACGCAGGGACGAAGCTGGCCGGCTACGCCGCGGTCGGCCCGGTCATGGGCGCATTCGGCCCCGACGCCAAGGCCATCTACTTCGCCGGCTACGCAGGCATGCCCAAAAAGGGCGAGAAGAAGCACCCCGCCTGGCCCAGCAACCGCGTCTACAAGATGACGCTCGGCGGCAAGGTGGCGCCCTTCGCCGAACTGCCTCTGCCCGACGACGCTCGCCCGCCCGAGAGAGGGTGGAGCGTGCTGTCCGACGTCCAGCCCCTCCACGGCATCGCCGTGGCGAAGGACGGCACGGTGATGGTCTGCGACGCGGCGAGCGGGAAGATATGGCTGCTCTCCCCCGAGGGCAAGGTCACTGGCTCAATCGCCATCGCGCACCCCCACGTGGCCGTCCCCGACCACAAGACGGGCGCGCTCTACGTGCTGACCCGCCAGAACACCGACAAGGGCGCTCGGCTCCGCTCGGTCGTCAAGCTGAGCAGTTGCGCGCCGGACGCCAAAGTGGTCGCAACGCTTCAGTTCTCGGAGCGGGGCGCAGCCCAGGACCCCTTCCTTGTGGGGGACTTCACGGGCCAGGCGCCGCAACTGTGGCTCAGCGGCTGCCCCCGCGAGAACAGCCTCCTGCGGATCGAGGACAAGGGCGACAAGCTGGAGGCCGCTGAGGACCTGGCCGACCGCGATAAGCTGGCCGCCGGCTTCGCCTGCCGGCTGGACGTTGACGCTGAGGCCGACCTGGCCTACGTCCACAACGGCTGGGGCTATATCCTCCGCTACAGCGGCCTGACCGGCGAATACGCCGGCCCGCTCGACAAGGATGGCCGCCCCAAGCCCATCATCGGCTCGGAGTTCTGCCTCCGCCGCGACGGCATGGTCTATCTCTCTGGCAACGACTACGCCGGCGGCGGCTTCTCCGGCCCCTGGCGGCGCCTCAACCGCGACCTCACGCCCGCGCCGCTGCCCGACGGACGGAAGGAGTTCTCCGACCGCTACGGCAAGATGGGCGGCGGCTACTTCGGCAACCAGGGCTCCTGCGTGACCCCAGACGGCACGCTCTACTACAACGGCATGTTCACCTTCCGCGTCAACGGCATCTTCGAGGTCAAGCCCGACGGCTCGGCCGGCCGCTGCCCGCGGCTGCGCGCCGAGTTCGCCTCGGGCAAGATCTCCCCCCACTGCGTCAAGGCGGGCTTCGATGGCGCCCTCATCGGCTGGCTCCAGGACCAGAGCGGCGGCGTGGAGGTTGACCAGCAGGGGAACATCTATGCGGGCGTCCGCATCTTGCCGCGCGACTACAAGCTGCCCGACGCCCTCGCCGAGGCGGCCAAACGCCATCGCCACCTCGGGGAATCGCTGGGCAGCGTCATCAAGTTCCGACCCTCCGGCGGCGGCATGGTGCCCGATAACCTCAAGCCAGGCCAGCAATACAAGGTGGACAAGTACTGGCCGATCCTGTCCACCGTGCCCGACAAGCTGGAGGACGGCATCAAGATGGCCTCGGGCCAGCGGCTCGACTGGTATAACCCGCCCTGGACCATCCATGTCGAGGGCGGCCTGAGGGCCTACCCCATCCTCGCACCCTTCAGCAACCAGTGCGCCTGCCAGACACCGCGGTTCGACGTGGACGACTTCGGCCGCCTCTACATCCCCAACGCCCTCACCTGCTCGGTGCAGGTGGTGGACAACGAGGGCAACCACATCCTCACCTTCGGGGCCTACGGCAACCGCGACAGCCAGGGGCCTGAGAGCAAGGTGCCCGAGCCGGGAATCCCCCTGGCCTACCCCGTGGCCGCCAAGGCCTCGTTCAAGCACATCTATGTGGCCGACTCCGCCAACCGCCGCGTCGTGCGCGTGGACCCCACCTGGGCCGCCGAGGAGGCCTGCACGGTCCACTGACAACGGAAGAGAGGTCTGCAAGTGTTTAGCCGCGCCGGCTTGCCCGCAGTGCGGGAAGCCGATGACGCGGCGCACGGCCAGAAGCGGAAGGAATGCGGGGAAGGAGTTCTGGAGTTGCACGGGCTACCCGGAGTGCAAAGGCGCGAGGGACATGGGCTGGACGGAATCGAAGGAATCGAGTTAATCGAATAATTCGATTCCCTCGATTCATTTGAAAGGAGCCCCAGGTGGGAACAAGGGCGATGACCTTTCTGATTGCTCTGGTGGCGGCTCTTTCGCCGACGCTTGCCGGCGAGGTGTCGTTTTCCGCCAAGCCAACAGTGGCTATGGCTGGGGACAAGGCGCGGATCGCCTTCATGGTCTCGGCGCCAACGG
>Ga0194112_10007262_pt1 | contig 14437 bp, 15 predicted proteins | sample TA2MahC400mmetaG_FD_146191 | JGI IMG/M metagenome (GOLD analysis project Ga0194112, IMG submission 146191) | Freshwater microbial communities from Lake Tanganyika, Tanzania - TA2015016 Mahale Deep Cast 400m | ecosystem: Environmental > Aquatic > Freshwater > Lake | place: Tanzania: Lake...
CGGTCTCGCCATCGCCGCGGCAGATGAGTCCCCTGGCTGCGGAATAGCATTTCAGATGCTGTGTTGCCCATTGGCTCTCGTCCTCGGTGGGAAACATGATCTTAAGCTCTTTGGGTTTGTCGCCGAATACCTTCTTCACCTCGTCGGGGCAGACGAAGTAATCGGTGGGCGTGGGGTAAGTTGCGCCGGTATCGCCTTCCTTCTTGATGCCCAAGCGGATCTTGCCCTGCCTGGGCAACCTGACTACTTCGGAGACGCCTTTAATCGCCATGTTACTTCTCCTCCTTCGCTTTCTCAGACATTGGCTTGCTGTTGCCTATGTTTGAACGTATCCTGCCCTGGCGCCTTCCGATGGCAATGGCCAGTTCGAGGATGGTCCTGAGCCTCCTGTTAACCGCCTCTTCACCATCAGGTGGCAACATGATTACCTTGACTTGATGGTCTTCAGATATGTATATAGTGCCTTCCATTGGTCGTTCTTCTGCCATATCTCTACTCCGATACCTGCCTGGGTATGTTGTTTTCATTCGGAAGGAAGTAATATCGAGCAACGGCGCGCCTTACCAGGGCACTTATGTCAGTCCTCTCAGTATCAGCTATCTTTCGCAACTCATCGTAATCTTCTCTGGAAATAAGAACCCTGATCGATACCCTATTTCTACCTACTACAGTTGGTTTGCCTCTGATCATGTTAACCTCCTGAAACAGTAACCATATTACTATCATAAGGTGATATAGTCAAGGTAATAATGTCACCACAACTGCTGACTGAAAATGTATTTATATTACCTATAAATGAACCTGCTAGGACACGACAAATACCCCTTGACAGATTCAATATATGGTGATATTATTACCATAACGTAGAAGGGAAGCTAGAGAGGAAACTTTTATGCCGATAACACTAGGACAGCTGATAAGAGAGGCCAGGCTCCGGGCCGGCGACATGACACAGAGAGAGCTAGCCAAGCTGGTGGGCACCAGCATGGAGAACATCACCTCTATCGAGAACGCACGCAATAAGCAACCTTCCCCTGAAATCGTGACTGGTTTATCTAAATACCTGGATATCGATATTGCGGATCTCTATTCCGCTATGGCGGGGACGTTGAATACTTATCCCTGGGAGAGAGTAGGTGACTTGGATCTCAAAGACCCGGAGCTTGAGCTCATGTTTCGCCAGGTGGACAGACTGCTTGAGGGGGAAGCTAAGGACAGAGTGAAGTCTTTTATACGATTTACGCTTGATGAGGAAAGGCGGAGGCGGAGGCGTGAACAGGAAGAAAGGCAAAAGGAGTCTGAGTAATGGCTAGCGTCGGAGGGTGTTATGAGCAGTCTTGCAGTAGAAAAGGCGAAACAGGTTCACCAGCGGCATCCGGAGTTAACTTTTCCTGTGGACATGGAGTGGCTAGCTAATGCCGAGGGTTGTGAGTGCCTTGTCTGGCCGTTCTTGGAGCCAATAAAAGAAGTGAAGCAGGGGCGCTGGATAGGAATTGCCGATAGCTTATCGCGAAAGGAACGCCGCTACCTGATCGCACATGCGCTGGCTCACCACCTTATGCATTGCGGTAACCAGTTATCTTTCCGCGACTGGCAGACGAGCACCCGCCGCAGGCAGGAGAAAGAAGCCGATTGTTTTGCTGCTCATATTCTCATACCAGAAAAGGAACTGGACAAGGTAGCGAACATGCCCCAGTGGGAGATTGCACAAACCTTCGGTGTACCAGAGGAATTAGTTAGGCAGAGAATGAGCGATTTTGCTACAGATGCGGAGATAACCAGATGGCAGTCTATGGGTGAAGATTGAAAAGCTACCTGAAAGGAAAGGATCATGATGCAAAAAGACACTAAGAGCAATTTGAAGTGCTGTATCTATGCCCGTGTATCCACGGAGGAACAGGCGGAGCGGGATCTTTCCATTCCATTTCAGTTGGAGAGATGCCGCTATCATGCCCAGGGTAAAGGTTGGGAGGTAGTAAAGGAGTTTATCGATGCCGGCGAAAGCGCCAGGACCGACAAGCGTCCTGAGTTCCAGAAAATGGTAACTGCTGCCAGGAGTAAAGAATTCGATATTATCCTAGTGCATAAATTCGACCGTTTCGCCAGGAATGACTACGACTTCGTTATCTATGAAAAGGAACTCGAAGACTTAGGGGTTATCCTTGAGAGTGTAAGTGAACCTGGGGATGCTTCAACGCCTGCTGGCTATATCGGGCGAAGGATGATGCAGATCATAAGTACCTGGTACTCGAAGAATCTAGCGGTTGAAGCGAAAAAAGGAATGAAGCAGAAGGTGGAGAATGGCGGTTGGCCCAAGCTGGCTCCACCAGGATATCTGAACAAACATGATAAGAACTCTGCCTGGATTGAAGTAGATCCCGAACTTGGCCCATTTATCTCTACGGCTTTTAAGGAGATGGCCACAGGGAGATGGACGCTTAAAGAGTGGGCAGATCATGCCTATAGCTTGGGACATCGCAGCCGTAAGGGCTACCCCTTGGCTGTCAGCGTTTGGGGTGCGATTTTTCACAACCGCTTCTATCTGGGAGAGACCTGGCTTCGCAAAGGGGATGTTCCCACAAAAGGGACTCATGAACCTTTGACTGATGAATCTATTTTCACTAAGGTGCAGCAGGTATTGAGAGAACACGATAAGCACAAGCAGCGTACTCAGCGCCATAAATACTTGCTTCAAGGATTGCTCTACTCCTCAGATGCTGACAGTCCCTGCTGGGTTGAAACACATCCCAAGAAGAAAATAAGCTATTACCGCAGTAAAGCTAAGGTGGATGGCAAACAAATTTTCTACAACACAAAGGATTTGGATGCACAGATGTGCAGGGTTGCCAGAGACATTACTCTACCGAAAGAAAAACGTATCGAACTTGAAAGAGAATTAGACAGATGGTTTGAGAAAGAGGCTAACGGTGATGGCGAACTGGATCAGGCTCAAGAACGTCTCACCAAGCTGGAACGGGTAGAAAAAAATCTGCAACGACTAGCGATCGAAGAGGAAATATCCATTGAAGACTTCAAGGAGCACCGGGCCAGGATTGAGGCAGAGAGGAAGAACCTCAAGGACTTGGTGGAGATGATAAGCTCCCGGCGGAGCTTGGTGAAGGGAGACTTTGAGATTGCGCTGCAGATTTCAAGTGAGCTTGACAATCTATTTAACGAAGGGGATAATGATGAGCGGCGTTTGCTCTGTGAGACTATTTTCAAGCGCGTCTACGTACGAAACGGCAAGATTACAAATGCAGAGCTAAACTCCCCTTTTGCTCTTATCGCTAGCCGGGTTGAAGGTTCGGAATCCTTCCTGACTCGGCAGCCACTCCATGACCCATACCCAGTTTGTTAACTCTAAATCCCAGCATAAGGAGGAACTAATGAAAAGCGTTCTGGTCATCGGCTCGGGATTTATGGGCACGGGAATTGGCCAGGTCTGTGCCCAGATAGGTTACCGCGTTCACCTCATGGACATCAATCAGGCCGCGCTGGATAAAGCTATAAACACAATCCAGCGGTCACTATCCAAACTAGAGGCCAAGGGAATGCTCAAGGATTCCCCAGAAGCAATTCTGGAACTAATCACCACCACCAAAGACCTCAGCAGCGCGGACAAAGCAGACTGGGTCATCGAAGCCACATTGGAGATGGAAGACCTCAAACGAGAGCTATTCCAGGAACTGGACAAGCTGGCACTAGCCACAACTCCGCTAGCTACGAATACCTCGACCATCCCCATCACCCACCTGGCTCAGGCAACCAGACATCCTGAAAGAGTCCTGGGGCTACATTTCTTTGGCCCTGTGCCACTCATGGGATTGGTAGAAGTGGTCAAAGGCGAAAAGACCTCGGTCGATATTTTTGAAAAGGGAGTAGCCTTTGTCCGGGCGCTAGGCAAAACCCCCGTGCGGGTAAACAAGGACATCCCCGGTTTCGTAATGAACCGTATCTTCTCGGCCGCCTTCAGAGAAGCCACAGACCTGGTCGCTGATGGCATTGCCACGCCAGAAGATATCGATATAGGCATGAAACTTGGCTACGGATGGAACGCAGGCCCATTCGAAATCGCCGATAACGCTGGGCTAGACACTTTCCTGCTCGTAGGACAGTCGTTGAAAGCCCTGGGTGACGAACATCTGGTATCCCGTTCCGACATGGTGCAAAAAATGGTCGAAGAAGGCTGCCTGGGACGGAAAACTGGCAAAGGATTTTACGTGTACGCACCTGACGGCAAACGTCTTCCCTGGCCAGACAAAGAATAAATCACCTGAGAAAAAACGAACAACACAATCCCCGCTTTGGTTGTCTGCACCAAATCTCCGATGCTATAATATGCGCCCAGTTGCGCAACCACGGGACATAGTGCCCAGGCTTCCAACCCTGATTCCGCGGTAGCTCAGTGGTAGAGCGGGCGGCTGTTAACCGCTTGGTCGTAGGTTCGAATCCTACCCGCGGAGCCACACAAAAACATTCCTGTACTCGCGAATTCCTCAGTCATCATACCAACACCGTCAAACCATATAGAGCAACAAGGCTCTTTGCTGGGGTGCTGTTGACAAAGTGACTCTGTAGCTTTACAATCTGCAATGCAGGTCAACAGATAAGGAATCACCTATATTCCCACACCTTGTTTGATATATGCTATAAGACCGCTAGAGCCTATAAGCCTCGCATAGGCATTGTCGGATAATCGCCAGGCGAGAATGGATTGAGCATGTCTCTTTTTGTGCTTAAGTGCCTAAACAACGAAAGGGGGTACAGCAGAACAATAAGGAGAAATCAAGTACCACATAAAACTACACTCATCTACTCATTTGTCATAAAGAATTAGGAGGTAAACTGAATGGCAGGTATCGTATCATACGGAGCTTACATACCAAGGTATCGCATCAATCGAAACACCATCTTTAATGCGATGGGCTTTCTCATGAATTTCCCCACTCCGGGCGAGAAAGCTGTAGCCAACTGGGACGAGGATTCCATCAGCATGGCCACCGACGCGGGCATTGACTGCCTACGAGGCATTGACCGCAATAAGGTTGATGGCGTCTACCTCGCCACTACAACTCAACCATACATGGTCAGGCAGAACTCCGCCATAATAAGCAGTGCCCTGGACCTCAGACCCGATGCCAGAACCAACGACTTTGTCGCCAGCACCAAGACTGGCACCAGTGCTCTCCTCTCAGCCATCGATGCCCTGAAGGGAGGGGCAGCTAATAATATACTTGTCTGCGCTGCAGATTGCAGAACTGGCAAGCCTGGTGGCCCACAAGAACACCAGTTCGGCGACGGTGCAGCAGCATTGCTCGTAGGCAATGACAATGTCATCGCCACCTTCGAAGGCTCATATTCCGTCTCTTATGACTTCCCCGACCGATGGAAAGCCACCGGAGAGAAATTCGAACACGCATGGGAAGACAGGTTCATCCGCGATGAGGGCTACAACAAGATAATCTTCGAAGCCATCGCTGGCCTAGCAAAGAAATGCAACGTAACTATCAAAGACATAGCCAAAATAGCCTATTGCTACCCCTACCCCAGGGAACATGCCTCTATTGCCAAGAAATTGGGTGCTGAGCCAACTCAGGTCCAGGACAACCTGCTGGACAAGGTTGGAGACACCGGAGCAGCTTACGCCCTGATGATGTTAGTGGCAGCCCTGGAAGACGCCCAACCCGGCGACAAAATCATGGTCGTCAGCTTTGGAAACGGAAGCGATGCCATGCTCTTCACCGCGACCGACAATATCAAGAAGGTAAAGGGCAAAATGGGCGTTAAAGGCAATCTGGCCAACAGGAAAGAGCTAACCAGCTACGAAAAGTACGCCGCCTTCCATAATGCCATACCAATCGATATCGGAATGCGCGGCGAAACCATACCCTATACCGCCCTATCGCTATACTGGAGAGACAATAAGGAGATAGCAGCCCTCCACGGTTCCAAATGCAAGAAATGTGGCACCCCACAATACCCCGCAAACAGAATCTGCATCAACCCCAAGTGCAGAGCTATAGACGAGATGGAACCTTATCGTTTCTCGGACAAGAAGGCAGCAGTCTTCAACTACACAGGCGACAACCTGGCGGCCAGTATCAGCCCACCGGCCATCTACGGAATGGTCGATTTCGAAGGCGGTGGAAGAGCCTGGCTCGATTTCACAGACTGTGACCTCGAGGAAGTCAAGGTCGGCTTGCCTGTAGAGCTGTCATTCAGACGCAAATACGTGGATGAGGGACGAGGCATCCACGGCTACTTCTGGAAAGTAGTACCGGTGCGCTCCTGAAGACAAGCAAAGACACTTAATGGAGGTAACCAATAATGGCAAAAGGGATTAAAGACAAAATAGCAATTATCGGGATGGGATGTACCAAGTTTGGCGAACGCTGGAACGATGGCGGCGATGAACTCATGATAGAGGCTTTCAAAGAGGCCATTGAGGATGCCGGCATAGACCCTCAAAAAGATATCGAAGCCTGCTGGTACGGCCACTGTCAAAACGACGTGGGGCTTGGGGGCTCAGCCATTCCGGCTGCTCGGTCACTGAGGCTACCCTATATCCCCGCTACCAGAGTAGAAAATATGTGCGCCACAGGTTCAGAGGCGCTAAGAGGAGCCTGTTATGCTGTGGCAGCAGGTGCTTATGATATAGCCTTAGCTATAGGCGTTGAAAAACTCAAGGATACAGGCTATGGCGGCCTCCCAATGACTGGTGGCGCTCCTGGATCACATCTGCGGATGCCTAACATCACAGCACCAGGTTCCTTCGCGTTGCTAGCCACCAGATACTTCAGCAAGTACGGCATAAGCCCACAGGACGGGAAAACCATGTTGGCTAAGGTCTCTGCCAAAAGTCACTACAATGGGTCACTGAATCCCAAGGCACACCTTCGCCGCGCCGTAACCGTAGAGCAAATACTCAATGCCCCGATTATAGCCTGGCCCCTTGGCCTGTTCGACTGCTGTGGCGTCAGCGACGGTTCAGCAGCAGCCATCGTCGTCCGCGCTGACATGGCTAAGAAATTCAGACAGGACCCTGTATTCGTCAAAGCCCTCCAGATAGCAGTGACTTCTGGCGAAGAGATGGAACACACTGAATGGGACGGTACTCTTATCCGCACCACCACGACTGCGGCTGCTAGGGCTTATGAAGAAGCGGGCATAAAGAACCCACGCGAAGAAATCAGCATGGCCGAGGTTCATGACTGCTTCTCCATAACCGAGGCCGTTACCATGGAAGACCTGCAGTTCAGCCCCAGGGGCAAGGTCAAGGAAGACATTGACGCCGGCCGCTTCAACCTCGATGGCCCTCAGCCTGTCCAGCCAGACGGTGGCCTCAAGTCCTTCGGGCATCCTATCGGCGCTTCCGGCCTCAGAATGATGTACGAAATGTACAAGCAACTCCAGGGCAAAGCTCAACAGCCTGAACGCCAGTTGAAAAACCCAAAGTATGGCCTGACCCACAACCTTGGTGGCTTCCCCGCCATGAGCGTATGTAGCACGTTCATAGTAGGACTCTAGTTACGAATCAAACACAGGAGGTAGACTATGGCGCTCTTAAACGATGCACTAAGAAAACTGGTCGGCATGAGCACAGACCCTTATATCTACAAAATAGAAGAGGGCGCTATCCAGAGATATGCCGATGCCATCGGCGACCCCAATCCCCTCTTCAACGATATTGGCTACGCCAAGAAATCTAAGGCAGGCAGGCTACTCTGCCCCCCAGGATTTTTCGGCTGGCCAGTGAAAAAGGGCCCTGGGCCTCTGACGCTCGCTATCGAACTTATTAAAGCTGGCGCCCCCTTCCGCCTTCTCGATGGAGGCGTGGAATACGAGTTCTTCGAACCCGTAGGTGCTGGTGACGTGCTGACCATGCATAACAAAATCGTCGATATCACCGAAAAAGAATCAAAATCAGGTAGCATGCTCCTCACCACCATAGAAGCTACCTTCCTTAACCAGAACGGTGATGTAGTCGCCAAAGCCAGGTCAACATTCATCAACCGCTGATGGCTATCGGCTGCCGATTACTTGACTAGCAACAGGAGGAAATATGGCTAAGAAACAACTCTACTTTGAAGATGTCCAGGAAGGCATGGAGATACCAACTCTGCCCAAGATTGCGACCAGCAAGATGTTAGTCCAATGGGCTGGGGCTTCCGGTGACTTCAATCCTCTCCACTATGAAGACGATTTCGCCAAAGCCAACATGGTAAACGCACCCATTGTACACGGTGCTCTCAAGCGTGCTTGGCTGGGCCATCTCATGACTGACTGGATAGGCGAAGAAGGCGTACTCAAAAAGCTCTCCTGCCAATACCGCGGCATGGACTGGCCTAGAAAGATGAAGACCTTCGACGAGCCCCACGATGGTGAAACCTGGCACTGCAAGGGAAAGGTAATCAAGAAATACACCCAGGGCGACGAAAACCTTGTTGACTGTCAGATCTGGGTGGAAAACGGCAAGGGGGAAACCACTACCCCCGGCGCTGCCACGGTAGCCCTGCCATCAAAGAAAAAATAAACTAAGGAGCAATCAATGGGAAACAGATTAGCAGGTAAAGTAGCAGTAATCACAGGAGCTGGCCGCGGTCTGGGTAGAGCCGAAGCATTAGCTCTAGCCGCCGAAGGGGCTAAAATAGTGATTAACGACCTCGGCGGTGGCGCTGATGGCACCGGAGCTTCGCATTCGCCAGCCGACGAAGTCGTCGCCGAAATCAAGAAGCTCGGCAGCGACGCTGTAGCCAACTATGATTCCGTCACCACGCCCGATGGCGGCGAGAACATCATCAAAACAGCCATTGACAAGTTCGGCAGGCTAGACATCCTGATCAACAACGCCGGAGTACTCAGAGACCGCATCATCTTCAATATGTCAGAAGAAGAATGGGATACAGTGATGAAGGTGCATCTATATGGCACCTTTCACTGCACCAAGCCCGCTTGTGTCATCTTCAGGCAGCAAAGAAGTGGAAGGATTATTAACACATCATCGGCCGCGGGACTGGGTAACATGGGGCAAGCCAACTATAGCGCTGCCAAAGAAGGCATTATCGGCTTCACCAGGACAGTCGCCAGAGACATGGGCAAATATGGCGTAACTTGCAACGCCATCAGACCCATCGCTGCCACTCGCCTCACCATGAGCCCAGAGTTGAAAGCCGCCTGGGAAAAAAGTGGGATGCAAGAAGTCATCAAGAAGATGGAAGCAGCAGTCCCCGATATGGTAGCACCATTAGTTGCATATCTCTGCACCGATGCCGCGGCCAATATAAACGGCTATGATTTTGCAGTAGGCGGCGGCCAAATAGGCCTCTATTCCCAGCCTACAGTCACCGCCCAAATTGAAAAGGCAGGTATCTGGACACTGGATGAACTCCTCGACATAATGCCCAAGAAAATTACCGCGGGCTTGGTAAATCCAGCACCACCAAAACCATAGCCCCAGTCCAGACCAGCCAGGAAAAGAGCACTAGGCAGAGTGGATAGTTACGGACTGCCCACTCTGCCACTACAAATACCAAACAAGTATTTGCAACTGCACAAAGCAATTTTGAAAGGTGAGCAATAAACTTCTCCTTCTAAGCAAGGAGACATAAGCCAATGAAATACACAACAATCGATTTCAAGCTTAAAGACAGCATCGCCACAATAATCTTCAATCGTCCGGACGCCAGCAATTCAATCAATCTGGAATTAGCCAAAGACTTCATGTATGCAACCATGCAATGCAGCGAAAACTCGGCAGTACGAGTAGTCGTCATCACAGGAGCAGGAAAGGTGTTCTGCCCAGGGGGTGACGTCAAGAGCTTCGCAGCGCAAGGCAAGAACCTCCCCTACTACCTGCGGGACGTTACTACCTATCTGCATGCCGCGGTTTCGCGCCTGGCACGTCTGGATGCACCCGTAATTTCGGCAGTAAACGGAGTGGCCGCCGGCGCTGGTATGGGTCTGGTCTGTGCCAGTGATTTCGCTTTGGCTGCCGAATCAGCCCGCTTTACTATGGCCTACACCAGGATAGGGCTAGCACCAGACGGAGGTTCATCCTATTATCTGACACGCATAGTGGGCCTCAGAAAGGCTATGGAACTCACGCTAACTAACCACCAGCTCTCGGCTACAGAGGCACTAGAACTAGGCATTGTCAACCAGGTAGTACCAGATGAGGAATTGACAGTCAAGGTAGAATCGCTGGCAAACCAATTAGCATCCGGCGCCACCAAAGCCTACGGCGCAGCAAAGCGCTTACTATACAATGCATGGACTGAAACACTGGAAACACAAATGGAACTCGAAAGCCAAACCATTGCCGCCATGGCGCACACCGAATACGCGCAAGAGGCAATAGCCGCCTTTGTCGAGAAGAGGACACCCAGGCTAAAAGGACAATGAGTCTGATAACAAAGATGATAAACACTTTCCAGTTTGCTCACCCTAAAACAAGTGGCACAGTAAAATCTGGCATAGCCTCAGATGCAACGGGACAGACGTAATGGCAGGCATCATATCATACGGAGCTTACATACCTCGATATCGCATCAACCGAAACACCATCTTCAACGCCATAGGCTTCATGGGTACTTTCCCCAGCCCTGGGGAGAAAGCCGTGGCAAATTGGAATGAAGACAGCATCACCATGGCCGTGGCAGCAGGCCTCGACTGCCTCGCCGGACAAAATAGAAAAAGGGTGGCGGGCCTGAACTTTGCCACCACTACCCAACCATACATGGTAAGGCAGAATTCCGCCATAGCAGCCGCAGGTCTAGACCTACCCGATGGCATAACAACCGCAGACTTCGTCGGTTGCACTAAATCCGGGACTACTGCTCTAATCTCAGCCCTCGATGCTACCAACAAAGATAAAGAGGGAAACATCATGATTTGTGCTGCTGAATGCAGGGCCGGGAAGCCGGGCGGAGCACAGGAGCATCTCTACGGCGATGCCGCTGCTGCCATCCTCGTAGGAAACGAAAACGTCATAGCCACCTTCGAAGGCTCATATTCCGTCTCCTATGACTTCCCCGACCGCTGGAGGTCAGTTGGCGAAAAATTCGAGCATGCCTGGGAAGAAAGGTTCATCCGCGACGAGGGCTACACCAAAATCATACCAGAGGCTATCAGCGGTCTACTGAAGAAATATAACCTGAACATCAAAGAGTTCTCGAAGATAATCTATCCCTGCCTCTACCCACGAGAACACATCAACATTACCAAGAAGCTGGGGGCTGACCCCCTTCAGATTCAACCATCAATTCTCGCTACCATCGGGGACCCGGGTTCAGCTTCACCGCTAATTATGCTAGTTGCAGCACTGGAAGATGCCAAACCCGGCGACAAGATACTTGTAGCTAGCTTTGGGAGTGGCAGTGACGCCCTATTCTTCACAGTTACCAACAAGATAGAAAAGCCAAAGAACTGCAAGGGTTTCAAGAAGAGCGTGGCTTCCAAGAAAGAGCTGACCAGCTATGAAAAATACCTCGCTTTCCGCAATATACTGCCGGTCGAGGTCGGTATCCGTGGCGAAGAGATGCCGTTCACTCAGCTCTCGACGCTATGGAGAGACCGCAAAATGATATTGTCCCTCCATGGCTCCAGGTGCAAGATGTGCGGTACCCCCCAATACCCACCTCAGCGAGTATGCGTCAACCCCGATTGCAGTGCCATTGATGAGATGGAAGACTATACTTTCTATGACAAAAAAGCTACAGTTTTTACCTACACGGGTGATAACCTCGCTCCCAGCATCGACCCACCTGCAATCTACGGAATCATCGATTTCGAAGACGGGGGCAGATTCTGGTTCGACTTTACTGACTGCGACCTCGACCAGCTCAAAGTGGGCATTCCAGTTCAGATGACCTTCCGACGAAAAGCACTCGACGAAGCACGTGGTCAGCATGTTTACTTCTGGTATGCGATGCCAACAAGCGGCTAAGAGAGCACACATTGATTATTTGACAGAGTGAACTTCAGCGATGGCAGACGGAATCAAAGATAAAGTAGCAATTATAGGGATGGGCTGCACCAAATTCGGAGAGAGGTGGGACTGCAGTGCTGAAGACCTTATGACGGAATCATTCAAAGAAACCCTTGCGGACGCAGGTATAGAAAAAAATGATATCCAAGCAGCATGGCTCGGCACCCATTTCGAGGACATCAACGTAGGGAAAGGGGCAACACCGCTCTCATCGACTCTGAAACTCCCTTTCATCCCGTGCACCAGGGTAGACAATTTCTGTGCTACTGGAACCGAGGCACTTAGAGCTGCCTGTTACGCCGTTGCTGCTGGTGCTTATGACATCACGCTGGCCCTCGGTGTAGAGAAACTCAAGGATACCGGCTATGGCGGCTTACCAGCCGGAGGGCTGAACCCTTCAAGATTACGATTCATAAACTGTTCTTTCACTACGCCCGGTACCTTCGCCATGGTGGCAACAAGATATTTCTCCACCTACGGCCTCACACCAGAAGAGGGGAAAATGATGCTGGCCAAGATATCTGCCAAAAGCCATCACAATGGAGCATTAAACCCAAAAGCACATCTGCGCCGCCCTGTGACGATAGAGCAAATAATGAATGCGCCCCTAGTAGCCTGGCCGTTGGGTCTGTTCGACTGCTGCGGTGTCAGCGACGGTTCAGCAGCGGCTATCGTTGCCCGCGCCGATATGGCAAAGAGCTTTAGACAAGACCCCGTATTTGTCAAAGCCCTCCAGATCGCAACCAGCCCTGGCGAAGAGTTAATATACAACAAATGGGATGGGACTCACATCGAGAGCGGTTACCGCGCTGGAATTAAAGCCTATGCCGAGGCAGGCATCAAAAATCCACGCGAGGAAATCAGCATGGCCGAGGTTCATGACTGCTTCTCCATAAACGAGGCCATAACCATGGAGGACCTCCAATTCAGCCCTAGAGGCAGAGTCAAGGAGGACATCGACGCTGGCCGCTTCAATCTCGACGGCCCTCAACCCATCCAACCAGATGGCGGCCTCAAGTCCTTCGGCCATCCCATTGGCGCTTCTGGCCTCAGAATGATGTATGAAATGTACAAGCAGCTCCAGGGCAAAGCCGGCGAAAGACAGATCCCTAATCCCAAATATGGACTAACCCATAACATGGGCGGCGTACCAGCACAAAGCGTCGTCAGCATAGCCATTGTAGGACGTGAACTGGGCTAATATTGGAAGAAAAGACAAATGGAACAAAGGAGGGGAAATGGGTAAAAGACTAGCAGACAAAGTGGCAGTAGTAACAGGTTCTGGCAGAGGCATTGGCAGAGCTGAAGCCCTGGCACTAGCTGCCGAGGGAGCCAAGGTGGTAGTTAATGACCTTGGTAGCGCTTCAGATGGCAGTGGCGCATCTCATTCCCCAGCCGATGAAGTAGTGGCAGAAATCAAGAAGTTAGGCAGCGATGCCGTAGCCAACTACGATTCTGTAGCCACTCCAGAAGGCGGTGAGAATATCATCAAGACCGCCATCGACAAGTTCGGCAGGTTGGACATTCTAGTCAACAACGCCGGAATCTTGAGAGACCGCATGGTGTTCAATATGTCCGAAGAAGAATGGGAACTGGTCATCAAGGTACATCTCTACGGTACCTTCCATTGCACTAAGCCAGCCTGTGTCATCTTCAGGCAGCAGAAGAGCGGGCGCATTATCAATACCTCATCCATTGCTGGCTTGGGCAATATGGGACAGGCTAACTACAGCGCAGCTAAAGAGGGCATCGTAGGCTTTACCCGCACAGTAGCCAGGGACATGGGCAAATACGGCGTCACCTGCAACGCCATACGCCCCAACGCCGGCACACGCATGACCTTATCTCCAGAGCTAAAAGCCGCATGGGAAAAACAGAAGGCCACTGGTGCCGCCACTGGTATAGACGGCAGTATCGTCGAAATGCTAGAGAAAGCCACGCCGGACATGATTGCCCCACTCGTGGTATACCTGGCAACCGATGAGGCAGCCAATGTCAACGGCTACACCTTCTTCGTAGGCGGCGGTGTAATCGGTATCTACTCCGAGCCACAAGTGACTGCCCAAATTGAGAAACCAGGAGTCTGGACTCTCGATGAGCTACTGGATATAATGCCCAAGAAAATTACCGCGGGCCTGGTAAATCCAGCACCGCCAAAGCCATAAATTCAATCTAGAAGCATCAAATCAGCACAGAGCTAGGTGGGCGGCAACAAAACCGCCCACCTTAGAATATTGACAGTAAGCGCTAGTACCAAAACACAAGAACTTGGGAGGTTAATGAATGGATTTCAAACTCGGTGAAAAAGAGAAGGTCCTGATAGATGAGATTGCCAAGTTTGCCAAGAAAGAGTTGCCTCCTGGATGGAAGGGAACTCAACTAATCGACCAGGAATGCATGGACTTCGATTTCGAAGTCTCCATGTCCAAGAAACTGGCCCGGAAAGGCTGG
>Ga0194112_10007264_pt1 | contig 14434 bp, 20 predicted proteins | sample TA2MahC400mmetaG_FD_146191 | JGI IMG/M metagenome (GOLD analysis project Ga0194112, IMG submission 146191) | Freshwater microbial communities from Lake Tanganyika, Tanzania - TA2015016 Mahale Deep Cast 400m | ecosystem: Environmental > Aquatic > Freshwater > Lake | place: Tanzania: Lake...
AGCAGCCCGCTGACGCTGTAGATCTTGGTGACCTCCAGCGCCTCTTCGATGGTCATCTGGGGGAGAATCGAAGGCATGGAGCGGGCCAGCAGGGTCTTGCCGGCGCCGGGCGGGCCGCTCATGAGCATGTTATAGACGATAAACCGTCTACATTGAACCATCCGTCTAACCTCATACCCCCATCAATGGCTACCAGTACCTTGACGTGTAGCATCTGCAATATCTTGCGCCTTTCCTCGGGGGCCAAGTCCCCATTGCCGAGACTATCTGCAATTTCCGCAGAAAAGGCTTCTAAGGTTTCTAGCTCTGCGAGGGTCGGAAGATCCGAAAGCTCGTCTTCTACTGCATCTATCTCCTTCAAAACGCCTTCTAATTCCTTGTTGAGTTGCACTTTTTGGGCAACATAATCGGCCTTCAACATGCCAATTTCGGGGTCAATGTATGCCGCATTGAGGTTTTGGCGCTTCTGCTCAATTTTCATCACGCCCCTACGCAATGACTCAAGATGTACTTGCTTTCGTGCGTGGGCTGCTTCCTGTTGAGACAAAGATTCCTCATAGCCTTGCCGGAGGCTGTCAGGGTCCAACAGGATTCGCTTGATTTCACCCCAAACAACCGGCTCCAACCGACGAGCCGATATTTGCCGGTTTATACAGTGGCCTTCTTTGACCCTGTGCCTGTATGATGGGGCATCATTTACTCGTCGGTGTTTACCCGCTTTCAGTGTTTGTGCTACATAGGGTTTATCACATTCTGCACAGAACACCATACCGCTTAGTAGATAGAAACGAGATGGTGCACGCTTTCTTATTTGACCGTTTAGGTCTAGTCGCCGTTGCGCCTCGGCAAATACTACTTCGTCTACAATCGGCGTGGTAGCGAACTCAATCCACTCCCCCTCATCACGCAGCCGTAAAGACTTACCATTGCGTTGGCGCTTATTGTAGTAGGCATGCCCAATGTAGGCTTGGTTGCGTAGTATCTTTACTACTGATGACTTGCCCCACCCTCCACCTCCTTGGGCGCTAGGCACTTTCTCATCGGTCAAAAGACGGGCTATCGCCCTAATGGACAAATCATCCTCAACGTAAAGGTGGAAAATGCGTCTGACGATGGTTGCCTGATCTTCATCAACTGCCAGGCCACCTTGTGCAGTCCCGTCTATTTTATAGCCAAACGGTGCACGCCCGGCCACGAACAGGCCGCGCTGTGCTTTGCCAATCTTACCTCTGGTGGAGCGTTCCACCCTCTTCAAGTTCTCCCATTTGGCGAATGTCGCGTCCAGGTCCTTCCTCACTTCACCTTCCGGCGTCTCCTCATAGTTCCCCAACACATATTCAACCTTCGCGTCACGTTTGCCCAACTCTATCTCCAAGGTCTGCCTAATATACGGGTCACGAGCCAGTCGGTCGAGGGCATGTACTACCAGAATGTCAAAGCCAAAATTCTCCAAGTAGGTAAGCGCGGCGTCGAGGCTAGGGCGTGACAATTCACGTGATGAAAGATCATCTACGAAAGCAGGGATAGCGTTAGCGCCTGATTGCGTGTCTCTTCCGGTTTCTAGATTTACGTACTGGTCACCTACTAGGGTATAACCTCGTGCCTGTACGTATTCTCGACAGGCGGCCAATTGCGTAGGAACGCTATAATTACCTCTCTGATCGTCTGTGGATACGCGCGCATAAATCGCTGCTCGTTTGCTCATCGTGACAGCCTCCTACCGGTCATTGCTCAGCAATTCCCGTTACTCATAGGCCAAAGATGGCCCTAATCAAGGTGATGATGACGGCTAGCGCCAGCACCACCACGACCGCCCAGGGCCACCACTCAGGCAGCCCCGATGTGCCTTTATAGCGCCTGCTCATGGTTCTCTCCTGGGTGACCGGCGTTTGTCAACACCCGCTCCACGTCGGAGCGGCGAATGCGTACCGTGCGTGGAGCTATCTTTAGTGCCTTCAGAAGCGGCGGCTCGCCATGCCGCCCTGGGCGTGTCCAGCGAACGATAGTGGAGTAGTGTACTTGTAATAGCTCTGCCGCCTGCTGGTAGGTCAAGAGTTCGTCTGTCATGCTTTCTGCCTTTCTGCTATCATCCGAGTTGCTGCTGCCACCAGGTTCATGGCTGAGGTGGTTTTTGAGCTTCGGCCCTTTTGGTTCACCAGGGCAATAATGCGTGCTGTCATTTCTCACTTACCTTCCTCTCCTACCGGTGGAGTTTCTACTCCTGGTGATTCTGCCTGTGTGGATTCGTCTTGCGGCTTCGCCTTCGACTCTAGTTGCTCGATAAGACGCTCACGCATGAGTTCCTCGATAATAGTAAGGCGCTTACGCATGAATTCCTCGGAGTCTATCGAAGGGAGCCCGTCTGAGTAGGCCGGCTCCTCTCTCGCAGCGATTAGCTCGGCGTGCCGTTTTCTTAGCTTTAGTGATGGTGGTATTTTTGTTAAGTCTTCTCTCCTTCTACCCTGCTCGTCCCGCTCTCTCCTGATTCTGTCTTCCCGAAGCGAGAGGATATGTTGCACCAGGGCTGCAATGACCGTACTAACCAAGGCTATGGCTGCTCCGGTGAGCAGGAGAAGCAAATCATGGTCTATCTGCATCTTGCCGCCTCCTCATGGTTATGTCTCGGTTCGTCCGGCATTGCCCGCCCGTTTCTATTAGCAGAGCCACGAACAGAAACGGGCGGGTGCTGCTGGCTTACTCTTAGCTTGCTTGCCCGTTGCCATTCGCCGCGGCGCGTGCCCTGATCGCAATGCGGGGCTTCCCGCAAACAACCATCGGCTCAGGAAAGAGCACTACCCGCTTGCCAGCCCACTTGTCGGTATCCTGCTCGCCCGTGGCCGATGCAATCTGTCTTGCCAATGTCCGGGAGAGCACAATACCTTTCTTCCCACCGGCCACATAGAGCACCCACTTTTGTTCCTCTTGCGCGCCGGGGCTGGGGCGCATTTTCTCCGGCTGGGCTTTGTCAATGACCACGGTCACGGCTTTGTTTTGCAGGTCAGCGCCAGTGGCGTATTTGCTAGGGAAAATGTCGTCAACTCTCATCTTTGCGCCTCCTCACAAAACTCTTGCCGGTATTCCTGCCAGGCCGCAGTAGGAGAAAAATCGGCTTGCAAATTATCGGCCTCCGGCGTCCAGGCCAGCCCGTTGACCCTCATGTCCTCGTCACACGGCCTGCAAACTCTGTTTCTGGCGGCGATCCATGACCACGCTTGCGGCGTATTCTCTGCCACAATCCAGCCGCCGCAGGCTGGGCACCGCTTGCGGATTGTCAGCCCATTGGGGCTTACTGTCACCTCAGCGACAGTAAGCGGGAGGACCTTGACAACCATTGCCGCTTGTGCTATTGTGGCAATCGAAGGGGTAGTAGCCATGTTACTCTCCTTCAGTAGCTAGGGCGTTCCAAGCACCCTAGCTACACTTATTTTAACTGCCTTTATTATAGCACAAGTTACTATGATTTGTCAAGCGTTTTTAGGACAAAATTTCAGGATATATTAGGAATGAAAAAGCGAATATATTAGAAGTGATTATGGCTTGCCCACCCCCCAGGCCGATTCCCTGAAGGGTGGGCAGTTGCGGCCCACCGCGCCGCGTGGTATAATCGCATCGGCTCGCTGGTGGGAGCGGGCCAGGGCGGCCCCTCCGCCTACCTGCTTGCAAGGTCGGTGGCAGAGGTGGCCGCCCGCTTTGTTGCGGGAAGATATGCCTTCCCGTTTTCCCCTGGTGAGCGTCGCCGTGGTACCGGCTCACAACGGCCACCGGCCAGGGCTCAGTAGTTCTTAAGACCAACAGGAGTTCTGGATAAAGTAAACTCGCCTTTTCCCCGGCTGTCCCTGGGCCTACTCCTTTATCCGCTTGCTTACGGGCCTTTCTTAGGGCTCTTCGACGGCCACCAGGCCGGCTACTTCCCCGTTGGTTTACGCCGCCCAGGTGATCCCCTCATATGGGGCTAGGGTTGCCCGCTCTTGGGCCACGCCTAGGACCGCCGCCGCGTTAGCATCCTGCCGCCAAACGCAAGCGGCCTTCCCGCCGGTGATCCCAGCAGGAAGGCCGCTTGTCGTAGCACGCCTGGGGGCTTGTCAAGCTGCCCCAGGTATGCTAAAATAAGTACAGCCCTTCCGGTGCTGAACCACCGGTAGGGTTAGGCCCTGGGCGGTGTTCGCTGCACCGCTCAGGGCTGCTTCGTTTATTTTAACCTGTTTTATTATAGCACATATCAGCGGTATTTGTCAAGAGGGTAAGCCCTTCTTGAGCGTATTCTGAAAATCGTCAAAGATGGTAGCTTTTGGTACTGAACCATCACTGGAGAGGAGTGAGAGGAGATACGGCGTTAGGGGCTAAGGCTGGTAGAAGGCAAAAGGGATTCCTGCTCGCGCTTGCTACTCAGGCAGTTGTGCCTTGCAGTAGCCAGGTTTCCGTCCAGGCTTGGGTCGGTTAGCGAGGTATGCTTCCAGGGATGAAGGGACAATCAGCCAATCATGGGCAATCTTCTTGCCCGCAATCTTGCCGGTCTTAACTAAGTGGCGGATTTGCGTAGGTGATATTCCGTAACGCTCGTGCGCCTGTCGGACGCTGACATAGTCGGGTAGAGGCTCTTGTGCTGCCACGGCGTTCCTTCCATAGGGTTAGTATAAGTCTCTTGCTGGTGCTCCTGAAGTGACACCACATGGAGACCTAAGGGTAGAGGCTCATTAGAGCAGATCGCAGACCCGCTGTAAGGGATTATAGCACATTATCTCCCTTTTGGGAAGAACAGCTAATTTGCTTAACCCTTCCATCTATATCTCTTGTCACGTCAGAATCCCCTTCCTGGTGGTTGCGCCCCGCCGCATGACGAGCGCGCGTCCGTGCGAGCAGAAGTTTATAAACGGCAGCTAACGCGCGCCGAGTATCTGCATCCAGTGTATATGGCATGGGCGATCTGCATTGAAAGTTGGACTGTCTTGACATCATAGTCTGCACCTAGCAACGAATTTCTTGACAAGGTTTGTAAAGAAAGCCGCCACGCGCCCGCTCGCGGCGCAGCTTTAAATCTGTAGTTTTGGAGTTTTAGTTTTGGCTCTGTGGCAACACCAGCCACCACCGCCAAAATATCAAAATATCAAGCCCGCTCAGCCACCGCAAATGCGCAATTTGCGCACGCTGGTCAGCGTCCGCAAACTCCGCAAATTGGCAATTTTGGCAGGAGGTTGCCAGCAGGTAAATCTACAGTTTAACAGTTTAACTCCGCCGCAGCAGCCCCAGGCAAATCTACGGTTTTACGGCTTTGGCCGTAGGATCGCATCGGCGCTCTGTAGGCGCTAAGTAGATAACAACACAAAAACAACTTAGCTAGGCCTCCGAGGTACTCCAATTATTCCCGATTCCTGTCTGCTACTTGTCTGCTCTTTGTACTCGGTTTTCTGTCTAACGGTTGTCTAACGGCCGTCCCCGCTTCTTGCGCCCACCGGCTGTTGTCTTTCTGTAGCCTCTTTGTTGCATCTGTTGGCTGTTTGTTGGCTGTTTGTCCTCTCCCTGCTTGCTGGCTGCTTGCGCTTTGCTCTATTCGGCGCATATGGTGCGCCCGCCGCTTGGCGCGTCAGGTCACAAGCCGCCTCATACGCAGCCAGCAGTTTTAGCCACTCTGTCAGCCAGTGCTCATACTCTGCCCCGGTCTTGCCGCTTTCTTCCCGATCCTTCAGCCAGTCACGGCCACGGCGCAGGCGTGCGAGTAGGTCATCCGGTTGCTTCGCCATCGCAGGCGCTTGCTTATACACCATATTTGACTCGTTACTCATGTTAATTGCCCTGATACCCGCCCCAGTATATTGAGTAAGTTGAGCAAGTTGAGAAACGGATAGCATATATATATCATTCGCTTCTCAACTTACTCAACCTATTCATCTTACTCAACTTACTCAAGATATTCATTTATTTAATTCTCTCTTTGGAGGGCCAGCAGCCCCCAGAAAGAAGCCTTGACCTTCCGCCCGTTCTCATAGACCGGCTGCCCATCGTGCAAAACATCTTTTTTGGTGTCCACGATATTCAGGGTGTTTTTGGCTCTCAGAATCGTTGCCCAGGATATGCCCTGGCGCTTGCTTTCCGCCTTGATCACTACTTGGGCGACTGGCCCTTTTGCCAAGAGGTCTTGCAAAAACTCGCAGGCTTCTTCAAGTTTTGTTTCTGGTGTCTCAGGCTCTGGGGGCTCGCAAAACTCTAGGCCGTTATTAGTGATGACAAAACCGATGGGTTTGGGGGGAAGGCAAAACGTGCTCTTTAGGCTTTCCAGGCGAACGGGCGCGGTCTGGTCGTTTTCCTCTAAGCGATAGCAAGCCAGAATAGAACGGCAGAATTGGGTGATTGTGCCACTACCTCTAATTCTATCTATAGTCATAGAGACTGGCTCTAAGGTGTTCCGCTTGCGTGGGTGATGAACCAGGATAATCGGCAAGCGCAACCGACTTGCCATCGCCGCCAGCTTTTGCAAGAGCCGCCGCATTTCCGGGCCATTCTCGTCTAGCGAATGGCCGCCGCTAAGTGAATCAACGATAATGGCGATTGCCTGCTCATCCCTTGCCAATTTCTCTACCTGGTCGCTCTCCTTGCCGGCCAAGTCAGCAATATGTGTTTCATTGCCGGGACCAAAGATGTACCATTGCCGGTCAACGCCCATCCTGTCAAGTCTTTCCACATACGCGCCTCTTAATTGCTCCGTTTCCACGACAAGCACTTTGCCAGGGGGACCGGCGAAAGAAGTGCCATCGGGCCAGTCGGTCAGACTGCCGGTGAGGGTGGCGATTACTCTGGCAGCTAGGTAACTTTTGCCGTGCCCCTGCGGGCCGGCAATCATGGTGAGGTGGCTCGTCGGTATCCAATTATCCCAGGCCCAGGTCACTTGGCCGTAAAAGCTGGAAATCTCATCGGCGGTGCAAAACTTGACCGGTCCGATGCGTTGCACGGTCAGGCTGTCAAGTCTGTCTCTGGCGCGTGTCAGCGATTTGTCAAAGTCGTCTTTCCTGGTGACAGCACGGGCCAGCTCCACGCTCACCCGGTTCGCCTCGCGTCTGTTGTAGTAGTCCTTGATGGTCGCCGCATAGTTCGCAAAGTGTACGGCGGTGGGTACGGTTGCAATCATCTTCGTCAGCTTGGCCTGGATGTCGCCTGGAAGCTCGCGGCTCCCGCGCCGGATAAGCGTATCGGGAAGCGTCACCAAGTCGGGTGTGATACCCTGCTGGACTAGCTCTAAAGCAGCCGCCCATATTTCACCGCAATCCAGTTGATGGAACATGAACGGCTGCATTTCGGCCTTGACAAACACATCCGGGTCAATCAGTCCTGAGCCGACTAGGGACTCCTCAGCCTCAATGGAGTAAAGCGGTTGGGCTGGGCTAACTGTGTTGCTCGCCGTCATTGGTTTGTCTCCTGCTCTTCGTCCGCCTGCTCCAGCGCGGAGATTGGGGTACTTAGCAGGCCACGTCGCGCAAGTTCCTGGCGCAAAACGGCGCGGATCTGGTCAGGCGGGTTACGCAGTTCCATACTGCCCAGCTTAAGCAATGCCGAGTATTCCTCTTGTGGCAGCACAACCGTTATGCGGTTTACCATCTTCTCACCTAACCGAAAAAGAAAGTGGCGGTGCGTTTCAAGCGTTTCAACGCACCGCCACTAGTCTATCAGGTCAAGTACCTAGATGCAATATTTTGAATATCCCGAATCATCCCATGTAATATCCCAAATTATCCCATCATTTTCTTTTGGGCACAACCTCCTCGCCGTAGCGTTTCCTGAGCGCACACATGCAGTTCGTGATTGTTTTTCCATGTTTATTCAGTTGCAGCCCGATGTCTTTTGCTTCATAGCCCTCGTGCCAGAGTTTCAGCGCCATGCGATCCCAGCCCTTATCTGGTATACGCTCCCACGGCTTGTCCTCATTCGCCTGGGGTGGTTCTGCTACCACTATCGGTATACGCTTTTGTATCGCTGCCCACATGCCCTCATCCCCCCACACAGGATCACGCTCCAGCCGGTTAAAAAACGCCTCCATAACTGCATCGTAGTGCCCTTTTATGCTCTGGTATCGCTCATCTTTCCTATCTAGCTCCCACAACGCTGGTGGGGGTTCGGCCTCCAATGTGGAATGCTGCGCGTCCACTCTGTCCAGCTTAACTTCCCCCAGGGTGATCTCGCCCAGGTCGTCCAGTTCTTTGCACCAAAGTCTGTAGACCACAATAGACGGCGGGATTTCCTCCCGTCTGAATTCCACAACATAGGGGGAATAATCTGGTATGCTCCTAAAGACAGCGGCATCCAGATCGTCAATTGATTTGGGTAGGTGATAAACTACTCCCATCGCTCCTCCACAACAAAAGGCCGCCTTGCTCTTGACAGCTATTTAGGGGATGCTAATTGCCCCTTGCCCGTCCCTTGTGCCGACCAGCCTCAGTCCTGTTGTGCCACTTGGCACATCGTACAGCAGTATAATCTCGCCTGTTTGGCCGGGCTGGAATTCGTCAAAGCTATCGCCCTTGCCCCCATATTGCCACTGCGCATAGTATTCAAAGCGGCTTGTCGTGTAGCGTTTGCCACTTGCATCCATGAGGTAGAAGTCGAGGTCTTTTTCAGGATAACTCGTGCCGCTGCGACCGTTCGTTATCCGCAGGAAGAGGATGTAGAACATACCTTCGGCAACTGCGCTGTCCTGGTAGAAATAGACGGCCTTTTCTTTCTTCACCTGGTATACTGACCACGTCCAACCATTGACTGTGACTGGCAGGCCGCCTACAGTTGACGCACTGGGTGGCGGAGCAGGTGGCTGCGTGGGGGCTGGTGTACGAGTGGGGGGTATTTTATCGGCAAGGTATTCCAGAGGAATGTAGCCAACATACCCATCCGGGGCCTGCACTTTGGCCCAGCCGGAAGGTGCTTTCTCAATCAGGCCCATTGCCGTTCCGTCGGGCCACACCTTCACGCGAGCTTCACGGTCTGGCTGGCTGCGAATATAGACGCCATCGCCACCGGCTGAAACGTACAAAGTGCCGATTGTCTTGATGGATGGTTCTGTGCTGGTAGCCAAACTTATCTTACTACATTTTGTGTTATCCCATACGTCTATTTCCCGCCCATTCGCTTGCTCAAACTTGACCATTTCCAAGCACTCACCAAGTTCCAAATTAGCATTGGCCATCAGGGCACTTGCTATTGACTGCCTAGCTTCTTGAGGTCGTGTTGCCAATTCACCGTCAAGCACGACGGCCACCAGGGCTGGCAGTAGAAGCGTCCGCATATCTTTTACGCAGCAAGCCCAATTCTTCTGCATATAATCCAGGTAATAAATGCGCCAGCCATCTCTTTCCTGCGAAGTGACTCCGCCGTCTCCTCGCACACCCCCCCAGCGGGTCATAGCATAGGTTGAAATTGGGGTAGGTAATGGTTGAGGCGTATTCGTGGGTCTAGGGGCCTCTGTCGGCTTTAGGGCAGTAGTGGCAGTCTTGGCAACAACTGGCGTGGGTGTTATGGTTGCTTTGGGCGTTGTGCTTGGACTGGGGATGGCGGCAGTAATGATGACACAGGCGAACAACAGGATGAGCAAGCCTCCGCAACCAACCAGGAGCTTGCCCCTGACGCCCGATTTCCAGAGCTGAGTAATGCGTTGCATTTCTCTTTCTCCTTTCTTCTTTGTGCTTTTGCTCAGTAGCAGCGTTTGTCAACAAGTGCACCGGTGGCGTCGTACAGTAGACCGCAATCGCCGCCATTGTTCCACAATGCGTTCTTGCTGCCAAAACTGAACCCACAACTCTCAGGATGGCTTTCATTTGTGTAGACACGACAGCTTTGGCCGGGTTGCAAGTTAAAATCGGGGAAGATGAAGTCTTGGCCAGGGTCACCGGCATTCAACCGCCAGCCTTTTAGGTTGACTGGCGCTGCGCCTGTATTCGTGATCTCGGCGAATTCGTCAGGCTCGTTCCGGCCAGCCACGCCATCATAGAATATCCTGGTGATTTTCACACTGGCGCTGCCAGAGATTGCCGTCGCTGTCGGAGGTTGTGGGGTCTTTGTCGGCAGCGCGGGTATGGGTGTCTTCGTGGGCTGGGTAATGGTGGCGGTCGGTGGGACAGGCGTTGGCGTCTTCGTGGGTGGAGCAACAGTAACGGTCGGTTTCGGGGTATCTGTGGGCTTGGGTGTGTCCGTTGGCCTGGGGGTGTTGGTAGCAACCTGAGTCACTGTAGGTTTTGGGAGAGCAGTGGCCGTATTAGCGACAACTGCCATGGGCTGCACCGTGGGCACTGCCTTTGTCGGCCCAGGTTGCGCGGTGGCTGTGGGGCGAGCCTGCTGGGCAGGTGCCCCGCCGCAAGCCTGCAAGACGATAAGCGCGATGAGGCTTAGGCTGAGAATCCGAACGCGCCAGTGCATTGTAAGCCTCCTTCAGTGATGAAGAAGGTATAACTGTCTACGCCTGCCAGCAACTTGGCGAGTGCAGTGAACTTCAACTTGGGTACATATAACCCGCGTCGGGTTCATGACACTGTTGGACTGCTCTTTGCCCTTGAAATCTGATCTTCCATCCACTGCTTACGCTTAATGGTAGCTTCCTTACTGACGTACTTATACAAAGCCTCCCACCTTTCTTTGAGTTCCAATCTGGCGAAATCCATAACGCACTCATCAGGAACCAGCATACCATTGAACTGAAACACCTTGATCTGTTGGCCATCGGATACAATGTAGCATGCCGGTAACAGTTCTTGGGCATACGACTTGGCTTGCCCTATCTGATCGACACTGATGCCCTTGTCACTCTTTTTGGCCTCGATCAGTAGGAGTACATCCTTCTTGCCCCTGCCCGGCCCATTAAAGACGACAACATCAGCTTCCTTTGTGGTTTTCTGTACCCCCTTGAACATCTTTACTGGATAGCCCATATAAATATCATCATACTTGTACCCCAGCTTGTCCAGCAAAGGAGAAACAAAAAAGGTTTCAACTTCCCGCTCGCTTTCAAAGCCCCTTTGTTGCATTTCATCAAACCACTCTGGAGATGGCCATTGAATAGAAAGCGGGGGTACTAGGGGTTTAGGTGGAGGTACAAAAGTCAGAGTAAGTATGATCCAATCATCATCACCCTCATCGCCCAATGCTTTGCCGGATTTCACAGCAACCTTAAGCCCCTGATCTCCCAGGAGCCGCACTATTTTCTGGACTTTTGTCGGCTGTCGGGACTTAACACCGAAAAGTCTCCAAAATGTAGAAGCCTTTAGTTTCTTTTGCTTGTCACTACTCTGCTCCACGGACTGGTATATTTCAAGGGCAACATCCTCAGGATTCTTAGCCATAGCTTGCTCTCCTTTTTGCGAAATATAACTTTGCTATGATGATAGCTGCCAGTTGGGCCGCTAGCGGAGCAAAGTGGTCTGTTGAACTCGCGATCTGCCAGCGTCGCTTTGATTTCAGCCGGTGACCGCAAACACAGGTAGTCGCCCACCCGCTGCGACTTCTTGTAGCCAGTCGGGTGAGCAAAGCCACTGAGTATCTACGTCTCTACACACCTCCTCTCTGCTACGCCGCCCATAGGCGCGGCGGCTGTGGCCAGAGCCCAGGCCGTCCAGCACCCGGCGGATAACGGCCTGCTCCGGGGCGGTGGGCAAGGTCAAGGCTGTGTCATCATAATCCGCTGCCCTCTAATCTACTTTGATTGCCTCCGGCGGTGGAGTGAAACCGTCTGGCCATCGAGTCTTCTGGTTATATTGAGCCCTCGCCAGTTTGGCGTCCCCCAGGTTGGCGCTCGTCAGGATAACGTCCACCAGGTTGGCACCCGTCAGGTCGGCACCCGTCAAGTCGGCACCCGTCAAGTCGGCGCCCCCCAGGTTGGCGCCTCTCAGGATGGCGGCCGTCAGGTTGGCCCTCTCTAGCTGTGCGTGCGTCAGGTCAGCTTGGTACAGGTCAGCGCTCCTTAGGTTGCTGTAGCTGAGATCAGCCCCCTTATCCCCATCCTCGCCTGGCCCAAGGTCTACCCCTCGCAGGTCGGCGCCCCTTTAGTTTTCGTGCCTCCATCCACAAGGTAGTTGAGGCCGTCCGGTGTGTGTAGCCAGATGCTATCGCCCTGGCCAACATCCAGAAACGTCACGGTGGCGAGCCCCTGGGTGAGTGACTGGGCGTTGCTTCCGCCCGCTTGGGTTTCAGTGCCCAGGAGAAGCACCGAGAGTACGATCCCCAAAACTACAAAGAAGAGCAAATAGCGTCGTCGCTGTAGCATGAGTTTCATCTCCTCTGCAAGGCTTTGTCGCCTTGTTCCAACCATTTCACAATCACCGAATCCTATCTACGTATAGTGGATGATATGCCTACTCGCAATTTGAAGAGTCTATTCTTACTACTTTTCCGAGAACTTGCTCTGCCCTTATTGGAAAGTCCGCTCGTTCAACATTATCACCCTTGGTTACAAACCCTATGTTGCCGCCTATTTCCCCTTTCCCGACAATTCGATGAGTGAATATCACATCATCTGCTTGGAAAGCTATTATATCCCCCTCTTGCAAATCCTCAGTAGGGACCTTCTTGATGAAAACAGCATCACCAACTTTCATCGTTGGTTCCATGCTCCTACTTGTGACCGTGAAGCGTACCTCACCCCCTTCCAGCAGGATTCCTTTGACTATAGAGTTGACCACCTTCGCGTATTTAGCTGCCATGTTTCTCCCTTCATCAAAAGGTTGTCATTAGGCCGTATCCAAATCAACATTTTTCCGTTATGTAGGTAGAAGATAACCTTGATAGGAGCCTCTATGTATACCTGCCCAATATGCTCCCAGATGATCCTCGAGGGTCAAGATTGCACAAATCCTTTGTGCTTTTGGGATTCGTGCAACCGAAGATTTGGTAAGATTTACATCATTGGGTATGATGTAGGGGAGCTACACGATGCGGTACGGGCAAAATTAAAGAACGACAAGTCGGCACTCGGTGAACTGTCCTTGGCGCTTACCAAGTATCTTAGAGATAACCGTGAGAAGTTCGCAGGGCAGTATGGTCTTATCATCCCTGTGCCAACATACCCTGACGCCGTCTCACGCCGGGGATTCGATGCAGTCAGTGAAATCTGCCGACAGGCTTCCGAACAGTTGCCTTCTGGCTTCTCCAAGCTGTTCGGACAGCAGGGCTTGCTCATCAAGACAAGAGACACCACGGAAACCAAGACGAAGACAACCTATCAAGAGCGAAGGGACAACCTAGCAGGTGCGTTTTCGATTCATCCAGCCCTTTCAGAAACCTTTGCCAAGAAGTATGCGGGAAAGAGGGTGTTGGTTGTTGATGATGTCTTTACCACTGGTTCTACGATAAATGAATGTGCTAAGGTCTTACTTGAAGTCGGCGTCAAGCAAGTTGATGGGCTAGTCGTAGTAAGGGCGTCCTTGAGATAGATTTGTTTTGCTTGCAGGTTAGCCAGGATAGTGGTATAATAAAGCAGACAAAGCTAAAGCGAGGTAGGTTCCATGAAAAAACTAGCAACGATCAGCAGCGCCGCTGCTGCACTATTGGTCATCGGCTTCGTCGCTGGTACTGTTTTCAACCAGCCCCGAATACCTACTACACCTGCACCTACGATAGTCCCAGCGGTTACAATGTTAGCTCCCGGTGAAAGCGTCGTAACTTTTCCAGAATCTGTGGAAGGAACACCTGAGTCAGAGCCTCAACTGATTGTCATTGCCAAGATCAGAGATGCCACTACTGGTCAACCTGTCGTCGCTTCTCGCGTAATCCTGGGTGGTAAGGTGATAGCGGAGAGGGTCTCTGAATTCAAGTTTACACTTCCTGGTAAGGTGCTCGACTATATCTATCTGGAAGTACAAGCGCCTGGCTACGAGACTTGGAGAGTAGGCTTCAGGCATCAACTAAAGCATAGCCGCACTTATGATTTGCCAGTGAAACTAGAGCCAAAGCCGACCAAGCCTGCACCTCAAGCTTGAAATACTCTTGTAGGAGAACAAACCTTGCTGAGAAAGGTAGCACTTAAGCAAAAAGCCGCCCTCCTGCCTCTTGCAGGGAAGGCGGCTCTTGTGGTAGAATTGCAGGTAGACCGGCCTTCCTGGGTATAGCAGGAAACCGGGGTATGGCTTCTCGGAAGAATAGAGCTTCCGGGGAGCCTTTTTCTCTAGGGGGTATTATATCACATCATTGCCCCGTTTGGCAATATGTTTGGATAGCAATTTGGGCGGCCTCTCTGTCTACTTGTAAATCGGAAGAAATACGGTTAGGTTACTGCTTACAGGTAGGGACTATCATGCAGTCTTGGATATTTTGCAGCTAAAGTGTAGTGGTTTTCGTTCACAACATGAGCAGGTTGTGCCCACCAGAGGCGGCCACCTCCAGGGCGCGCTTGACGTGCTCCTGGCCTTTGACGAAGCAAAAATCGGTGGCATAAATGGGGGCCTCGCCGGTGTCCAGGGTCAGGGTGGGG
>Ga0194112_10007269_pt1 | contig 14426 bp, 6 predicted proteins | sample TA2MahC400mmetaG_FD_146191 | JGI IMG/M metagenome (GOLD analysis project Ga0194112, IMG submission 146191) | Freshwater microbial communities from Lake Tanganyika, Tanzania - TA2015016 Mahale Deep Cast 400m | ecosystem: Environmental > Aquatic > Freshwater > Lake | place: Tanzania: Lake...
CACGCCCTGGTCCCAGCTCAGCCCCGGACCCTCCCCGCGCAGGTGTAGGGCGTTGCCGAAACCGATGTTGATGCGCGCGGTGATCGTGGTGACCACCGGCCGCCGGGCCGCCGCCGGCACGGGCGTCGGGGCGGGAACGGGCGCTGGCGCCGCCAACGCAGCCACGGGTCGGGCCGGCGCCGGCGCCGCAGAGGGAGCGGAGGCCGGCGTCACGGCCGGCTTCGCGGCCAGGACCGGCTTGACCGCCGGGGCCTTGCGCTTCGGGGGAGCCTTCTTCGCCGGCGCCTTGGCGGCGGGGGCAGGCACGGGTTTCGTCGCTGGGGCGGGCGACACCTTGGACTTGGCAGTGCTTTTCTTCATTGGTGTCGTTGAAACGTCCCCCGCCGGGCTGGCGGAAGGTACGATCCAAACCATAGCAAGAGCGGGGCCAACTGGCCAGTCGCCTTTTGGGCTGTCACCTGGATGTGACGCGCCCTCCCGCCCTCCCCCGCCGGACGTACCGGCGCGGAGCCGACCCCATCAAAGGCCGCGGCAGACCGAGTCGACCGCTTCCTCGAACACGGCGACCGACTCGCGCAGGCAGTCCTCGTCGATGCTCAGCGGAGGCGAGATCTTCACACACTCGCCGCCCACGCCCACCGGGGCGAACATCAGCAACCCGCGGTGCATGCAGGCCACGTTGATCCGCGTCGCCAGGTCCGGATCCGGGGTGCGCGTGCCCGGCTTGACCACCTGGATGCCCGCCACAAGCCCCAGCCCCGTGCAGCAACCGAGCACCGCCGGGTATTTGCGCTGGATGCGGTGCAGCTCCGGATTGAACCACGCGCCCAACCGGGCCGCCCGCTCCACCAGCCGCTCGTCCTCGATCACCTGCAGGTTGGCGATCGCCGCCGTCACTGCGAGGGGCGAGGCCGAGTGGGTCGAGGTCATCGAACCCGGCGCGTACAGGTCCATGATGTCGCACCGGCCGATCACCGCCGCCAGCGGCAGCGAGGAGGAGATCCCCTTGCCGCAGGCGATCAGGTCGGGGGTCACGCCGTAATGCTCAAAGCAGAACATCTTGCCGGTGCGGCCGAAGCCCGCCTGCACCTCGTCCATCACCAGCACGATGTCGTGCTGGCGGCACCAAGCCTCGAGCTTGCGCGCGTACTCGACCGGCAGGAAGTCCGGGCCGACGCCCTGGTAGCTCTCGGTCATCACGCCGGCGATCCGGTCCGGGGTCACACCGCGCTGCGCGAGGCTGGAGAGGAACAGGTCGAAGGAGGTGTCCGGGTTCTTGTAGCCATCGGGGAACGGCACCTGGAAGAACTGGGGGCAGCACGAGCCGAGCCAGCGCTTGCCCTTGGCCATCCCGCCCGCGAGCTGGGCGCCCATCGTCCGGCCGTGGAAGGCGTTCTGGAAGGAGACGATGATCGACTTGGCCGGACCGTGCTTCTCCAGCGCGTAGGTCTTGGCCAGCTTGATGCAGTTCTCGGTCGCCTCGCTGCCCGTCGAGAGCAGGAAGACGGTCGCCCGCTCCAGCTGCGGCGCGAGGGCGCTCAGCATCCCGGTCAGCCGCGCCCGGCCCTCGTGCGGGAACACGTAGGTCGCCAGCAGCGGCCGCTCCACCGCCTCCTTCAGGGCCGCCACGATCCGCGGATGCCCGTGGCCGGCGTTGGTCACGAGCACGCCCGAAGACCAGTCGATCCAGCGGTTTCCCCAGCGGTCGGCGATGGTCGCGCCCTCCGCATGGTGCCAGACGACCGGCGGCTGGCCGGACATCGACCGCGGCTCGCTACGGCGCAGCTCGTCGAAGAGCGGCAACGACTCCGGCACCGGCAGCGCGGTCCGGATGGTCCGCCAGCGCGTCTGCACGGGCGGCACGGAAACGGGGGTGAGGTTATATTCAGCCATGATGATTAGCTCCGGAGACGCACGTGCGGATGCTCGCCGTGCACGATGTCGCACCAGTCGCCGTCCGCGAGGATGGAAAGGCGCGCCGCCTCCACCACCAGCTCGTTGTCGGCGGAATTCGCGGGCGTCGCCAACAGGCCCGCCCGGTCGATCTCCTGGATGATCGCGCGCCGGCGTTCTAGTGCCGCCGCCGGGTCGAGGCCGGCGGTCTCCCCTTCCAGCCGCCGCATCGCCTCCAGATGGGCGGCCACGGACTCGAAGCCGTAGCCGGCCGGGCGATACCCCGGCCCCGTCCACGGCACCAGCCGGTAAAAGTCGGGGCTGCAGTAATTGTAGCGCGAGCCGCCGCAGCCGATGTTGTCCAAGTACGAGTGGCGCACGCCCCGGTCCTGGTCGTTGTGCTGGATCATCCCGCCCCGGTCCTGGCCCTCACAGTACATCAGCAGGCCCTGGTCGTTGCTCCCCGCCGCATCGTCGGGGTAGCCGAGGCCGTCGATCACCGACAGGATGGCTCCGTTCTCGTAGCGGACGCGCCCGTTGGCCCACATATAACCTTCGTTGCCGTTGGGAAAACGGCCCTTCACCCCGCTCACGGAGACACCCACCGGGCGCAGGCCGGTGATGAACTGCACCAGGTCGAAGTAGTGGCAACCCACGTACACAAACGGGTCGGTCTGGTCAGTCGTGAACCAGTTCTGGAAATTGGACCGCCGGTAATAGTAAGGCTCGATCATCCGGGCCTCGCCGATGCGGAACTCCCCGAAGTGCCCCAAGCCATACTGCCGCCGCGCCATCAGCGCGCGCGTGTCGAGGCGCTTGTGGTACTCGACGCCCACGAACAGGCCCCGCGCGCGCGCTTCGCGCTCGATCTCCACGGCCTGCGCGTGCTGCAGCACCAGCGGCTTAACGCACAGCACGTGCTGCTCCCGCCGCAGCGACTCCATCACCATTTCGAAATGCAGCTGGTCCGGAGTCGCGATGATCACCGCCTGCCGCGGCCGCGCCTCCGCCAGCAGTCGGCGGTACAGGTCCGGCTGCCGCTCGGTCCCCGGCGCCCGCACATCCGGGTACGCCTCGAACTCCTGGCCCGGGAACGCCGCCTGCAGATCCGCCCCCTCCTTCAGCGCCCGGATGCGCGCCGAGCTCTGCGCGCAGACCCGGATCCGGGCGACCGCGCCGAGGCGCTGCAGGTGGTAGACCGAGGGGAGGATCAGATCATAGGTGATCATCCCCCCGCCGATGATCAGGACGTCGAGGGCAGGTTTGAGCGGCATATCAGAGGGGAAAGCACGAGGGGAGGGACGCGGGAGGCGAGCGGGAAGGGTTTCAGGCGGATTCCCGCACCACCAGTTCACCCGGGAGCAGGACCTGCGGCGCGGTCCCGGCGCGCGCCAAGCCGGCCCCCGCCACCCAAGCGAAGGCGGTCTGGGCCAACTCCGCCACGGGTTGACGAATGGTGGTCAAGGCCGGAGTTAGCGCTTCCGCCAACGGCAGGTCATCAAATCCGGTCACCGACATTCCACCCGGAACCGTGAGCCCGGCCTCCCGCAAGGCCCGCAACACGCCGATCGCGATCGCGTCACCCGCGGCCAGCAAGGCCTGCGGCCGCTCGCCGCCGCGGTCCAGCAACTCACGGGTGCCCTGCAATCCCGCCGCCGACCCCGACTCGGAACGCGAAAGGCCCCACTCTGGCCGCGACAGGAAACCCAGCGCCGCCGCCTGCTGATCAAACATACGCCGTCGTTCCTGGTGCGCCGGCAAGGCATCGGCGATGAACCCCACCCGGCGTATCCCGCCGCTGCTCAGGTGGCCCAGGAGCGCCGCGATCCCCCGCGCACTGTCCACCGCCACGGTCGCGTGCGTGGCTCCCGGACTCGTCCCAATGCGCGCCACGGGCAACCCACGGGCCAGGAAAGCCTCGAGCCAGTCCTCCCGCCCGCCGCTGCCCACGATGATCAGCCCGCTGATGCCGTGCTTGACCAGCGGACGCAGCGCGTCCGGATTCTCCCGCCGCTGCTCAAACCCCGTCAGCACCAAGGTGTGGTCTCCCCGGTGCGCCAGCCGCTGGAGCGCGCCGATCAGCGCCCCCAGAAACGGGTCCTCGAAATCGTACACCACCACCCCCAGCGTCCGACTCGACACCCCGCGCAGGATCCGCGCCGTCGCGTTGGGCACGTATCCCAGATCCGCCGCGGTCCGGCGGATCGACGCCACCGTCTTCGCCGCCGCCCCGATCTCCTCCGCCTTCCCCCCCAACACCCGCGAGACCAACGTCACTGACACCCCCAGCCGGGAAGCGATATCCTTTTGGGTGATCGTGGGCGTCACAACCGCGAGAGGTCGCCAGCAGGCCCTCGCTTCGTCAATCTCAAACGTGTGAGATCGGGATTAGCCAAGCTCTCCAAAGTTCAGCGTTGCCCAACCCCAAAGCCATAGGCCGGCTCCCGTCCCTCCCCTTGAAGGGGGTGGGACGATGGACTGAACGCTTCGAGGCGCTAAGTTCCTCCTTCCGTTGCCAAAGCGCGTGAAAGCGGGAGTCGCGATCGCGCCAGCCAGCCAGCCTCTGCTCACTTTCGTTGGACTACGGGGCCCGTTCCAACGGCACCCTCGGGGCCGACTTGACGCACCCTCAACCCGCTTTCCTCGCAGCGTTGGTCGGCGGGCTTTCGGGAGCTTACACCCGCGACGAATTCCTGCTTCGTCTCCTCCTGGTCCCGCAGGCGGAGATAAGCAAACTGATCAGACACCATCCGTGCCAGCGGATCGCCGTCGCCGCGGAGGAGCACGGCTTGGCGGCTCGCCTTGGCGTCAATCACCCTTATCGGCGTGGAGGCAGAAAGCGAAACGACGCCTGCCAGAAGGCTGATAGCCGGCCTCAAGGGCCAGCGTGACCGGCAGAAAACAATGCAGCGAACCGCCTTGAGCCACGATTCCTCCGAAGACCACGCCATCGGAAGCGAATGCAAATAGCAAATTAATAGCATCCTGCGGAATTATATCCGCGGACCACTCGATGAACGACTCGACGATTTCGGTCTGCAGCCGACCCGTGCGGATGCCCGGCCTACAACCGGAATTCCTCTCCCCGAGACCCGAGGATTCGGAGTCTGCCACGCAGACCCGGCCGACGCCGCCCGGCTCCGGGGTGCCCGCCGGACGCTTACAAAAATCACTCAGAAGTGCCCTTATGAAGTCGCCCCGCCCCCTGCTCGCCACCTTCGACGGGTCGTTCGGCCTCACGTCTCCCCATGACCGCGCAGAACCCCACCGACCGGACAGCCACCGCTGGGCCCCGCCTTGTAAATCTCGATCCGCACCGGGGTCGGAGCCGGAGGCGGCGCGCTGACCGCGAGCTTCCCGGCGGCCGGCGCAGCCGCTAATTCCGTTCTGCTGCGCGGCATCGGCTCGACGCTTGGCCAGCCACCCTTCGGCCTGCGAAACGTCCTCGTGGGACCGGGGCTGGAACCCTCTGCCGGGCAGAACCGCGTCGGCGCAAACGACAACTAGTCGGCGGCGACAGCGGAGGCCACGGCGATCGCGGCGGCCTCCTCTCGGGTTTCTCAGGGAACCTCGTACACCTCGATGAGCGCCACGCCCGTGGTACCGCCCACGCTGGAGATCTGCGCGGTGTAGGCGCCGGGGGCGAGGTTGATCAGGATCGCGGCATCAGCGGCGTTGGCTGGGAGGGCGAACGCACCCACCTGGGTGGCGGCCGCGGCGATGGCGGAGGCTTCGGCGGAAGAGGACAGACCGGCGTTCTGGGCGAGGACCGTCGCGCCCGAGGCAACCGAGAGCTGTGGGCGGGCCAATGCCCCGGCGACGCCGAATTGCGTGAGGGCCGGGCCGACGCCGCGGATCAGCACGCGTTTCGGAACCGATCCGCCCACGTAGAATCCGGCGATGAGGGCGTTGTCACCCGCGCCCGCCGTAGCGCGAGTCGCGATGTTCACGACACGCTGGGCGAGCGGAATAGCACCGACCGTGGCATCGTACACTTCAACCAGAGCCACTCCAGAAGCACCAGACTGACCGGTGACCACGGCAGAGTAGGCGCCAGGAGCGAGATTGAGCACAAGCGCGGCGTCACGGCTGTTCGTCTGCAGAGCGAAGGCGCCGACGCGGGCCGAAACCGCGGCGACCTCCGAAGGATTATTGGCGGCGGCACCCCAATCGGTTCCAACGGCGATCGACGTCTGGCCGCGGAACACCTCCAAACGCACCGCCGAGAGTGTTCCACCGACACCGAAGCCAGCAAGGGTGGGTCCGATGCCGCGGATGAGCACCGGCTTGGCATCCGAGCCGCTGACCACAAAACCAACGATCAAGGTATCGCTCGGGGTGCCGGTAAGGCTGCGCGTGGAAACGTTAAGCAGGCGCCCATTACGAGAGTCCGTCGTACCCGCGTAACGAGTGGTTCCGACCGAGATCGAGAGCACCCCCTGCGCGACACTTCCCGCGACCGCAACATTACCCGCGGTTGTTACCGCCAGTTTGCCATCGGCGGCCACCGTTCCGCGGCCGCCGTCGGCCGTGCCGGAGCCGACATTAACCACCAAAGCGTCGCCCGCCGCCCCAAGTAGGGTAAGGCTTTGCGCAGAGCTACCGGCCGCACCCGCCTCGTAGAAACCAGCCACCAAAGCAGTGGCGCCCGTGGCGGTCCCAGCCGGGGCGGAGAACGAAAGATTCAGGGAGGAAACCGACCCGGAAACCGTGCCATCCGCCGAGATCACTCCGGCAACGGCGACTGCGGTGTCGGCCGCCGCCCGGTAGGGTCCGTCCACAGCCGCGACGCTGGAACCGACGCGCTGCGTGAAGGAGAAACTGCCCGTGGGGCTGACCCTGAAATCCTTGCTGAACAGGACTGTCTTGGAGGCGGAAACGTAACCGAGGTAAACCGCGGATCGATCGGCACGAACGAGAAGGCCGAAGGATCCGGCACCACCGCCAAAGGATCCGAAATAGGTTCCGGCGACGGGGGCCGCGCCCACGGTGAGACTGGCGGAGTCGGAAGTGACGCTGCCTCCGGCATTCGTCACCACGACCGAGTAGCTACCCGTCTGGCCGGCGGCGACACCCGTCAGGGCGAGCGTCGCAGACGTGGCACCGGCGATCGCCGCGCCGTCCTTGCGCCACTGGTAAGCAAGGGGGCCAGGACCGGAGGCGACCACGAAAAAGGTGACCGAGCCCCCCAACGCCACTGAAGCCGAAGCCGGCTGGGTGGAGATGGTGGGCCCCGCCAGAGACGCGGGATTGACCGTGACCACCGCCTTGGCGCTGTTCACGGCGCCGCCGGCATTGGAGACGTATACGTAGTAAGAACCAGCGCTGGCGGCTGTCGCCGGCCTGATCACGTAGTCAGCCGACTGGGCGCCGATGATCAGCCGGTCATCCTTGAACCATTGGAAGTTGAGACCGGAACCGGTTGCGGAAACCGCGAGGGTCAAGGTCGCGCCCTCAACCACAGATTGGCTGGAAGGGGCGGAAACAATCACCGGCGCGGAGACCGCCGGCCCAACGACGCCGCCCGAGGTACTACCGCCGCCGGAGGAGGCCGCCGCAATGGTGATCGCCAACGTGACCGAGGCGCCGGTGCCCGTGGCATTATTCGCGCTGATCGAAACATTAGCGGTGCCGGCTGCCGCGGGCGTACCCGAAATTAAACCGGAGGTCGTGTTGGCGGTCAGCCCGGCAGGCAGATTGCCGACGTTGTAGCTGGTCGCCGCCGGAGTGGAGGTGATCGTGTAGGAGAAGGGCGTTCCGACGTTCGCCGAGGCGGTCGTCGCACTCGAAATCACCGGCAGGGCACCGACCGTGATCGTCAGAGTGAACGGCGCGCCGGCTCCGGAGGCATTGAAAGCCCGGAGCGTGACGGGGTAGACTCCGGGGACGGACGCCGTTCCGCTGATCTGACCCGTGGCGGAGTTCAAGGAAAGTCCCACCGGCAAACCCGAGGCTTCGAAGGAAGTCGGAGTATTGCTGGCAGTGATCGGGTAGTTGAAGGGGCCGTTGATCGCGACAGTCTGGACGTTGCTCCCGCTGATCACCGGGGCTGTGAGCGCCGGAGCGATCGTGATCGTTAGCGTGCTGGTCGCGCCCGTGCCGGAGGCGCTGTTGGCGCTGAGGGCGACCGAATAGGCGCCTGCAGCGGTCGGCGTACCGATGATAGTCGGCGCGGCCGCGGAACCACCCGCGGAAAGGCCGGGCGGCAGCGCTCCAATATTGAAACTCGTGACGGGATTCGCCCCCGAGGGCACCGTAGCTGTCACCGAGTACGCACTGAAGGCGGAGCCCACCGTCCCGGAGGCCGTCGCCGCACTGGAAATGGAGGGCGTGCCCTCAGCAGCAGCGATCGGGATCACGATCGCCGCCGAATTGACGAACCCGTTGGCATCGGTGATCGAGACCGAACCCGTGTAAGTCCCTGACGTTGTCGGCGTACCGGTGATCGTGCCCTGCGAGGAACTGATGCCGAGGCCGGGAGGCAGGCCGGTCGCGGCGTAAACGACGGTTCCGGAAGCCGACGAGTTGATCTTATAGGAGCTGTAGGCGACGCCCACCTTACCCGAGGGGGCATTGATCACCGCCTGGGCGGAAGCTGGGGAGGATATCGCGACGGCGAGCGCGAAAACGGACCCCGCATGGAGGAGCGAGAAAAATCGGAAATTCATGGGAGTGCTGAGAACCTAGAATCTCAGTTTGAGAAGGTGATGCTGGGGTTAATGGAGATCGTAACTTTCACCGTGGCACCCTGCCCGTTCGAGTTGGTGCCAGAGATGGATACCGGGAAAGAGCCGGAAGCCGTGGGGGTACCGGTGATTTCACCGAGTGTTCCATTCAACGAAAGCCCCGGGGGAAGTCCCGAGGCGAGGTAGGATGTCGCCAGCGGATTGGAGGCGATGGTGTACTTCACGAAGGCCACTCCGACCGTTCCTGAAGCGGTTTGGGAACTGGTGATGACCGGGGTGTTCGCCGCGGGAGCAATGCTGACCGTCATCGGGTGAGGAGCGCTGGCACCCGCCGCATTCCGCGCGACGGCGGAGACCGCAAAGCTGCCCGGAGCCGTCGGCGTCCCAGTGATGACCCCTGTAGCAGTATTGAGCAGCATCCAGGCGGGCGCGCCGGAGAGTTCGTAGGAGGTTGGCGTCTCGCTGGCCGTGATGCCATAGCTGAAGGAGACTCCGACCTGCCCGGACACCGACTTGGCGCCGAAAATGACGGGAGCCGAAAGCGAAGGACCGATTACGATAGTGAGGTCGCGGATCGGACCAGTACCACCGGCGCTGTTGGTCGCAACGAGGCTCGCCACGGTTGTGCCCACGGTGGTGGGCGTTCCGGTGATCTGACCCGTGAAAGGATTAACCGCCAAGCCCGGCGGCAGGTTGACGGCATCCTGAGTGACGAGCGGCGGATTCGTGGCTTGGATTTGGTACGAGAAAGGTGAACCCACATTGCCCGAGGCGGTCCCAGGGCTGGTCACCAAGGGGGCGAGAGCCGAAGGCTTGATCGTGAAAAGCACGCTTTGCGGCAAACTGGATCCGCCCCCACCCGTGGCCACTACCGCGACAGCAAACGTGCCGGACTGCGTCGGGCTGCCTTTGATCAGACCCGTGGTCGGATTCAGCGCAAGGCCGGGCGGGAGATTTCCCGCAACGGAATAGCTCGTGGGCGCGTTTGTCGCGGTGATCTGATAACTGCTTTGCACGCCCACTTCACCTAGTGCGGTCGGCGCGCTCAAAATGGCCGGAGCGCTGAGCGCGGGACTAACTGAAATCGTCAGGGACTCCGCGGCGCCAAGGCCCGCGGCGTTGGCCGCCCGGATCGTGGCCACGAAAGTTCCGGCTTGAGTGGGCGAACCTAAAATCTGGCCGGTGCCCACAGTGACGGCGAGACCTCTGGGTAAGTTCAGCGCTACGTAGGAGGTGGGAGACTCGTTCGCGTCGATCTTGTAGCTGAAAGGCGATCCGACGCGCCCCGTCGCGGAAAGCGCGCTCGTGACCACGGGAGTGGCGGGCGCGGAGGCTAGGGAGATCAACAACGTCTTGGGATTACCGGCGCCATCCCCGTTGCTGGCGGCGAGCGTCACGCTGAAGGGCGTGGAGCCGGTGGCCGAGGTGGGCACACCTGAAATGACACCCCCGCTGAGCGAAAGTCCGGCGGGCAGCGGCGCAGCGGTGTACGCCGTGGGCACGTTTGTCGCGGTGATCGCGTAGCTGAAGGGCTGACCAACTTGTCCGGCCGCGGAACCGTTGCTTGTGATCTCCGGGACGGTAAGCGGGGGCAGAACGATGAGGGAAACTTCAAGCCCGAGACCCGTAGCACCCGGCGTTCCTACCTTGGTGGCGGAAAAAACAACCTTGTATTCCCCCGCGGTTCCCGAAGCCGGCTGCCCGGAGATGACTCCTGTTGAGCCGTCGAAACCGAGTCCTGCCGGAAGGTTTCCAAGCATCGCGAACGTGACCGCTGGGGGCACGATGTCGGTACCGGCGGATTTCGCGGAAAGGACAAAGGGTGTGAATGGCACACCGACCCGGGCGGTCACCGACGGGGTACTCACGACCTGAGGAGCATCCGGATGAGGATTGACGGTCAGCACCAGATCGGTGGCAGGCCCGCTGCCCGTTAGATTCCGCGCCACGATCGGAATTGAAAAGGTACCGACCTTTGTCGGCGTACCGGAAATGGTCGCGGTCGCGGAGGCTAGGCCGGTCGCCGACAACCCGGCGTTCGCGAGAGCGGTTTCGTCGATCGTAAATCCCGTCGGAAGCGGATCGCCCGTGACCGTCACGGAAAACAAGGTACCCACGGTCCCGGTGCGGACGTTTCCTCCGGTAACAATCGCGACCGGCGCATTGGCCGGCGGATTGATGACCAGGGAGAGGTTAGCGGTCGCCGAAAGTCCGCCCCGCGTCGCGGTGATCGAAATGGGGAAGGTTCCCGCGACCTGCGTGGTGCCGGAGATCACTCCGGTCGAAGTGCTGAAACTCAAGCCGGTCGGCAAGGTCCCGGAAATGGAATACGCAGTCGTCTGGACACTCGTGCCGAAGTTGGGAGTGAACGAGAAGGAAGTACCCGCCGTACCGGAGGGGTTCGAGACCCCGGTGTAGGCGGGGGCGTCCGCCGGCAGATTAACCGTAACTGCGAGCGGAAGACTGGCCGACCCGGTCGCGTTGGTCACGGTTATGGTGATGACAAACGTGCCTCCGACCAAGGCCGTTCCCGAAAGTTCTCCCGTGCCGGAAATGCTGAGACTACTCCAGCCGGCCGGCGCAGACGCGGGACTGATTGAGTAGGTCACTCCGGCGGAGGGTGTGACCACGGTCTGGTATTTAAAGAGCGTTCCCGCGGTGGCGACGTACGCAGCCGCCGAAGTGATCACCGGCGCCGGCGGCTTGACGAGAATACTGACATTCTTGGATGTGCTCGTCTTTGAGTTTGTCGCGGTGATCGTGACCACGACCGGAGTCTCACTGCTGGAGGTAGGTACACCGCTGATGTTACCGCTCGCACTGTCAATCTTGAGACCAGCCGGGAGATTCGCCGAGACGCTGAAGGTGGCCGGCGCCGACAGCCGATTCAGCGAAACCGGGCCGAAAAGGAAGAAACTGCCTTGGATAGCCTCCGCGGAAGCAGCCGGGATGGAGAATTCGGGCGGAAGCGGCTCGACCACCAGGCTTTGAGTGACGTCGGCGGCCGCGTTGTAGTTTTCATTGCCCGCCTGACGCGCCGTGATCGTAACCGAACCGGCCGCTCGGGGCGTAACAACACTTCCCACCACCGAGGCGACAAGCGGGTTGGAGCTGGTGTAGGAAACGGGCAGACCCGAGGAGGCCACGGCCGCCAAGTTGAACGCTGCGTCCACAACCGACTTGGCCGCCAAGGCACCGAATGAAGAAATGGTCTGCGCGGCCTTGCTAATAACCAGAGTCTTGGAAGCGTCGCCGCCGGAGTAGTTGTTCTCATCAACCGTGGCCGAGATCGGATAGGTGCCCGCGTTGGTGGGAGCGGTTGCGGATCCGGGAGCCGCGCCATAAAGGATATTCACCTTCAGGCCGGACGGGGTAGAGACTGCAGTGGCGGCCTTGGGCGAACCATCATAGGTCGCCGACAGCCCGGAGAGTGATACCGTTGCCGCCGCCTTCGCCACGGTCATCAAGACCTTCCTTTCAGCCGCTCCGAAGTTGGCGTCGCCCGCCTGCACCGCAATGATATCGGCGGTGCCAGCCCCGTTGATCGTGAGCGTGTTCCCGGATATCGAGACGACCGTTGGGTTCAGACTCGTGAACGTCACCGGCAGATTGCTGCTGGCGGTCGCGCTCAACGTGATCGGGGCATCGCCAAACTTTTTCCCGCTCAAACCGCTTACGTCCCAAACCAACGTTTGACCGGACGCCACCACAGAGAGGGTTCCGGTCACGGAGGCGGAATTGAAGTTGGTATCCCCAGGCTGCGTGACCGTGATCGCCGTGGTACCCTGCGTGAGCAGATCGATGACGCCGGCGGAGGAAACCGTGGCAACGGCAGGCACGGAACTCGCGTAGGTGAAGTTCTTGAGCTTCGAGGAAGCGGCGACATCGAGCGTGAAATCAGGGTCCGACGCGGCGCGCTTAAGGGCAGAGACGATCGTCAAGCTCTGATCGGCCTTCGCGATATCTGCTGTCAGAGAAGGAGACGCTAAGGAGTAGTTCCCCGCCGACGTACCCGCCAGGCCAAGGCCAGAGACGATGATCGCCTTGGCACTGCCCGCGCCAGCGCTCGCGAACGCGCCGGCCGGAGTGCCGCTCAAATCAACGACATCCCCCGTCACCTTGCCCTGCAGGAGCGGCGTTCCCGTGATCGTCGCGACACTCGTGCCGTCGTAGGTCTTATTTGAGGCGGAAAGCCCAACAATCGTGAGCTCCTTCGCGGTGATGTTCGCGGATGAGGAATTCACAGCGGAAAGCACGTAGTTGCCGGCATTGGCACCCGTCAGGATGGCGCCCGTGAGCACAACGCGCTTTCCACTTCCAACTCCCGACGATTCAAAGGCGGCGGTACCCCCGATCAGCTCAACCACGTCTCCGCTCCGCACACCGGTCAGGCTGCGACTCGCGACCGCCGCGTTGGTGGTGCCGTCGTAGGTTTTGTTGGCGGCGACAAAATTGCCGGTCACCGTAAACGATGAGACGACCAGGGAGCCCTTTTGGTAGGTGATGTCGTAATTCGTCGCTCGGAACGTGCCGCCGGCCGCGGCGGTAGGAACCAAATCGTAGGTGCCCGCGGGAGAAGCCGCCGTGGCGCCGCCACTCGGCGTGATCGTCACGGAGCCGATCGATTGCCCGGAGACCAGGCCTTGGCTGGAGAAGGCGATCGAGGTCCCATAGGACTTCACCGTGCCGTAAACCTTGGAGTCGTCGTTGGCCCGGATGGTGAGCGGACGGCGGTTAATGGTGAGGGCGCCGTCAATGAACGTGATGGCATAATTGGCGCTGGTAAGGCCTCCCGGCGTGATCGCATGCTGCCCCGCGTTCGTCGCAGTGGCGGCGCCACCACCAAAATTCAGCGAACCAACCAAAACGGCCGCGGTTTCACCGGGAATGAACCCCGTGAAGATCACCGCGTGGCCGCTCGAAGCGAAAATTTGCCCGTCATAACCCTTGGAGCGATCCTCCGCCTTGACCGTCAACGGCACCTTGGCGATGTCGGCGGTGAGAGACACCGGGGCGAGCGTGTAATTGTCCTTGGCCGCCCCCGACAGGCTGAGACCCGAGACTGCAACGGTCTTGCCGGTGCCAGCGTTGGAATTCGCGAAAGCGGCGGAAGCTGTGCCCGCGAGACCTACGTCGTCGCCCGAAACCGCGCCTGACAAGACGGCGGTTCCGGAAACAACGGCGGCCGCGGAACCGTCGTATGGCTTACTGGCAGCGGACAATCCGGTGACGGTAAGTTGCTTCGGGGTAATATTCGCGGTCGTTGGCGCCACCGCGGAAAGCGCGTAATTCGACGCCTTGTTCCCGGAAAGGCTGGCGCCACTCAACGTCACGGTCTTTCCAGCGCCCGCAGCGGCTGATCCGAAGCTGGCGGTGCCGCCCGACAGTGAAACATCATCACCTTGGACTGCGCCCGTGACGATTCGCTCGCCGACGGTCGCCGCGACCAGTCCGTCATAAACCTTGTTCACGGCAGTGAAGGAGCCGGCCACCGCCTTCTTCTCGATCACGCCCACCGCGCCCGTGGCAGATTCCGGCAGGGTGTAGTTGGTCAGGACCGTGTTCGCTCCAGCCACAAAATTACTCGCCGCCAAGGTGGCTGTCACCGTCTTGCCGGTACCGGCGGCAGCCGTGTCGAACGCAGCCGCGGACTGGTTCACTGTCGCGCTCTCCCCGTTGATGACGCCGGCGAGGACATAGTTCGCCGCGGTCAAAGAGGCCGCCGTGGTCCCGTCATACGGCTTCAAAACCGGGCCCTGTACCTGAGCCGAAAGCAGCTTCCGACTAACCTCCCCAATCGGACCCACAGCAAAGGTCGGCAAGGTGTAATTAGCCAGAGTTGTCCCT
>Ga0194112_10007278_pt1 | contig 14412 bp, 13 predicted proteins | sample TA2MahC400mmetaG_FD_146191 | JGI IMG/M metagenome (GOLD analysis project Ga0194112, IMG submission 146191) | Freshwater microbial communities from Lake Tanganyika, Tanzania - TA2015016 Mahale Deep Cast 400m | ecosystem: Environmental > Aquatic > Freshwater > Lake | place: Tanzania: Lake...
ATTTAATTTGTTTGTCAAAATTAGTTTAGAACAATGGTTAAATGAACCTTTTAAGCCTCCAGGCAAGGAAATTGAAGAAATACAGCTAAAAATATTTTAAACTCCAAAAATAATAAGGGGGGTTTGTTTTAAAATATCCTCTATTTAACGAAAAATCTGTCCAAAATCGATTGTTTTTTATGTTTTATTCAAGTTCCATTTTTATTTTGGACAGCAGTGTTCAGATGTTGATGTTTTGTTCTTCATTGTGTTTTGGTTCATATCGTATCCACACAAAATAGGATAACAAGATACACTTAAAATAATCCGAAAATAAATGTCCGGAAAAAAGCAGGGGAAAAAACTGAAACAAAGAAATATTATTTACGTTAATTATGTATAAAAATTTAGAGCATTAATATTTAATTACAGGAAAAATTTATTTATTATATATTAAATATTGTATTGAATTGTTGTTTATAACTTATATCTTATATAGTATCAAACTATAAATTTTTTAATATTAACTAAAAGACAAGAAATGATAAAAAAATTACTTATCGGAAATCTTTTATTGTTTTTATTCCTATTTGGAACAGGTTACACACAAAACTGGGACGACCCGAATTTTGACAGAATCCCGCTTGAATTACTCCGACAATCACAAATTTTACATTCCTCTAAAGAAATACAAATTGTAACGTCTCCGGAAGGATATGACAATATTTTTCTCGGGGTTGACTTTGCTGAGCCGCATATGTCGATGAATCCATTGAATATTTTACAGCATTTCACCGCATTCAACATTAATGCAACTCATTATACAATGAACGGGCTTGACTGGTTCAGCAACAATCCAAATCTACCATCACCTGCCGGTGATCCGGTTACGGCATATGACAGCATTGGAAATTTATACTATATGAACATGACAGGCAGTACTATTATAGGGTGTTATGTGGTTAAATCCACAGATAATGGACAGAGCTGGTTTCCCCCGGTTTTTGCCATCAGCGGAAACGACAAAAACTGGATTGCCTGTGATCAGACGGGTGGTCCCTACGCAAATTATGTATATTGTACAATGACGGCAGGAAGCGGTTATGGTTCGTTTTCAAGAAGTACAAATTTCGGAACAACATTCCAAGCTACATTTTCTCCTAACACACAAAACCTTCCGGGTATGATGGTGTGCGTAGGACCAAGAGTAGGACCAGGAACAGATATCCCGGGCGGAGTGGTATATGTCGTAACGAATTACGGCAGTACTTTTACACCATATTATTACTTTTACAAATCAACTGACGGCGGTTTGACCTTCAATCTTTCTTCCAACCAACAATTTGCTGGTTACGTCGGAACAGCTGTAAACAACAGGCACTCGGTTGAAAACATGCGTACAAGACCATATCCATTTATAGCAGCAGATAACAGCTATGGTCCTTACAGGGGCAGGTTATATTTAATATATGCAGACAATGATCCTCCCGGAAACGGTAATAAACCGGATGTCTTCTGCAGATATTCAACCGACCAGGGTGTAACATGGTCAACACGAGTAAGAATAAACGATGATGCAAATCCTCAGGCAAATCATCAATGGTTTCCGGCGATATGGTGCGACAAAGAAACAGGCAGGTTATACGTCAAATGGCTCGACACAAGAAATTGTCCCACAAGCGACAGTTGTGATGTTTATGCTTCATATTCCGACAACGGAGGTGTTTCTTTCGTAGCAAACCAGAGAATTACAACGCGTCATTTTAAAATAGATTGTTCGACATGCGGAGGAGGTGGAACTCCAAGATATCTTGGCGATTATGATGCGATTACATCAAACAGCAAAACTTCGTTGATGGTCTGGACAGATTACAGAGCAGGTAATTTCGGCAGTTATGTTGCATGGTTTCCCGATTTTGCAATGACAACAAGAACAATAGATTCAATAATGCTGAACAACGACAGCGCTTTTGCGGTAATAAAGGTACCCGGTTCGAAGTTATATAATGACATTGTCAGGTTCACGGCAGCTGTAGATACTGCACCTGCAACCGGCAGCATAAGTCTTTCTTTTGTAAACGGAAAAGATTCAATTACTACTATTCCGGATTCCGTTACTTTAAGAATAAAGACAACAGGAACGGTAACTCCGGGACAACACACAATATATGTAGATGCGACAGGATCAAACGGAACTCCGGTACATCGTAGAAATATTGACGTTTATATAAATGCATCTCCGGTTTCAATAGGTACAAATAGAGAGGGTTTCTGTTATTATGAGGTTAACGGAATACAACACAATACCAGAAAAACCTTTATATTTAATAACGGTTCCTCTGTAAATATCAAAGCAATCAGTCCGCGAGTATTGGGAGGAACTCAATACGTATACACGAACTGGAGCAACAACGGGGATACTGCACAAACCATAACAATAACCGAACCCTTAATATTAACAGCCTTTTACAAAACCCAATTTAAACTTACGATAGTATCCTCAATAGGTAACACCTTTGGCGGCGGAATTTTTTATGATTCTGCCGTAGCATTCACTTTCGGTGTTAACTCAAGGATATACAGTACAGGTGGACAGACTTATCAATTCAGAGGCTGGACAGGAGCAGGAACGGGCGCATATACAAGTCCCGATAGTTCCGGCACAGATTCTGTAATCACGCACATCATGCATAATGCCATAGTAGAAACTGCAAGATGGCAGAATATTACGGGCATTACTAATATTTCTACTGAAATTCCAAAAGAATACAAGCTCTCGCAAAACTATCCTAACCCTTTCAACCCGGTAACAAGAATCAGATTTGATTTACCCTTTAAAAAATTAGTTAAAATAAATGTATATGATATTACCGGAAAAGAGGTTACTTGCTTAGTTAACAATTTTCTTGAACCCGGAACTTATGAAGTAATGCTGAATGCAGCCGGTTTACCGAGCGGAGTATATTTTTACAAAATGTCAACTGACAATTACACTTCAATAAAAAAGCTAATACTAATAAAGTGACAGAGAAAGAAGTTCTGAATTAAAATAATACAAATCGCGTAATAACTCTTTTATCATTTACAACAATTTATTAGCGTTCAGTCTACAGAAAGTATTGAGCAAACATTATACCGAATATATTAATACAAAATTATTCTAAGATAATCAGTACTTTCCCTTGCAAATATTGCTTCTCCTATTTTACATTCGTTGCATTTTCCTTTAATGCAGTAAAAGTTATGAAGATGAATTAATCCCTGGAATTCCGAAGCAGATTTTGGTTTGTAATTAAGCTGATTTTGCATTGCTCTTACAACTTCATTTTTTTCCTTCAGTTTTTCAGAGTTATAATATTTAATAATCCTGTCATACAGTTCGGCTTTCGCGTATACTCTTGAATACAATAGTATAAATGGACAAATAACGTTGATAATAATACTTTGAATTTTATCTTGACCGATAAGATAACTTTTATAAGAGCTTTCAATTCCAAGGCAATAGTGTTTGTGCCAATATTCGGAACATTTAATATTTTTGAACATGAAAATAATGTCCTTGGTTATATTATTACTGTTCTCAATTAACAATACAATTTTTTTAAGCAGTTCATCATAAATCAGCGAATACAATAATCCGGATGCAAAACCAATCCCAACCATAGGAAAATTTGCCGGTCTCATTCTAAAAAAATTCCATTCATTATAATTCATTATCTCAACATTGAAAAAAGGTTTTATCAGCTCCCAGGATTTAATTAGTTGTTCAACATAAACATCATCTATGATTTTACTTTTTTTATTCAACCCTTCAAGCCGTTTATCCTCAAGCCGGGTTGAAAGAAAACCTGCTACCGCAAATAAAACTGCGTCTAATTGGTTCAAGTCAAGTTTGTATTTTTTCAAAATATCAAAATCAATATTCTTTGCAAGTTTTAGAAATTGTTTTTTGTTTTTAGAAAAACCAAGAGCTTCACAAATATATTCAAAAAGAACTTTTTCCCACATCAGCTTTTTATAATTTACACTTGTTTTCAATACCATCTGTTTAGATTTTGGATAAGAAAAGGAAAGGTCCGCTGGATTCGAAAGTTCTTCAAGTCTAATTTTTAGCCTGTTTGCTCTGTAATTAAGTCTTGTTATCCCCATATCTTTAATCCATTTTTCTTTAAATTCATTTAATAGATCCTGATTTGTTTTTTGGCACGGCAGTCTAAATTCCAAAGAGGGATTATTAATAATATCCTTCCAAATTTTATGAATAGACATACTTAAAAAATCTGAAAGAATCAATGTCGGAACCTCTCTGGTGTATTTCGTTTTCGGCAATACATTATCTGTCTCACCCCACATTACGATATTTAAAATTACCCTGTTATATTTTCCGTTTATGTTATGTTTGTGTAAATTCCAGTCTCTAAACGTGCGGTGTATCTCAACATCTCCTGAAAATGTTACGTCTCCTATTTTTAATCGGGCATTATTATAATCTGCCCCGGCAAAGCCTACATTCTTTTTGCCGTAGTTAATAATTTCAATTTTTCTCTCATCGGTTGTTTTAAGATTGTTAAAATAATCCTGATTTTCCCAGATTCGGGAGATAAAATGCTCATTAAGGTCTAATTTTTTCATTAATATTTATTGCTAATTTTCTTATTTTTAATTCGTGCTTAATGTTAAATATTTATTAATAATGAATAATCTCCCAAGAAAGGGGAGCAATAATAGAAAATTAAATTAAAATTATTAAAAACAAAACAATAAAAAATATGCATAAAACCAGAGTATTTTTTTCAACAACAATCACGATAATAATAATTATTTTAATATCATCCTGCGGTAAAAAGACAAAATCGGAACAGGAATTATTTTCTCTTGCTAATTCAACAAAAGACAGTGCAATAATAAAAAATGATACAAACCTTTTTAATCAATCAATTTCATATTATCAGGAGATAATAGACAATTATCCGGCTTCTGACTCTGTTGTTCAAGCTTATGAAAATATTTGTGAAATTTATTCAAGATTAAACAAATTCACCCAAGTTATAGAATATTGTAAGGTTTTGTCGGAGAAGTTTCCGGACAAAAAAGAAGGTAAGAAAGCTGCTTTTACAATGGGTTTTGTGTATGAAAATTTTCTGAACGATAAAGACAATGCATTAACTGCATACAAAAGTTTTGTTGAAAAATACTCTAATGATACAGACCCTGACTTTCAGAATTTAATCAGCAACACAAAATTAATAATAGAAAAATTTGAAAAAGGGCTTTCAGACGAGGAGTTTTTAAAAATTCAAATTGAAAAGAATACAGACACAAAAAAGGAAAAATCAAAATAGTTTCCCGTCTTTAACAGACATCAACAAAGCAGCAATTATATAAAACACATAATATAATTTTATTCTCTCCGTGAATTCAACCTCATTATATAAAAAGTATCTTATCCCTTCAGTTATAGCCAGACTATCAAATCTTGAACTAAAAGCAAGATTCGTAGTCGAAGGATTTATAACCGGACTACATAAATCTCCCTATCATGGATTCAGCGTAGAGTTCGCGGAACACAGACAGTATATGCCCGGTGATGACATAAGAAACGTAGACTGGAAAGTTTTAGGAAGAACACAAAAATATTTTGTAAAACAATACGAAGAGGAGACCAATTTAAAGTCTTACATACTTGTTGACATAAGTAAATCCATGGCATTTTCTTCCGTTTCGAGTTTATCCAAACAGAACGCAAAAAAATCGGATAAGCCAACAGAGGGGATAAGTAAGCTTGAATATGCCTCATATATTGCAGCATCTTTATGTTATTTAATGCTTCTTCAGAACGATGCTTTTTCCCTTGTTACATATGACACAAAAATAAGAAATTATATCCCTCCACATTCAACAAACACAAATTTAAGATTAATATTAAAAGAATTATCCAACATTCAAGCAACCGATAAAACAGGAACGGCGTCCAGTCTAAACCAGATAGCAGAAAAAATCAAGAGAAAAGGATTAGTAATAGTTTTAAGTGATTTCTTAGACAATCCTTCAGAGGTTATAAAAGCACTAAGGCATTTTATATATAACGGGAACGAGGTTTTAATGTTTCAAATATTAGATCCGGCAGAAATAAATCTTCTAAAAAGTAAAAAAAACAAAAAACTGATTACCAGAAACGAACCGGTAATTCTTATTGATATGGAAACCCGTGATGAAATATTTTCTGTCCCTTCACAAATAAGACACGAGTACAACAAGACAGTAAAGGACTTTATCGAAAGCTACAAAACACAATGTCGAAGTTATAATATTGATTATCTCTTAATACCAACCGATACATCACTTGAGGGTTCGTTGCTTCAATACTTAAATAAAAGAAGCAAACTTGTCTAAAACAAAGCACACCGGTTTAATTGAAAAAACAAGTTTACCTTTTTACAACCAGCTGAACTTAAAAGTAATTTAGAATTCTTTTTAAATTATCCTAAGAAATTTTTGGATTTATATGTATCAATGTGAAGGAAATTGGAGGATATAATGAGTTTAAAGAATTTATCAGAACCTAGTATCGAATTCTCGTCCTGTCATCCCATACTGGAATAAGCAGCCGGTAATCACCAAATCCAGTATTATCAATAAAGATAAACTGTCTGTTCAGGTTATAATAATCCCATATCTCATAAGGCTTTGAATTCTCCGCAAAAGGATGACGTTCAATATTACTGGGTTCCCCATACATAATATAAACCATTCCCATATCTGTTTTCCATCCATCAACATAATGCGAATAACGTTCATTTGCAATGTTTATTCGGCTGTAATAATCTATCAGTGTTTCGTTTTTTATAGTGTTTGGAGAAGGGTCTCGGGCTTTCCAGAACTTTAAAAATCTTCTTTCTTTTTCTGTATTATTTGGTGCACTTTTTATATACTCAATTTCATCGGTGTTTGCTATATAAATCATCTGATCTATTGCGATATCAAGATTTTTTAAGTTTACGGGCATATCAAACCATCTAAATATCAATTTTTTAACAACAATAACAGCTCCGTCTGTAAGGTCAATCAGTTCAAGTTTATATTCACCCGTCACAAGCTCCTCCGTAGAAAATCTTTCAGTAACTTGATTTTTATCCACTGCCAAATTATAATTATAAATTTTTTCAATAGAAACTGCTCCTTTGTCGTTACTGAGTTTGAGTTTATACGCAACCGGAGTTTCAGATGGTTTTCTATTATAAATTTCAAAAAAGACGAAAAACTCTTTTAAATTACCTACATTAGAACTGATGAGAGGAGAAATTTCTTTTTTCCCGTTCAATTCCTTATAATCGGAAAGTAGTAACATATCGCTTACAGTAACATCATCCAGCAGAAAATTTTTTACTCTAATACTGAGTTCCTGTGCAAGTTCCCTTTTTGAATTCTTATCTCTTAGAAGAAATTTTATTTTATAATAACCGGGCTCAAGATAAAAGCTTTTCACGGTAGAATTGGAAAGTTCTTCGAGCCGTTTTTGCTCATTTTTTGTTGTGGTTACTGCTTCTGTAAAGTAATTGTTACTGACTATCTCATTACCTGTTTCTGTATCCTGTGATATAATTATGCTGTATTCAATAGTTGCTTCATAATCATCAGGTTTCCCCGTCGCTACTTTTTTAAACTGTAGGGTAGATAAGGGTAATTCGATATAAAAATCCAGCCTTGCCATATTCCGATCTGCCGAAAAGAATACGACGGGGTCTAAATAGAAATAACTTTTATTTTTCTCATAATTTCCAAGATTATCATTAACAATTTGGGAAAATGTTACGCTATAAACACCAATCAACAAGGCAGCCAGATGTGAAACAAATAATATATTTAAAATTTTTAAATATTTAATTTTCATTTTTTACAGTTTCTATTAATATATACGTAATTATTGTTAATTTGGTTCAATTTATATATTTAAAAAGGTGTGAAAAGAACTAAAAATAACTTATATTAACAAAGAAGGTGTCAATATTTTTCTGTTCATGCTCTCAATAAAACCGTTAAATAAACAAATTAAGAATACTCTATAATTCATTAAAATGTAGACTGTTAAGTGTAAAAAATTGAAATTATGTTTTTTAGAAGCTTATTATTTTTCCAAAGCGAATAAAATTCATTTATCTTGCTACTTCAGACAATTTCATTTTCAACTGACTCAACACATATGGAGGAACAAAGCACTTTACATCTCCTCCTAATCTTGCCAATTCACGGACAAGGGATGAATTAAGATACGTATATTTTTCATTTGGCATTAAAAAAATCGTAGAAATTTCCGGTTCAAGTTTACGGTTTGTAAGGGACATTTGAAACTCATATTCAAAATCAGAAACAGCTCTTAAACCTCTGATAATAACATGAGCATTTTTCTTTTTTGCATAACTTACTAATAAGCCGTTAAAATCATCTATCTCAACATTTTTATAATGCTTTGTAACATGAATCAGCATATTGCGGCGTTCTTCTCTTGTAAACAGGGGTTCTTTATTAACATTTAAAGCTACAGCAACTATCACCTTGCCGAACAGCAGACTTGCTCTTTCAATAATATCAAGATGTCCATTAGTGACAGGGTCAAATGTACCTGGATAAACAGCAATTATTTTTCTCATTTTATTTTATTTTAAAAAATGTAAATATTGTTTTACCAATTTTTCTTTTCAAAAAAATATGTCGTTTGAATTGAGCCAACGGATTATAGTCATCATTATGTTCGAGTATAAATAAGTTACCGCATTTCAAAACAAGTTCTATCAAAAGCGGATAATTATTGTATTTATAAGGAGGATCCGCAAAAATCAAATCAAAATATTCCAAATCCGGTAAAATACTTTTCCTAATAAAGTTTCTTAAAAAGAATAACACATCGTTTTGAAAAACACATGCTGATTCCAGACCAAGCCTGAATCTATTTGATTTAATTACATTAACATTTCTGTCAACAAAAAAGACTTTTGCAGCACCTCTCGAAAGCATTTCAATACCCACGCTGCCTGTTCCACAAAACAGGTCTAAACAAGTTTTACCTTCAAGGTCATAAACATTTGATATTATGTTAAACAAACTTTCTCTTGCTCTATCGGTCGTTGGTCTGTATAATAGTTTTTGATTTTTCCGAATACCGCTAGTAATTATTCTGCTTCTGTATTTACCAGCAACGACTCTCATATATGCTAAGTTTTTTCACCCCCTTTTAATGACAATCCGCAGACCGAAATAAATTTATACCCTTCGTGTTCGATGCCGGAATAGTCCTTCAAATTAGCGCCAAAATTTAGTGCAATAAAAGGATTAGCAATGACAACAGGTATATGTCTAAAAAAATTTGTTGAATTAATTAAGTCCCTGGAGGGAAGCACAAAATCTTCTCCGTATAAAAAAACTTTGAAAATATTTAAGGTGTTAATTTTTTCGTTTATTCCAGCCAGTAAAGACGTTAAAGGTTCTTTATAGTTAGCTCTTTTAATAGTGTAAAAATCATAGTAGTATATATTTTTAAGATCAACAATGCTGTAATCGATTCTATCATTTTTAACTCCGATAATTAGTCCTAATTGTGAGGGATTTTTAATAAATTCATTTTTATAAATTTCCCTGATACATTTTTCGGCAGAGAGGTGTTCATAATCGGCTAAATGTATTTTCATATTAAAATTATAAAAAATTTTCCTTAGAAGATCCAATCTGCTGTTTTCAAAGGCAATTACAAGGGTGTTTTTTACTGTATCGGAAGGGGTCTCACCACTCATCTTATAATATACAATCTTATAATTATTATAATCCTCGGAAAAGTAATTAGAAAAATCCCAAATGATGTTTCTTTTTGCCATACCCTCATCTTCGTCGTAATCAACAGGTAAAGCATAAACAAACGAATTACTGGAATCCAAAACTACACCGACTTTTTCTGCATGAAAAGTTTTCTTCTTTAAGACTTCATTTATTTGCATTGAATATTCTTCTATAACGGGATTATCAGAATCTTTAATAGAGAGAACTTCCGATATCTCATTATCCGTTATAATCTCATCAATAAAAGTAATTTCCTTGTATTTATTAATTTCAATAAACCTGATATGTTTTCCAAAAAATCCTATCGTTAGAGTTCTCATGATTTTATAATCCTTTTCTTGTTGTGTTTGTTTTTATCAATCAAATTCATATTTATCAATGGTATATCCGGTTCACCGAAAAAGCATATACAAGTTTATTGAACTATTATATACAATTTCATTTTCTCAAACTTTTTTATTCCGATTCCTTTAACCTCCATTATCTCTTCAATTTGTTTAAATCCGTTGTGTTCTTCTCTATATTTAATAATTTTTTCAGCGGTTGCTTCTCCGACCCCCGGAAGCAACATTAATTCCGATTTAGAAGCGGTATTAATATTAATGCTCTTTTCTTTTAAGTCAGCACCTTTCTTGGACTTTTTCTTAAGCTTGTTTTTTGTAGTATCCTCAAATATCTGAAGTTTAGAAATTTTTGAAAGCTCTTCATTATTAAGGTTTAAATTTTCTAACTGGTTAGTATTGTTATTATACATTTTATTTTCCGGGTCACGATTTAATACAGTCAGGAAGTTAGCAAAATTATTATCACTTTGCATATAATTGAAATAATTCTTGTCACTGCTAAAATTCTTATAAAGTTTAATTCCGGAACCTATTAACAATATAACAACGAAAAAAATTATTACTTTAAGTTCATTTTTTGTAAAGGCAAACTTTTGAAAAATTGACTTAAGCATACAGAGATATTTTATTTGGATTTTTTAAGTATATTAATTTATAAATTATAAATTAAATTTAAAAGTGTATAAAAGTATCCACGATAAAAACGAACAATAAACTGTTGTTAGTCTGAATTAAATGCAGGAAAAAACAATCTCTCAATTGATTTCGCTTTTCCGGTCAAATTATCAATTTCAAAAACAGCTCCAGAAACATGCAAATCATCCTTAGCCACTTCATGCTTTTGCGGTGTAGCATAAACGAATCTTTTAATTGATTGTTCTTTTTTCATTCCAATTACACTATCATATGCGCCTGTCATTCCAACGTCTGTTATATATGCAGTTCCACCGGGCAAAATTCTTTCGTCAGAGGTTTGTATATGCGTATGTGTTCCAATAACTGCAGATGCTCTTCCATCAGCATACCAGCCGAAGGCAACTTTTTCAGAGGTTGTTTCAGCATGAAAATCCACTACAACAAGATTTGTTATTGCTTTTATTCTTTCAATAACAGAATCAAAACATCTGAAGGGGCAATCGATGGTCCTCATAAATACTCGACCCTGAAGATTAACAACTGCAATTTTCAATCCTTTACTTTTTAAATCAAAAATTCCAAAGCCTTTTCCGTATGCTCCTTTAGGATAATTCAGGGGACGGAGTATTTGCTGATTTTCATTTATAAACTTGTGGGATTGAATCTTGTCCATTGTATGGTTTCCGCCAGTTAAAACATCAATTTCCAGTTTCAATAATTCCAGTGCATCCTTTTCAAGCATACCCATTCCGTCCGTAATATTTTCCGCATTTGCAACGACAAAATCAATGTGATACCTGGATTTTATACTTGTAAGAAAAGTTTTCAGCAAGTCATAACCCGGTATTCCTATTATATCGCCAATAAATAAAACTTTCATTTCTTAACTAAAATATTTTTCCACATTATAATTTTTCCACACACAATAGTTTTTCAAGTCTTCCTGCAACGATTTAAAAATTGCGGCTACTGCTATTGCATCATCAGTATATCCTAAAACCGGCATTAGGTCAGGCATTAAATCAAAGGGATTAAGAAAATATAACACCGCAAGAACAACCAATCCCACAGACCTCCATGGAATCGTCCTATACTTCTTGTTTTTATAATCTTTAATCATTTCCAGTGACAGCTGCAATTGGTAAAAGAGTTTTGGGAACTTAATTTTATCAAGCAACTTTAATTTTTCTTTAATTCTTTTTTCTTTTTTTATAACCTCGTCAAGTTTTTCAGGAGAAAGCGGTGCCGTTTCCTTTTTCAAATAATCGTACAATTTTTTATTATTATTTATATTGTTCATTTAAGATTATGTTATAAAATTATTAAGGTTATCTTAACTTTTTGCTGTCACGAAACAAAATTCTTTTTTCTTCATCACTAAGGCTATCGTATCCTTTTTGACTCAATTTATCCAATATTTCATCTATTCTTTTTCTAATTTTTTCCTCCTCCGTAGCAGCATTTTTCTTCTTATCGGATTCAGACTTTTTATTCTCTATATCCGTGTATTCGGCATCTTCTGCTTCTTTATGAGGCTGATTATACTGAACTCGTGAATTATCGGATGGATACTTCCATTTATTAATATTATTTCTATCATCATAAAAAGAATGTTTCTGTCGAGACTTCGGCCGAAAGCTTTTAAAAAACTGACTCATAACATTCTTGTTGACAAACAGGAGGTAAATCAATCCAACTACTCCTCCCCCGAGGTGAGCAATATGGGCAACTCTTGAAGACATTCCGGGTCCGGCATATTCCGAATAAGCATAAAAGAATTCAATAAGCATATAAAATAATACGAGGTATTTTGCCTTTACGGGAATAAGGAAATAAATATAAATATTTCTATTAGGGAAGAGCACTCCAAAAGCAATCAATATTCCGTAGACAGCTCCCGATGCTCCAATTGTAGGACCCAATTCGTTTGTAAACAGTGGGGGAATTATCAGGTTAAATATTCCCGCTCCGACTCCGCACAACAAATAATAAAACAGAAATTTTTTAGAGCCCCAAATATTTTCTAATTCCAGTCCAAACATCCACAAGGCAAACATATTCAGGAACAGATGCATAAAATTTGCATGCAGAAACATATAAGAAAATAATTGCCACGGTAAAAAAAAACCAAAATCCAGTGGGTCTAAGGATATCGGGTTCAGAGCCAATAATCTATATACATAATATTCTAAGGGTACGCTTCCGAGTTTTCTATTAAAGAGAAAGAGTAGTTGTATTAAATAAATCGCTGTGTTTGTAATAAGCAAGAATTTTATTACAGGGGGGAAAAAACTAAATCCAAAAAAGCCCGGCCTTTTGTATTGAGCGTTCATATTTAAAGTTTATTATCAAGTAAATTTACATTTCCCGTCTGTGAACGAGTTATTCCTGAAAGTGTTGAATTCAGCATTAATCCGGCATTTTCATAATCTTCAATCGTATCAATTTCGATACAGTTATAATCTGATATATCAACAGAAAAAAATCCTGCTGTTTTATCAGCATCTATCATTTCCTGAAAAGTAACTTCATAAAATTCATTTACATTCTTTTCCTTAACAATTTTTCTTTCCAGTATTTCAAACATAATTTTCATAGTCCGGTAATCAAATTTTTCGATTCCGATAGATTCTCCAACTGCTTTACTAATATCAACATCTTTTCCTATTTTTAAAATCCTTTTTTTCTTATCTGTTTCCACTTTAATTTGTTCTTTATCAAGTTTATCCGTATAGTTTACGGAGATACAATCTTTATGTTCGGATTCAAGCAAAAGCTTAATTATTCTATAATCAAATAATATATCACTATCAAGGAGTAAAATGTCAGAGCTTATAAATTTTTTAGTTAACCATAGCGAGAACGAATTGTTATTCTTTGCATAATCCTGATTACTCAACAGTTGAATCTTTGTATCCGGGAATAACTTCATGATAACATCATTTACATAATTTTTTATCAGATTTTCTTTAAACCCAGTTACAATAACAAACTCGTCTATTCCATTCATTAAAATATTTTCAATTGTCATATGCAATAAGTTGGATTTTCCCAAGTTTAGAAGACATTTAGGAATTTCATCGGTTAACGGTCTTAGCCGTTTAGATAATCCTGCTGCCAAAATTACTGCCTGCATAATATTTATCAATTAACAGGGGTTAATTTTTTATTTACAAAATGCGATATAACCAATAAAATTATCATTAAAAAATTTCCAAGTCCGAGTGTTAAAAACAGATACAATTCAATTTTATCAAGCAAAGTAAATATAATCAAAACAGTAATATGGGTTGTGGAACCAATCCAGCTCCATATCCGTATTATTATCTTGTTTGTTTTTCTATATTGTTCAGGAGAAGATTTAACAGCAGTGTTTTTAGAAAATTTCTTTTGCAAATTACAATAAAATATATAAATATCAATGAGGATTTTGTCAAAATATTTTCCTTTTACTTTTTTAAGATTTTGTTTTTCATTTTTAAAATCTTTTATTTCAGAATCGATATCCTGAGTTTTGTTGTACACAACAGCAAGATACATATTTCTATAATAATCAAAATAAAAATTTTGCAATGCTCTTGAAAGCCCTGCTGTAAAGGCAAAAATAAAAGAAATAAAAAGGTTA
>Ga0194112_10007281_pt1 | contig 14406 bp, 11 predicted proteins | sample TA2MahC400mmetaG_FD_146191 | JGI IMG/M metagenome (GOLD analysis project Ga0194112, IMG submission 146191) | Freshwater microbial communities from Lake Tanganyika, Tanzania - TA2015016 Mahale Deep Cast 400m | ecosystem: Environmental > Aquatic > Freshwater > Lake | place: Tanzania: Lake...
TGCACCATTTACGGAGACCCAAGCATGTCTTCATGGTAATTAGCGAACCCTATGTAGTCAAATTCTAATTCTAACCGGAATAACAGGCGTAAAGATTAATTTTTTCACACCTTCTCATGAGTAACATTCATCGTTTTCAGAAAGAGATCTCCTCCATCATACATGGCATCTGCGGCATTGACCATTAGATTTATCAGGACCTGTTCAATCTGTCCTTGGTCTGCCTCACATGAGAGCAAGTTCTTTGCAAGCTCTCGATGGATTGTGATATTTTTCCTCATCCTGCCAAATGCCTCGGACGTTTCTTCAACCAATTGGTTCAGATCGATAGGCTTGACCTCATATCGCCCCTTTCGGGCATATCCGAGAAGTTGCGTCGTTAACTTCGATCCGCTTTGAACCTGTTTCTCGATCGTCTTTAGCATTTCGTAATTTGGGTGGTTGGGAGGGGTATTTAAAAGCATCAGGGAGACATTCCCCTGTATGACCATGAGGAGGTTATTAAAGTCGTGGGCTATACCACCGGCCAGGGTGCCGATGGCTTCCATCTTCTGAGCTTGTATGAGTTTTGCCTCCATTCTCTTTTGTTCACTCACATCATTGAAGATAATAATGATGCTCTTTTGTCTTTCGTCGATGACCGGCAAAAAGCTTAGCGAAATCTGTTTCTTATTGACGATTACAGGGGGATCTGCAGTGATGGTCTGAGGATGAGTGAGGATGGCCATCAATTGTTCTTTTATCCTTTGACGGTCTGATTTATTAAGGAGTTCAATGAAATCGGTAGCCAACAGTTGATCTTCAGGTATATTGATCAAAGAGATAGCAGTCGAGTTTGCGTAGACGATCCTCCCCTCTGGCGTGATCTCTAAAATCCCTTCGGCCATGCTCTTCAAGATGACTTCAAAATGTTTTTTCACAGAGAGAAGTTCGGTTGTGATGTGGCGTGCGTAGATATTTTCGAGCCCTATGGGTGTAGTGGGCATGGCAACTGAAGAGCTCTGGTGGGATTGTTCCAACGCGGCAAGGATGTGCTTGGCCATCTTGTTCAGGGGGCCTTTCGCAACACAGGCATTTGCTCCAAAGGCATTGAAGTCGACCTCCTGTTCGGCAGCGATGGCAGAGAGAATGATCAGGTAGACATCCTTCAGCTTTGGCGTTTTACGAATAATCTCGCACAGTTTCTCCCCGCCTATATTGGGCATGATCAGATCGATGAACATGACATCCGGAGTATAACTTTTTAAAGTTTCAAGGGCAGAAAGGCCATCTTCCACACAGACCACTTGATGTCCCTCTTTTTCAAGCAGTTGGGTCATAAACCTCAGCAAGACCGGATGGTTATCCACGACCAATATCTTTTTTTTCATGATCTTTCCCCCAAACTCATTCAGAGGATCCTAATGATTCTCTTAAACCAAAATTTCAATATCCCTTCCTGCGGCAGGCAGGGATAATTTAAAATCCAAATTGAGAGAATTTTAAATTTTAAAATCAAAAGTTCAATTTGAACTTTGCCATAAATCATGGCACGGACCACGTAAGGCGCACGATGAGTCCAGAAATGAATATCGTTCAGGAGGCCTTTAAACATTTGAGCTTCCTTTTTTAAGGCCCTGGGCGATTAGATCAAGTTTTTCCTTGATCTCCCTCAGCGCTCCGGTCGCTTCGTAAAGATTATTTTCACGGCCATCCATTTCAATCCTTTTTGCCATTTCGTATATCTCCCAAAATCCGAGATTTGCAACTGCACCTTTAATGGAGTGGGCTATCTTCACTACCTTCTGTGCATCTTTTTCTTCTAAAGCGGCCTGCAATTTTCCCATATCCGAAGAGGTGGTTTCGAGGAAGAGCTCTACTATTTCTAAGAACTCCTCTTCCTCCATCTCTAAGTTTTTTGCCAATTCCTTAAAATTCATACCTCCTCCCTCCGGGATGCCCATTTCTTTATCATTTCGGAAACGCTCTCTTTCTTGATGGGCTTTGAGATATAGTCATCCATACCTGCCTCAAGACATTTTTCTCGATCTCCTTGCATGGTGTGGGCGGTCATCGCAATAATCGGGGTATGTTTCGATGTATCTTCATAACGGCGGATCTCTGCTGTGGCTTCATAGCCGTCCATCTCAGGCATCTGACAGTCCATAAAGACCAGACCGTAGGTTAATTTCTTAATCATCTCCACTGCTTCTATACCATTGGCGGCAACATCCACCCTGCAGCCCAATATCTCTAACATCTTCGTCACCAATTTCTGGTTTACAATATTATCTTCCACGACCAGAACATGGGCCTGTTGGATCTTTTCTGGCGGTGTGGATGGGATGACCTTGGTAGTCCGAGACTCGGCCAGGGTGTGACGTGTGATAAGTTGAGTTGAAATCCCTGCCATCCAGGTTCCCCATACCGTAGATAAAGTATCCAGAAGCTGAGAAGGAGAGATAGGCTTCACCAGGTATGCGGTAAAGCCAGCCTCTGACATTCGCTTTGCGTCGCCCCGTCGGCCCATCGAGGTGAGCATGATGAGCAGAGTGTTCTCGAGAGATGGGTTCTCTTTGATTGCCCGTCCAAGCGTCTCCCCGGTCATGTCAGGAAGGCGATAATCAAGGATGGCAATTTGAAAAGGAGTCCCATTCCCATGAGCCTCGCGAAGGATTTTCAGTGCCTCCTCGCCGGTGCAGCAGGAACTGCTTATCAAACCCCAGGATAAAATCTGCTCGGTTAGTACACGGCGATTGATTTCGTTATCTTCTACGATTAGCACGCGCACCCCTTTTAGATCATGTTGGGGAAGTGAACGTTCAAGGTTTTGGGTATCTAAGGGCAAATGGAGTGTGAACCAGAAGGTTGAACCTTTGCCTGGGGGGCTGATTACTCCAATGGTGCCTCCCATCAACTCCACCAATTGCTTTGAGATCGCCAGGCCCAATCCAGTCCCACCGTATTTACGTGTGGTCGAGGCATCCGTTTGGGTGAACTTATCGAAGATCAGGTGGAGTTTATCCTCGGAAATCCCAATACCCGTGTCCTCAACAGAGAGCCTAAGCTTTGCTTTGCTGTCCATTTTGTCTATACACTCAACATTGATCAGTACATGACCTTTCTCTGTGAACTTAATGGCGTTTCCAGCCAGATTGGTCAGTATCTGGCGGATCCGTCCAGGGTCACCGATGAAACGGTGTGGTGTTCCGGGTGCATAACGGATGATCAGTTCAAGATTTTTCTCATCAGCCCGCACAGACAAGAGGTCTGCAACCTCTTTAACTGCAGTCCACAGATCAAATGGAATCGGTTCGAGTGTCAATTTACCGGCTTCAATTTTTGAAAAGTCGAGAATATCGTTAATAATAGTTAATAGATGGTCAGTAGAATGATGCACCGCTTCAGCATATTCTCGCTGCTCTGAAGAGAGTTCTGTCTCTAAGAGGAGATTAGTAAAACCGATGATCCCATTCATCGGGGTTCGGATCTCGTGGCTCATATTGGCCAGGAATTCGGATTTGGCAAGAGTAGCGGCCTCGGCGATCTCCTTCGCCCTTTGAAGTTCCTCCTCGGAGCGTTTGATGGAGATAAACAAAGGACCAATCGAAGCTATTCCAACGACCATGATGACAGAGATTGCAATGGTGACCAACTCATTTGATATGTCACGGGGATCGGAAGAATCTCCAAAGGTCAATTGAAATAGAGCGATACTTTGTCGGATCGCTATGATAATAAGGGCAATGCCAATCAATATCCATGCTCTACGGGCCTTGGTGACCCGGATCAGTTTCAGAACCAAGAGTAGACCTATGCATTGAAGGAGAACCGAGATTCCCAAAACCAATTTCACATCCATAGGATCAATCTCCTCATTGATTTACCTCTTCCCCTTTTAGAAATCGATGTAATTCTGAATGAAGAACCCTCCAGCCCTTTCCTGCCTTGATTGCCTTAATTCTTCCAAGACGGATATATTTCAAGAAGGTAGGTTTGGAAATTTTTAGGTATTCGATTGCCTCATCAGTCGTAAGAACTAAATCGTTTTCCATTAATGACATTGAATTTCTCCCATTTATTTTGTTTTTAATTTATTTAAAGCAAAAATTATGCCCAAAAAATTCGATAAGGTTTTAATTTAATAACTTATTGACATTTAAGGCTTAATTTAAAATTTGGATAAGGACTTTGGCTTGAATGGAAGTATCTTAAAACGACATTTTGTCAAAAATGGGAGAATTTTTGGCAAATTTGCACATCATATATCGGAGTTTCCTGATCTTTCAATTTATTCATGGTCAGCCCCAACTAATTCCACTGAATTGATTCTTATTATTTTTCACACCTCCTGAATCATTACTCTTTTTTAAAAAATGATTGACATAACCGAAATAAATTAAATAGTATTGATATAAACATGAAGTTGTGATAATTAAATGAAGTATCTCCCGGTCGTTACCAATGGGATGGATAAAAAATGACTGGAAGTAGAAAGGGGGATTCAAATGGAAAGGAAAAAAAGTAGAATCACCAGGTTTATATTCATCCTTATCTCACTGATGATTTTCACCACGGTGGGTTATGCAGGAATTGAGGACCAGAAAAGGTACGATTCCGCTTTGAATCATTATCAGAAGACAAAGAATTATGATCAGGCCATTAAAGATTTGAATGAAGCCATCAAATTAAATCCAAAGAATCCACCCGCCCATAGTTTGTTGGGATGGTGCTATGTCAAGAAGGGGAGGTTTGATCTCGCCTTGCCTCAATTTCAGAAGGCAGTGGAGTTAGATCGTGATAATATACCTGCCCTCGGAGGATTGGCGTTATGCCATTATGCCTTTGGAAAATATAAAGAAGCCATTGAGGTGGCCAAAAAGGTTGAGCGGCTCACGAGCAAGTGGATTGACCATGCCGGTTTTGAATATTTTAAACATGAAGATAGAAATCTACTTTCCGACTTTTGGAGCGATAGTTATGAAATCATTGGAAAGGCCAGTTTGCATCTGGGGAGATTCGAAGATGCCGTTACCAATTTAGGAATTGCATTAAAAAGTCCGGCCTCATGGAGCGATATAAAGGAGACCCGTATGTATCTTGCTCAGGGTTATTATGGAATGAAAAAATATGAACATGCCCAGGAGGAATATACAAAAATCCTATCCCAAGACAGTCAGTTTATAGAAGCCCTTGTTGGCCGGGGATGGGTCTCTGTTCAGAGATCCAAGTTTGACGAAGCGGAGAAGGATTTTCTTGCTGCCTTAAAGATAAACCCAAAACATGCTTCTGCGATTGCAGGTATGGTTGAGGTGCGAAAGTATCGAACTGCACAGACCAAAGATGCCTGGGATAAATTTTATGATCAAGAATACGACAAGTCTATCACAGCTTTCAAAGAAGCACTGGCCAAGTATCCCAACTGGTCTGTCCTTTACGACGGACTGGGCTGGAGCTATTACTATAAGGGCATGATGTCAGAGGCTGAAGAGTCTTTCGATAAGGCTCTTAAGCTCGATCCCTGGCTCCCAACCTCCCTAACTGGTAGAGATTGGGCCCTCCAGTGGAAATTTTCCGACCTTAATGCTGCCTTTTCGCTCTTAAACAACCAACAGTATGACAAGGCCATCACCGCTTTTCAAGAAATCCTCAAGGACAAATCTAAAAGGCTTCCTGAAAAAGAAATATGGCGTGTTCATAATGGACTTGGTTGGTCATTTTACTATAAAAGGGATTATGGTAAGGCAGGGGAATCTTTTAAAGAATCCATAAAGCAGTTCCCGAAGAGTTCTGACTCCCTGAAAGGCCTGGGGTTCACCTATTATGCCCAGAAACAATACGATTTGGCCATTCGTGAACTGAGCCAATCGCTGATACAATATGGAGTTCAGGCAGATGTCCAAACAACAATTGGCTGGTCCTATTATCAGAAAAAGGAATATCCAAGGGCCATTGAGGCTTTCGAGAAGGCACTGAAAATCTTTCCCTCCTGGACCGATGCATTTTATGGCCTGGGCATCACCTATCATCAGCGGGGAGAAAAGGAGAAGGCCCTTTCATCTTTCAGAAGCGGCATATGGATTTTGCCTGGATATATGGCAACCAACGAACTAAAAGATATAATTGAGAAGGAGAAAACCTACTGGTCCCTTTACGACGATTGGGGATGGTCCTATTTTTATCAGTGGATGTTTCCTGAGGCAGAGGAGCATTTCACAATTGCTTTGAAAAAATTCCCCGATCGACCCGGGCTTCTGCGAGGTCTTGGATACGCACAGTACAGACTGAAAAAATATGATTCAGCCATAATCAATCTTGAGAAATCCTGGAAACTCGATCCAAAACTGGAACCCGTAAAAGAATACGTTACAATCCTTAACATACAAGGAGTCCACTTCATCCAGAGCGATGCCCAGAATCGCATCGCCTGGTCATATTATTTCAAGAAAGACTATGATAAGGCCATGGCCATCTTCAAAGAGGCCGCTGCCCGGCATCCAAATTGGGCTCACTCTCGAGCAGGACTGGCCTGGTGTCACTTTATGAAGAATAGCTATGATGAAGCGGAGAAGGAGTTCAAAGAGGCCCAGAAGGCTGATCCCAACTATCCCGATTCTTATAATGGGCTGAATGCCATTGCTCAGGTGAGGTATGCCCTGGCCAACAAGGCGTGGGGCTATTACTATGCGGGCGATTATGACCAGGCCATTCGCGAATTCAAAGCGGCCATGGATGCAAAGCCCCAACTCCTCCCCGAGAGAGAGGTCTCGCGCCTGCCCCTTGGTATCGGCTGGAGCCTTTACTGGAAAAGAGATTACAAGGCCGCTTCGGAAGAATTCAAAAAGGTTCTGGCAAAAGTGCCAGACGATTTCAGCGCCCATCAGGGTATGGGATACATCCATTTCCAAAACAAGGATTTCGATCAGGCCATTTCTGAACTTCAGGCATCCCTTAAGTCCTATCCAGGGAACATTGACTCCCAGAGCAATCTTGGCTGGGCTTATTTAAGAAAAGGTGATTACGACAATGCAATCAAGGCCTTCGAAGTTGCCTTGAAGATTAACCCTTATCTGGCTGACCCTTATAAGGGTCTGGCATGGAGTCAATGGAAAAAAGGGAAGAAGGCCGAGGCGAAGGATAACTTCGTTAAGGCCATTGCGATTTACCCCGGATACGTAGGAGATGAGGAATTTGAAAAAACCTTTAAGGGAATCAAGGAAGGGGCAGACCTTTATCTCAAGCTGGGCTGGAGCTATTACCAGAAGGGACTTTATAAGGAGGCAAAGCAGAAGTTCGAAGAAGTTCTTAACCAGATTTCTGAAAGCGAAGATGCACTCAGTGGACTGGGCTACCTGTCCTATTACCAGAAACAATATGATCAGGCCATACCCTATTTCGAGAAAGTACTGGTCAGGAAACCCTCCTGGAGCAATGTGAGGGCTTATCTGGCATGGTCATACTATTTCAAGGAGAACTACCAAAGAGCCAAGGAGGAATTTGAGAAGATCGTCACGGCTTCTCCGAATGTTGCATCCTATCAAAGCGGATTGGGATGGTCCCTTTATCAATTGAAAGACGTTGAAGGTGCAAGTAAGGCTTTTAGGACCTCGCTAAGACTCAATCCATATGATCCATCGGCAATTGAAGGAATCAAGGGCCTTGGACAAAAATAAACCCCGTTAGAAGGTCTCTGACCTTCCAACGGGATGGCTCTCACACGGGGCTTTAAACCCCGTGTTTGCTCCAAAAGGGATTTCATCTCCATCCCTGCTGCAAGCCCCGATAGAACCTGAGCTTCGCACGGGGCAAGCAGTGGGGCTTTCTAACGGGGTAAATATCGAAAGGGGTTTTCTATGAAAAGAAAACGCTGCATCGCCTTTTGGGGCGAAGGAAAGAGCTGTGAAGAGTGGGCTTTGGGAAAGACAAATTATTGCCAGAAACATCAGCACCTTGCCAGGGCTGAGAGAAAAGTGGCCATCTCCAAGTTCATCTCTCCCGAGCTTTCTTCCGGGGAGAATGGTTTCCTTTTCGATTCCAACAGCGGCAACCTTTACATAATCAACAGGGTTGGCTCCTTTATTGTAAAACAGTTTTATGAAAATAAATCGATTGCCGAAGTAGTAAGGGCTATCACTGAAAATTACGAGGTGGGTTCGGAAGAAGCATTGACAGATGTTCTTTCTTTTGTCGAGCAAATAAAGGACCTCGGTGTCGGGACATTTCATGATTAAGGGAAATCTGGCCGTGACCGGCCTAATCTCCATGGACAATCCATCCCCCGGGCTGGCCATTGTCAAATGTCTCAGGGAATCCGGTCAGTTTAAAGGGAAGTTTATTGGATTGACTTTTGATGTCCTATCCACCGGGATCTTTGCCGAGAGCCTCCTCGATGAAGTTTATCTCATCCCTCCTCCGATTGAAGGCGAGAATCCACTTCTTGAAAGGTTGAGTGAGATCGTCCGAAAAACCCATATAGACGTAATAATTCCCACACTGGATTCGGAAATGGTCATTTATGCCCGGGCCAGAGATAAACTCAGTGCTATGGGCATTCGGTTGCACATTCCGGATGAGAGGCAAATCAAAATTCGTGCGAAGTTAGTCCTGCCTGAATTTGCTCAGAGACACAATTTCAATATCCCCAAGACAATTGCGATAAACAGCAAAGGGCAGCTCCAGACCGTAGTGAACGATTTAGGGTTACCGCTTGTCCTTAAAGGTCCATTTCTTGATTGCCACATCGTCAACACAATGGAGGAAGCCGAGGTCTTCTTTGATCGACTGGTAAGGTCCTGGGGATTTCCTCTTTTGGCACAGAAGTACATTGTTGGAGAAGAATATAATATTGCCGCACTTAACAATGGAGATAGGGAATTGATAGGGGCGGTGACAATGAAGAAAATTGGCATCACAAGAAAGGGCAAGGCCTGGGCAGGAGTAACTGTCTATGATCCTGACTTTCTAAACCTCGGAAAGAAAGTAATGTCAAAACTGGAATGGGTCGGGCCTATCGAATTGGAGTTTATCAAAGGGGCCTTCTCGCAGAAGTTTTATCTGATTGAGGTGAACTCCAGATTTCCATCATGGATCTACCTTGCTGCCCGAGCCGGGCAGAACTTGCCACTGGCTACTTTTCAATTGGCCATGGGTCAGAGAGTCGAACCTTTGTCACCATACAAGACAGGGATGATATTTTACCGATCGGCCCATGAATATATAGCAAGCTTCGATATTCTTAAAAAAATCACAATTCACGGAGAGATCGCATACCGTTGAAAGCACGGCGAATTGATCAAATCAATGTCGCTGTAACCGGCCTCAGTTCATCGGATAGCCCTTCCCCTGGGATCGGAGTGATTCACAGCCTGAGGACTGTCTCCTCGATCAATATTAACATCATTGCCATAGCCTATGACAAGTTTTCAGATGGAATCCATTCCCTACCTTTGGCTGATAAGGTTATTTTGACCCCTTTCCCTCAGACTCATCCTGAACAATTTTTAAAAAAACTCAAAGACCTTGTTTCAAAAATAAGCATAAACTGTTTGATTCCTTGCATCGATGTCGAGGTTGCGGTAATCTCACGTCTTTCAGCAGATCTGGAGGGTTTGGGAATCAGGGTTCTTCTTCCCAGGGAAGATAGCCTCAAAGCCATTTCAAAAGAGAAGCTGGTCGGTTTAGGGCCTTTTAAGAAATTCAATCTGCCCCAATCGGTGATTATCCATTCAAGAAATGACCTTTTCTATCACTCTCGGACCATGCGTTTCCCCTTGGTGGTTAAAGGTCCTTTGGGTGAAGCCCGTAAGGCCTCGTCTTTGACAGAGGCCGGGGTCTATTTCGATCTTCTTGCCAAAACATGGGGGACACCTGTCATCCTTCAGAGTGCCATTCAAGGCGAGGAGTATGCTGTGGCCTGTCTCGCTGACAGGCGGAATGAGACTTTTGGGGCCGTGGCAATGAAAAAAATAATTCAAGATGATACGGGCACAACATGGGCTGGGATCTCTGTCAAAGAGCCAGAGCTTATAGAAATCGTCCAAACCCTGCTCAAACACTTCAAATGGGTAGGTCCTCTGGAAATGGAATTCATAAAGGAGGTCTCATCGGGAGAGTATTACCTCATTGAGATCAATAACCGGTTTCCAGCCTGGATCTACCTTGCAACCCGGGCAGGCCAAAATATGCCCCTGGCTTATCTTCGGCTCGCACTCGGAGAAAGAATAAAGCCTTTCGAGGAATATCAATCAGGCCTTCTTTTCGTACGCGTTGCAGATGATCTGGTGACCGACCTCGGCTCAATTGCCGGACTTCTGAACAGGGGGGAATGGGACTGCCATGAAAAAAAGAAAAAAAGAAGTTTATGAGAAACCAACGATCATCCGTCACCTCCTCAAAGCGGTCAACAAGTATGCAGGCCGAAGCTATGTCTCCGGTGCCTTTGAGGAGATTGATGGTATCAGCGTCAGACAGCTCATTGAGAAGTACGGTTCTCCACTCTACGTTGTCTCCGAACAGACAATAAGGCGAAAATATCAGGAGTTCATCAGGGCATTTCGTTCTTACTATCCCGACACAATTGTGGCTTATTCTTATAAGACAAATTATGTGATGGGCATCTGTGCCATCCTCAGGGATGAGGGCGGTTGGGCTGAAGTGACTTCCGGATTTGAGTATGATATCGCACGATCGCTTGAAATCCCTGGAAATCAGATCGTCTATAACGGGCCCTATAAACCCACCGAACAATTGCTCCGGGCAGTTAGGGAGGGTGCTTTAATCAATATAGATTCCATGACCGAGATCTATCAGCTTGAAGAGATAGCCACCCGTTTCCAACCTCCGCTAAAGGTTGGATTGCGGGTAAACATGAACCTAAATTATCCTCCATGGGACAAATTTGGATTCAACCTCGAATCAGGCCAGGCCTGGGAGGCATGTCAGCGCATCCACACCTCAGGAGCTCTCAAGGTAGTTGGATTGCACATTCATGCCGGTACCTACCTGATGGACCCTGGAATTTATGATCGTGCCATGTCAGGGCTTGTCGGGCTTTCGCTGCAGATCGAAAAATTCTTAGATTCTGAGATCGAGTACCTGGACCTTGGGGGAGGATTTGCGTCTTCCAACACCCTCCTCAACCAGATGCTTCCAGGGGAGCTGACCTGTCCCACATTCGAGCAATATGCAGACGGGCTCTGTACCCCCCTGATCAACCAGCTGGGTCGTTTCAAGCGCAAACCACTTCTGATTTTAGAGCCGGGACGTGCTCTTGTCGATGAGGGCATGGTGCTTTTAACCACTGTCGTCTCAACGAAGAGACTGAGCAACGGAGCCAAGGGTGTTATTTTGGATGCAGGTGTTAATCTCCTGCCCACAGCTTATTATTTCAAGCACGATCTCGCGGCCTCAGAGAACCTCGAAGTGACCTCAGAAGAGGTTAACATCTACGGCCCCCTTTGTATGCAGGTTGACACTCTTCGCATTGGAGTGCGAATGCCACCTATCCAGAAAGGTTCAGTAATAGTCATAAAGAATGTGGGTGCTTATAATTTTGTCCACTCCCTTCAGTTCATATTCCCACGACCCGCTGTTGTCCTCGTCCACGATGGGGAAACCGAAATTCTCGTCCAGGCTGAAACAGGAAACGATATCCTCCGGCTCCACAGGGTCCCAGAGTATCTGCGGAGGTAAGCCCCGTTAGAAGGTCTTCGACCTTCCAACGTGTAGGCTCACACGGGGCTTTAAACCCCGTGTTCGCCCCGTTAGAAATAATTTCCTGCTGCTCTGCAGCAAGGTTACATTTTAGAATAATTTCTGCGGGGTTTAATGCCCCACTGGAATTTCTAACTGGGTTCGTTCTAAAAGGAATTTTATAGTCATCCCCGCTTCAAGTCGTTGCGACTCGAAACCGAGCAGCGGGGCCTTCTAACGGGGTAAGCCTCTGTGGAGGAAGCAACTACATACTTTTCAAAACCAACTACAGGAATTTTAAAAGAGCTGCTTGAGAAGTGGAACCGAAATTCAGGAAGAAGTCGTCTAACCTTCGCAATTGACTCCCTACTAAAGGGTTACGGTCAGATCTTTTTCAGCCCTTCTCCCCTTTCCGGTCTAATAATGATGGCTGCCATCTTCACTCTTTCATGGCAGGCAGGGATCTCTTCCTTTGCGGGCCTAATCTGCTCCACAGCCGTAGCCTGGCTTTTAGGCCAGAGGCCACATCTGATTCGCCTGGGTCTTTACGGATTCAATGGTTCCATGATTGGCTGGTTGTGGGGCTATATCTGGCCTGAAAATCCGCTCCTCATTCTTTTCATACCTATCCTTTCGGGTCTTTCTACCCTGCTTATGATCAAAATCTCGCAATGGGGAGGAAAATACGGTCTTCCAGCCTTAAGCTTTCCATTTCTCATTATTTCCTGGGTCTCACTTCTGATGCTCTACCTTTTCAAGGGCCTTTCTTTTCATCCGACAGCCACCCCTTCTCTTTACCCATCTTTTTCTACATCTCCCGGCCTGGAATGGGAGGCACCTCTCCAATATCTAAATATTATTGTGGTGGGTATGGCCTTAATCTGGATCAGTATTTTGCTTTACTCAAGGATTTCGGCCTGGATGTTCCTTTTTGGATTGGGGTTGGGGTTAGGGATATCGCTTTTACTTGGAGGTCCCAACGGTTTATACTGGATTGGCCTTTATGCCTTCACAACCACACCTCTTTCTGTGGCATGTGGCGGTCTCTTTTTTCGATGGACTCTCAGGAGCATTTTTTGTGTATTGATAGCAATTGCTCTCGCTTCTATTTTCTGGTGGGTGCTCAGTTTTTGGCTTTCCCCTCTCGGACTCTATCCCCTTACCGCCCCTTTCAACATAACCATGTGGTTCCTTCTTTTACCCGTAACCCGGTCAATTCTGCTTGAAAGATTAAAAATCTCTCCAGTGCCTCTGCTCCGGGTATCAAGGCCTGAGGATAGACGAATCATTTTTTACCCGGAGGCAAAGGAGCTTCAGGAAATTTGGAAGAAGATTGAGGCCGCCTCCGAGATCATCCGTTCCTCTTCAAGGATCATCGCACTTGCAGGTGCAGGGATCAGCACTGAATCAGGGATCCCTGACTATAGAAGTCCGGATAGCTATTGGGCAAAGTTCGATCCAGCGGATTTTCAATTCGACCGTTTCCTTACAGACGAGGGAGCGCGTCAGAGGTATTGGCAGGCCAGCTCAAGGTTTTACGAAATAGTTCGCTCTGCCCAGCCAAATGCAGGACATATGGCCTTGGTGGAATTAGAGAGGCAGGGTCTTCTTCTTGGAATCATCACTCAGAATGTTGATGGACTCCATCACAAAGCGGGAAATTCATCCGATAAAATTCTTGAGATCCACGGCACAGAGCATGTAGTATCATGTCTGGATTGCCATGCTAAGTTTGCCCGCTGGGAGGCTGGTCCATGGACATCCATCGGTGTGGAAGCACCGCACTGCCCTTATTGCCATGGGCTCCTGAAGCCCGACTCAATTCTATTTGGCCAACAGATTCCGCATGCGAAGCTCGAGCAGGCTATCTCATGGATCGCCAGGGCTGATTTGCTTTTAGTTATTGGATCATCCCTTAGTGTCTCGCCTGTGGCCTCCTTCCCTGCACGGGCAAAAGAGATGGGCGCAAGAGTGATCATCATCAACCTCTCCCGAACGGAAGATGACAAGTTAGCCGACCTTGAAATTCATGGTCCGGCAGGCTTCATTCTTACCGGGATCATTCATCATTTAAAAAGAGAAAAGATGAAACTGAACATTCGCCACCTCAGCCGGTCTGATTACATGAAGATCTGCCAGGTTGCTGATTCGTGGTTTGGAGATTCAGTCTCTCACCTTCTTCACCCCATCTACGTGGAGCATTTCGCCGGGACAAGCTTCGTTGCAGAGAGGGACGGTGAGCTGGTCGGTTTTATTCTCGGATTTATATCCCAGGATAGGCCTGAGGTAGCGTATGTGCATATGATCGCTACCGATTCGGGATTTCGCTTTCAGGGGATCGGCCAAAATCTTTATAACCGATTCTTCGAAGAGGCGATTGAGAGAGGTTGCCTCAGGGTCATGGCGATCACCGTCCCCTATAACCATGGTTCTATATCATTCCACATTCGTTTGGGTTTTTCAATCCAGGAGAAGAGTGCTACATGGGAGAATGGGATTCCGGTGATGAAGGATTATGCTGGACCAGGAGTCGACTGCCTTGTCTTGGAGCGCAGTTTGGCTGATCCGTCATCCCCTTAATCTTCAATTTTAACAATTTAGTGCTTTGAAATGAATCGAATTTGGACCCCGATCAGGAATGCTTCCGAAGCTTTAGAATGCGGGTTTTTATTATTTTATGGGAAATCGAGGTAATAATTTCGATAAACGTGGGCCATTTTTAATAGGCTCAGGGAG
>Ga0194112_10007288_pt1 | contig 14402 bp, 10 predicted proteins | sample TA2MahC400mmetaG_FD_146191 | JGI IMG/M metagenome (GOLD analysis project Ga0194112, IMG submission 146191) | Freshwater microbial communities from Lake Tanganyika, Tanzania - TA2015016 Mahale Deep Cast 400m | ecosystem: Environmental > Aquatic > Freshwater > Lake | place: Tanzania: Lake...
GGATCAGCGTCGGAGCGCAAGCCTACAGAACGAGAGCGCGGCCCGCACGCGGCCGCGCTCGCGTGGTGACCCGGGGCCGTCGCCGGCGGGCCACGAAACAGCGCCTCTGTTCAGCGGAAGAGGCCCTTCACCTGCCCCCAGGTCGAGGCCTCGCTGTGGCTGAGCCCCAGATCGGTGAGCCCCACGCGGATCGCCGGCGTGAGCGACCAGACCTGGGAGTCATACACCCAGCCGCCCTGGTAGCTTCCCCAGCCTCCGCCGTCCAGGCCGGGCTGGGCCGACAATCCGATGCGATCGCCGGCCTTCAACTCGATGCCGATGCAGAACCCCTGGTCCTGCCCCCGCAGAAGGACCGGCGAATAGGGGGGCGCGCCGCCGAGATCGACGATCGTCCAGCCGCCGGGAGGCCAGGTCGAGGAGGTGGGCGCGAACGACCAGCCGGTGCCCAGGATCTCACCCGGCTGCGCCGAGATCGCGCACGCGCCCTGTCCCGGGTCGCGCACGAAGACCTGGCGCGACCCCGTGCCGCTCATGAAGAAGGCGACGAAGTCGACGAGCCAGGGTCCGCCGAAAGGAGTCTCGGGCATGCAGAAGCGCACCAGGACTTCGTCGGCCCAGGCCCCTCCCGCCCCGTAGCCGGCGCAGGCGGTAAGCCCGCAGTTCAACTCCCGCTCGGCGTGCCCCGAGCAGGCGGGCACGGAGACGGGCGACTGCACCCACTGCCGGGCCCCCGCGGAAGCGCCGATCAGGCCGAGGACCAGCGCCAGAAGAAGGCAAGTCCTTGCAAACAAAGCTGCTTCTCCCATCGATGCCGCCGCCGGAGGCCGCCCCTCGGGCGAGAGGCGGAGGCGACTCCTACCACTATGGTACTCGGACACCCAGCCCATGGTCAAGGGACGCGCCATGGCGCGGCGCGGTTCGACCGGCCGCGGACCTCGGCGCAGGCGGGATCAGACAGCGTGGGACCGGCGTTGCCCACCTCGCGCGCGCCTGCGAAGATCCCTCCTCCGGCAACCGGCTCCCGGCACCCTGGTACCCATGAGCCGACAGGAGGTTCTCGGAATGGCCTCTCCAGCGGATACATCGCGGGCTCTCCGGCACCGCGGGGGAGCGGGCGGAGAAAGCCCGCGCCGGCCCCCCGGCCGCAGCGATGGGGCCCGGCGGACGTGCAAGGCGAGCGGAACCCTGATGACCTGCCTGCTCGGAGCCGCGATCGGGTGGTCCGCCCCGTCGCTCGCGGGAGCCGCCCCGTCGCTCGCGGGAGCCGCCCCGTCGCTCGCGGGAGCCGCGCCGTCGCTCGCGGGAGCCGCGCCGTCGCTCGCCGGGGCCGCTCAGTCGCTTGCGGGATCCTCGCCGTCGCCGGCCGGGACCGCGCCGCTCGCCGGGGCCGCCGCCCGTCTCCACACCCGCATAGTCCCGCCGTTCGACGACGAGATCGCCCTGGTCGAGATCGAAGACCGCCGGGAGTCCGAGGAGGCGCTCCTGCCCTATCTCTCCTCGCCCAATCCGGCGACGCGCGCCCGGGCGTGCCTCGCCGCCGGTCGCGCTCTCGGGCCTATCCATCCCGACCGGCCCGCGGACGCCGTGCGCCAGCGCCTGGCGGAACTGCTGACCGCGGACCCCGACCCCGTCGTCCGCGGCGCCGCCGCGTTCGGGCTGGGCCTGTTGAGCAGCGAGAGGGCGGGGGCCGCGCTGGCCGAGGTCTTCTCGGAGGGGCGGGAGCCCGACCCCGCGGTCCGGGCGCTCGCGGCCGAGGGGCTGGGGCGCTGCGACCCGGGCCTGCAGCCGGATGCCATGGCCCTTGCGCTGAACGATCCGGACGACCGCGTCGTGCACGCCGCGCTGCTCGCCGTTTGGAAGGGATCGCCGGGCGGGCAACTGCCGCGCGTGCTCGAGTGCAGCCGCGCGGCCGACCCGGAGATCCGCTGGCGCGCCGCCTACGCGCTGCTGCGCATGCTGGGCGCGCCCCCCGCCGGACGGACCGCCGTGCCGGGCGGCGGCCAGCTCACGGAAGAGGACGGCCTAACCATCCTGCAGCGCATGCTGGAACTGGCGGACCAGGACGACGATCGGGTGCGGCTCCAGGCCGCGCGCGCGCTCGGCCGCTGCCCGCGCGCAGCTCCCCTGCACGCGGCGGCGGTCGAGGCGGTCGAGCGGGCCCTGACCGCCGCCGACCCTCGGCTGCGCGTGGAGGCGGCGCGAAGCCTGGGGGCGCTCCTCGAGGGCAGCGACCGCACGGCCACGATCCTGCCAGCCCTGAACGACGAGCACGCCCACGTGCGCGTGACGGCCGTCGAGGCCGCCGGCCGGATGCTCTCCCTCCCGGCGCTGGCCCACGCCCTCGAGCCGGCGCTCGAGTCCGCCTCGTCGTGGGAGCGCTCCGCGGCCGGCGCCGCGCTGGCCCGCGCCGCGATGGACGCGGGGCTTCACGAACAGGCCCTGCACACGCTTCGCCGCCTGGCGCGCGACCCCGCGTGGCAGGTGCGCGCGGCAGCCGCCGAACTCCTGACGGCGATGTTCGCGAGCCTCGATCCGGCCGCCGCGGAACGGGAGTCGGGCGGCGAGAGGGCCGACTCGGCGGCGTCCGCCCCCGCGCCGCGCAATCGAGCGGCCGGCTCCGCCGCCGATTCGTCGGCGGCGGAGCGCGGGGCGCTCGCCGACGCCCTCGGGCATCTGCGGGCGGCCTTGCTAGCCGACGACGCGCGCGTGGCCAAGCACTGCCTCGCCGACTGGCTCGCCCGCCGGCCGCAGACGCCGGAGGCGCTCGCGGCGATGGCGAGCGACGCGAAGCTCCACCTGCTCGGCGGCGACGAGATCGGCCGTGCGCTGGCGATCGAGGGCATGAACGCCTACTTCTCCGCCGACGGAGCCCGGCGGCCTGAGCCGGCGGAGGTCTCGGCGCTGCTCGCATCGCTCGAGCCCCTGCTGAGCGATCCGGCGCACGACGTGCGCGCCGCGCTCGTTGGCCTGCTGCGATCGCTGGCCACGCTGTGCGGCGAACAGGCGCCGCCGGCGGACGCGCCGGCGCAGCCTCCCGCCGCGGCATCGGGGCCGGAAGGCGCCGGCGCCGCGGCCGGTCCGGCAGGCACCGCGGCGGAGCAGCGCGAGCGGGCGCTGGCGCTGCTCGATCGCCTCGCCCGCCGGGACCCGCTGCGGATCGTGCGCCTCGCGGCGGCGGAAGCGCTGGCCGCAGCCGGCGCGCAGGCGCCGCCGGATCCGGGGCCTCAGGAGACGCACTGGACCCGGGAGGACTACGCGAGCGCGCTACGGAGCGCCGCCGGGGCAGAGACGGCGATCCTGGTCACCGCCGGGGGCGAGATCGAGGTCGCGCTCTTCGGCGACGCCGCGCCGTTGACCGTTCATCGCTTCGTCCGCTCGGTCGAGAGCGGCGACTACGACGGCGGCCTCTGGCACCGCGTCGTTCCCGACTTCGTCGCCCAGGACGGCTGCCCGAGGGGCGACGGCTGGGGCGGTCCGGGCTGGACGATCCGCTGCGAGATCGGCGCGGACGGCTACACGCCGGGCACGATGGGCATGGCCCTCTCGGGAAAGGACACCGGCGGCAGCCAGTTCTTCCTCGCCCTCTCGGACCAGCCGCACCTCGACGGGCGCTACACGGTCTTCGGGCGCGCGGTCCGCGGGATGGAGATCCTGCTCGGCGACGGCATCCGCCAGGGCGACACGGCCATCGAGAGCCTTCGCATCCGCTACGGCGGGGAGAGGCAGGGGGCTCGTTGACCCGCTCCTACGACGAAGTGCGCGTGCGGCTGACCGTCTCCGGCGCGGAGACGGCCGAGGCCGTGCTGCTCGGCATGGGCGCTTGGGGCACGGCGCAGGAGACGCCGGCGAGCGCCGAGCCCGCCGCCCGTCCCGAAGGGGCGCCCCGCCGCGAGGGCGACCTCGTCGAGGTCCGCGCCTACTTCGCCGGCGGCGGCGCGCCCTCGGTCGAGGCCGTGGCGGAGGCCCTGGAGCGCCTCGGCGGACCCGAGGGCCCGGCGCGTCCGGCCGGAATCGTCGTCTCGACCCACCCCTGGCAGGACTGGGTGGCGCAGTCGCGGATCGCGCTCGGGCCCTTCATGGCCACCCCGCGGCTGCGCATCGTGCCCCCCTGGGAGCGGCCCGATCCGCCCGATCAGGGCCAGCGGCGCGCCGCGGCGCACGCCGGCGCGAGCGGCGCGCCCCGCCCCGCAGTCGCCGACGAGCTGATCATCGACCCGGGGCAGGCCTTCGGCATCGGCACGCACGCGACGACTCGCGCCTGCTTGGCGCTGCTCGAGGAGCTCCCCGGCTCGGCGAGACGGGGACCGGCGCTCGATGTGGGCACCGGCACGGGGATCCTCGCCCTGCGCGCGGCCCGGCTCGGCTTCGCGCCCGTGACCGCCTGCGATCACGACCCCCTCGCGGCCGAGGCCGCCCGCGGCAACGCGCGTTGCAACGGCCTGTCCAGCCTCGTGGCCATCTTCGCCGGAGAGGTTGCCGCGCTCCGCGACGGGCCGCGCTATTCGCTCATCCTGGCCAATATCTTCCTCAACCCGCTCCGTGAGCTGGCCCCTTTCTTCGCCCGGCGGCTCGAGCCCGGAGCGGCGCTGATCGTCTCGGGCTTCCACGAGGAGGATCGATCCGGGATCCTCGAAAGCCTGGGCCGTCATGGGCTCGCCCTCGACCGCGAACAGGCCCTGGAGGGGTGGCTCGCGTGCGCCCTGCGACCTGCCGCGCGCGCCCCGCGTTCTGCTCCGCGCGCCGGCGGGCGGGCCGGCGGCAGGCAAGATCCCCCTTGATCGGTTCGCTCGCGGCCGCGAATACTCCCGCGGTCAACAACTACGGGCCAGACGAGGACTCGCGCATGGGACTCTTCGGCAAGCGCTCCAATCCGATCGAGAAGATCGAAGCCCGGGGCGACGCGGCCCTGGCCCGCGGCGAGCCGCTCGAAGCGCGGCGGCAGTTCCGCGACGCCCTGCGCCGACTGGATCCACAGGACCCCGCAGTCGCGCGGCTGCGCGAGAGAGCCGATTCGGCGCAGTCCGCCTTCCGCGAGCAGAAGCTCGCTGAGGCGCGGACCTACCTGGAAGACGGCGCCGCGGAGGCGGCCCTCGAGGCGCTCGCCATCCTCCGCGAGGACATCGACGGGCAGGCTGATCGGCTGGTCGAGCGGATCGGGCCGCTCGAGGCCAGGGCGCGCGAGATCCTCGATGGTCCGTCGCGCGCCGTCCCCGGCGTCGAGACGATCGAGGCGATGGCCTCGCCGGCTGGCGGAGCGCCGTTAGAAGAGGATGAGGGACCGGCGACGGAGACGATCGACGCGGCGGCCGACGCCCAGGAGCTCTTCGAGCAGTTCTCCGGCGCGCTCCCGCCGGAGGACCGGGAGCGCGCCGCGACCCTGGGCCCGAGCTTCCGCCTGGGCTTCGTGCGCGCCCAGCTCGGCGACCCGAGCGAGGCGCTGGCGGCGTTCGAGCAGGCGGCGCGGGAGCACCCGGGCGAGCCGCTCGTGCTCGAGCACCTGGCCGTCGTCATGGACCAGCTCGGCCGCGGGGCCGACGCGGAGCGGCTCTATCGCCGCGCGCTGGAGGGCGATCCGAAGCGGACGAACGCCCGCCTGGCGCTGGCCTCGATCCTGGACGGCGGCATGGCCTCCGAGCAGGAACGCTCAGCGGGCGATCCGGACTCGGGCGACGGGGAGGCGCCCAGATCCGGGCAGACCGCCTCCGGTCCCGACTGCGACGCGGCCCTGAAGCTGCTTTCGGAGGGCGCGGCGCTGGATCCCGAGCACGCCGTCGTCCACTTCCTGGCGGGAGCCGACATCGCGCTGCGGGCCGGGCGGCCCGCGGAGGGTCTGGCCTGGGCGGAGCGCGGCCTGCGCGCCGGCGGCGAGGCGATGCCTGACGCCTGGATGACCTACGCGACGGCGCTCGAGGCGGCGGGCTCGGTCGACGAGGCCGAGAAGGCCCACCTCTCCGCCGTCCGGCTCGGCGGCCACGCGATCCTCCCCCGCGCTCGCTTCGCCGAGTTCGCCCTGCGCACCGGACAGGCGCTGCCGAGGGCCCAGGAGGTCATCTTCGAGACCTGCCTGACCTGCCAGGCTTCGGCCCCGGCCCCGGAGACGCTCGCCTACTACGGATTCCTGCTCACGCGCATCCAGTTCGCGCGCGGGATGCACAAGGACGCCTACGAAGGGGCCAGGCGCCTTCTCGACCAGGACCCTCCCCGGGAGATGGCCGCCGAGCTGCGCCGCCTGACGCAGGCGGCCCGCGAGGCGATGGAGGAGCAGAGTCAGAGTCGGCGCAAGGAAGAAGGCGGCGGCGCGCTTCCCGGGGCTGGGAGCGGGCTTCCCTCCTCCGACTGAAGGGCCCGTGCGGCCCCCTCGCGAACTCGAGACCCCGAGGGAACCGCGACGATGCCTCCTTCCCGTGTGATCGTCGTCGGCGCGGGTCCGGCCGGTCTGATGGCCGCCGGCCAGGCGGCGGCGCGCGGAGCGGAAACACTGCTGCTCGAGAGGATGGAGCGCCCCGGGAGGAAGCTCATCATCACCGGCAGGGGGCGCTGCAACCTGACCAACAGCTCTCCGCTGGCGGAGTTCATCCCCCACTTCGGCCGCCAGGGCGACTTCCTGCGTCAGGCCTTCCACCGCTTCTTCAGCGACGACCTGATCGGCTTCCTGACGGATCGGGGCGTGGCGACGGTCACGGAGCGCGGCGGCCGCGTCTTCCCCGCGAGCCAGGCGGCCGGGGAGGTCGCGCGCGCCATGGTGCGCTGGGTAGAGGAGTGCGGCGCGGTCATCCGGACGCACTCGCGGGTCACGAGGCTGCGGATCGAAGGAGGCCGGGTGATGGGCGTGCACCTGGGCGCGGCCGGCGTCGAGCGCGCCGACGCGGTCGTGCTCGCCACGGGGGGGATCTCCTACCCGGAGACGGGATCGACCGGCGACGGGCAGCGCCTCGCCGCCGCCGCCGGCCACGCGATCGAGCCGCTGCGTCCGGCGCTCGTGCCCCTGGTCACGGCGGGCGACACGGCCCGGCGCCTGCAGGGGCTGAGCCTGCGCAATGTCCGGGCGGGTCTGCGGCTCGACGGCCGGCGCGGAGCCGAGGAGTTCGGGGAGATGCTCTTCACCCACTTCGGCGTCTCGGGCCCGATCGTGCTCACACTGAGCGGCCGAGCCGTCGACGCGCTGCGCGCGGGCTCAGAGGTCGCGCTGGCGATTGATCTCAAGCCGGGGCTGGACGAGCGGCAACTCGACGCGCGCCTGCAGCGCGATCTGCAAGCGGCCGGCCGGCGGCGCTTCGCCACGATCCTGAAGGAACTCCTCCCGCGCAAGCTCATCCCGGTCTGCGCGGATCTGACCGGGATCGCGACCGAGATGCCCGGTCATCAGATCGACGCCGCGCAGCGACGGCGGCTAGGCCGGTGGTTGAAGGACTTCCGCCTCCCGGTCACGGGCCATCGCCCCCCCGCCGAGGCGATCATCACCGCCGGGGGCGTCAGCCTGCGGGAGGTCGATCCCCGCACGCTCGAGTCCCGGATCGTTCCGGGCCTCCACTTCGCGGGCGAGATCCTCGACCTGCAGGCCGATACCGGGGGCTACAACCTGCAGGCCGCCTTCTCGACCGGCTGGCTGGCGGGGCGCGCGGCGGCCGGTGTTCGCGAGAACGCCGACTAGATCCCGCCCGCCGAGGCCGCCCGGCGCCCGCGCGGAACCCTCCTACGCGCGCGTCTCCTCCGCGCCAAGGCAGCGATAGATCGCGCCGCCCAGGACACCGCCGATGATCGGCGCGATCCAGAAGAGCCATAGCTGGGCGACGGCCCAGTCGCCGACGAAGAGGGCCACGCCGGTGCTGCGCGCCGGGTTGACCGACGTGTTGGTGACGGGAATGCTGATCAGGTGGATGAGCGTGAGCGCCAGACCGATGGCGATCGGCGCGAAACCATGCGGCGCGCGCTTATCGGTGGCGCCCATGATGATCAGCAGGAACATGGCGGTCATCACGATCTCCGCGACCAGACAGGCGAGCAGCGAGTAACCCCCGGGGGAGTGCTCGCCGTAGCCGTTCGAGGCGAACCCGCCGGCGACCGAGAAGCCCGCCTTGCCGCTGGCGATCAGATAGAGGATCGCCCCCGCGAGGATGCCGCCGAGCACCTGGGCGACGATGTAGGGCAACAGCTCCCGCCCCGGGAAGCGGCGGCCCGCCCACAGGCCGATGGAGACCGCCGGGTTGAGGTGGCAGCCCGAGATGTGGCCGATGGCGAAGGCCATCGTCAGCACGGTCAGGCCGAAGGCGAGCGACACGCCGAGCAGCCCGATGCCCAGCCCGGGGAAGGCCGCCGCCAGGACGGCGCTCCCGCATCCGCCCAGGACCAGCCAGAAGGTCCCGATGAACTCGGCTCCGAGGCGCTTGGAGAGCTTCATCGTCGTCCCCCTTTCGCAGTCTCGCCGCGAGGATCCCGGGCACGGCCAGGGAGCCGGCAGCCGGCTGGGCCGGCGGAGAGGCTCGCGCGTCGCCACGCCCGATTGGTCGGGCGGAGCCTCGCCCGGCGCCGCCGGGCCGTCAAGCGCAAGCTCGACGGGGAGACGCAAGGCCGGCCCGGCGACCGGTCCCGGGGCTCTTGCGGAGGGCGCGGAGCGCGGGGGTCGGCGCGGAAGGACCGGCGCGGACGGATGGGCGGAAACGCTCGGCGCGGAAGGACCGGTGCATAGGGGCCGACGCGGACGGGTCGGCGTGGAAGGACGGGTGCGCAAGGCTTGACGCGCAGGGGCCGGCGCCGAGGGCTCAGCGCCGGCGGCCCTCGGCGCCCGCGGGCCCGGTCCAGTCGATGCCGATCGTCCACTCGCAGGAGACCGTGATCGCGCCGCGCCGCCACACGATCGGCTCGGGCAGCGGCAGGGGCACGCGGACGGCGACGGTCGGCTCGACGACATGGCTGCCCTGGCCGCCATGCTCCGAGATCCACGGGCAGTCGCTCTGCGGCTCGATGACCACGTACTCGATCGCGCTGCCCGCCGCGGATGTCCGCAATCCCGTCAGCCAGATCCCGCCGCCCCAGCGGTCCTGCGGTCCGGCGCGCAGAACGAGAACGGCGAACCGGTCGAAGTCCACCGGGATCGCCGGTCGCCCGCCGAAGGCGCTGCCGTCGGACCCCACGCGACCTCCGTCCGGACCACCCGGCACGGAGGCGGAGTCTCCCGGCTCGCCCCAACGCGCGCGGTCGCAGTCCCAGGCGCGCGCAACCCAGACCTCCCAGGCCCCGGGGGTCGTCAGGACCTGTTCGGCCGGCCCCAGACTGCAGGGCGCATCGGTGTAGTAGAGCGCCAGCGGCGTGTCGGGATCGGGCTCCCACTCGCAGCTGAAGGTCGTGTCGCGCCGCTCCCAGGCGAAGGGCTCGGCCAGCTCGGGAGGCGCGAGGACCGCCGCGGCGGGCGCGCTCTCGTATCCCTCGCCGTCGTCCTCGCGGACCGGCTCGTAGAAGGCGCAGTCCTCGCCCGGCCGGTGGACCGTGTAGCCGATGCGCGTCCCCGCGCCCTGCGCATCGATCTCATCGACCACGAGCATCCGCGGATCGTCGAGGGCGCGCTCGAGCGTGACCGCGACCACGGAGAAGGCGGTGAAGTCGACCTCCGGGACGCCCCAGTGACCCGGATCGGTCGAGTCGGGCCAGACGACGCCGCTGTCCCCGGGAGCGCCGTCACCCCGCGGCCGTGCCGGAAGCCCGAGTCCGCCGGCCCCCGGTCGAGTTCCTCCGGGAAGAACCACCCCGTCTCCCGCGTCGCCGCGGTCCAGGCAGGCGGTGTTCGCCTCCCACCAGATGCGCCAGGCGGTCGAATCGGTGATCACGGCCCGGGCCGGCGCGTCGCCGCAGGCGGCATCGAGGTAGACGAGCAGGCGCAGTCCGGTATCCGGGTCGAAGTCCGGAATGCCTGGGAAGCCCCCGCGTGGGCCCGAGTCGCGCGGCCCGCCGATGAAGGGGTCGGAGTTCTCGGTCCGGCCGCCTCCGGCCAGGGCCTGGAAGGATGGTCCGCCCGCGGGGCCCGTCGAGGCGTCTTCGCCGCAGGAGAGCTGGAGCGCCGCCACGAGGAGTCCCGCCGCGATCAGCCCGCGCTGGGGTGGAGCGCCCTCCGGCCTCGCGGCCAGGCCGTTCCGAGTCCGATCGACGTTCACTCGGGGCGGAGACGTCCAACTCATGATGCGACCCTCCCGGCCGGGCGCGCGTGCGCCGGTTCCGGAGCGCCCTGGCCCAGGAGAGGAGTATAAGCCCCTCGTCCCTTCAGGCGCAATCGCTCCCCGCCACTCGCTTCCCGTCACGCGCAGGGCCGGCGACGATCTTATCATCCGCCCCCCGGTCGCGGCCCAAGTCAGGCTCATTCCTGGACCGGAGAACACCGTGCCCGCCGGGCGGGCGGGCGCCGGCCGTCGATCGGCGCGCGGCCGCGAGATCGGGCCCTCGCCGCGCCGGCGCGACCGCGGTCCGATCGGCCCGGACCGAGCCGAATCAGCGGCCGAATCAGGGCTGGAATGCGGACCGGCCCTGGCGTATACTCCCCCCCGTGACACCGTGCAGGTCGCGAACCGTGCGGTCGCTTGTCGTGATCTTCCGCCCGGGTCGTGCCCGCCGGCGTCGCGTGTTCCGTGATCCCTGACCGTTTCGCGCGTGGGCCTAGCGACAGCCACAGGAGGGACGAACCATGAGACCTTGGGCCTGGCTTCTCGGTGCCTTGCTTCTCGCGAGTACGGGCGGCGCGGCATCGGCGCAGATGTACGGCGTCCACACCGGCGTTCCCGGCGTGCCCTACATGACCGAACCGGCGCGCGAGTCGCTGATGGACGCCTGGAACGACACGCAGCCCTTCGAACCCGGGTGGTCGTACGGGGCGAATGCCTTCGCCTTCGCCTACACGCCGTCGCTCTCCTATACGCTCGAGCGCATGGAGTTCTTCGCCGGCGGTCTGGGCGGGCAGGTGACGATCGAGATCCGGGCCAATGACGGCACCGGTCTGCCCAACGGCCCGGTCCTCGCCGCCGCGACCTACAACGAGTCGGCGGCGCAGTCGTGGCAGGGTCAGAACCTGGGGACGCCGGTGGCCTTGTCCGCCGGGACGCTCTACTACATCCGCTACTACGTGGTCGTGGGCGCGAACTGCTCGTTCGCCTCGAGCGGCGTGATCATCCCCCACTTCTGGTCCTGGGACGGCGGGGCGAGCTGGGATGGGCCCGCGGGGTCCTTCTACTGGATGGCCCGCTTCTACGGCGAAGATGGCGGCACGCCGGTCGTCGAGGATACCTGGAGCGGCGTGAAGGGGCTCTTCCGCTAGGGCGCGCAGGAGGCCCGGACCGCGACGGACGACGGCCGGCCCCACCCGCGGGGCGGGTTCGAGCCTCGCCTCCGGCCTGATCCCGATCACGGGGTGCCCAATCCGATCGGGGCCCGCCTCGAGGCGGGCCCCGCCGTGATCTTGGCGATGCACCCGCCCCGCCAGCCGCTCACCGATGGCGCGCTTGCCGCGCGTTGCCTCCTCCACGACCTGCGGGCACAATGCGCCCATGAGGTTCACGGCCCAGGCTGACGGAAGGCTGCTCGATCTCCTCCAGGCCCGCTTCCCCGAGGCCTCCAGAACCACGCTGCGCCGGATGCTTGGCCACGGCCGCGTCGGGGTCGACGGTGCGATCGCGCGCCGGGGCGACGAACCGGTCCGCGCGGGACAGGAGATCGAGGTGTCCGCCCGCGCCCGCCGGGCGCCGGAGCCCCCCTGCCGGATCGTCCTGCGCGACGATCACCTGCTCGCCGTCGAGAAGCCGCCAGGGATCCTCTCCGTGGCCAGGGATCCCGCGCTGGACGATACGATCTACCGGCGCCTGAACGAGTACCTCGGCCGGACCTCGGAGGGGCGCGAGCGCGTCTTCATCGTCCACCGGCTGGATCGCGAGGCCTCGGGCCTCATGCTCTTCGCCCTCTCGGCGGAGATCCAGGAAGCGCTGCAGCGGGACTGGAAGCGAACGGAGAAGCGCTACTGGGCGCTGGTCGAGGGGCGCCCGCCCGAGCGGGAGGGCACGGTCCGCGGCTGGCTGCGCGAGAACGCCATCCACCGCGTCTACTGCGCGCCGCCGGGCGCGGGCGCCCGGCTAGCCGTGACGCGCTACCGCCTGCGCGTCGGCGGCGCGGGCCACTCCCTCCTCGACATCCGCATCGAGACCGGCCGCAAGAACCAGATCCGCGTCCACATGGCGGATCTCGGCTGCCCGATCGCCGGAGACCGCAAGTACGGCGCCCGAGGCGACCCCCTGGGCCGGCTCGCCCTCCACGCCTACCTGCTGGCCTTCACGCACCCCGTGTCGCGCGAGAGGATCCGGCTGCGCCTCCCGCTGCCGGCGGCGTTCCGCATCTCCGGCCTCCGCGGAGGATAGTCCGCCGCGGGGACCCCGCGGCGTCGTCGCCGGACCCGCGGGCATCCGTCGCGCCAGGGCGGTCCCGCCGTCGCCACGAAGTATCATTGCCATTGGCAGGCGGCAGGTGCGAGGCGTAGGATCTCGCCCGGTCTGCTCGCTCGCGACCGGGCCCGACGCCCGTGCGTTCACCTCGGACGCGCAGCGGGACTGCGCGCTTCGATCGGCAACAGGGAAAGGAGAACGAACATGTTCGCCCGCAATCTCGTCGCGATTCTGCTGGCCCTCGTCTGCTGCGCCTCCTGCGGAGACGACGACAACGGCACGGCGCCCGGCACCGACACGACCGCTCCCCAGGTGGCCTTCCTCCAGCCGCTCCATGGCGCCACCGTGACCGCCGGCCCCGTTCCGCTCCGCGCCCAGGCGACCGACAACGTGGCCGTCGCCAAGGTCGAGTTCTACGCCGGCGGCACGAAGATCGGCGAGGACACGAGCGGCGCCGCGAGCGTCTTCGAGTTCACCTGGAACGCCGCGGGCCTCGCCAACGGCAGCCAGCACGCGCTGCGCGCCCGCGCCATCGACACCTCGGGCAACCAGGCCGAGGCGACGATCACGGTCACGATCTGCCCCTGCCCGGCAGGCCCCACCTACCATAGCGAGAACATCGCCGCGAACGAGACCTGGCGCGCCTGCTGCAACCCGCACATCGTCACCACGCACCTCTACATCGAAAACGGCGCCACGCTGACGATCCAGCCCGGCTGCGTCGTGCGCTTCGCGCCCGACGCCGACGCCGGCATCACCTGCGGCTGGTCGCCCGGAACCGGGGGCCTGATCGCCGTCGGCAAGGCCGACTCCACGATCCTCTTCACCTCGAACGCCTCCACGCCGGCGCCAGGCGACTGGTTCGGCTTCGGCTTCCACGATGGCACCTTCACGACGACTCGCTTCAGCTACTGCACGATCGAGTATGCCGGCTCGGCCGACGTCCCGGCGATCCTGCTCGACTTCGGCGCCGTCGTGAGGATGGACCACTCCACGCTGCGCTACAGCGCCGGCAAGGGCATCTCCTACTTCCAGCAGGGCTCCCACATGGCGCAGTTCGCGAACAACACGATCACCGGCTGCGCCGACGTGCCGTTCGAGGTCGAGGCCGAGTACGTCCGCGAGCTTGGGACCGGCAACGCCTTCACCGGCAACGCCGCCGGCAAGAACGCGATCATGGTCTACCAGGCGGTCGTCGAGACCAGCGGCACCTGGCGCAACCAGGGCGTCCCCTATCGCTTCGCCGACGGCCACGGCATGGGCATCGGGCACCAGACCGGCAGCGCGGTGGTGACAATCGCACCGGGCACGGTGATCGAGATGGGCCTCGACTCCTTCATCGACATCGGCTACACGACGAACGGCGGCCTGATCGCCGAAGGCACCGCCGCCAACCCGATCGTCTTCACCAGCGCCCAGACCTTGCCGCAGCCTGGAGACTGGCGGCACATCTACTTCGCCTTCGGCGCGATCGGCGCGCAGTGCCGGATGGCGCACTGCCGGGTCGAGTACGGCGGCAACAGCGGAGAGAACATCCTTGTCTGGGATGCGCAGCCGACGATCGCCGGCTGCCAGATCCGTCACAGTGCGGCGTGGGGAATCACGCTGGCCGGCGAGCATCCCGATCGAGCGGCCATCGAGGCCGCCAATAGCTTCGCCGGAAACGCCGCCGGCGACGTCCGCGTCCTGGAGTAGGGCCGCCGGGGCGCGCCGGGCTCGCGTCCGGCGCGCCCCGAGGCGATGGCGGCGAGGCGCTAAGGCCCGACGGCGGGGAAGGCACCCGGCCGCCCCGCCTCCTGGATGAGCGAACGGATGCCCCGGCCGCCCGCCTGGCGGACGATGCCGAAGCCCTCGGCGCCGGCCACCGCCTGGAAGTCGATGATCGGACGGTCGTCCGTGCAGGGCGGAACGTCGGTGAGGTAACGAGCCAGGACCTCACCGGAGATCAGGTAGCTGCCCAGCAGGACCTCGGGTGTGCCGAAGTGGAACCGG
>Ga0194112_10007289_pt1 | contig 14400 bp, 13 predicted proteins | sample TA2MahC400mmetaG_FD_146191 | JGI IMG/M metagenome (GOLD analysis project Ga0194112, IMG submission 146191) | Freshwater microbial communities from Lake Tanganyika, Tanzania - TA2015016 Mahale Deep Cast 400m | ecosystem: Environmental > Aquatic > Freshwater > Lake | place: Tanzania: Lake...
CCACCAAGGCCGGTCCCGCCGCGGCGCGCTTCGGCGGCCAGTTCGGCAAACTGGCGGACGCGGTGGAGCTGAAGCTCAAGATTAATTCCGGCCACGTCCAAGAAACCAATGTGGCCTTCGGCGTCGCCACCGGCAGCAGCGAGCTCAGGATGGAGCTGCCGGCTTATCTCACCGGCCCCGCCGCCCGGGAGATCGTTCCCGAGGAGATGAAAGCGGTCCTGACCATCTCCGGGTCGCCTTATCTGCGCATGAGCGAAGCCATCCAGTACCTGCTCCGGTACCCCTACGGCTGCGTGGAGCAGACCGGTTCCGGAGTCCTGGCCCTGGCGGCCATCCGGGGCGCCATTAAGGAGGGTTTCGTCCCCGACATCACCCTGGAGGAGGCCGACAAGTTCCTCAAAAATGGCGTGGAGCGCATCCTCAGCATGCAGACCGAGACGGGCGGCTTCACCTACTGGCCCGGCCAGCGGGAGACGCACTCCTACGGCAGCATGTACGCCGCCGCGGCCCTCTCCCTGGCCAAGGCCAACGGCCTGACGGTCTCCGAAGAGGCCATGACCAAAATGGTGGGCTACCTCAAGGAGATCGTGGAGAACGAAAAACACTCCCTGATACTAAGGGCCTACGCCTGCTATGTCCTGGCCCTGGCTGAGGGCCTGGACGGCCGCACCCTGAGCTTCATGACCCGGGACTTCAACCGGCTGAAGCGGGACAGCAAGATCCTGGTGCTCCTGGCGGCCAGGATCTCCGGCCTGCGGCCCCTCAAGGAACTGCAGACCAACCTCAAGCCGCTGCTGTCGGCCCGATACGAGGTGGAGCCTTTCTCCTATGATGACTTCTACGCCCCTTACCGGGGTCCCGCCCTCGCCCTCATGGCCGCCAAGGCCATTCTTCCCGACGATCCCCTGACCAAACAGGCCGCGGTCTACCTCCTGGGAGGCCTGGACCGGCAGGGCATCTGGACCTCCACCAGCGACACGGGCTGGGCCCTGGTGGCGTTGAATGAGTATTTCAAGGGCGTCGCCTTTGCGGCCCAACCCTCGGAAATTACGGTGAGCCAACCCGAGGGGACCAGCCAGCGCCTCACCGTGGACCCCCGGAAATTCCGCACCGTCAGCCTGAACCCCCAGGCCTTCCTCAAGGCCCCCGTCGTGCGCCTGGAGGGGCCGGCCGGACGCACCTGGCTCTATAAACTGGAGTTCACCGCCCCCCGGCTGGACCTGGCCGGCGCCGGCGCCTCCCAGGGCTTCAAGATCCGGCGGATCATCAAGAACACCGACGGCAAGGACGAAATCCGGGTGGGCGATCTGGTCAAGGTCACCGTGGTGGTGGAGGTGACCGGCAGGGACCAGCAGTACGTGGTCATTGACGATCCTCTGCCCGCGGGCTTCGTGGCCATCAATACCGCTCTCAAGACCGAAGAGCAGGTGCCGGGCCCGCGTGAGGGCGAAAACTCGGGCGAAGGCGAGGAGGTCCGCACCAACGACGACGACGAGCAGACCCATTACCTCACCCCGGACGGCGCCTACTACTTCTATCCCAACTTCTTTGAAATCCGGGACGACCGGGTGCTGGCCTTCCGGGATAGAGTCTGGAGGGGCGCCTACCGGTTCGAGTACTACGCCCGGGCGGTCTGCGAAGGCAAGTTCGTGCTGCCCGCGGCCAAAGTGGCGGCCATGTACTCGCCCGACGTCTATGGTCTCACCGGCAAGGGCGAGCTGGTGGTCAAAGGAAGGTAAGAATGGGCCGGGCCGCAATGCGGTGGCGTTGGATCCTGGCGGGCCTGGCGGCCGTCCTGGGGGTGGCCCTGGTGCTGCACCTGGAGGCCGCCTCCCGCTTTGACCCGAAGGACCTGGCGCCGGCCCCCGGCCCCCTGGTGACGGACCGCCAGGGCCGGGTGCTGCGCCTGGCGCCCGACGCCCAGGGCCGCAAGCTGGTGCGCCTGCCGGAGGGGCCGCTCCCTCCCACGTTGGTGGCCGCCTTTCTGGCCGCAGAGGACCAGCGCTTCTGGAGCCATCCCGGTGTGGACCCCCTGGCGGTGGGGCGCGCCCTCATGAGCAATATTACCGCGGGCCGCATCGTCTCCGGCGCCTCCACCATCACCCAGCAACTGGCCCGTCTCACTTACCCCGGTCCCCGCACCTACCACCGCAAGCTGGTGGAAATGGTCCGCAGTCTGAGGATGGAGTGGGCCCTGAGCAAAGAAGAGATCCTGCGGTTCTACCTGGACCGGGTCCCCCAGGGCAACAACCTGATAGGCGTGGAGACCGCAGCCCGCCTCTATTTCGGCAAGGGGGCCGCGGCCCTCAGCCCCGGGGAGGCGGCGCTGCTGGCCTCTCTGGCCAAGGCCCCCGGAACCTTGAACCCTTACGGCCCCAGGCGGGAGCGCCTCCTGGCCCGCCGGGACTGGGTCCTCAGCCGCATGGCCCGCCTGGAATCCTGGAGCGATGTGGAACTGGCCGCCGCCCGGGCCGAACCTCCCGCTCTGCGCCAGGTGCGGGGCCGCGTCCCCGTCTTCCCTTTCCAGGCGCCCCACTTCGTCAACCTGGTCCTCTCCCAAATCCCCAAGGGCGGTGGGGGGCAGCAAACTCTCAAGACGTCGCTGGACCTGAATCTCCAGCGCCGGGCCGAAGCCATCGTCGCCTCCCACCAGCCCCGGCTGGTCAAGTCCGGGGCCACCCAGGCGGCGGCGGTGATTCTGGACAACCGCACCCTGGAAGTCCTGGCCCTGGTGGGCTCCTGCGGCTACGGACCCCGGGACCAGGGTTTTAACAACGGGGCCGCGGCCTGGCGCTCGCCGGGCTCGGCCCTCAAACCCTTCCTCTATGCCCAGGCCCTGGATCTGGGCTTCACCGCGGCCACCATCCTGGAAGACGTGGAGCGCCGCTACCGGGTCCCGGGGGGCCAATTCATCCCCCTCAATTTCGACCGCTTCTCCCACGGCCCCATCTCGCTCCGGGAAGCCTTGGGCAATTCCCTCAACCTGTCGGCGGTTTATCTCCTCAACCAGGTGGAGCCCGGGGCCTATTACGGCCTCCTCACCCGTCTGGGGCTCATCAACCATCCGGAGCGCGGCCCCGAACACTACGGCCTGGGGCTGGTGGTGGGGAATCCCGAAGTGAGCCTGCTGCAGTTGGCCGTGGCCTACGCCAGCCTGGCCAACGGCGGCCTCTACCGGCCCCCGCGGCTCACCCTCGATCAGGCCCGGCCCTCGGGCGTGCGCCTCTTTTCACCCCAGGCGGCCTATATCATCGGCGACATCCTGGCCGACCCCGGGGCCCGCTCCCGGGCCTTCGGGGCCTCCCAGGCCATGAACCCGCCGTACCGCCTGGCCATCAAGACCGGCACCAGCACGCGCTACCGGGACTGCTGGGCCGCGGCCTACACGCCCCGCTACACCCTGGCGGTGTGGGTGGGGAATTTCAACGGCAAGCCCACCGCCAAATTGAGCGGCGCCGCTGCGGCCGCCCCCATCCTGGCCGACCTGGCGGACGAACTCTACCGCCGGGCCCTGCCGGAGGCTCCGAAGCCTCCGGAGGGCGTGGTCACCGCCAGAATCTGCGCCTTCTCCGGGCAGCTCCCCGGCCCCCACTGCGACCACCAGCGCGAGGAGCTCTTCGAGTCCGGCGCCGAGCCCACCGAGACCTGCACCTTTCACCGCCGCCCCCAGCCCTGGCACCGCATGCCCACCATGTACGCCGCCTGGCTGCACCAGCGCTTTGAGCGCCAGGCCGCCGGACGCTTCCGTCTGGCCGGCTTCGACCCCGATCTGCACCGCACCTTTCAGGGAACTCCGGCCGCCGTCCCCGCCCCGGACTCGGTGGTCCATCCCGGCGGCCGGGTCACCATCGGTCTCGCACCGTCGGGCTCACCGGGCCCCAACCGCACCAAGGAGCGCCTCCTGGCCATCTCCTACCCCCTGCCCGGCGACCGTTTCCTGATGCCGCCCGGCTCCGAAACCCTGCGCCTCTCCCTCAAGGCCGTGGCCGCGGAGCCACTGGCCCGGGTCACCTGGTTCGTCAACGGCCGGGAAGCGGGCGCGGCCGGACCCCCTTACGAGGTCACCGTGCACCTGGGACGGGGCCGCCACCGCCTCCTGGCCGTGGGCCCCGACGGCCGGGGCGACGCAGTGGACATCATGGTGCAGTGAGGAAAATTCAGGAACATCGCGCCTGAGCCAAGGCCCTTCTGGAAAAGCAGGAAGGGTTTCATATGGTTATGGTGCGCATGGCGCACCCTGCACAAACATTTCAGGAAGGAGATACGGATGAAAAGACCCTGGTTGAAGATGACGCTGACAGTGCTCATCATCAGCGCCCTGTTGGGGCTGAGCCCCGCCGCCCGGGCCGAGACGCCCGACGAAATGGGGAAGGCCGTCACCACGCTCTACCTGGAGGCGCTGCAGAAAGTGGTGGCGCTCCTGAAAGACCGTCCGGCCCCGGCCGACCTGCAGCCCAAGCTGGAGCAGCTCAAAGAAGACACCATCAAAAAGATGGTGGAGCTGGGCCGGAAGCGCGCCGCCCTGGACCCGGCCGGCAAGCAGGCGGTGGATAAGATCATCGAAAACAGTGTAAAAACCTTGCCGCCGGAGCTGTTCCAGGCCTTCAGCGAGGGGAACGCCCATTACTTCAAGCTGGACAAAAACCTCAGCAAACTGATCATGGACTTTCACCTCATCCCCCAGTACGCCATTTTCGAGGTCCTGAAGCAAAACGCCCCCCAGGAGGCGGAGCGTCTGGGGATCAAATAATGAAGAGGCGGTGCGCGGCGCGCTCCTACAGGTTCTTTCCACCCGGTTCCGGAGTCGAACTTGGACCAGGTGGAAATAAGCGCGGCAGGGCGGGCGCCTTGCATCGCCACATACCGAGTTGCGGTCATTGGACAATTATGGTAGCCGCAGGCTTTACCGAGAAAGTCCCACGGTGACCAAAAACCTTGAAGGTGTAGCCGCAGGCTTCAGCCTGCGCTAAAGGCTGGCTGCTGCCCAGGGTCTGTCATCTTCGGGGGTGGCCCTGCGGCGGGCCCTGAGCGTTTAGCCTGCGCCTGCCCAGGCAAGAAAGCCTGGGCCGCCTCTTGATTGGAACCGGATATCAACCTGAGATTCTCGAAGCAATGTATCTCCAAGCCGACACCTGGCACCCAGAACCCAAAACCCGAAACCTGCAACCAGGGCCGGGGGAGCATCCCCGGCCCCCTCCCCACCCTCATCTCATTGCACCGGCGGGCCGCCCGGCTCTTCGGCGAGCTTTAAAGCTTCGGGGCGATGGGTCTGGTCGATGAGGCGGTTCCAGATATCCCGGAGGTCCTGGATGGCCTGCTTGACGTCCAGCTCCAGGCCGAGAGCCCGGAGTTGCCCCAGGCAATAGTAAAGCTCGTTGAGCAGGCGGATCTGGGTGATGCCCACCACCTGTTCGAAGGCGTCCTCGCCCAGGGCCCTCAGGTCCAGGCGTTCCAGTTCCGCCAGTTCCAGCAGGATCTCGTCCGCCAGGAAGGAGAGCAGATCCTGATAAGAGGCGGAGCCGGACAGGCGGATGGTCCGGCCCCGGCTCATGGTCACCGTCAGGGGCTGGGCATCCATCAGCAGGACAGCGCCTTATCCCGCAGATAGGCGGTGATGGCGGCGTCATAGGCCGAGGTGAGGGCATAGACCTTTTTGGCCAACTGGAAGCGCGTGGCCAGGGTGGTGCCCCCGCCGCTGGTCTTCATCTCCTTGAGAATCTTGGGATAATCGGCCGGATCCACCACCACCGTGACGCCCTGGTAGTTCTTGGCCGCGGCCCTGAGCAGCGTCGGCCCGCCGATGTCGATGTTCTCGATGGCCTCCTCCAGGGTGCAGCCGGGCTTGCCCACAGCCTTCTCAAACTGGTAGAGGTTCACCACCACCAGGTCGATGGGCTTGATCTGGTGGCGCTGCATCTGTTCCAGGTGGTCGGCCAGGTCCCGGCGCCCCAGGATGCCGCCGTGAATCTTGGGGTGCAGGGTCTTCACCCGGCCGTCCAGCATCTCCGGAAAGCCGGTGTAGTCGGACACCTCCACCACGGGGACGCCGTTCTCCCGCAACAGCTTGGCCGTGCCGCCGGTGGAGAGCATTTCCACCTGAAACTCCTGCAAACCCTTGGCAAATTCCGCCAGACCGCCCTTGTCGGTGACGCTCATCAGCGCCCGGGTGATGCGCACCATAATCGTCCTCCCCTTGCGTGGTGGCATTAGTCCTACTACAGCGTCACCCCGAATGCAAGGGCCGGGGCTGACCCCACCCCCGGGTTTTTTCTTTTCAGAGGCGCCCCGATTGCAGTAAGATAAGGCATGCGGCACGTCATCATCGGCACCAGCGCGGCGGGTCTGGCCGCGGCGGAAATGGTGCGGCGTCTGGCCCCCGGGGACGCCGTCGCCCTCATCAGCGACGAGCCCCACCTGCCTTACAGCCGCCCCCTCCTTACCTACCTCCTGGGGGGAGAGATCACCCCGGAGAAGATCTGGCTCCGGCCCCGTGATTACTTTGAACGGTTCGGCTTTGAGGCCCACCTGGGCGAGCCCGTGGTGCAGGTGGACCCCGAGGGCCGGGCGGTGCATCTGGCCTCGGGCCGGACCGTGCCCTACGACCGCCTGCTGGTGGCGTCGGGGGCCAACCCCCGGGTGCCGGAGATCCCCGGCACGGACCTGGGCTGCGTCTTCACCCTGCGCCATCTGGCGGACTGGCGGCGCCTGGAGGCGGAGCTGCCCGCCGGCGGCCCCGTGGTGGTGGTGGGCATGGGCGCGGTGGGCCTCAAAGCCGCGGACGCCTTCCGGCAGCGCGGCTACGAGGTGCACGTGCTGGCCCGGGGGGCCCAGGCCCTCTCCAAGGTGCTGGATCCCACCGCGGCAGGGCTGCTCCACGACGCCGTCACCGCCCTGGGCATCCGGGTGCACTACCACGCCTGGCCCACGGCCCTGAAGGGCGCCAACGGCCGGGTGGCCCAGGTGGTGCTGAACGACGGGCGGGAGCTCTCCGCCGCCGCGGTCCTCTTTTCCGTGGGGGTAGAGCCCCGGGTGGATTTTCTGGCCGGCGCCGGACTGGCCGGGCCCGACGGCGTGCCCGTGGACCGGACCCTGCGCACCGGCCACCCGAACATCTATGCCGCCGGCGACTGCGTCCTGCCGCACCACCTCCTCACCGGCAAGCCCGCCGCCTTCCACATCTGGCCCGCGGCGGTGGCCCAGGGGGAGGTGGCCGGTGCCAACATGGCGGGGGCCGGCCGGGTTTACGACGGCATCCTGCCCATGAACAGCATTTCGCTGAAAACCATCCGCATCATTACCGGCGGCCATCAGTACCCCGACGGCCCCCACGGCGAGGTCTTCGCCCACCTGGACGGACGCACCGGCCATTACCGCCGCCTGGTCATGGACGACGGCCGCCTGGTGGGGGTCACCCTGGTGGGCGACGTGGCCCACGCCGGCATCTATTTCCGAATCATGGCCCGCAAACTGCCCCTGCGGGACCTGCCCGCCGACCCCCGCACCCCGGATTTCCAGCCGGGGAGGCTGTGGGCGTGAGTGTTTTTATTCCAATAACGGATGATCTTTTGGCGTACTTGCATAAAAGGTAAACAATTATGATTACGCAATTAAAGATTGAAAATTTTTTAAGCCTTAAAGATATAGACATTGAGTTTGGTTTAAACAACATATTTGTTGGCCCTAACATGTCAGGTAAAAGTAACATTATTCATGCCCTTAAATTCCTTACTAATATTTCAGTTGCCGGGTTAAATTCAGCCGTTATTAGCAGGGGAGGGTTTTCAGAATTATTATGGAAGGGAATTGATGAGGGGAGAATCTATTTTTGGGTTAGAACAAAAATAGTCAATGAGACAAATGAACTGACTTTTTACGAGTATGAACTGGCGTTAGAGGGTTCTGCAAGATCCGGTCTGGGGATATTTGAAATTGAACATGAAACCTTAACTCGTTTCAGCGGGGATAACGCATATCTCCTGGGAGAATTTAGAAAAGGCCGTGGCAAGGGCCTTCATCAAGATGGTTCTATAGCCTTTGAACAGAAGGAGGTACAACAGAAATCTTTTTTGGAATACTCCGTCCCCGGCTGGGAAGGCATGGTGGCAAAATATTTCATCTCCAGTTGGCGCTTTTATCATTTGTTTCCCTATACTATGCGCCGAGATAAAAGCATTAGCGAACAATTGTTTTTAAACGAATGGGGGGATAATTTACCGGAATGGCTCTTAACTTTACAAACCCGTTACCGAGACGAATGGATACGCCTGGAACAAGCCGTAAGGGATGTGTTGCCCGAAATAGACTATGTTATGACACCTCTAACCCAGGTTGGCACTACATCAGTATTATTAAAAGAAAAGTTATTAAAAAGACCAATAGGCTCACGGCAAATTTCTGACGGCACCCTGCAATTCTTGGCTTTACTTTCGTTAATATTTGCTCCTCCTGATCTCGGAGCGCCAATCTTTTGCATCGAAGAGCCAGAAAATCATTTGCATCCAAGGTTAATGGAATCATTAATTCAATTACTACAACAGCGTCAGCAGGAATTAGGTAATCGTGCAGCTCAATTATTTATTACAACTCATTACCCATATTTGATTGATATCGTTTCTATTGAAGAATTAATAGCAGTCGTTAAATCTGCAGGGGCCACCGAGTGCTTCCGTCCTGCTGAGAAAACATATCTGCATGACATCCTCAGGAAAGGAGAATTAACTCTCAGTGATTTATGGTATTCCGGGGCTTTAGGAGATAAATAATGCTCTGCTTCGGGATCGTAGTTGAGGGTTTTTATGATGAGCAGGCCATTAAAACATTTATAAGTAGATTATTTCCCGAGGATGTCTATTTTATGGTGCGTAATACCCAAGGCAGATCTCATCTTAACAGAAAATTCACTGGGTATTTAGACGAATTTAAACATAAAAATGTAGATAAGGCTATTGTTATCCGTGATCAAGACAATAAATGTGTCAAAGAGCTTATTGAGACTTTGAAAAGTAGGATATCTGGAAGACAATATCCATTCGAAATAATATTTCATATAATTGAAAATGAATTGGAATCATGGCTATTGGCTGATGAAAATGCTATCAGAAAAGTAATAAAAAGAAGTGTTCCGCGCATGAAGATGAATCTTGAAACTCTGCACGATCCCAAAAACCATCTATCAAGGATTTTTTCCGAAGCTAATATGAACTATACTGGAACTAAAGCTGGCGAAATCGCCTTGAAAGCCAACTTGAATACTATCGCTTCTCGTTGCCCAGGATTTAAAAGGTTTAGAGAATCAGTTCTGGATTGCTAAACGCTGGGTATGAGGATTATGCTATGAAAACCGTCATCATCCGGCCGGAGCGTTGTGTGGGTTGTCTGCAGTGTAGGCTGGCCTGTGCAGTGGAGCATTCGGTCAGCAAAAGTCTGGCGGGGGCCCTGGGGGAGGCGGTGCGGCCCGTGTCCCGGGTGGCCGTATATCCTGCCCGCCTCAATTTCGCCTTTCCCAACAAGTGCCGCCACTGCGACCCGGCCCCCTGCCAGTCCGTGTGCATCGCCGGGGCCATCAGCCGGGATGCGGCCCGAGGCACGGTGGAGATCGACCCCGTCCGGTGCATCAACTGCGCCATGTGCGCCATGGCCTGCCCCTTCGGGGTGCTGCGCTACGCGGCCACGCCCCAGGCCCCGGAGAAGCGGGCCGCGGCCCTGAAATGCGACCAGTGCCCCCACCGGGAGGCCGCAGGAAGGGTCCCCGCCTGCGTGGAGGCCTGCAAGGTGGGGGCCCTGACCTATGGCGACTGGCACGCCGCCCAGGCCGAGAAGGGGCTGGCCCTGGCCCAGGCGGTGTTTGCCGGGTTGGCCCCCGGCCAGACCCCGCTGGCGCCGCCGGATACCGTCCGGCTCTGGCGCCTGCTGGGTTAACGGCGCCCACAGACGGGCAGCGGCGGTTCCATGGAGGGAGCGGGCGGGGGCCCAAGGTCTCCGGCCCCTCCCTCGATTTTTCTGGGGCGGGAGGAAGTGGGGAGGTTTTAGGTTCTGGGTTCTGGGTATAGGGCGTGCCGTGCACGCCGAGGTCGGCGGCCGCAGGCCGCCCTATGAGCTGTGCCTGGACACCCGTGGGCGCGTGTCCTACATAAACGAACCAGGAACTTTTCGTAACAGCATCAAAGCGTTAGGAGACCGACACCGTGTCCGGCGTTCCGGCGGTGGCTGTGAGCCATCTCTCCAAATATTTTCCCCTCCTGAGCCTGCGGCGTCTGGTGACGGGCCGCTGGCGGGAGGGCGTCTGGGCGCTGCACCGGGTGGACTTCGAACTGGAGGCCGGCGAGTGTCTCTTTCTGCTGGGCCCCAACGGCTCGGGCAAAACCACCCTGGTCAAGCTCATCGCCACCCTGCTCGCCCCCTCCTCCGGGCGCATCCGCATCCAGGGTCTGAACGCGGACCGGGCCCCCCTGGAGGTGCGCCGCCGCCTGGGGTTCATCACCTGCAACGAATCCAGCTTTTACGGGCGCCTCAGCGGCTGGAACAACCTGGCCTTCTTCGCCCGGCTGCACAACCTGGAGCCCCGTCGGGCCATCCCCCCCCTGGCCGAGTCCCTCAAGCTCACCCCTTATCTGGAACGGCGCTTCTTCACCTATTCCACCGGCATCAAGCGCCGCTTCGACATCGCCCGGGGCCTGCTGCACCGGCCGGATATCCTGCTGCTGGATGAACCCACCACCAACCTGGACCCCATCAGCGCCGGCGAGGTCCGGGACCTCCTACTGGAGTTGCGTCAGCAGGGCAAAACCATGATCGTGGTGACCCACCGCCTGGAAGAGGTGGACCGCCTGGGGGGACGGCTGGCCATGGTCAAGGAGGGCCGATTCAAAGAGATGAGCCGCCGGGCGGGAGAGAACCTGGAAGACCTGTACCGGCGGGCGGTGGCGGAGTGGGACCATGAAGCTCCGTAAATGCCTGGCCTTCTTCGTCCGGGACTTTCTGTGGGACCTCAGTTATCCCCTGAACTTCGCCTGGCGCTTCGCCTCCATCATGTTCACTCTGATCACCTTCTATTTCCTGGGGCGGTTGCTGGCCAGCGGCGCCTCGCCGCACCTGGCCGCCTATGGCGGGGAGTATTTTCCCTTTGTGATGGTGGGCCTGGCCCTGGCCAGCTTCCAGGGGGTGGCCCTCACCTCCATCTCCTACACCATCAGCTACGGCATGTACACCGGCACCCTGGAGGCCATGCTGGTCACTCCCACCAGCCTGTCCACCATCATTTTCTCTTCCGTGCTCTACCAGTTCACTACGGCGCTGCTGGAGATCGGCATCTATATCCTGTTCAGCGCCGCCTTCTTCGGCATGGTTTTGGGGCGGGCCGACTTGCCCGCGGCCGGGTTGTTGTTGCTCCTGACCCTGCTGGCCCACCTGCCTCTGGGCATTCTGTCGGCCGGCTTCCTGCTCCTCTTCAAACGGGGCGACCCCATCACCGCCCTGTTGGGCCACCTCTCCGGCCTGGTGGCCGGCGTCTATTTCCCCATCCAGGTCCTGCCCGGCTGGCTCCAGAGCGTGGCCCAACTGCTCCCCTTCACCCATGCCCTGGAAGGGCTCCGCCAGGCGGTGCTGAACGGCAAAGGGGTGACCGACCTTTCCTTTCAGATCGCCGTCCTGGGCCTCTTCGCTCTGGCCCTCACCCCCCTGAGCCTGGCTGTCTTCGCCTGGACCGTGCGCCAGGCCAAGCGCCTGGGCACCCTATCCCAGTTCTGATCCCCTGGCGCCGGCAAGAGGCGGCGCAAGATCTCCACCCTGTACCAGCGCCGGACGAAGCCTGCACTCGCCATTCGCGCCCTTTTGCCTGCCACCTGTCCGATTTAACGGATGTTCCAGGCCAATAATCAGTTAACCTATTGAATATATTATCATAAACTCATTGTTGTGGGTTGTTATGGACAAGGACAGGAACCGGGCGTCCAGGCGGCATTGGACCTGGACCTCCCCGCCATACCCCAGCTGCTCCAGGCGCTCCAAAACCTCCAGATTATCCACGGGCCGGTACCGGGGCGTGAAGACGGCCCGGACCTGAGCCCCATCAAAGCGGAAGAACAGCTTGTCGTTGCACTCATGGGTCAGCCAGTAGTTGAGGTTCTGGGCCTGAATCTCCCGGGGACAGCGCCTCAGGTATTCAAACGGGATGGCCAGGCGGGAGCAGATGGACCTCTGGGCAATGGTCTCAAGGGGATAAAGGTCCCCGGCGATTCGCACCCGTTCCAGATGCTCGAAGGTGAGGTCCTGGACCCGGATCAGATCATCGAAGCAGTGCTCCGACAAGGCCAGAACCTGCGCCTTCACCTGCGCCAGCGTGGTCAGGGCCGACATGACTCACCTCCCTCATTCGCCAGATCAGGGGATGGCGGCCTGGTCATCTCTTCGGTCATGAGAAACGGCTGCCCCAGGTCGAACAGGACCACGGAGACCGGCAGCGAAATGGAGGGATAGAGCAGTTCCAGATCTTCCTTCACCAGCCGCAGCGAACTCCCATAGGGGCTCTTGTCGCTGCGTTTGGCGGTCAGGAGAAGAATCCCCGCCTCAATCAAACCCTTGTCATAGGCCACCTGGAGCCGGAACAGACCCTCCAAAATGAACTCGTAGAAGTTCAGGTTGGCCTCCATGGCAATCCCCTGGCGATAGCCCTTGAACTGGTAACGGCGGCCTTCCAGGAAGTTGAGGGAGCCGTGGTCCCGCCAGCCCATGTCCGCCAGGGCCTCACGCAGCAGTTCCCGGCGATAAAGCGAGCCATAGAGCACGTCATCCAGGTACTGCATGGTGGCCAGGAAGTCCTGCTCCAGACGCTTGTCCCGGAGAATCTGGTCGGAGCCCCGGAAATGCAAGATGTCGAAAGGCATGGTGCGCCTCCTTTTTTGTAGAGATTGGGATTATGCTTCGATTGCAGGCTCTTTGGCCCCCAGGATTTCATCGATAAACCGGGACCGTTTCACCGGCACGCCCAGATAGGTGTGGGAATGGCTGAGGTGGAGGAGCTGCATGGCCCGGGAGATGGCCACAAAGACGATGCGCCGTTCTTCCTCCAGGTCGCCCTTTTTGGTGGGAGTAATCCCTTCCACCAAGCCAATGACGAAGACCACGGGAAACTCCAGGCCCTTCGATTTGTGGATGGTCATGAGGGCCACCCCATCTTTGGCATGGACTGACTCTGCCTGGAAGGAATCGGTGTAGGCCAGGAACTTGCTGATATCCCGATACTTCACCGCGGCCAGTTGCAGTTGGTCCAGGTTCTGAATCTTGGCGTCGTCCGGCGATGGGATGTCGTCCTCGGTGATGCAGCGGTCGTAATCCAGGGCCCCACGCAGGAGATGAATGACCTCGGCCGGTTCCAGATTACGGGCTTCAGCGACGATAGGGTCCAGCAGGGTGTCCTCCTGGGAAAAGCGCGAATATTTGCGTTTTTGGAACAAAGGGACAGGACGCACCTCTCCCGTATGGTCCTGTCCCGGTGAGCTTCGTGGGGTGGGGAGAGAATCAGGCGGACTGCTGCAGGGTGCGGATGAAGGAGGAGGCGTCGGCGGCGGTGAGGGCCTCCAGTTCCACGCTGTAAGCATCCCGAGCCAGCTTTTTCAACTCCTCCACCGAAATGCCCCGCCGTCGGGACAGGTTGTAGATGGCCCGCTTCTGGGCCTCGGACATGGGGGGCGAGGCCTGGGGTTCGGCTGCGGGTTCTTTGGTTTTGCGGGTCCTGGTTTTCGGATCGGTCTTACCCAGGTGCTGCAGGGTGGGAACAGCGCCGGCTTCGTCCCCTTCGGGCTCGCCGTTGTTGCCGGCGTTGACGGTCTTGCCCTTCCGCCCCACTGACTTCAAGGCGGGAGGCATGGCTTTGGGCGGCTCTTCCAGGACCTCGTGCAGGTCCCCCAGCTCCTCCAGACAGGTCATGCCGATATTGGTGTAATCCCGGAGACACCTGGCCTTGGCCCGGGTGCTGGCCATACGCAGGAGATGTTTGGCCACTTTGGCGTTGCAGTTGAAGGGGTCCGCGTCGCCCACGTCCGCAAAGCTCTCGCCCACCTTGGACTCGGCGTAGGCCTTGACGATGGCCATGTAGTTGTTTTCCTTGGCGGGGAACTGCAGGATCTCCGTCTCCAGGGACACCAGGCCTTTTTGATGCGCCAGGTCGAGTAACCCGGCGTACAGGACGAAATCTTTGCCCTCGATGTTTCTGACAAAGCGCTCGTCCAGCCGGGGTTGCCGTTTTTTCAGGAAGGCCTTTTTCTCTGCCGCCCCTTCCGGCGCGCAGTTCAGGATGGCCAGCAGGTGTTTGCAGCGGAAATGGGGGTCGTTTTGGATATTGCGCTGATAATCCAAACAGGTGCACATCTCCCGGTCGTCGTTCACCACGGCCTTGTAGGCGAT